>Ga0116161_1000720_pt1 | contig 36650 bp, 31 predicted proteins | sample AD_JPNAS3_MetaG_FD_89877 | JGI IMG/M metagenome (GOLD analysis project Ga0116161, IMG submission 89877) | Active sludge microbial communities of municipal wastewater-treating anaerobic digesters from Japan - AD_JPNAS3_MetaG | ecosystem: Engineered > Bioreactor > Anaerobic > Digestate | place... | reverse complement strand
TTTCTACGGCGAACTGGAAGAAAAGATTCTAAAGCCTTCGCAGTACCGTGTGGACGCGCGCGGCTGCGGCTCCATGGAACAGCTGAACCGGGCGGCCGAGCTTCTGTCCAAAGCGAAAAACCCGGTCATCGTTTCCGGACGGGGCGTGGTGGATGCCGACGCGCTGGATATTGTTAAAGCCATTGCCGAACATCTGACGGCACCGGTAGCGGTGACGTATCTGCACAATGACGCGTTTTACGGAAATCATCCCCTGTCCGTGGGACCCATCGGCTACATGGGTTCCAAGGCGGCCATGAAGACGCTCGCCAAGGCCGACGTCATGCTGGCCATCGGCACGCGGCTCTCCGTCTTTGGAACGCTGCCGCAGTACGACATCAATTACTTCCCGGAAAACGCGAAGATCATCCAGGTGGACATCAATCCCAAGCACATCGCCCGGACGCATCCCATTGAAGTCGGCATCATCGGCGACGCAAAAGAAGCCTCCGCGGAAATTCTGAAGCGCCTGAAAGCGATGGACGGCAGGCGCAAGCCGGACGAGAAGCGCCTGGCGGCCGCCGCCCGGGAAAGAAAGAAATGGGAAAAGGAAATTGTTGATCTGGCCATGGTGGACGGCAATCCCATGAACCCGCGCCGTGTTCTTCTGGAAATGTCGCGGGCGTTGCCGGATGACGCCATCGTGACCACCGATATCGGAAATGTCTCTTCGACGGCCAACAGCTACCTGAAATTCAACCATCCGCGCCGGCATATCGCGGCGCTGACCTTCGGCAACACGGGCTTTGCCTACCCCGCGGCGCTGGGTGCGCAGATCGCCCGCCCCAAAGCGCCGGTGATCGCCATCATCGGCGACGGCGCGTGGGGAATGAGCCTTCATGAAGTCAGCACCGCCGTAGAGCACAACCTGCCCGTGATCGCCTGCGTCTTTCGCAACATGTGGTGGGGCGCGGAGGCCAAAAATCAGGTGGACTTCTACAATAACCGTTTTATCGGCGTCGATATTCCCAACCCGGAAAGCTTTGTCCCGGTAGCGAAAGCGATGGGCGCCCATGCGATGCAGGTCAGCCGTTCGCAGGATATTCGGGAAGCCTTCCAAACCTGCCTGAAAAGCCGCAAGCCCACCGTGCTTGAATTTCTGGTGGACGGCAAGCAGCTTGCGCCGCCTTTCCGCAAGGACGCGCTGGCCCTGCCCACGCGCTTCCTGTCCAAGTACGCCCATCTGGACCATCGCCGCTGGGTCGATGAAGGAGGAAGCGATGATTTATAATGATTTGAAAGGCAAGACGGCCCTGGTCACCGGGGCCGGCAAAAAAACCGGCATCGGCTACGCCATCGCCGAGAAGCTGGCCTCCTGCGGCTGCAATGTGATTATTGCCGATCTGGGCGCGCCGCCCGCGCCGGAAAGCCCCCTGCAGCCGGTCGTCAGCGAAGACATGAAAGCCATCGCTTCGGAGCTGGCCAAAGCATATGCTGTCCGCACCCTGGCCGTCGCCGTCGATGTGGCGGACAACCAGGCCATCGGCGCAATGGTGGAGACCATCAAAAAAAGCTTCGATCATATCGACATTCTCTGCAACAACGCGGGAGCGTCCTTCGGCGTTCCCAACACGGTGCTGGGTTACGACGAAGCGGCCTGGATGAAAACGATCGATGTGAATCTGTTTTCCGTTTTTCGCATGTCGCGGGCCGTTCTGCCCCTGATGGCGGGCAAACCTGCCTCGATCATCAACACGGCCTCGCGGGCCGGCAAGGTGCCTCCCATCTTCAACAGCGCCTACGCCGTGGCCAAGGCGGGCGTCATCATGCTGACCAAAGTCATGGCCAAAGAACTGGGCGGGGGCGGGATTCGGGTCAACGCGATCTGTCCGGGACAGATTGCCACGGATCTGGAAAAATGGCGATTCGGCCTGGAGGCGTCCTTTTTCGGCACAACGATCGAAGAGAGGGAAAAGGAAATGTGCAAGACCATCCCGCTGGGATATATCGGCCTGCCCCGCGACGCGGGCGACCTGGTTGCTTTTCTGGCGTCCGACGCCTCCCGGTACATTACCGGACAGGCCGTCAACCTTGATGGAGGCCAGTGCATGGAACTGTAGGGAACCGTCGCGACCGTTCCCTGCGCACAATGAACAATAAACCTGTTTTAGGAGGATATATTATGGACAACATTATCGGCGGCAAGCTCGTTGCGGACGCCCTGGTCGAACGGGGCGTGGATTATGTTTTTTCGTTGAGCGGCGGGCACATCACGCCCATTTACCAGTTTCTGGAAAACTCACCCGTCACCATCTTTGACGTGCGCCATGAGCAGGCGGCGGTCTTCATGGCCGAGGCCTGGGCCAGGATCAACCGCAAACCCGCGGTGGCGATGGTCACGGCCGGCCCGGGATTCACCAACGCGCTCACCGGCATCGCCAGCACAAGGCTGTCCAACGCGCCGGTGATTCTGATTTCCGGATGCGTGGGACTCGACAGCGTTGAAAAGCTGGACCTGCAGGACATGACCCAGCTTCCCGTCATCGAACCGATGGTGAAAAAAGCGCTGGTCTGCTACATGCCGGAACGCATTCCCGAGTATATCGACATGGCCTTTCGCGCGGCCATGAGCGGACGACCGGGACCGGTTTATCTGGAGTTTCCCTGCAACATTCTGAACGCCAAAGTGGATATGGCCGCGGTCAAGAAGCCCGGCACAACCCTTTCATCCAAGCCGGTTGACCGCGAAAACACCCGGAAGGTTGTCGATCTTCTCAAAGCGGCCAAAAATCCCATCGTCATCGGAGGCAGCGGCCTGTGGTATTCGGACGCGGAAAAGGAAATCCTCGAATTCGTCGAAAAAATCGGCATTCCGATTTACACGGCGGGCGCGGGCCGCGGCGTGGTGCCGGATACGCATCCCCTGTGTTTTGAAGGCTCCCTGGCCATCCGGCCGGGTTCGGCCATGATCACCCTGATGACGACCGACCTGGTGCTCTTCCTGGGCGGGCGGTTGAGTCTCTTCTACATCTTCGGCGAAATTTTCCCATCGACAGCCAAATTTGTTCAGGTCGATATCGCCGCCGACGAGATCGGCCGCAACCGCACGATTGATCTCGGCATCGTCAGCGACATCAAGGCGTTTTTGAAAGAGCTCAACACCGTCCTGGATGAACAAAAAATCGGCGACACGCTGAAAAAACAGTATTCACCCTGGGTGGATACCGTCCGGGCGGCGCATGATGCCGGCAAAAAAGACGCCAAAGCCATGTGGGAATGCGAGACCCTGCCCATGCATCCCATGCGTCTGGCCAAAGAGGTCAATGAATTCATGAACCGCGAGGACGACATTGTCGTCGCGGACGGAGGAGATACGTCCACCTGGATGGGCATGACGAGAACCGTCAAAAAGGGCGGCACGTATCTGGACTACGGCCTTTACGGCTGTCTGGCCGTCGGCATTCCCTATGCCAACGCGGCCAAACTCAAAAATCCGGACAAGCGCGTCCTGCTGATCATGGGCGACGGATCAGTCGGCTTCAACTTCATGGAATTTCACACGGCGATCCGCAAGAAACTGCCCATCGTCGTCGTGATCGGCAACGATCAGTCCTGGGGGATGATCGCGCACAGCCAGACGCTCAGGCTGGGGCACAACATTCCCAACGGCACGGAGCTGGGCTGGGTGGATTACCACAAGATGGTGGAAGTCCTGGGCGGCTTCGGCGCCATGGTGGAAAAGCCCGAAGACATCAAACCCGCGCTGGAAGCGGCTTTTGCCTCCGGAAAAACCGCCTGCATCAATGTCAAGGTGGATCCTTCCGTGATCAGCCCCGGCAGCGTAGCCCTGGCCAATCTCGGCGGATACAAATGCAATTAATCACTCTGATCGTGATGACGGGTCAAACCGGTTGTGCAATACAAAGGAGGTCCCATGAATAACGTCGCTTCTCCAAAAGAATACAAACTGTCTACGCGAAGTACCTATTATATTTTCGCGTTGCTGTTTCTGCTGTATTTCTTCGATTACGTGGACCGGATGATCGTGACGTCCCTTTTCCCCTTTATTCAAAAGGAGTGGGGGCTGACCGATACCCAGTCAGGATTGCTGGTGTCGATGGTTTACTGGTCCATTGTCGCCTTTGTGCTTCCGGTTTCGATCCTTGTGGACCGCTGGAGCCGGAAAAGGACCATCGGCATCATGGCCTTTATATGGAGCATGGCCACGTTGGCCTGTGCCTTTACCAAGACGTTTCCCCAACTGCTCGCGACCCGGGCCGCCATCGGAATTGGCGAGGCCGGTTATGCTCCGGCCGGCACGGCCATGCTCTCAGGGTTGTTCCCTGAGGGAAAACGGTCCCGCATGATGGGTCTCTGGAATATGTCCATTCCTCTCGGAACAGCCGTCGGGATTGGGCTGGGGGGATTCATTGCCGCGCATTGGGGCTGGCGTCACGCCTTCGGCGTGGTGGCTATCCCCGGGGCGATTGTGGCCATCCTTTTTTTCTTCGTCAAGGATTACAAGACGGTAGAGCTGGTTAAGACCGATGCTACCTGCAAGACCGGTCCCAGTAAAATGAGCAAAATGGATATCGTGCGGGAATTTTTAAGCACCCCTTCGCTGATTTTTACCAATCTCGGCTTTATCGGGTGTGTCTTCGCCAACAATGCCATCATGGTCTGGCTTCCCACCTATTTTCACCGGACGACGGGTATTCCCGTGAGCGAAGCGGGAATGAAGGTGAGCATGCTCATGATTCTTGCGATTATCGGACTGCCTCTGGGAGGATGGCTGGCCGACATGTGGTTTAGGAAACGGCCGAGCGCGCGACTTTTGTTTCCGGCGATTACCACGATCCTGAATGCCCTCTTCATCTTTACTGCCTTTTCCTTCATGGAGGGGAAAACGCAGTATCTCACTCTTCTGGGCATGGGCGTTCTGGCCTCCGCGTTTACCCCGGCTGCGATTATCGCCACGCAGGAAGTTATCCACCCCGGCCTGCGGGCGATTTCCTATTCCGTTTGCGTGATTGTTCAGAATCTTTTGGGGGCATCTCTGGCGCCCATTGTGATCGGGAAGATATCCGATCTCCATGGCATCAAGGTGGCCATGTCGATCATCCCCGTTTTTCTCGTGATTTCGGCTCTGCTGTTTTTTACCGGCTCCTTTTTTTACAAGAGGGATCTGGACAAAGTGGAAAAGATTGCTTTGGAATGTGAGGATTAAAACAAGGAATCGCAAGAAAGAGCAAGGGATTGAAATCCCTTGTTATAAAAGAAAGAAAATCTATGAAAGCCGTTGTATTTCGCAAAGACAAAGGCCTCGTCTATGAAGACGTGCCCGATTATTCGGTGGCGCGAGGCGAGGTGCTGGTCAAAGTGGCCAATACGGGGTTTTGCGGCTCCGATCATTCTCTGGTCGCAGGCGGTCATCTGGCCGACGGCTATATCCTGGGGCATGAAATCAGCGCCGTCGTCGTGGAAAAAGGGGCGGAGGCCGACGGCCCGCCCCTGGGAACGAGAGTCTGCATTCGACCTACTTTCTGCGGAAAATGCGCCAACTGCCTTTCCGACAAGCCGCACCTGTGCCGGGTGCACCGGCGGACCGCCGGAATCGGCGATTTGCCGGGCGGCTTCGCCCAGTACGTCAAAGTCTTTCCGCAGATGCTGATTCCCATTCCGGACGGCGTCGATTCACAAAACGCCGCGCTGGCGGAAACCTTTGCCGCCGCACTGCACGGCATTCATTGCACCAGTGAACGGAAAGGCTCCGTCCTGGTGATGGGAGGCGGCCCCATCGGGCTTTGCGCCGTGCGGCTTCTCAAAATTCTCGGCTACGGCCCGATCGTTCTTTATGAACCGGTGCAGGCCAAAAGAGACATCGCCGTTCGCTACGGCGCCGATCACGCACTGGACCCGCTGGAGAAGGATGCGGACGCGCAGGCGCTTGCCGCGGTGCCGGGGGGCTTTCAAAAAATCCTGGAGTGCTCCGGCGTGAAAGCCAATATCAACCGCGCCGTGCTCCTTGCTGCGGACGGCGGCGAAGTGTGCATTATCAGCATGATCTTTTCGCCGATCATCCTGGAAGCGCCTTTTCTGGTTAATTTAAAGGAAATTCGTCTTACGGCTTCCAACTCCAACACGCACGAGGAAAATATTCAGTGCCTGAGATGGATGGCCCAAGGCAAACTTGACGCCCGGCCGCTGATCTCCGACTACGAGCCGCTGGAGCGCCTTCCCGAGCTATACCGGGAAAGAATCGACACCGGCCTGGCCGTCAAAGTGCTGTTGAAAATCGGCGAGGAATTTTAGCGGCTGGGGGACGCATGTCCGAATCCTATGAACTGCTGTACGGTTTTGTTCATTGCCGGGGCAGAACCACCTACAGCGCCGGATGCGCAAATTCAAAAGAGGAGGCTGAAGCCTGGGTGAAAAATCAGCGGGAAGGTCTGCTGCCGAAGATCACCATACCGCCTGATGATCCGATTCGATACTGCCGGGCGGCCTGGTGCCCTTTTAAAAAGCAGAAGCCGTGGTTTGACATGAGATCCACGAAGCAAACGGAAGTGCCATTACCGGTCATCAAAAATAACGATAAGGATTAATCTATGGGCTCCAAGGAAAGACGGGAAAGAGAAAGAGAACAGAGAAAAAACTATATTCTGGATGCGGCCAGAGAGCTTCTGCTGGAAAAGGGATTGAAGGCGACATCCATCAATCAGATTGCCAAAAGGGCCGAGCTGAGCATCGGCGCCATCTATTTCTATTATAAGGACAAGGAGGAAATCTTTGCCGCCCTGCAGGTGGAGGGGCTGGAACTGCTGTACCGAACCATCAACCAGGCCATCGATAAAAAATCGACGCCGGAGAAGAAAATCCGATCCGTTGCCCAGGCCTATTTGCGCTTCAGCGAAGAACACAAAAATTATTTCGACATCATCAACTACTTTTTAACATCGCCGAACACTATCTTTTCCCCCGAACTGAAGAAAGAAATCGACGAGCGCGGCAATGCCAGCATATCGACGCTCACGGCCGCGATCCAGGAAGGCATCGACAAAAAACTATTCAAAAAAGGGGATCCCCGAAGGCAGGCCATCATCCTCTGGAGCACTTTCAACGGCGTGATCCAGCTCAAGAAGCTGGAAAAAACCATTCTCGGCAAGGGCGAATATCAATCCCTGTACATGGAGGCCCTGGATCATTTTTTGAGCGGCCTGCGCGCGTAAAGGTCAATGCGACCAGGCTAACACCCAAGTCCCGCTTGATTCTACACCTCGGTGCAGACGGTAACCTGGCAATGCTTGGTTCTGCGACTGATCGTCCGGCCCGCAACAAACTCCAAGCGCGCTGGCTTGCCCCGGAATGTGCGAGACGCACTTCGCGCACAGGCCGAACGGGAACCCCAGATCAATCGCCTCGTCGTTCTGAATATGGAGATCAAAAGAGAGGAGAAGCCTTTATGAAAGAACTGCAAAGCAACGCCCGGCAGGAATGGGATTTTGAAAAACTGATCGACGCGATCCGTCTGGCTCATGATGAACTTGCGACACAGGCGATCCAGGCGGTAAATGTCAGCCTGACGCTGCGGAACTGGCTGATCGGAGGCTACATCGCCGAGTACGAGCTGAGAGGCGCGGATCGTGCGAGCTACGGAGATAAACTTTTGCCGTTGTTGTCCCTGCGGCTGGAAAAGCTGAACGTCAGCAACTGCAACCGGCGGCAACTATACCGCTATCTGCGATTTTATCGGCTTTACCCCCAAATTGTGGGGACGCTGTCCCCACAATTTGGGAAATATCTGCCTCCCGGCGTGCAGAAAAAGAAAATGCGGACGCCGTCCCCACAATTGCACCCCGATGCAGAGTCGTTGCTTCACCGTCTTGCCTACAGCCATTTCGATCTTCTTGTTGAGATCGATGATGAGTGGAAACGGGCATTCTATGAAATCGAATGCATCCGGGGCAACTGGTCGGTTCGGGAATTGAAAAGGCAAATCGGCAGCTTGTATTACGAACGGTCCGGTCTTTCCCAAGACAAGAATAAACTGGCGGAAATGGAGCGACGAGGCGCCGAGGTCTTCGAGCCGAGACTGACTGTCCGCGACCCTTATGTCTTTGAATTTCTCGGACTCACGCCTAAGGAGGTGATGACAGAATCACGCCTCGAGGATCAACTGCTGGACAAGTTGCAGGATTTTCTTCTTGAACTTGGCCATGGCTTCTGCTTTGAAACAAGGCAAAAGAGAATCCTCATCGGTCACGAGCATTGCTTCGTCGACTTGGTCTTCTATCACCGGATTCTGAAGTGCCACGTCCTTGTGGAGTTGAAGCTGGAGAGGTTCAGTCAGGAAAACATCGGACAGCTCAACACGTATGTGAGTTGGTGTCGCAAGAACATGATGACCGAAGGCGACAATCCTCCGATCGGCATTCTACTGTGCACCGGCAAGAATCACGCGCTGGTCGAGTATGCCTTGGCAGGCATGGACAATCAGTTGTTTGTCTCCAAGTACCTCCTTGAACTGCCCAAGAAAGAAGAAATGCAGAAATTCATCGAAGATCAAATGAAGGATACGGGAGTATAATCTATGAAAAAGTTAAGCGGCCTGCGCGCGTAAAGGTCAATTCAATCAGCCTAAAAGAACGAGTTGGCAAAAAGGATCGACTAGGCGGCAATAACTTCTCCGCTTTCCGGATGATAGAATCCCATTTTGCTCTCACCGGGAATTTCAATCAGGGAATCAAGCGCAACAATTGTTTTCGCCGCATCATTGTTTCCATTTTCACCGGCCCCATCGTATCCCCGATAAGCCAAACCTTTAGAATGGGGGCTGTAAAAAACATCTTCCACAAAGAATTCCTCATTGTTGTTCCGGAGGTTCAGACCTTTTGAGCCTGGAAGAACAACTCTCACGGCATCACTATCCATATCTGCCGGAGTGTCCTCCCTGCCTACAGAGAAGCTCTCAGGCATTTCGTCCAGACAGGCCAGAATTTCGCCCATAGCCGCCGCCGTTTCGGAATCCTTCTCCAAACTGCCTTCCTCCTGACGGATTTTCATTACTATATTCATCTTTTCTTGAATTCCACGTAACGTCTGTTCTTCGAGAATGCGCGCCGATAAACGCAGGCTGCCGTACGTCTGGTCATAGATCGCCACAAACTTTGCTCCTTCATTAATCGGTCCCCGTTCCACCCGGTAGCGATCAGCGGCAAAATGGATGTCACGCCGCTCGAAAGGATGAACCATCAGAAAAGCTTCGAAGAGCATCTGCGCGATCAGTTCGTTCCTGACATTTTTTCGATTCATGGCGGGGTGTGAAAAGGTAACGCCCGTCGTGAAAAAATTACGCGTAAAACGCGGTAGATCAAAATAGGTGTTTCCCGTTGGGTCAAGAGGATAGCTGCGCGAAGTTTCATTCGGCCCGCGACGCTCCTTGTAACCGACGATCGACTCCCTAATCTGGAGGGGCGACTCCACGGCAATCAGTTCCCCGAAACGCCTGCCCGCAAAGATGTTTCCTTCTCTCAGATTGGGGAACACTAGCGTCGGAATCACCTGAGCTTTAGTTGTATATTTCTTTTCCTGACGCACCTCAACGGTCCGCTGGTGGATATTTACCCGGCAGACGCGATAAGGCCTTGTCGTGTAATAATAGATGCTGCCCGGATAGGCTTCCCGCATCAGTTGGCTGTATGACAGTGAACCGCGTGCTTCTTCAACAGCCCCTCGCTTTTGCTTGACCTGAAACTGAAGTTCGACATCCCGCAAAGGAAAGGTGTGATTGGGATCTTCTCCGGCTTGTGCTTTCATCGCCTGAAATTCAGGGGAAATCTCGCCGATCCTTTCCGACCGGCACAGTTCCAGGAAGCCATTGGCCCAAGTAATGTCACTCTTGAACGTCTGGCTTTCCTTGATTCCCAAAAAAGCGCACACACGGTCATGCTCGCCGCCGTTCTTCGCCAGACACAGAGCATGAATGTATTGCACTCGGGGATTCTCGAGATACAGGGCGCCTTCCGAAAGAGGCATCCCGAGCAGTTGCTGCGGGTTACGGAAAATGTTTGCGCTGTGCATGTCACCGCCGTTGACGATGACAACCTCGCCGGGCGCATGCCTGCCGATCCGCCCGATGCGCTGATAAAAACTTGTCGCCGAATAAGGCACACCAATCAGAATGGCCAGAGTCAGATATGGAATGTCCAGACCCAGTTCCAGAGCGCTGGTGCTGATGATTCCGGCCAGCATTCCCTGGCTCAGCCGTTCCTGAATCAGCTTGCGATCACGCTCTTCGTAGCCAGCACGGTATGGCAGTATGTTGAGATTCTCCAGATGATTGTCATGCCTGGGATCAAAGTCTTCCGTGTCTCTAGCCTGAAAGCGCGAAACGATGGAAGCCAGATATTCCGTCTGCTTGCGGCTGTCAACAAAAGCAATGAATTTGTGATTGGTCTTGCGTCCGACGTAGTCCATCAATAATGACAGCGAAGTCAAAAGATCCGCTTCGGCCGGCAGATCGGCCAGATGGATGGTCACTTTCTGCCTTGGCGATGTGTCGCAGCCGGCATCGATGATCCGAAACTCCAGGCCGAAAAGATTGCGCAGGTGATCCTGTGGCGCGGCAATGGTGGCGGAGGCCGTAATAAACTGTGGAAACACTCGCATAAGTTGCAGGACATGACGCAACCGGCGGAAAAGAAACGCCGCGTTGCTGCCGAAAACGCCGGTATAATAATGAACTTCGTCAACGATAATGAGTTTGGTTTTATACAAAAAGCACATCACAGCCTTGTCGCTTACGTGGAAGAGAAGCCAGGCATGGATGATGTCGGGTGTCATGATCAGGACCCGGGAGTTCCGCATAATGTCCATGCGCAAATGCATTGGCGTCTGACCGTCGATTCTACCCACGCGGGCGTCAATGCCGGCACTCTGGAGCGACGAAATCCAGCGTTCCTCCTGTTCTCTGCCCAGCGCCTTGAGGGGGTAAACGACAATCACCCGCGCCTTTGGATCGGCGACAAGCTTTTCCATTGCCGCGACGTAGAACGGCAGACTTTTGCCTGATGCTGTTCCCGTGGTGATGCAGATATTTTCACTATCCAGTGACGATTTGATCGCCTCTTTTTGATGGCCGTATATTCCTGAAGAAAATGATGATTTTAGAAAGTTGGCGGATTCCTGGGAAATCTGAAGATCATCGCAGGGGAAATATCTGCCCTTACGGCTGGGAAGCATCATCCGGTCGGCGACATGCCAGTTATTGGCTTTCATGAAACCATCAATCATCGTATCCTCTTTCTCCATCAATTACTGGCCGAAGCCAAGCAACATTAAAATACCTGCGTCTTCCTTGCACTCAGGGCAAATTTCGCTTGCCTCCACTTCGGTGCCATTTTCCAGAAATATATTGCCAATAGCCTCCGCTGGATTTTCCTCGCGGGCTAAATCATCTTCGAATGCTTTTTGGCATAATTTGCAGATCTTCATTTATTCATCCTCCACATCATCCATCATTACTGCGGGCTTCTGTAAGTCTCTAAGCATTTTATTCTGCCACAGATCATCATTGGTGAAAGTAAAACCGTATATTTCACCACTCACACTATCATCATGAAACACGGTATATTGAAAAAGGCAGGTGCCCAGAGCAAACCAAAGCCGGCCTATTACTTTTGTCCAAGGCGTAACAAGATAGATGATAGATGCGCTCAGAATAATCATGATAAGCGATATAATCATCAAGGCTCCTTTTATGTCTTTTGATGTCAATAAGAGCAGCATCTGTGCCACAAGAATAAAACACAGATAAGCCATTAATAATATAGATGGAATATTTTACAGAGGAATTTCCGGGAGCGCCTTGGACGTGCAATAAGTTACCAATAAAGTAATAAGAGTTACTTTTTGCCTGCCAATATGTCTCTCAAAATGAATTCAAGATTATACGTGAAATAGCGTTTGGGCAGATGTGTGCCGTGGTTTTTGGTGCGGGTGTTCATGTTGAGATAAACCCGGCGGCCGTCTTTTGTTTCCTGACGAAAGCCATTGTTCATTCTCCAGAAGATGCTTTCATCACCGGAAGCCAGCACTTGGTCAATGCCCTGTTTAGCGGCGGCAACGGCGTTGATTGACGAGGACAACGGCCTGCATCCCATAATTGTCATGGCATCCTTGAAGAAGACAATGATGTGTCGGATTCCGTGTCGTTCAATATAATCGTTCAGTTCAATAATAGACTTGTCCAGGATTTCTCTTTTGTAGGTCAAGGGCGCTCCGGAAAAAAGCTGCTGCAAATCGGAAAACTGCTTGGTTGGAAAGGGATAGAGGCATCGGAAATAATAAAGAAACGGAGAATCATATTTTCCGGTCAACAAGGTATCCGCCAGATTGTCAATCCAATCCGGCCGGTTCAGCATCGGCAGCAGGCTGCGGTTGTAATCGACTTCGAACAGCCGCTTCCAGAAGTCTTTAGAATGCGGCTCCGAGAGGAAAAGCCCCGCCGCCACAGAATCGGGATGCGGATTTTTGAACAGCAGAAGGACTTTTGTTCGTTCAGCGCCTTTATGTTCAGGGGTGATTTCTTCGGTCAGGTATGTAATTGATTTTTCACTATCGTTACAGGTTTGAATTATCTTTCTTACTGCTGCAAAGTTTACATCATTTTCCAGAGCATTCTTTACGCTCTGGTATTCGTAATTGCCTGCAAATGAAATACTTATTTCTTGCCGGGCGTTTTTCATTGTGTTTTCCTGTCTTAAATTTTCTTGCTGCCGGTGACAGAGAAATGATCGTGTAAATGGTAAGCAGAGGTTTCTAGCTGATAGTCTTGCCAGCGCTGTTTATAAGCATCTGGACCTATAAGTGATACATCCGTAGTTTGCCCTTCTCCTTTATCAAGCCCGTAGTCGTAACGAATACCTCCAAACTCAGTTAAGATGTATCTTGCATGTGGCTTGTCTCCCAAAAACTTCGCCTCCCATTGGAAAACTTCTATGGAGAAGCCTTCTGGAATCGTAGGCGAAAGATTGTTGAGACAATCACTTTTCCAGTCGTTTTCTCTTTTCTGTTCCTTGAAAAACCCATACTCTGCATGTAGCTCCAGGCGTTCGGGTTTATGATGATCAAGAGCAAAGGTAATTAAATGAGAGAAAGTTTCAAGGAAGCGTTCATGGACGGGATCAAAATTGGGATCAATAATAATGATCTTCCTGCTTATTTGCATCAGCAAGCGAGCGCAACAGGCCAGATCCCATGCCTTGCGGGGAACAACTGCATCGTGCGATATTTTCCAAAGAGGGTGTGTGTCATCCAGCTCGGAAATGTTTAGAAAATTATCGGCATCGATCTCGTTGCTACGGCCAACCACTGCACGGAACGGATTCTTTTTTTGCTGTACCTGAACATTCAGCAGCCAACTCATTTCAGGATCGTAAGACCGGTTCATTCTGGCAATCTTGGTATCTGAACTGCGCAATCTTTCAACAATTCGCAAGCGCTCTACGTCACGTGTCTTTGGATTAAGTTCAATCGCTTCAATTACCATTGATGGCCATTTCCGGGGAAATCGTGAAATTAGCCTGCCATGTTCCACGCCTACATGGTCGAATACGAAACGAAAATCTTTCCAATTATCGATTGCGGCGGGTTCTACAGCAAACTCATGAATCATCAGAAAAGTTCCTTTTCCCGTTCCGTGAAGAAACCGTCAGGCCATTTGTCGATGAAATCGCCGTCCTCGGAAATACGCAATTCCATAAGTTCAGTACCGTTCTCTGTCGGCTTCGCGTAAATGATCGCCACATCCTCCGGTCGCAGAGGTTTTGCACCTTCCTTTAACTCGCCATTTGTTGTGTCGCGAATCAATTTTAGCAGCCGTAAGATAAGGTGTTCACTGTGGGTTTCGATGATGAATTGATTTCCGTAAAGTTCTTCTTCTGCATCCATTGCCGGCCCCCATGCAGCATGCAATTTATGTCTGCCAGCCATTTCAGCAATAAAGCTTCCCAATTCAGTCTGCAAGGCCGGATGGACATGAATCTCCGGCTGTTCTATGAAAAGAATTTTATTTTCGGAAAGAGCGCCTTGAACAAGAATGGGGAGAAGTTGCCCAATACCGAAGCCGACATCTTTTGGGCTAACCGCACAACCTGTTCTTATATCGGTTAGAATCAACGCAAATAAATTTCTTTTAAGAGAATCAACATCAAGCTTATAACCAATTTTAAACCGCTTGAACCAATCATTGACTTTGTCTACGAGATCTTTTCTTTTCATGAGAATGTCCGGTGTATATTTCCCGGATTTTCCGACATTTGAGGGAATATTGCCGGAATAAGAATAGACTCTTTCCGGATACTCACGTAGTGGTCCTATGTAAATGATGCGACGCAGATAATCTTTGAGGAGCGATGATACAAAGGGGAAATAATAATAGGCAGGATTCAGAGTTTCATAAATGTCATTTGTTTTGATACCTGGTTCTCCCAATTCCACGAACTCTGGAATATCTTGAAAGAGCCATGATTCTTCACCGCTGAGATCTACTTTTTCTTTTGGGAAGCAATTTGACATAGAAATGAGTCTTCTGCTACCTGGAAAATTCCGGATTTTTTGAATACTTTCATAGGACTCACGTAGAAGTGACCCATTAATAGCTTCCATAAATTTTACTATCTTCTTAATTTGGCGAATTCTTGCTTTTCTTATAATCAGAAGATTCTTTTTTTCGTCGATATCTTCTGGCGTACAAGCTTTCTCATATGTCGGTAATTTATCTTTTTTCAAGTCAATTTCATTAAGTTCTTTTTCAAAGCGATGAAGTTCATCCGCCATTTCTTTGTATTCTCTTTCATATTTATCCTGTTCTTTTTTTAAATGGTTACGCAACCTTTCCAGATCATTCTCCATATCTTTATGACTAGAATTTGACAAATCACTGTAAATTGTCTTTCTTACTTGCCCTTTCTTAATAAAGGATGGTTTAGCGTACCCTTCCCAATTGTACCTTTCAAGCCAATGAGTCATATTGAGATGCTTCATAACTAGCACAGACTTCTTTAAATTATACAGCCATTCATTTAATGCCGATGGAGTTTCACCATTCTGCACGAACTCAGCTTTCTTTTTCAGGATTGCACTTTTTAAATGGGGTAAATGCCAGACATTCTGACATTCCATAATCGGATCGGTATGAAGACGGTCACTCGTTTTGAGAGATGATAGTAATATTTCCCCCGATTTATCCTGCATAAAAGTAAATTGAAGCGTGGGATCAGTTTTATGTCTAATGTCATCGTGCCATGCCATCGTATCCCACGAATATTTAAGCGATATTGATAAAGAAAACTCTTTTTTGACATTGTGACCATGAATAAATTCTTCATATCCACCAAGATCAACAAGATTTCCTTTTGGCAGGAGAACGATTTTATCGTCACCCGACTCTTCCAAAGTTTGCTTAAGTAACAATAATGACTGAAGAAGTGAGCTTTTACCGGAACTGTTTGGGCCATAAAGCAGAGTAATTGGCTTCAGAGGGATACGCTGCATTTTCCCGAATGATTTAAAATTTTCGATGCCGATTTCAGTAAACATGGTGATTCTCCATGATTGTTATCTATGCGTATTGCAAGTGATCTTGGTTTATCTAAAAATTCCTACGAATTATAGCGATAAAATATAAGCCAAATCATTATTGTCGATTGAAAAAACCCTTCTATTATCCCATCGCGTTGGATTCTTGATGGTTTTATGGAACGAAAGTCGCTGGGCATTGCTTTGACTGAAATTTACTGATAGTGGTTGAAGTAATTTGAGTTCATGCTGATGTTTCAACTCTCCGGGCAGAAATTCATTTTTGCCAAAATACAGATCAATGTTGATGTCAGACTTGGTTACTTCATAGACGCCCCGCAATCGTCTTTTTCCTGCTTGGTAGTAAACTATCAAATCACCGGTTTTAATCATGAGCCATTCAGTTGGGTCTCTAAAGCCGACAAGATTTGGATTTTCATAATATAGGCTATTGTGATGCAGGACAAACCATTTGTTATTGAAATTCATTAAAGTGTTCTGTTCCATTTTCGCCCCTCCGGTTGCGATTATTTAAAAAAAATTGTTGCCGTATTTATTTACGGCAAGGCGATAGAAAATGCAATGGAACATATGCCGATTTTCATTGTACCCATCTCATAGAATCGCTTTTCGACTATCAAGAAAGTAGCATCCAATTCTCAATCCTCAATCCTTCAATTCGGCTGAAGTGGTCGGTATTATTGATTACCATGATCAGATTATTGGCAAGCGCGGTCGCAGCAATGTCCAGATCAAAATCATCCAGGCGATTGCCGCCTGATTCAAGGGCGCTTTGATCATGCCGAATGTTTCGGCGACAGCAGCATTGATGGGCACCATTTCAATGGATTATCCCAGCGTTTTGACTCTGGCCGCATTCGCCGTGACGCGTTCAGATTTGTATGCGCCATAATAAAGTTCCATGTAGGTCACGACGCTGATTTTTATGGAATTGTTCAGATGCGATTTCAGGTTATCCATTACTTTCGGATGGCCCTTTAAACTGTAAGTAACGGTGTCCGTGTCGAGCAGGTACATCAGAACGCCTCCCTTTTCAGCAGCATGTTTTTCCGGGCTTGTTTCAGCTCTGCAATGATCTCGGTGGGCGTTCTTTCATCTTCCCAGGAACCGGACATTTCAAGTAAAACCTGTGCGGGCATTTTTACTGCATCCACGAGTTGCCTTTTCAGAAGATACTCTTTTATTATGAAAAGAATTTGTTGACTGACGGATCGCTTTTCAGATTTGGCAAGTGCTTTGATTTTAGCATAAAGGTTATCGTTCATGCCCTTGATTTGAAGATTTGCCATGCCATTTTCTCCCTCGGGCAACTTTTCAAAAATATACCCTGCAATTCATAATAAGTTCAAGCAAAAGTCTCCTGCCGTCAAAAGATGTGCAATGATTATTTTCCTGTAGCGGTCAGCAATACATCGCTCCGATCACCGTGGAAAAGCATTTTTTTCTCTTTGCTCATCTTCTTTTGCCTTGGCCTCAGCCGCCCGCGCCATTTCATCTGCCTTGCGGGCTGCCTGTCCATCAGGTGTATCCGGGTAAAGTTTAACGCTGATATCCTTGTTGTAAAACGTCCACATGCTGCCGGTCAACGGATCGACGATGAGTGCGCCCAGCGCCCCGCCTAAGAATAAATTACAGACGTACCAGAAATTCAGATCCGGTGTGAGTGTGACCTTTTCTGTCATAAAACCCTCTTTGGACAAGGTGACATCATAATACTTTTTCAGAAAATATCCGGCGCCCCTTTCCAGGCTGACTGTGTAGGGTGTTGTAGCGTTGGCTATGCTTTTCCCCTCGGTCGTATCGGTTATTTCACAGGTTGCGCCATCGGGCTGTGAGAGAATGTGCAGGGTTTGCGGACCGTGGGACATGATCGTGGCACAGCCGCTGAGAAGGAACAGACCAGAAAAGATCACTCCCATCATTATTTTTGTCATATGCTGCCTCCTTCAATTATTTTTTGAAATAGGAATAGAGCAGCAATTATGCCAAAGAGCGTTATATATACGTAAGTTATTGAATATGCTTGCTTATATGTAAAATAACCTGAATATCTAAAAAATTATTCGTAACAAATGACATGAAAATCGTAACGTTGGTTACTTTTGCGCTTTCGAGAACGCATCCAGGTATGCAACATCGACTGGCCTGCTTAAATCAAGTTTTATTCCGCGCTGAGATTCTTCAAAATTTTCTTTGCTAATGGTTCTTTGATGTCAGTATGCCTTGGGATGGCTTCAATCGAACCGTTTTTGGGATTTATCCAAAGTGAATGCGCGGCTCCTTCTCGTTTCAGATAGCAACCCGCGATTCTTAACTTTCGTTCCAAATCCCTGCGCTTCATCCGACCATCACCTTTTCTTGAATGGCGTCATCGGGAAGCCCTCGAAGAATATCAGTCTTCCGGTCATCAAAAATCAACTCAATTGCCTCGCGAAGATTATTCTTTGTTTCCTCAATTGTTTCGCCCTGGCCATTGGCTCCAGGAACCTCCGGACAGATAGCCCAGTAGCCACCCTCGGGCGCCGGTTCAATTATTGCCGTAAATTCTGCCCTCATGATAATCTCCTATTTCTTGTTTTTTTGCCGAATAGCGTTATAGATGGAAACTGATCTTTGCCTGCCCCGCTGTCACCGCCGACGCTTTTGGCGGGAAATACGAAATAAATGTTTAATTTATTTTACTTTTAACATATGAGCCTTGAAAATCAACTAAAGTTCCGCCCCAATTTTGATAATAATCTGCTTTCATTGGCAGGGAGTGTAGAAAAAGCCACTCTTGTATGTCAAGAAAAATTGAGGAGGCACTTGAAGCATCAGTTTTCTTCCCGCGTCTTAATGACCTTGATTTCTGTCATGTTATGAATCTTCAAATTCCCATCATTATCTGGTGTGAGTAAAGATTGATCCGAAACGGTCTTCTCCCCATATTTCCGCTCCAGCCCGAACTTTTCTTTTGCCCTTTTTCGAAAGGTGTGAGGTTTGATGTTGAGGAGGCGGGCGGCGGCTTCGCGGTTGCCGTCTTTCATTTTAATGGCTTCTTCATAATATGCTTTTTCAAGATTGTGCAGGTGCATGTCCAGATCGAGACCTTCAAGGGGGATGGCGATTGCGGTGGCGTTTGTTTGGTCTGCATTGCCGGAAGATTTCGGAAGCGGGGAAATCGATGAAGTCATTTCCGGCGGCAGATCGTCCTCTTTGATAACGCTGCCTTTGGAAAGAACACAAGCCCGCTCGACGGCGTTTTCCAGTTCCCGGATGTTTCCCGGCCACGAATGGGAAAGGATACGTCGCATCGCTTCCCGGCTGAATTGCTTTTGCTGCCGATAACGGGAGTTATGCCGGTCAAGAAAGTATTCCACGAGAAGGGCAATATCCTCCGCGCGCTCCCGCAGGGCGGGCATGGGGATTTCAATCACCTTGAGACGGTAGTAAAGGTCTTCACGGAATTTTCCTTCACTGATGCAAACGGCCAGATTTCGGTTGGTCGCGGCAAGAATCCGGACATTGGCGCGAATGGTTTTTTCACCGCCCACCCGCATAAGCGCCTTGTCCTGCAAGACGCGCAGGATTTTGGCCTGAGCGGGCAGCGGCATATCGCCGATCTCATCCAGGAAAATCGTACCCCCGTCCGCCAGTTCAAATTTCCCTTTCTTCTGCTGTGTGGCCCCGGTAAAGGCCCCCTTCTCGTGACCGAAAAGCTCGCTTTCCACAAGCGTTTCCGGAATAGCCGCGCAGTTAACAATAATGAGGGGTTCTTCTTTTCGTGCGCTGTTGAAATGGATAGCCTTGGCGACAAGTTCCTTGCCTGTTCCTGTTTCCCCCTGGATCAAAATCGGCGTGTCATACAGGGCCACCGACTTGACCGTGTCCATCACTTGCTTCAGAGCCGGACTGTTGCCGATCATTTGAAGACCGGAGAATTCCCGGATGATCTCATCCCGCTCGGCTTCGAGTTTTTCCTTGCGCAGACAGGTCGCGGCGATATCGAGCGTTTCCGGCGAGGGCGTTGTAATTTTGGGAAAGGTCGCAAGGGATAAACGTATCTCGGAAACGGCTTTCTGCCGTGGTCTCAGAAAACGCGGCGGCGTTATCTTGAGGAGCGTGGCGGGCACAATGCCTGATTGGGCCATCAGGAACCAGACGGTCTGCATCTGCGGTGTTCCCGAGGCTGTCGCAATGAAGCAGGCGGGTTGTTGATCACGATATTCCTCCAGGATTGCCCTGCATCGCGCGCTCATATTCAGGAAAAGGGCTTCGTAATCTGTAGGGTCGGGAATGTCGATGTTGTGTATCCGCGTGCGGACGTCGCCGTCTCTTTTGGCGATCTCCTGCCGAAGCCGCTGGGCGTTGGGAAGGCTGCTCGGGTTGGTAAAGATGTGAATAGCATGAAAGGACCGCTCCGCAAGCAAAGTAAGAACCGGCCCATCGGTAAAAACGCCCTTTACCACTTCAGGATTGAAGGGATCGCGGTTGCCGGCAAATGTAAATAGAATATCCATAAACCATTCAAGTAATTGTTATCATTACCCTCAATAATCAATGTTTTTCGGTTGCGCGCCTCATGCCAACAACTACAAAGCTTTCATAAAATAATGGTGTGTTTTTCTCCGGATACGGCAAAAGGTTAAGATTTACGAAAAAAAGGGGATAAAAAAATGGTGCCGAAGACTGGACTTGAACCAGCACAGGCGTACACCCACTAGACCCTGAACCTAGCGCGTCTACCAATTCCGCCACTTCGGCACGCGAAAGTGACTATACCGAACCGAAAGTCTTGTCAAGCTAAAATGACTTGAATTTAATGCCCAAAATGCTATGTTGCACAACTTACGAAAGGGCAGTGAAGAAGAACATGATCGTTTTTGACGGAATTCAATCCATAACGCAGGATTACCGGGACGTGTTCGTCACCATCGGCAATTTTGACGGAGTGCATCTGAGCCACCAGCACATCTGCCGGAAGCTTGCCGCGGAAGCAGGAAAAGCCGGGCGGAAATCGCTGGTCATCACCTTTGATCCGCACCCTAAAATGATTCTTCATCCAAATATCCGGCCCTTTTACCTGATTACAACGAGGGCGGAAAAGCTTGAATTGATTGAAAAATGCGGCGTTGACGCGACGGTGGTCATCGCTTTTGATCAGCATTACTCCAAAACCGCCGCCGAAGCATTTGTGCAGGAATTTTTGTGGAATCAACTGGCCATCCGCAAGATTATCATCGGGCATGACTACACATTCGGCCAGGCCCGGCAGGGAAACGACGCTTTTCTGAAGACCAAGGGGCGAAAACTCGGTTTTTCCGTGGAGGTGATTCCGGCCTTTAAGATCAACGACGAAATCGTCAGCAGCACGCTGATCCGCAATTATATTCTGGAAGGCGATGTCCGGACGGCGGCGAAGCTGATGGGACGCCATTACAACGCGGCGGGCATTGTGGGCAGCGGAGCGGGGCGCGGCGCGGGCCTGGGGTATCCCACCGCCAATATCGAACCGGAAAAGGAACTGCTGCCGCCGCCCGGCATTTACGCGGCCTTTGTGCTGGTGGACGGCGAAAGCTGCATGGGAGCGCTCAACATCGGCGCCAAACCGACTTTTGAAGATTACACGTCCACGTTTGAAGTCTTCCTGCTGGACTATGCGGGGGACCTGCGCGGAAAAAAAATAAACGTGCTGTTTGTGGAGAAGCTGCGGGACATTGTCAAGTTCGACGGTCCCGAAAGCTTGAAGCGACAGATCGCGGCGGACGTGGAGAAAACCAGGATAATATTGAAACAGGAAAAAACATTTGGAGGAAAACTTTTATGTTGAAAATTGCCATTGTGGGCGCAACCGGCATCGTGGGTCAGCAGGCGATCGTGAGTCTTCTGGGACACCCGTGGTTTCAAATCACCAAGCTTGTCGCCTCGGAGCGCTCGGCTACAAAGAAATATATCGACGCATTGCGCGACGCCAATGGCTCCATCCGCTGGTGGTGCCCGGAAGAGCTGCCGGCGGACATCGCCAATATGGTGGTGGAAGAAGCGGCGAGCTTCGATCCGACTTCCGTCGATGTCATTTTCTCGACCATGGACGCAGGCCCCGCCAAGGAGCTGGAGCCCAAGTACGCCAAAACCACCCCGGTGATCAGCACCGCCTCGGCCTTCCGGTATGAACCGGATACTCCCATTTTAGTGGGCGGCGTCAACATGGACCACGCGGCGCTTTTGGCCGTGCAGCAGAAGAACCGCGGCTGGAAGGGATTCATCTCTCCCAAGTCCAACTGCACCATCGCCGGGCTGGTCGTGTCGCTTAAACCCATTCTGGACAACTTCGGCGTGAAGCAGGTGGTCGCCACCTCTCTGCAGGCCATGTCGGGCGCGGGGCGCACCCCCGGCCTTTCCGCCATGGACATGATGGAAAACGTCGTGCCCTACATCGCGGGCGAAGAGCCGAAGGTCGAAACCGAGCCGCAAAAAATTCTGGGCAAACTGGCCGGGGATAAAATCGTCAACGCGCCGTTCGGGATCACCGCCACCTGCACCCGCGTGCCGGTCATCGACGGCCATCTGGTGGTCGCGTTCGTGCAGACCGAAAAGCCCTGCACCCCGGAAGACGTCAAGAAAGTGATGACCGAATACGGAAAGGACTTCGCCGAACTGCATCTGCCCAGCTCTCCGGCGCATCTGATCGACGTCACCGACGATCCGTTCCGTCCGCAGCCCAGAGTGGACCGCGACAAGGGCGGCGGCATGACCGTCACCGTCGGTCGCATCCGCAAGGACCCGATTCTGGAAAACGGGATCAAGTACGTCTGCCTGGCGCACAACACCAAGCTGGGGGCAGCCAAGGGCGCTCTGCAAACCGCGGAGTATCTGGTGAAAAATTTCCTGAAGTTAGTCTAATCTTCCAACAGGGCCGCGGCGCGGAAATCTTCCATGCCGCGGCTTTTTTTGCCCGCTCGCGGACACCGGCGGAAGAGCAGGTTTTCGGTCTTTGGCCCATCCCGATATCTTCTTGAAACATCAGAACAGTTTTGATACGCTCCGCGGCACAAATTTGTACCTCCACGGTATAAACGGAAAGGATGATGGATATGCAATTTTCTGAGCGCGTTTTTTGCGGCGGGCTTTCTCTCAAAGACATCGGCCGCCGTGTGCTTCTGGCCGGCTGGGTGGACGCTTTCCGCGATCACGGCGGGCTTTTATTTATCCACCTGCGCGACCGCAGCGGCATTGTGCAGATTGTCTTCAGCCCGGATGTCGCCGCAAATGATGTCTGCCGGAAGGCGGCCTCGTTGCGTTCCGAATACTGCGTCGCGGTTTCGGGCGAAGTTCGAAAACGCCTTGCGGGAACGGAAAACCCCAACATCGAAACGGGACAAATCGAAGTGTTCGTGGACAAGCTTACGGTGCTGTCCGAATCCGACGCCCTGCCCTTTGCTGTTTCCGACAAGGCCATGGTGGCGGGCGCTTCGTCCGCCGGCTCCGACCATGTGGCCGAGGATCTGCGCCTTCAGTACCGGTACCTGGACATCCGCCGGAGCGCCATGCGCGACAATCTGACGGCGCGCCACCGCATTTTTCGGTGCATCCGCGAATTTCTGGATTCCCGGGGGTTCGTGGAAATCGAAACGCCGGTGCTCACGGCCAGCACGCCCGAAGGCGCGCGAGATTACCTGGTGCCCAGCCGGATTCACCCGCAGAATTTCTACGCCCTGCCCCAGTCGCCGCAGCTCTTCAAACAGCTTCTGATGATCGGCGGCATGGAGCGCTACTTCCAGCTCGCGCGCTGCTTCCGCGACGAAGACCTGCGCCCCAACCGACAGCCGGAATTCACGCAGCTCGACATCGAAGCGTCGTTCATCGATGAAGAGTTCCTCTACGAACTGATCGAAGAGCTGACCGTCCGAATGTTCGCGGTCGGCGGCATCGAACTGCCGAGGCCCTTCGCGCGCATGGCCTACACGGAAGCGATGGACACAACCGGCTCCGACCGGCCCGACCTGCGCTTTGGGCTTCGCTTCGTTGATGTGACGGACGTCTTTTCGGAAACCCGTTATTCGATCTTCCGCCAGATCCTTCAGCGCGGCGGCTGCATCAAGGGCATCAATATTCAAGGCCAGTCGGAAAAACTCAGCAAAAACGTTTTGCAAAACGAATACGCCAGGGAAATCGCGCCGTCGTTCGGCGCCAAGGGCATGACCTGGATGCGCGCCGAGGGCGGAAAGCTTGAATCCAACATCGTTCAGTTTTTCAGCGAGCAGGAACTCGCCGAATTGAAGCGCCGCTTCGCGGTTGAAGACGGGGACGTGCTCATTCTGATCGCCGATCCTTCCTACACGGTGGTGACCTCCGCGCTGGGCCAGCTTCGCCTGCACCTGGCGGGCCGTCTGGATCTCATTCCCGAAAACAGCTTTTACCCGGTCTGGATCACGGAGTTTCCGCTCTTTGAACCCACGGATGAAGGCGGCGTCACCTCGAGCCACCATCCGTTTACCGCGCCGGACCGGGAGGATTTCGACCCGAAAAACATCGAAGAACTGCTTTCGCTCAAATCCCGCGCCTACGACCTGGTCATGAACGGCGAGGAGCTGGGAGGCGGCAGCATCCGCATCAACAACCGCGACCTGCAGCGCAAGATTTTTGCAGCATTGGGCCTCACCGAGGAAGAGACCCGGGAGAAATTCGGCTTTTTCCTGCGCGCCTTCGATTTCGGCGCACCGCCGCACGGGGGCCTGGCGCTGGGCATGGACCGCACCGTGTCGATGATTCTGCAGACGCCGTCCATCCGCGAAGTAATCGCGTTTCCGAAAAACCGCAGCGCTGCCTGCCCCCTGACGGGCGCGCCCTCGGCGGTCAAGCGCGAGCAGCTTGCCGAGCTGGGGCTTTTGAACTTGGGCGGCCAGGATATGCTGCCGGGGACGGCCGAAAAGGAAGATCCGATCGATCACCTCTCCTGGGTGTCGCGCATCGGCATTTCCGCGGAGGAGCGGCCCGTGATGGAGGGAATCCTGGCCGGGGCCGAAGCGCTGGCTCGCCTGGCCCAGGATATGGCCGGATCGGAAGAGCCGATCCGCACCGTGGCGCCGGTGTCCAACCGAATGCGGCCGGGAACCCGGGAGATGCGCTCCAAGCTTGCCGAAAGCGGCAAACTTCTCAAAAGCGCGCCTTCGGTAAAAGGCAATTATTTTAAAGTCGCCAGCATTCTGGAATAAAAGGGAGACTCATTACATGGATTCTATTTTTTTCTACCGCAATCCCGACGGCGCCGCATCCGGCGACGGCCCGCTTGAGGGACTGAACATCGCGATTCAACCCAATATCTCAAAGGCGGGCTGGCCCGTGGACGCGGGCTCCAGAGCGCTGGCCCGTTTCACGGCGCTCGAGGACGCAACCATCATTGACCGTCTTTCCCGGTCCGGCGCCTTTATCTGCGGCTCGACGAAAATGAGTGAGTTCGGCTTCGGGCTCGCCGGCAGTCTTGCGGGTGAAGCCGTGAAGGAAAAGATCGCCGGCGCGGAGCTGATGATGGACATGACGGGAGAATGCCGTCTGGCTGCCGCGGCGGCGGGCGTCTGCGGCTTCAAACCCAGCTACGGCCTGGTGTCGCACTTCGGGCTCATCGGCCTGATTCCTTCGATGGAAGCCTGCGGCGTACTTTCGCCATCGATCCAAAATATTCGCGGAATATTGAAAGCCGTCGCCGGTCCGGATGAAAAGGATTTTTCACTGCCTGACGAAGGCATTCCGGATTTTACTACGAAGGCCCTCGACCCGCTGAAAACCGCGATTGGCGTTCTTGCCGAAGCGCAAAGCGCCCTGACGGCCCAAGAGCAGGGCAGATTCCGCCTGTCCGTGAGTGAACTTCAAAAAGCGGGTTTCGCCGTTCGGGAGGTGTCCTTCCCCGAATGGCCGCTGTTTTTGACGGTTCACAAAATCGTCGGCTCCGTGGAAGCATCGTCCGCCGCGGGCCGCTACGATTCGGTCCGCTACGGCGAACGCGCGCCGGGCGCCAAAAACTGGAACGAGATGTATCTGGCCTCCCGGGGCGCCGCCTTTGGGACGCTTTTGAAGAGCTTTCTGTTTCAGGGCGCGTTTTTCCAGTTTCAGCGCTACGCGGCGTATGAAGACGCCTGCCGCATTCGGGCGCGCCTGGTCGAGGACATGAAGAAACGGTTCGGTGAGGTGGATTTTCTGGTCCTTCCGGTTTCCGACGGCGCGTCCGACCCAAATCCGGCGACGCTCGATGAAACCTGCCGGCAATTCGCCGGCACGGCGTTTGCCAACGTCACGGGCCAGCCCGCGCTGGTCCTGCCGCCCGCATCCGCCGGGCACGCGCCGCTGCAGCTTGCGGGGCCAAGGCTTTGCGACGCGGCGCTCCTGTCCCTGGGCGAACAACTGCTCATGCTGCGCAAGGGAGGAAAATAGCCATGGAATTTGAAGCGGTCATCGGATTGGAAATCCACGTTGAACTCAACTGCGCAACCAAATTGTTTTGCGACTGTCCCAACAACCCCGGCGATGATCCCAATACGAATATCTGCCCGACCTGCCTGTGGCTGCCGGGCGCGATTCCCCGGTTCAGCGCCGAAGCGCTGGAAAAGGCGTCGCTTCTGTGCCTGGGGCTGGGCGCCGAACTCCAGCCGCAAAGCGCCTTCGACCAGAAGGTGTACTACTATCCGGATTTGCCGAAGGGCTACCAGCTGTCGCAGGCCCACCGGCCGCTCGCGCGAGGCGGCGGCATCGATATTACCGATGAAGACGGCAGGCCGAAAAGACTGCGCATTCACCACATCCACATGGAAGAAGACGTCGCCAAACTGGTGCACGAGATGGAAGGGCGTCTGCCGATCAGTCTGGTGGACTTCAACCGCGCCGGCTCTCCGCTCGTGGAAATCGTCACCGAACCGGATTTCCGCACGCCGCACCACGCCATGGAATTTCTCAAGGCGCTGCGCACGCAGGTGCGCTATGTCGGGTCTTCCGAATGCAGCATGGAAAACGGCACAATGCGCGTGGACGCCAATATTTCCGTGCGCCCCAAAGGCACCAGCCAGATGAACACGAAGGTGGAAGTCAAAAACATGAATTCCGTCCGCCACGTGGGCGACGCCATCGCGCACGAGATCGGCCGTCAGAGCCAGGCGGTGCAGACGGGAGAGGCGGTGGTCCTGCACACCCGTCTGTGGGACCCGGACAAGAAAGTCACGCTTCCGATGCGGGGCAAATTCGAAGGCCCGTGCGTGCCGGACCCGATGGTGCCGGTCATCGAATTGACGCCGGAATGGATTGAAAAGATGCGCACGCGCCTTCCGGAAATGCCTGCCGCGCGCGCCGGCCGCTTCGTGAAGCAGCACGGCCTCACCGGCGAGGAAGCCGCTTTTCTGAGCGAAGATCCGGAGGTCGCGGTTTATTTCGAAGCGCTGGTCGGCAGGGGAATCGCGCCGCGCACAGCCATGCACTGGCTTGCCACGCAGCTGATTCCGGCCGTGAAAGAACGCAAATTGGAGCTGGCCGCGCAGCCCGTCACGCCGGAGCGCTTCGCGGCGCTGCTGAAGATGCTGGCAGGCGATGAAATCAACGCCAACGCGGCGCGTGAAGTCCTGACGCATTTGTTTGAAAGCGGCGAGTCGCCGGAGGAAATCGTGAAGACGCGCGGCTTCAAACAGGTTTCCGACACGGGCGCGCTTGAAGCCATGATTGATCAAGTGCTTGCGGCGCAGGCCTCGGCCGTGGCCGATTTCCGCGCCGGCCAGGGAAAAGCGCTGGGCTTTCTGATCGGCCAGGTGATGCAGGCTTCCGGCGGCAAAGCCAATCCGAAAATCATTCGGGAGCTGCTCGCCAAAAAGCTGAACGCGGCTTCATAAAAAAGCGGGGAACGGTCGCGACCGTTCCCCGCAGTCATTAGCGGGTCTAATAACCTGAAGGTCACAAGCGACCCGCCCTGCGTCTATTTTGTCATCGCGAGGAGCGTAAGCGACGTGGCGATCTCTTTCAATATCAATAGCCTATGAGATTGCTTCGTCCCGATATGTCGGGACTCGCAATGACGGATGTGTATTATACAAACCTTTTCGCTTGAAAGCTTTGCCTTGATTCTATTTTCGCGGGAATGACGGGAAAAAGGTCCGTCAGGCTTTTTTCAAGCCGCCGGCGATTTTGGCCCAGGAATCCCGCAGGGGAACAACGCGATTGAAAACGGGCCTGCCTGCGGCCGAATCCGGATCAGCGCAGAAATAGCCCAGCCGTTCAAACTGGTACTTAGCCCCGGGACGCGCGTTCTTGAGGCTTGCCTCCGCATAACAGGCCGAAAGCGTTTCCAGGGAATTCGAATTCAGATACTTCAGAAATTCCTCTTCGCCGCCCGGATCTTCAATCGTAAAGAGGCGGTCGTAGAGACGGACCTCGGCGGGTACGGCATGAGCCGCCGACACCCAGTGAATCACGCCCTGCACTTTGCGCCCGTCCGCGGGCGGCGCGCTGCGGGTGGCCGGATCGCAGGAGCAGTGGATTTCCGTCACCTCGCCGGTTTTTTCGTCCTTGACCATGCTTTCATATTTAATGATGTAGGCGTTGCGCAGACGGACCTCCCGCCCGGGGCCGAGGCGATTGTACTTTTTGGGGGGATCTTCCATGAAGTCGTCGCGCTCGATGTAAATCTCCCGGGAAAAAGGAACTTTCCTCGTTCCCATTTCCGGATGCTGCGGATGGTTGGCGCAATCGAATTCTTCCGTTTGCTTTTCCGGATAATTGTCGATGACGACTTTGAGCGGACGCAGGATGCACATGGCCCGGGGCGCCTTATCGTTGAGGTCTTCGCGGACGCAGTGCTCCAAGAGCGAAACGTCGATCAGGTTGTCGTTTTTGGCCACGCCGATTTCAGCGCAGAATTTCCGGATGGCTTCGGGCGTATAGCCTCTGCGCCGCATTCCCGTCACAGTGGGCATGCGCGGATCATCCCAGCCTTTCACATTCCTGTTTCTCACCAGATCGATGAGCCTGCGCTTGCTCAGCACCGTGTAGCTCAGGTTGAGCCTGGCGAATTCAATCTGCCGCGGCCGGCCGCCGGAAATCAGCTTTTCGACAATCCAGTCGTAGAGGGGGCGGTTGTTTTCGAACTCCAGCGTGCAGATGGAATGCGTGATGCCCTCCAGGGCGTCGGAGAGGCAGTGGGCAAAGTCATACATCGGATAGATCACCCACCGGTCCCCCGTCCGGTAGTGAGGTTCGCGCTTGATCCGGTATAAAACCGGGTCCCGCATGACGATGTTGGGCGACGCCATGTCGATTCTGGCTCGGAGCGTATGAGCGCCGTCCGGAAATTCGCCGGCCCTCATTCGGGCGAACAGATCCAGGTTTTCTTCCACGGAGCGGTTTCGGTAGGGGCTTTCCTTTCCAGGCTCGGTAAAGGTGCCGCGGTTTTCCCGCACTTCGTCGGCGTTCAAACTGCAGACGTAGGCGTTGCCGGTTCGGATGAGCTCCGCGGCAAAAGCATAGAGCTTTTCAAAATAGTCGGAGGCGTAAAACAGACGGTCGCCCCAGTCAAACCCCAGCCAGCGGACATCGCGGATGATCGATTCCACATATTCCATGGACTCGCCCGCCGGGTCCGTGTCGTCGAGCCTCAGGTTGCAGGTTCCCGAATACTGAAACGCGATGCCGAAATTGAGGCACACCGATTTGGCGTGCCCGATGTGAATGTAGCCGTTGGGTTCGGGCGGAAAGCGGGTCGCCACGCGCCCTTCGTGTTTGCCGGCGCGAAGGCCTTCTTCGATGATGTCCCGAATAAAGTCGCTCGGGGCGGGGTTTGACGGTTCAGACATAAAACAGAAAACTCCTTTAAAAATTAACAGCCGATGGCTTTTCTCAAATTGTCCATTTTCAGGTTGCCGCCGGACATGATCATGACCACTTTTTTGCCCGCCAGCTTCTCCCGGATTTTGTAGGCGGCCATCAAAGAAACGGCGCCCGCGGCTTCGGCCACGTTGTGGGTGGCCGTCAGCGCCATTTTGATCCCTTCCAGAATCTCGTCCTCGGTCAGCAGCACCACATCGTTGATGGTGTTTTTAAGAATGACATAGGGAAGATGGAACACGCTGCGGGCGGCAAGGCCGTCGGCCACCGTATGGGCGTCATCCAGCGTGACGACCTCTCCCTTCTTCCAGGACGCGTAAAAGGAAGGCGCGTTCTGTGGCTCCACGCCGATGATCTCGATGGCGGGATTGACGGCGCGGACGGTTTTCAGCAGCGACGCGCACCCCGCGCCTCCGCCGATGGGGCAAATGATCACATCGACCTGCGGCAGGTCCTCCAGAATCTCCAGCCCCATGGTGGCCAGGCCGTTTAGAATTTCCGGCTCGTTGCCCTGCTGAACATAGTAATATCCGGCGCTGTCCACCAGCTCCTCGCAGTAGGACTGCGCGTCGTAGAAGTCTTCTCCGTGGACAATCACTTCCGCGCCATAGCTTTCGATGATGCGGTTGATTTCCGGGTTGTTGTTTTCCGGCACGACCACCGTGCAGGGCACGTGGAACCACTGGCCCGCCCAGGCCATCGCCAGACCGTGGTTGCCCCGGGTGGCGACCAGAATGCCGGTTTCCAGCTCCTCGCGGGACATGTGATGGAAAAAGTTCAGGGCGCCCCGAATCTTGAAAGACCCGGTCGGATTATGGTTTTCATGCTTGACGAAGGCCTCGCAGCCGAGAAGCCTGGAGAGCTCCGAATAGCAGATCAGATTCGTCCGGTTGAGGTACTTGTAGATCACCGACCTCGCCATCAGGGTTTTTGTCAGATTAACCTGTTCGCTTAGCGCTTCGTATTTTTTCTGCATACACAACCTCCCCGGCCGTAGCAGCCGATCTCTTTTAAACCACTTTTTCGCCCGGCGTCAAGTGAACTTCACTTTTATTCCCTTCAGCCTTCAGCCTTCAGCCTTCGGTCTCGTGTGCCCCAAAGGGGTATCAGTCTTCAGCCTATATACCTGGCAACCATCTCCGTATAGCGTTTTGCGGCGCCCCGGTTGGCCAGGACAACCGCCCGTCCCCGCTCACCCCGCTTTTGTGCGTCCTGCGGATCGGCAAGCGTTTGCAGAATCTTCTCCATCAACTCTCCGGCGTTGTGAATGCGAATGCCGGCGCCCGCCGATTCCAGAAGCGCGGCTTCCGAGCTGAAGTCGTCCATGGACGGGCCGTAAAAAATCACTTTCCCCCAGGCGGCAGCTTCCAGGATGTTCTGGCCGCCTCTCGGCACGAGCGAGCCGCCGCAGTAAACCACCGTCGCCAGCGAATACGCCTTGAAAAGCTCTCCGATCACATCGACGACGATCACTTTTTCATCCCGGCGCCGTTGCCCGCTCCCCATCTGTGTCGCGGTGATGACGTCAGAAAAGCCCGCCTCCCGCAGAAGCCGCACCACGTCGCCGGAGCGTTCAATGTGCCGCGGCACAATGATCATGCGAAAATCCGGATCACGCGCCAGAAGCTCCCGATATACCCCGACCACAGCCTCCTCTTCACCGGGATGCGTGCTTCCCGCTACCAGGAATTTTTCGTTTTCGCGCACATGAAACCGGCGGGCAATATCCTCATGCAGCTCAGGCGATGCCATTGCCGCAAGCGCGTCGTACTTGGCATTGCCCAGAACACTGATCTTTCCCTGGTCCATGCCCATGGCGGCAATCCGGGCGGCGTCCACATCGGAAATCATCCCGGCGGCGTCCACATTTTGCAGGACCCGACGCCAGAAAAAACGAGTCCGGCGGTATTTGGAAAAAGAGCGGGGAGAAAGACGGCCGTTCACCATCACAACGGAAACATTTCGCTTCCGGCAGGCGGCCAGAAAATTGGGCCAGAGCTCCGTCTCCACCAGGACAAACGCGTCCGGACGGACAACATCCAGCATGTGATGAACGCTCAGGGAAATATCCAGCGGAAAATAGATAAAAGCGTCCGCGCCCTTCACCAGTCTTTGCGCCATGCCCTGCCCTGTTTCCGTCGATGTGGAAAATATGATTCGCGCTTCCGGTTGTTTCGCTTTCAGGGCGGCGACAACCGGCGCGGCCGCCGTCACCTCCCCCACGGAAACCGCGTGAATCCAAACACGGGGACCCGGTCCGATACCCGTCGTCAAATAATCCTGACGCATGCCCAGTTTCTGGAGAAAACTATGGCGGTACTTGCCCGTGAATGCCATTTTGAAAAGAAAAAAAAGCAGTCCCGGAACCGCCGCAATCCACAGAAGAATGTTATAGACCACCCTCATGCGCGCATCTTTGATTTTTTCAGCTTTGGTGTCAAGGGGAAAGGAGTGGATAGTGAATGGTTGATAGTTGAACTTTAACCTTTCGCCATCCACTATCCACTATCCGCTATCCACCATTCACCATCGCGGCGGTTGACAGGAATAATGCTTTAGTATATTGAATTTACCGACAAAAGGAGACCTCTTCGATGAAACTGATTGCTCCTTCGATTCTTTCCGCCGACGGCGGAAGGCTGGCCGAAGAAATCGCCGCGGTGGAAAAAGCCGGCGCGGACTGGATCCACGTGGACGTCATGGACGGGCATTTTGTCCCCAACATCACGATGGGGCCGGCCGTCATCAAGGCTTTGCGAAAAGCCACCCGGCTGCCTTTTGACGTGCACCTGATGATTCAAAATCCGGATGACTACATCGAATCCTTCGCGGACGCAGGCGCGGATTATATTACCGTCCACGTGGAGGCGGCCACGCACCTGCACCGTACGCTCGGGCAGATCAAAAAAGCCGGGAAAAAAGCCGGCGTGTCACTGAATCCGTCCACGCCGCTTTCTTCCGTGGAGGAAATCCTCCCCGACCTCGACCTGCTTTTGATCATGTCGGTCAATCCCGGATTCGGCGGACAGAAGTTCATTCAAAGCTCGCTTGCCAAAATCAAACGGGCCGCCCAAATGCTTGCCGGTCTGCCGCAAAAGCCTCTGCTGGAAGTGGACGGAGGGGTGAATCTGCAAAATATCGCAGCCATTGCGGGCGCGGGCGCGGATGTCCTGGTCGCGGGCGCGGCGGTTTTCCAAACGCCCGACTACGCTCAAACCATCGCCGCCCTCAAAGCCGAGGCCAACCGGGCCTGATCTTTTTTACAGACGACCCTTAACAGGCTGTCGAGATATCCCTTTGAGCGGCCATTGCTTGTGACCTTTAGGTTAAGAGGGTTTTGTCCATATAATTGAAGGCCTGCGGCCTTCCCGGAAAGGAATAAATTTCAATTATTTGTTGCGCTCCGCAGATGCTGCGCGCTCCCGGTCTTGGCGAAGCGTAAGATCAGCAATGACAACTGTTTGAGCCGAAGGCGAGTTTTGTCAAAGCCTTCCGCGAGCCTTAGATTTATACAAAACACTCTCAGGCAAGTGAAAAGGGTATTTGGGCAGCAGCATGGCAGGGATTGACGGATTTTTTCCTAAGCGCGGTCATAGCAGGGACGGGCCAAGACCCGTCCCTGCTTTTTTTATCCTTCACCATGAGCCGTCATGACCGGACAGCCCGGCACATTCCGTTATTTTTTGGCATAGTCATACACGCCGAGGCCGGATTTGCGCCCCAGGTTGCCGGCGCGGACCAGCTTGCGCAAAAGCGGCGACGGGCGGTATTTGTCGCCCAGTTCGCGGTGCATGCCCTCGCAGATTCGAAGCTGCGTGTCCAGACCGATCAGGTCGCCCAGCGCCAGCGGGCCGATGGGATGATTGCAGCCCAGCTGCATCGCCTTGTCGATGTCCTCCGCCGTCGCCAGGCCTTCATCGAGCACAAAAAAGGCCTCGTTGATCATCGAGCATAAAATGCGGTTGACGACAAAGGCGGGGGCTTCGTTGACCATGACGACTTCCTTGCCCAGCTTCTTTCCCCAAGCTTTGGCGATTTCCACCGTCTCATCGGAGGTCTGCCGGCCGCGGATGACTTCCAGGAGCTTCATCACCGGAACCGGATTGAAGAAATGCGTGCCGATGAAGCGCTCCGGCCTTTTCGTGATGGCCGCCATTTCCGTGATGCTCAAGCCCGAGGTATTGGTGAAAAACAGGCAGTGCGGCGGAACGACCGCTTCGAGCTCCGCGTACACTTTTTTCTTCAGGTCCATCAGCTCGATGACCACTTCCACGACAATGTCCGCGTCTTTGGCAGCCTCAGCGACATCCAGCGTCGGCTTGATCCGGCTTAAAATCGCCTCCATCTGGTCTTTGGTGATTTTTCCTTTTTCGGCGTCGCGGCCCAGGTTCTTTTTGATGTTGTTCATCCCGTTGTCGATGAAACGCTGTTCAATGTCCCTGAGGGTCACCTCATAGCCTGCCGCCGCGCAAACCTGCGCGATGCCGTTGCCCATCAACCCCGCGCCCAACACGCATATTTTTTTAATGTCCATAACAACCTCCGATTGATTTATTGTGATGCGGTTCCCCGCTTTTTCACGTGTTCCCTGAAGCTACGCGACGCTAACAGACGGACAAGCCTTCCGTCAAGAAAAATACCCTCTTTTTTCATTGAATCCGCCGCTTCAATGTGCAAAAATCCCGCCATGCATATTTACATCGACGGCTATAATCTGATCCGGCAGTCCGTCCGCCTGCGTCGCTTCGAGCGCCACAGTCTGGAGGCCGGCCGCGACGCGCTCATCGACTGGCTGGTTCTGTACAAAAGCCGGAAAGACCACCGGATCACCGTCGTCTTTGACGGCTGGGTAAGCGGCTCCGCCCGGGAAGAGCGGGACTGCCGGGCCGGCATTTTCATGGTTTACTCGCCCAAAGGCGTCAAGGCCGACGAGGTGCTCAAAAGAATCATCGCCTCTTCGGACGAGGAAATTCTGGTGGTTTCATCCGACCGTGAAATCGCCTCCTATGCCATCCGCCGGGGCAAGGCCGCCCTGTCCTCGCCGGAGTTTGAATCCATCGTGGACCGGCAGATTGCGGCGCCGGGCGATGAATTCATGGATGGAAAAGAGGAAGAGGATGACGCAGACGGTCGTCCGACCCCCAAGAAGGGCCCGTCCCGCAGGATGTCCCGGGCACAGAAGCAGACCCTGTCCAAAATCAAAAAACTTTAGGCGCAGGCCTTGATTAAAAACCGCTCCAGCAGGATTCGCGGGTCGGTGGCCGACGATTTCATGCTCCGGTCCATCTCCACCAGATCCTCAAGATAGCCCAGCAGCACCGGATAGGAAAACCGGCGGCAGTTGCCGAGGGCCTTGTAAATCACGTAGGGATTCTTGCCGGGCAGAAAATCTTTGCCGGGCAGGCTCTCGGCCATCGCCGACACGGCGGGATAGATTTTTTTCTGAAACACGGGAAATTCCATGCCCGGCGTCGCGGGGGGCAGTTTGCCGGATTGCACCAGGATGGACGCCTGCAAAAGCATTCGAATCTCAATGCTGACCATGGACAGGATCATCAAAGGAGGCTCGCCCTGATCCAGCAGGCCCTGCAGCGCCAGAAGCGCCGCGGGCGCGTTTTTTTCGCCGAGGGCGTTGGTCAGATCAAAAATCCTGTCTTCCCTGGTTTTTTCAACGACGGCTTCAACGTCCTCTTCGCCGATCACGGGTTTTTCCCCCGCAAAGACAATGAGTTTCTCCAGTTCATTCAGGGAAGGACGAAGCTGGAATCCCGTCTTTTTCCCCAGCGCGGCCCAGGCGCCCGACGTCAGACTTTTTCCGCAGGCCTGAAGCAGCCTCCTCGCTTCGCTTTTGAGCGTTTCGCGCGTGGCGGCTTCCCCCTTGATGGCGCCGAAATGCAGGATCACGCCCTTTTTGTCGATGACCTTGAAGATCTTTTTTCTTCGGTCCACCGCTTCCGCGGTCAGAATCAGGCAATTCCCGGCGGGAAGCCCGTCAGCAAGAAGCTTTTCAAACGAGTCGGAGATGTCCGCGTCGCCGCCGGACGTCATGCCACGGCCGGCGCAGATTTCAACAATCCGGGGCAGCCACTTGTGCCGGTCCTCTCCCGGGTCATCCTCCACGGCCCTGCGCCACTGCTCGTCTGTGATTTTTTGCCAGCCCCCGCCCTGCAGATCCTCCCAGGCAAACCCCGACAGCTTTAAAAACGACTGGAAAGACCGGACGGCTTTATCCGGGTGCTCGCCTAAGTTCTCGCGGATTTTTTGAATCAGATTTCCCAGATTTTCTTTGGATTGAAATATTTCCGTGTTTTTGACCACAACCACTTTGGCCCCGCCCAGAAGCGATGGGGTTGAAAGACGGTCCCGAAGAAGATCGAAATCCGCCTCGCTTCCGTCTATAAAAAAAAGTCCGAAATCCCGGTCGGACGCGGGCACGAGAAGGTCCAGAATATCGCCAAGCGCTTCCTGAATCAGGTATTCCTCCTCCCCGTAAAGAAGATAACAGGGAGCAACTTTACCTTTTTTGAGATCCAGCAGGACTTTTTCCAGGGACATCAACGGCTCTCCCGGCGGGAAAACGTGCGGCGTCTATACAATGACGTATTTCTGGATGTGTTTGACAACCTCTTCCGGCTCATCCATGATTTGAATCATTTCGACATCAAAGGGCAGGATCATGTTTTTGTGCAGCATGACGCTTTTCAGCCAGTCCAGAAGACCCTGCCAGTACTCGCGGCCCATCACGATGACGGGAAAGCTTTTCACTCTCTTGGTCTGAATCAGCGTGAGGGCTTCAAAAAACTCGTCCATCGTGCCATAGCCGCCCGGCATGATGATATAGGCAACGGCATACTTGACAAACATCACCTTGCGGATGAAGAAATATTTATAATCGATTTGCAGATTGGCGTAGGGATTGGGCTTTTGTTCAAAGGGCAGCTTGATGTTCATCCCCACGGACTGGCCGCCGGCCTCGGCCGCGCCCTTGTTCGCCGCTTCCATGATGCCGGGACCGCCGCCGGTGATCACGGAGAATCCGTTTTGCACCAGAAGCCTTCCCAGTTTTTCCGCCATTTGATAATAGGGGTCTTCCGGCTTGACGCGGGCCGAACCGAAAACGGTCACGCCGTTGTGAATCCGGGAAAGGTCCTCGATCGAATCCACGAATTCCGCCATGATGCGAAAAATCCGCCAGGACTCTTCCTTGGACAATTCGTCGATGAGGTATTGCTTTTCCA
>Ga0116161_1000684_pt1 | contig 37566 bp, 35 predicted proteins | sample AD_JPNAS3_MetaG_FD_89877 | JGI IMG/M metagenome (GOLD analysis project Ga0116161, IMG submission 89877) | Active sludge microbial communities of municipal wastewater-treating anaerobic digesters from Japan - AD_JPNAS3_MetaG | ecosystem: Engineered > Bioreactor > Anaerobic > Digestate | place... | reverse complement strand
CGCGTCAAGCTCGGCGTCCGCGTTGGGCTGGGCGTGCGCGTGGGGCTGGGCGTGCGCGTCAAGCTCGGCGTCCGCGTTGGGCTGGGCGTGCGCGTGGGGCTGGGCGTGCGCGTCAAGCTCGGCGTCCGCGTGGGGCTGGGCGTGCGCGTGGCGGTTGGCATCGGCGTCGCGCTGGGTGCGACCGTGGGGACCGGCGTACCTGTTGGGGAGGGCGTGGCGGCTGGGTTGGGGCTGCGCAGGGGTGCCTGGCGCTCCGTGGGCGAGGCCGCAGGCAGACGCAACGATGCAGCTATCTGGGCTGGAGCCGCGGCCGCGGTGGAGCGCTGCGCCGGCCCGGCACGGCACGAGGCGAGCGCCGCAAGGAGCGCAGCCAGCAACCACGGGATAAGGCGGCGGAGCGGGGCCTGTGCATCCATGGCGGCCCTCCCCAGCCCTCGGCGGCGTGCAGCGGCTACGATGCCGCGCTACTCCACAGCGACGCCCACGGCAGCAGGAAACCGACCGGCTGCCGGAGTGCCGTCAACAGCCCATGGGTGCACAGCAATGTAGCAGATTCCATCAAGTTGTCAAATCGTGCGGCCGGACCGCCAGCTCCACACTCCAGCTCGCGCCCGGCGCCAGCTCCAGCGGCCAGCGCGCAAAGAGGCACGTCCCCTGGTAGATCTTTTCGTAGCCGGCCTCCGAGTTGGAGATGGTGTGCAGGGGAAAGAGCCACAGCGCCGCCGCTTGCGAGAAGCTGAGCTCGATCTCCATATTGAGCCAGCCCAGGCGCAGGCTCAGAGCCTCGCTGGGCGGCGTGCCCACCGGCTCGTTGAAGCCAAAAGGCGTCTGCCCGGGCACCTGGCCCGAGGCGGTGGGCCCGTTGCCACCGAGGAGCGCCCAGCTCGTCTCCACGGCAAAATGGGCGGCGATGGTCTGTCCCGAGGTGTTGCTAAGCGTGTAGCGAGCTTCGACATCGGCGCCGCCGGCGCGCAGGCGCACTTGCTTCTCAAGGTGCAGCGGACAAAAGGTGTTGCCCTGCCACACGTGGCCGTCGCGCGCCAGCGTCAGCGCCACCGTGCCCGGCCCCTCGGCCACATGGTAGCCGTAGGGCTGGTTGACGAAATCGCCGAGCTCGCCGAACCGGGCGCGCAGCACAGCGTCGACGGTGGTATCGGGGGGCAAAAAGTGGTCCAGAAAGCTGGCGTGGCGGTACCAATCGTAGTACAGCTCACGCTCGAGCCCGCGCTCCTTGACGCGCACGACGGTGGTGTGGATCGACTCGAGCTCCTCGGCCGGCTCGCCGGCGCCAACGACCTGGCCCGCCTCGGCGGCGACAGTGAGGTCACGGTGATAGCCCTCGGGGCGGCGGCTGAGCACGTTGGCCAGGTTGTAGGCGCGCGGGCGCCAGTCCCACTCGAAGCAGGAGCCGCCGTCGGCGGGGTCGAAGTAGAGGTTGGCCGCGTCGCCCGAGAGCAGCACCTCATTGGCCGCATCGCAGTCGACATCGGCCTCCGTGTGCTCGACCCACTGCGGCGCGGGGTGCAGGGCAGCATCGGCCAGGTTCTCGGCGGTCAGCAGCCGCTCATAGTTGGCGGTGCGGATGTGGAAGAGGTAAAAGCCGCCAAAGACGCCGTGCCAGTAGGGGCAGTTGCACTGCCCAGCCCACAGCGCGTCCTGCGCCTGGGCGCGCGCCGGCGATTCGGGCATGGCCCACACCTTGCGCGAGACGAGCAGCATCTTTTTGTGCAGCGTGTTGATCTCGGGGTACTTGACCAGAAAGGAGCGCCAAAAGCCGCCGCGGATGAAGCGCAGGATCTCGCGCTCAGCCGCGGCCTGCAGCCGGTGCTTGACGTGGCGGATTTCGTACGAGAGCTGCGCCGGCAGCGCCCACTCGGTCATCTCATCGTACGAAGCGGTGGGCAGGTAGACGCGGCCCAGCGCCGGGTAGGTGCGGGCGTACTCGCCAGGGGTGATAATCCGCAGCCACTCGGCGTTCTCCTCGATAGCGGCGAAAAGGCGCTCCATCCAGCCCTTCTGCCACACATGGGTGTAGGTGCCAGGCCAGAGGCCGAACTTTTCGCCGTCGTCGCCCATCACCGCCACCTTGACCCCCTCCTCGGTGGCCTCGTCTTGCAGGTGGGCGATGACCTCCTCGGGCGTAGCCCAGGGGATGGTGTAGCGCAGGTGTTTGGAGCTGCCGAAAATCTTGAGCGTGTGGCCCTGCTCCTCGGTCACATAGTAGCCAAAGAGGTCCGCATCGTCGAGGCCCACGTACTTGAAGTGGGTGTCGTCGACGATGGTATACTCCACGCCGGCCTGCGCCAGCGGCAGCGCCAGGTGCGGCTCCCACACGCGTTCGGCCAGCCACAGCCCGCTGGCCGGCACCCCGAAATCGTTCGCCACCGCCGCGGCGAGCTTGCGGATCTGCGCCTCCTTGTCGGCGCTGGGGATGGCGCTGAGGATGGGCTCATAGTAGCCGCCGGCCATCAGCTCTACCTGGCCACGCGCCGCCAATGCGCGGATGCGGGCCAGGAAGCCGGGCTCGCGTGCCGCCAGCCAATCGCGCAGGGGGCCCGAGTAGTGCAGCGCCATGCGGATGTGGGGGTGGCGCTCGAGCGCGGCGACCATGGGCTCATAGGCCTCACGGTAGGCCTGATCGAAGACAGAGTCGAAATTGCCCACCGGCTGGTGGTTGTGGATGGCCAGCGCCAGGTAGATGCGTTTCGTCATACGGCAGTCACTCCTTATCGGCGGCCTGGCCCCTATTCAGCAAGCACCTTGCCACCAACGCCTCCGGACTCCCGAACTTGTTCGGGCCGTACCGCCCCTCCGGACTCCCGAACTTGTTCGGGCCGTACCGCCCCTCCGGACTCCCGAACTTGTTCGGGCCGTACCGCCCCTCCGGACTCCCGAACTTGTTCGGGCCGTACCGCCCCAAGTTGGGGACTCCGGGCAATGACACCAAAAACACTCCGACAAGGATTTTTACCCTGTGGGGGGTTTGTGCTATAATTCGTCTGACTGTGAATTCTGCAACGAACGCACGTCCAAAGGAGGCACAGTTGCTGAATCACTACGCCTTTATCGGCCTGTTCGCACTTGTCGCCCTGCTCTTCCCCGTCGCGGCCCTCATCGTCGGTGCCCTCCTCGGTCCTCGGCGGCCCTCGTCCGCCAAACTGGCCCACTATGAGTGTGGCCTGGTGCCCAAAGGGGAATCCTGGATCCAGTTCAAAGTGCAGTACTATATCTATGCGCTCGTCTTTGTCGTCTTTGACGTGGAGACGGTCTTCCTCTACCCCTGGGCTGCGGCCTACCACAAGCTGGGCCTCTTTGCCCTCGCCGAGGCGACTCTCTTCCTCGCCATCCTGGCCGTCGGTCTGGCCTATGCCTGGGCGCACGGCGATTTGCAGTGGAGCTGAGACGTAATACGTAATGCGTAATGCGTAATGCGTAATACGTAGTTTCTGGCTGCAGGCGCTACTCGAAGCGGCCTTACGCAGCACGCATTACGTAGTACGTAGACGGAGCGAGATATGAGCCAAGACACCACGATCGTCGTGCCGCCCGAGCTAAAGCGCAATGTCTTTGTCACCACCCTCGATGCGGTCTACAACTGGGCGCGCCGTTCCTCCATCTGGCCGATGAGCTTCGGCCTCGCCTGCTGCGCCATCGAGATGATCTGCACCTCGGCCTCCCGGTGGGACATTTCGCGCTTTGGCGGCGAGGTCTTCCGCGCCACCCCGCGCCAGGCCGACCTGATGTTCGTCGCCGGCACGGTCACCCACAAAATGGCCCCGCAAGTGCGCCGCATCTACGACCAGATGCCCGAGCCCAAGTACGTCATCGCCCTGGGCTCGTGCGCCATTTCCGGCGGCACCTTCAAGTCGTACGCCGTGGTGCAGGGGGTCGACGAGGTCCTGCCGGTCGACGTCTACGTGCCCGGCTGCCCACCGCGGCCCGAGGCAGTGCTGCAAGGCTTCATGGAGCTCCAGGCCAAGATCGACAAACAGTCGATCCTCACGGCGCCGTGGTACAGGAGACGTGATGCGTAATGCGTAAGAACGTGTTGCGTATTGCGTGTTGCGTATCACCGCCGAGGGCAACGGAACACGCAACACGCAACAGCCTTACGTATCACGCATCACGTATCAGCAAGACAAGGGGTTACGCACGTGAGCGAATCCGACACCATTTCTCGCCTGCAAGCCGCGCTGCCCGATGCCCGCGTGCAGCCTGTCGAGGGGGCCAAGGACCCGACCTTCCTGGTGGAGGGGGACCTGCTTCAGGCCGCCGCCTGGCTGCGCGCTGAGGGAGGCTACGATTTCCTCTCGAGCGTCACCGGGGTCGATCGTGGCGATCATTTCGAGGTGGTCTACCACCTATATCGCACGCAAGGCGGCGGCCCGCTGGTGCTCAAGGTGGCGGGCCCGTGGGAGAAGGCCGAAGTGCCTTCGCTCGTGGGCGTCTGGCCCGCGGCCGAGCTGCAGGAGCGCGAGGCCTACGACCTCCTGGGCATCACCTTCCTCGGCCACCCCGACCCGCGCCGCATCCTGCTGTGGGAGGGCTTCCCCGGGCACCCGCTGCGCAGGAGCTTTGAGAACAAGACCTTCGCCCACGCCGAGATGCGGGCCACCATGACCAGCGACGAGGTGCCCCATGCTGAGAACTGAGACGCTGTCGATCAATATGGGCCCGCAGCACCCCTCGACCCATGGGGTGTTCCGCATGGTGCTGACCCTCGACGGCGAGCGCGTCGTCGACCTCGTGCCCCACTTTGGCTACCTGCACCGCGGCATCGAAAAGCTGGCCGAGGGCCGTACCTACCTGCAGAACGTGCCCTTTACCGACCGCCTGGATTACATCTCGGGCATGAGCAACAACCTGGCCTATGCCCTGGCGGTGGAAAAGCTGGCGGGGATGGGTCCGATGCCCGAGCGCGCCGAGTACCTGCGCGTGATCATGGCCGAGCTGACCCGCCTGGCCAACCACTGCGTCGCCATCGGCTTTTTGCTCAACGACCTGGGCGCGTTCTTTACCCCCGTCCTCTACTGCCTGCGCCAGCGCGAGTATATCGTGGACCTCTTTGAGATGGCCTCCGGCTCGCGCATGACGCCGTCGTACATCCGCCCGGGCGGCGTGGCCGGCGACGTGCCGCCCGAGTTCCTGCCCGCCGTGCGCAAGCTGCTGGCCCAAATGCCCTCGTTCATCGACCAACTGGACCAACTGCTCACCGGCAACGAGATCCTCATGGCCCGCATGCAGGGCGTGGGCGTGCTGCCGCCCGAGCGGGCCGTGGCCCTCGGCGTCACCGGGCCTCTGCTGCGCGCCTCGGGCGTGCCCTACGACGTGCGCACGGCCGAGCCCTACTCGGTCTACGGGCAGCTCGACTTTGACGTGGTGACCGAGCAGGGCCAGGATGCCTACGCGCGCTACCTGGTGCGCATCGGCGAGATGCGCCAGAGCGTGCGCATCCTCGAGCAGGCGCTCGCGCGTCTGCCCGAGGGGCCGGTGATGGCCGAGGGCGTCAAGCGCATCCGGCCGCCAGCCGGCGAGGCCTATGCGCGCATCGAGGCGCCCAAGGGCGAGCTGGGGTTCTACCTGGTGAGCGACGGCACCCCGAACCCCTACCGCTACCACATCCGCGCTACGTCGCTCGCGAACCTGGGCGCCCTGCGCGATATGTGCATCGGCCACCTGGTCGCCGACGTAGTCATCATCCTGGGCTCGATCGATATTACGCTCGGCGAGGTAGACCGTTAGAACCGGGAGGCGAGCATGCCCTTTCTGAACAACCTCTTTGGCAACCTGCAGGACCTGATCTCCTCATGGCTGGCCGGCTTCCTCCCGCAGTGGGGGGTCGACCTGGCCATGATGGCGATCACGACCGTGGCCCTGCTGGCTTTTCTGGTCGTGGTGGTGATGTACCTGACCTACCTGGAGCGCAAGGTGCTGGGCCGCATCGCCGATCGACCGGGCCCGAACCGGGTGGGGCCGTTGGGCCTCTTCCAGCCCTTTGCCGACGTGCTCAAGCTCATCATCAAAGAGGCCACCACGCCGCAGGGGGTCGATTATCCGACCTACATCCTGGCGCCGATCCTCATCGTGGCGCCGGCGCTCCTGGTGTACGCCGTGATCCCATTTGGGCCGCGCATGGTGCCCACCGACATCAACGTGGCCCTGCTCTTTGTGGTAGCCATCTCCTCGGTGGCCACCCTGGCGCTGCTCATGGGCGGCTGGGGCTCGGGCAACAAGTACTCGCTCCTCGGCGGCATGCGCGCCGTGGCCCAGATGATCAGCTACGAGCTGCCCCTGGCCTTTGCCTTCCTGGGGGTGGTGCTGGTCACCGGGTCGCTCTCGCTGGTCAAGATCGTAGAGGGCCAACCCGGCTACCCCCTGGCGCTGGCCCAGCCCATCGGCTTTCTCATCGCCCTCATCTGCGTCGTCGCCGAGTCGAACCGCGCGCCCTTTGACCTCCCCGAGGCCGAGTCGGAGCTAGTCGCGGGCTATCACACCGAGTATGGCGGGGTGCGCTTTGCCATGTTCTTCTTGGCCGAGTACATCGAAATGTTCACCGGCTCGGCGATGGTCGCGCTGCTCTTCCTGGGCGGCTGGCGCGGGCCGATCCTGCCGCCCTACGTCTGGATGCTCATCAAGGTCTATGCCGTGCTCTTTTTCATGTTCTGGCTGCGCGGCACCTTCCCGCGCCTGCGCGTCGACCAGTTGATGGGCCTCTCGTGGAAGTTCCTGCTGCCGCTGGGCATGGTCAACGTCATCGTGATGGCCTTTATCGACAAGCTGCACCTGCCGGGCGGCTTTCTGCCGGGCCTGGCGGCCAGCATCGTCATCCTGGCCGTGGCGGGCGGCGTTGTCAGAATAGGCCGGCGCTCGCCGGCGGTGCGCACGGCCCGGCCGGGCCTGCGCGTGAAGGAGGCATAACATGCTGGGAACGGGCCTCCTGAAGGGGCTGGCAGTCACGTTCCGCCACGTCGTCGCTACGTACGTCAAGGACCTGAAGAGCTTTCCCCGGCGCTACCGCAAAGAGCCTGTGGCAGGGCAGGACCCGAGCCTGCGCGGCTTTTTCACCGTGCAGTACCCCGAAGAGCGCCTGCGCATGTTCGCGCGCTTTCACGGGTGCCTGCTGCAGGCGCGCGACCCCGAGACCGGCGATTACAAATGCACCGCTTGCAGAGCATGCGAACGCGCCTGCCCACACGGCGTGATCGTGGTGGAGGGCGAGCGCAACCCCGACCGCGAGAGCAAGAAAAAGATGCTCGTGACCAAGTTCACCTGGGATGCCGGACGCTGCCTCTTCTGCGGGCTCTGCGTCGAAGCCTGCAACTTCGACGCCCTGCGCTGGTCGCAGGACTATGAGCTGGCCTCCTATGACCGCGATGCGCTGGTCTACGATTTCGAGCGCCTGTTGGAGAAGCGTGGCGCGTGATACGTGATGCGTGCTGCGTGAGACGTGTTGCGTATTGCGTGTTCCGTTCCACTTGCATGAACAACAACGGAACACGCAACACGCAACCGGACACGTATCACGTATCACGCGTCACGCATCACGAGTCAAGGAGCGCACAATGAGCTTGACGCAGATTGTCTTTATCATCCTGGCCGGCCTGGCCCTGTTAGGCGCCGTGGGCATGGTGGCCCTGCGCAACCTGGTGCACACGGTGCTCTCCATGGTCCTGGCCTTCCTCGCCGTCGCGGGGGTTTTCGTCCTCCTGGATGCGGGCTTTTTGGCCATGGTGCAGATCCTCATCTATGTGGGAGCGCTGGCCATCCTGATTCTCTTTGCTATTATGTTGACTCGCGACATGATGGACCGCAAGGCGCACGTCAACGCCGCCCAGTGGCCGTTGGCCCTGGTGGTGGCAGCGGCGCTCTTTGCCCTGCTCGGCGTGCTCCTGGTTGGCGCCTCCTGGCCCACGGTCACCGCAGCGATCTCTGGCGACCAGGTCGTGGCCCTGGGCGAGGCGCTGGTCGGCCCCTACGCCCTGCCCTTCGAGGCCGCCTCGGTACTGCTGCTGGCGGCCCTGATCGGCGCGATTGTCATCGCACGGGAGGCGCGTGCATGATCCCACTCACCTGGTACCTGGTCCTGGCGGCGGCGCTCTTCTGCATCGGGCTATACGGCGTGCTGGCGCGGCGCAACGCCATCGGCCTGTTGATGGGCATCGAGCTCATGCTCAACGCGGCCAACATCAACCTGCTGGCCTTTGAGCGCTACGTCGCGCCCAACAGCCTGGTGGGGCAGGCCTTTGTCGTGTTCAACATCACCGTGGCGGCCGCCGAAGCCGCGGTGGGCCTGGCACTGATCATCGCCATCTACCGCAGCCGTGATACGGTGGCGGTGGAAGACATCGATCTGCTGCGGGGATAGGGGGCAAACTTGGAAGGATTGTTCAATCTCACCTGGCTGATCCCGGTCTTTCCGCTGGTCGCGTTCGCCACCATCGTGCTCTATGTGCGCCGCTGGAAGAACATCTCGAGCTATCTGGCGGTGGGCGCGATCGCCCTGTCGTTCGTCGTCAGCCAGATCGTCTTCTGGATGGCCATCAGCACGCCGCACCTGGCCGAGGCGCCCTTCCACAGCGTGATCCGCTGGATGAACACCGGCCAGACGCTCCTGCAGATGGGCGTGATGGTCGACCCGCTGACGGCGGTCATGCTCTTCATGGTGCCCCTGGTCTGCACCATGATCTTTGTCTATGCCATCGGCTACATGCATGGCGACCCGCGCTACTCGCGCTTTTTCGCCTACATCTGCCTCTTCGCCAGCGGCATGCTCGGGCTGGTGGTGGCCGACAACCTGCTCATGCTCTTCATGTTCTGGGAGGTCATGGGCCTCTGCTCGTACCTGCTGATCGGCTTTTGGTTCGAAAAGCCCTCGGCCATGAAAGCCGGGCTCAAGGCCTTCCTGACCACCCGTGTGGGCGATGCCTTCTTCCTCATGGGTCTGGTGCTGCTCTACGGGCAGACCGGCTCGCTGGCCTTCGACAAGGTGCTCAGCCCCGCGACGCTGCAGACCCTGGCCAACACCATGCTTACCGTGCCGTTCTTCGGCGCGGTGCCGGCGGCCACGGTGATCGCGCTCTTGATCTTTGGCGGCACGGTCGGCAAGTCGGCCCAGTTCCCGCTGCACATCTGGCTGCCCGACGCCATGGAAGGCCCCACGCCGGTCTCGGCGCTGATCCATGCGGCCACCATGGTCTCGGCCGGCGTATACCTCGTCGTGCGCATGTTCCCGTTGTTCCACGCCGTGCCCCATGGCTCGGCGCCTGAAGTGGTGACCTTTATCGGCGCCTTTACCGCGCTCTTCGCCTCCACCATCGCCGTGGCGCAGAACGACATCAAAAAGGTGCTGGCCTACTCGACCATCAGCCAGCTCGGCTACATGGTCATGGCCCTGGGCCTGGGCGCCTACGTGGCCGGCGCCTTCCACCTCATCACCCACGCCTTCTTCAAGGCGCTGCTCTTCATGGGCTCCGGCTCGGTCATCGTCGGCGCCCACCACGAGCAGGACATGATGGAGATGGGCGGCCTGCGCAGCCGCATGAAGATCACCTTCTGGACCTACATCGTGGGCACGCTGGCGCTGGCCGGCATCCCGCCCCTGGCCGGCTTTTGGAGCAAGGACGAAATCCTGGCCGACGCCTTTGGCCACGGCCATATCCTGGCCTGGGCGGTGGGCTCAGCCGCGGCCTTCCTGACCGCCTTTTACATGGGCCGGCAGATCTTCCTCGTCTTCTTTGGCAAGCCGCGCAGCCATCACGCCGAGCACGCCAAGGAAACCCCCAAGACGATGGTGTATCCGCTCATCGTGCTGGCCTTCTTCGCCGCCCTGCTGGGCTTTGTGGGCGTGCCCGAAGATTTCCCCGTGCTGGGGCACCTGCTGGGCAACCCCTTCCATGCCTTTGTGGGTGAGGCCTATGCGCCGGGGCATGTCAACTGGCTCGTGATGGGGCTCTCCATCCTGCTGGCCAGTGGCGGCCTTGGCCTGGGCTATCTGTTGTATGGGCGCACGCCGCTCGTGGCAGGCCAGCCTGACCCGCTGGCGCGCCTGGGCCCGGTGTACAAGCTGCTCAAGAACAAGTACTACTGTGACGAGATCTACCACCTGATCTTCATCCGCCCCGTCACTTGGCTGGGCGATGTCATGGCCGTGGTCGACAAGAACGGCCTCGACTGGGTGGTCAACACCGTCGGCCGCAGCACCGCGGCGTTTGGCACCGCGCTGTGGCGTTTTGTCGACGTGCCGATCATCGACGGCGCCGTCAACCTTGTCGGCAGATCGGGCGATGTCTTCTCACGCTTGTGGGGCTGGTTCGACAACGCCATCATCGACGGCGCCGTCAACGCCGTCGGCGCGGCGACCTCGTGGCTCGGCCGCGAGCTGCGCAGCATGCAGACCGGCCGCGTGCAGAACTATCTGCTGATTGCCAGTGTGAATGTTGTTGTCTTGGTGCTTCTGTACATGCTCCTGTAGTCAGGCACTGAGGGAACGAACGGAACTGGCGGAACTGGCGGAACTCGAGGAACTGATGGAACTGGTGGAGTTGATGGGCGTGGAGGACAGCGGGGCTTCTGGGGTCACCTCAGTTCCCTCAGTTCCGCCGGTTCCCCCAGTCCTGGTTTGCAGTCATCGTGACGCAGAGGAGGACCGATGAACTTGCCCATTCTGTCAATCATGCTCTTCACGCCGCTGGTCGGAGCCGTGATCGTGCTCTGCCTGCCGAAGGAGCGGCCAGCACTGCTCAAGTGGGTGGCGCTCGTGCTGAGCTTTATCCCGCTCATCCTGGCGGGCCTGGTCTGGTTCTCGTATGACCGGGCCGCAGGGGGGATGCAGTTCGAAGAGCTGTATTCGTGGATCCCAGCCATCGGCGTGCGCTACCGGCTGGCCGTCGACGGCATCAGCATCCCTATGGTCTGTCTCACGACCATCCTGACGCCGCTCGCGCTGTTCTACTCCTTCACCATCAAGGAGCGGCCCAAGGAGTTCTTTGCCTTCTTCCTGCTCCTCGAGACGGCCATGCTTGGCGTCTTTATGGCGCTCGATTTCTTCCTCTTCTACCTGTTCTGGGAGCTCTCGCTGGTGCCGATGTACTTCCTGATCGGCATCTGGGGCGGGCCGCGGCGCGAGTATGCGGCCATCAAGTTCTTCCTCTACACGCTGGTGGGCAGCGTGGCCATGCTGCTGGCCATTTTGGGCATGTATCTGCAGACCGGCACGTGGGATATCCTCGAGATGGCGACCCTGCATCCCTTCGCGGCGAACCCCACGCTGGCCGCGGTCGCCTTCTGGGCCGTCTTTCTGGGCTTTGCCATCAAGGTGCCGGTGTGGCCCTTCCACACCTGGCTGCCTGACGCCCACGTGGAAGCGCCGACCGCGGGCAGCGTGATCCTGGCGGGCATCCTGCTCAAGCTGGGCGCCTACGGCATGATCCGCATCCTGCTGCCCATCTTCCCCGACATGTTCCGCCAGTTCGCGCCCATCGTGGCCGGCCTGGCCGCCATCAGCATCGTCTACGGCGCCCTCGTCGCCATGGCCCAGTGGGACCTGAAGAAGGTTATCGCCTACTCTTCGGTGAACCACATGGGGTACGTGATGCTGGGCGTGGCCGCAGCGGCGACCGTGGTCGGCAACGGCCCCGACGCGGCGACGAGCCGGGCTGTGGCGCTCAACGGCGCCGTGTTGCAGATGTGGAACCACGGCATCATCACCGGCGCGCTATTCTTCTTGGTCGGTGTGATCTATGAGCGGGCGCACACCCGCGACCTGAAGGCCTTTGGTGGCCTCGGTGCCAAGGTGCCCGTCTTTGCAGGCATCCTGACCATCACCACCTTTGCCTCGCTGGGCCTGCCGGGCCTGTCGGGTTTTGTGAGCGAGTTCATGGTCTTCCGCGGCGCCTTTGACATGATCCGGCCGTTCGCCATCATCTCGGGTCTGGGCATGATCATCTCGGCGGCCTACCTGCTCTGGAAGATCATCCAGCACATGCTGCTGGGCCCGCTCAACGAGCGCTGGGCCGACCTGGCTGACATGAACCGCCGTGAGGTCATCACGCTGGTGCCGCTGATCTTCTTCATGCTCCTCTTCGGCATCTACCCGGCACCCATCGTGGACCTGATCAACCAGGCGGTGGTCTCGATCGTCGGCACGCTGTAGGGTTGGTCCGTGGGAAGACACTGCGTAATGCGTAAAACGTAATGCGTGACCGGTGCCATAGCATGCGCCACTGGGAACGACCTCACGCATCACGCATCACGCAGTACGCAGTACGCACGGCCACTATGGGAGGCAGCACGTTGAATGTGAATGACTTTCTGACCCTGCTGGCGCCGGAGGCTTTGCTCACCGTCGGCGCCCTCACCATCCTGGTGCTGGGCATGATCTGGCGCGATGAGCGGGCCTATCGTCCCCTGGCCGGCGTGGGCATTGTGGCCGCTGCGGCCAGCGTGGCCGCCAGCCTGGCCACGAGCGGCGCCACGGCCGCCCTGCCGCAGGGCATGCTGGTGGCCGACGGCTTTACTCAGTTCTTCCGGGTCATCGGTGCCGGCTGTGCGGCGATCGTCCTCGTGATGGCGCTGGGGCGCAAGGAGCTCGGCAACGAGTTCCCCGGACTTCTCCTGTTGGCCACCCTGGGCATCCTCCTCTGCGCAGGGAGCGCCAACCTGGTGATGATCTACGTGGGCATCGAGCTCTTGAGCATCACCTCCTACGTGTTGGCCGGCCTGCTGCGCCGCGAGCCGCGCTCGAACGAAGCGGCCCTCAAGTACTTTTTCTACGGCGCCGCGGCCTCGGCGGTGATGCTCTATGGCCTCAGCTTTTTTCTGGGCCTCACCGGGGCCGTCGATCTGCCGGGCATCGCCGCGGGGCTGGCCAGGTCGGGCCTGACCGCAGCGGTGCGCTGGGTGGCCCTGCCGGGCGTGGTGCTGACGATGGTGGGCCTCGGCTTCAAGATCGCGGCCGTACCCTTCCACCAGTGGTCGCCCGATGTGTACGAGGGCGCGCCCACGCCGGTGACCGCCTTCCTGTCGGTTGGCCCCAAGGCGGCCGGCTTTGCCGTCATGGCCCGCTTCTTCCTGGTGGCGCTGCCGGCGCTGCAGCTCGACTGGGTCGTGCTGCTGGCCGCCCTCTCGGTGGTGACCATGTGCGTCGGCAACCTGGTGGCCCTGAGCCAGACCCATATGAAGCGCCTGCTGGCCTACTCGAGCATCGCGCAGGCCGGCTATATGCTCATCGGCCTGGCAGCGCTGCAGGCGCGTGCGGCCGGCGGGGGAACCCCGCCCCTACTGGGCGATGGCGTGGCGGCGCTGCTCGTCTACCTGGTGGCCTATCTGTTCACGAACCTGGGCGCGTTCACCGTGGTGCAGGCGGTGGAGGATGCGGCAGGCTCCGATGACCTCTCGGCCTACACGGGCCTGGTGCGGCGGGCGCCGCTCGTGGCGGGGGCCATGGTCTTTTTCATGCTCTCGCTCGTCGGCATCCCGCCGCTGGCCTGTTTCCTGGGCAAGCTGTTCATCTTTAGCGCCGCCGTGCGCGCCGAGCTCTACTGGCTGGCGGCCATCGGCGTGGTCAACAGCGCCATCTCGCTGGCCTACTACTTTAAGGTCGTACGCGTGATGTTCTTTGACCGCTCGGAGGGCGAGGCGGCCGCCATGCCGGTGGCGCCCGGCCTGCGCGCCGCCCTCACGCTCACCTGGGCCGGCACCCTGGGCCTCGTCATCTTTGCCACGCCCATCATCGCCTGGGCCGCGCGCTCGGCCGAGATGCTGGCCAAGTAGGGCTGTCAACGGATCAGGGGAACGGATTGAGCGGATTGCCGTCGTCGCGATGGGGGCAATCCGTTCAATCCGTTCCCCTGATCCGTTGACAGCCGCCCCTCGCCGCCACGATGACCTCGAGCCCGCCGATGTGCAGCCCCTCCTCGCTCTCCACCAGCAGCCCCACCTCTTGGCACCGCTCGCGCCACCACGCGGCGCTGTGCAGCGTCCGGTGCCCCTCGCGGCGCGGGTCCGCACAGTCTACCGCCACGAGCAGCCGGCGGCCAACACGCGCCAGCTCGCGCAGTGTGTGGCCCAGGCGCGGCTCGGGGATGTGCTGCAACACGTCGATGCAGGCGACAAGGTCGATGGCCCCATCGGGGCAGGGCAGGGCGTCGGCGCGGCCGCACACGCAGCGGCCCGGCGCCCGGCTGACGGCGCCCAGGTCGGCGCTGGGGTCGAGGCCCCAAGCGAGCACGCCCGCCTGCCCGAGCGCCTCGACGAGCCAGGCCTCGCCGCAGCCCACGTCGAGGACGCTCGCCGGCCCACACGCGAGGATCGTCGCAAGGAGCTCGCGGCGCACCGCAGCGTCGGCCAGGCGCGAGGGGTTGCGCGCAAAGTAGGCGCGGTCGTACATGCGCGTGTTCTGGTAGCCGGTGCGATAGCGCTGCTCGCTGTGGATGTAATAGTCGGAGAGGACCTCGGGCACAAAAACGAGGCCCCCCGGGTTGCGCGCCCTGAGCTTGGCCCAGAACTCGACATCCTCGTGGGCAAAATCGTTGCCCACCCAGCCCTCGGGCACGGCCGCCAGGGCGGCGCGTGTGTGCAGGCCATCCTGGGTGTCGATGCCCTGGCCGGGGTGGCAGATCTCCTCGATGGCGCCGCCGGGCAGGTGATGGGCTTTGCCGCCGTAGGCGCCGGCCGCGCCGGGGTGGGCGTTCAGGGCCGCCAGCAGCCGCTCGAGGTGCTGCGGGCGCCAGGCATTGTCGTCGTCGATGTAGGCCAGCGCGCTGCCGCGGGCCATCTGCAGCCCCACGTTGCGCGGGCGCGCCGGGCTGCCGCAGTTGAACGGCAGGGTAAGCCGGAAGATGCGCGGGTCGCTGAAGGAATCGACCACCACGGCTGTGCTGTCGCTCGAGGCATCGTCAACGACGATGAGCTCCCAGGCGGGGTAGGTCTGCGCGATGACCGAGCGGATAGCCACGGCGATGCGCGCGGCCCGGTTGTACGTCGGCAGGATGATGCTGACGAGCAGGCCAGCCGTCTGCATCATGCCTTTCGTGGGCTGTCGGTGCTTAGCAGACGGCGCAGCTCGGCACACAACATGTGGGCCAGCATCATCTGCACATCGTCCACCTGCTCCAGCCGGCTGCAGCGCACGTGCAGGCAGACGTCGGCCAGGCCCTTCACCTCGCCGCCGTCAAAGCCCACCACGGCCAGCGTTGCCGCACCCGCGCGCCGCGCCACCTGCAGCGCGCGGACCAGGCCCAGCCCCTGCCCACGCCGCGACACGGCAATCACCGCATCGCCCGCACGGATTTCGCCGTGCATCTGCCGGGCATACACATCCTCATAGGCCCAATCGTTCTGCCAGGCAACGACCTGGCTTGGGGCACCGTACAGGCTCACCAGGCGAAAGCGGAAGGGCCCGGCGCCGATGCCCTGCTCCAAACCGTGCACAAAGTGGCGCACGCTCTCACCGTCCTCAGGCGGGCAGAGCACAAAGACCGTCCCCTGCCGCCGGTGGACGTCGAGCAGGGCCCGGGCGGCCTCGCTGATGCGGCTCGCGGGCACCGTCGCCGCCGCCTGGTGCACCTCGTCCCGGTAGGCTTCGATCGTACTCGACATGGCTCCTCCGCCAGTACTACAACCGCATTTGGCGCTGCCGCTGCCGGCCATCCGGGTAGTTGCCGGCTAACACGCTCTGCGGCTGCCCAGCCATGCGCGAAGCGTGAAACCCGGATAGCGGACCACTACGGACGATCATGGTTGCAGTACTAGGGCCACGACGTCTCCAAGAGCGGCGTCATGATCGCCTCCTGGATCACCGAGCCGTCGGGCCGCGAGACGACAAAGGCGATGAGCTCTGCGACCTCGCGCGGGTCCTGCAGCTTGTCGGGCGCCGGCATGGGAATGCCCGTGCCCTCGAAGCGGTCGAAAAAGTGGGTGCGCATGCCGCCGGGCACGATGGCGGTGGCCCGGATGTTGTGCTTACGTCCCTCCACGCCCAGCCCGCGGGTAAAGCCGATGATCCCCCACTTGGAGGCATGGTAGGCGGCGGCATCGCCCCACGCCCGCTTGGCGGCGGTGGAGGCCACGTTGACGATGTGGCCGCGGCCCTGGCGCTCCATCGCCGGCAGCACCGCTTTGATGAAGAGGAAGGGGCCGCGCAGGTTCACGCCGATCACCTCGTCCCATTGGTCGATCGTCATCTGGCTCAGCGGGAGGGTGTGGTCGATGGCGGCGTTGTTGACCAGTATGTCGATGCGGCCATAGTCGGCCAGGGTGACCTCGGCGGTGGCGCGCACATCGTCCCAGCGGCTGACGTCGGCGGTGAGCGCCGTAGCACGCCCGCCCTCCGTGCGGATGGCGACGGCCACGGCCTCGGCGTTGGCGCCGCTGCGGTCGACGACCATCACGACGGCGCCACGGTTGGCGAGGGCGTGGCAGGTGGCCTCGCCCAACCCCGATCCGCCGCCGGTGACGATGGCGACCTGGTCGATGAGTGGCTGCTCCATTGTCGGCTCCTCCGAAGCTATGATGCAGGGAGAAGGAAAGCAAGTTTTGTGCCAGCGAGTCACGCCGCCTCGTAGCACTTGTGCTGGCAACCGGCTGGCGCGCTCCGCGCGAGGCCGGTGCAGAGACCCCGCCCCGGGCTAGAGCCGGGTGATGGCAACGCGAGATGCCCGGCCTGGGCCGGGCCGGTGGAGTCGGTGGGCAGAGCGTGCTCTGTCTGGCATAGAGGTTGCTGCGTGGCAACATGGGCGAACAAAGGGCCGTGGAGGGATGGCTGTGAAGACGATCGAGCGCAGGCACAAGGTCTTCCAATTCAGCCGCGACGACCCGCCGGCCGCTGAGGTCGAACCGGGCGAGCTGGTCCTGGTCGAGACGACCGACAGTCTTGACGGGCAGATCGACGTCAGCCGGCCGGGCAAGATCGACCTGGGCCCCGGCAACGGCACGACGGTGGACCCCGGCCGCGCCCTGCCGCTGACCGGGCCCATCGCCGTGCGCGGCGCCGCGCCGGGGGATGTGCTCGCCGCCGAGATCGTCGGCCTTGTCGCCACCGGCAACGCCTTTATCCTGCCCGAGTTCGGCGAGCTCCTGGCCACGGCCGGCGCCATGGAGGAGCAGTGGGCGGCGCGGGTGGTCGAGCTCAAGCGCGGCAAGATCCAGCTCACCGAGACCCTGCAACTGCCCTACAATTTCATGGTCGGCTGCCTGGGGGTCGCACCGGCCGCTGCGCCTGCCGATACCCCTACCCCCGGCGACTATGGCGGCAACCACGACTGCATCCACTTTGGCCAGCGTTCGGCCCTCTACCTGCAGGTGCAGGTGCCCGGGGCGCTCGTCTCGCTCGGCGATGTGCACGCGGCCATGGGCGACGGCGAGAGCGCCGGCACCGCCGTCGAGTGCGACGGCGAGGTATTGCTCCGCTTTCGCCTCTACCCCGGCCGCAGCATCCCCGGACCCGTCCTCGAGACCGAGGCCGAGTGGATGGTGTTCGGCCACGGGCCCACCACCGACGAGGCCATCGCCATGGCCAAGCACCGCGCCATAGACCTGCTCATGCGGCGCCTGGCCGTGACCCGCGGCGACGCCTACATGGTGCTCGCCGCCGTCGGCCATCTGCGCCTCAACGAGACGGTCAACCCCAACTGCTCGGCACGCGTCGAAATCCCCAAGTACGTGGCCGACCCGCTGCTCTGGCTGGGCGCTGAGGAGCCGGCGGCGCAGCGCGAACTGGCCCTGTAGCACCTGTTGGTAGTGCGGGAGAGGGGGCTGCCGGGGTCGCGCCCGCGGGCGCGACCCCGGCAGCCCCCTCTCCCGCACTACCAACAGGGCAGGTGACAGACTCTGTGCAATGTGCTACACTATGTATGAGAGGCGAAGTGCCCTACGCAGCCGGCGAAGAGGGGCGCGTCGCCTCCCACAGCGCAGCCAGCGTCTGCGCCAGCCGCCCGCCGATCATGCCCGTCGTGCCAAAGGCAAAGGGGAACCAGAACGGAATGCCCAGGAGGCTGGGATTGGCATAGCGCCAGACGCCCATACGCACGAACACCGCCTCGGCCAACGAGCCCAGACCACCGATGACGAAGAGCAGGCTCAGGTCGAAGCGCCCGTGCCAGAGGCGGATGGCGAGCAAGCACTCGGCAAGCGCCACCGCGCAAAGGAGCAGGTTGTCGCGCCACAAGAGCGAGACGGACGCCACCAACACCACAAACGCGCCCAACTCCAACATGAGCGCCTTCCTCAGTTGCTTCGCCTGGTTCATGCCCTGACCCTCCGTTGGGTGTGCCACGACGGATACTGTGAGACCATCTTACTACGATAACGGCACTGTGTCATTCTGCGTAATCCAAGCCACGGTGCGGCTTGTGCAAGCACAGACTGCGACTGTCATTGCGAGGAGGCGGCCGCAGCCGCCGACGAAGCAATCTCCACCTCAGGAGACAGAACACAATGCCATCGTTCGCCCAAAAGGTCTCGACCTGGCTGGCCCTCGCCCGGCTGCCCTTCCACGCTGTGGGCGTCTTGCCCTTCATCCTCGGCAACGTGCTGGCCTGGCGCTTGCGCGGCGCCTTCCGCTGGGGCGTCTGCGCCTGGGGCACGGCGGGGGTAGTGCTGGTGATGCTGGCGACCTACCTGGCGGGTGAGTACTGGGACTATGAGGAGGATGTGCTCGCCGCGGCCCTCGGCCCCAGCCGCTTCTCGGGTGGCTCGCGCATGGTGCAGCAAGGCCGCGTGCCGCGTCGCGCCCCGCTGTGGGGCTCGCTGGCCGGCGTGCTGCTGGCGCTGGCCGTGGCGGCCGTGCTGCAGTGGGGCTACCGCACCGGTCCCTGGACCGTCCCCTTGGCTCTCATCGGTCTGCTGGGCGGCTTTTTCTACTCGGCGCGCCCGGTGCGCTGGGTGCGCCTGGGCCTGGGCGAGCTGTGGATTGCCTTCAACTACGGTTGGCTGCCGGTGGCTGTAGGCTGTTACCTGCAGACGGGCACGGTGGCGCCGCCGGTGCATCGGCTCGCGCTGCCCATCGGCCTCAGCATCGTGAACGTCATCCTGCTCAACGAATTCCCCGACTATCCGGCCGACCGCGCCGCCGGCAAGGCCAACCTGGCCGTGCGCCTGGGGCTGCCGAGGGCGTCGCTGGTCTATGCCGCGATCGCCGCGGGCGCCTGGCTCGGCGTGGCGCTCTCGACGGGGCAGGGCGTGCCCCGCACGGCGCTGTGGCTCTGCCTGCCCAGCGTCGCTCTCTCGCTCGCCCTTGTGGTGCAGGTGCTGCGCGGGCGCTGGCGCGACCGTGCCGCCCTCGACAGACTCTGCGGCGCCAACCTGCTGGTCAACCTGGGCACGACCGCGGCGTACCTCTTGGCTTTTCTTATGGGCTGAGGTAAGCGCATGGACTCATCACAATGGCCCAAGGCATGGGGCAGACGGCCACGGCGCCGTGTGACCCCCTATTGGTGGCCGCCCAGTCTCTTCCTGCGCCAGGCGGGGAGCGCGCTCTACGTGGGCGCGCTGACGCACTGGCAGGCGCTGGGCTACTGGGTGCGCACCTACGGCTTGCAGTGCCTGCCGGGCGCGGCCGGCTCGCGGGGTATGGGCTGCATCGGCTTCCCGGCCCACCCGGTGTGGGAGATGACGGCCGCCTGCAACCTGCGCTGCATCCACTGCCACGCCTCGGGTGGCAAGCCCGCGCCCGACGAGCTCACCACCCGCGAGGCCAAACAACTGCTCGACTCCCTCGCCGCGGTGCGCGAGTTCCGCATGATGGCCTTCACCGGCGGCGAGCCGTTGGTGCGCGAGGACCTCTTCGAGCTGCTGGCCTATGCCCAGGCGCTGGGCTTTACCAACACCATGGCCACCAACGCCACGCTCATTGACGACGAGGTGGCGCGCCGCCTGCGCCGCTACGGGTTGGTCATCGCGGCCGTCAGCCTCGACGGCTTTGACGCCGCCACGCACGACTATGTGCGCGGCCGGCCGGGGTCCTTCGCCGCCGCCATCGCCGGCATGCGCGCCTTGCGCCGCGCCGGCATCCTCCTGCACATCAACATCACGGCCATGGAATACAACATGGCGCAGCTCGAGCCGCTCATGGCCCTCATCGAAGAGTTGGGGACGGGCATCCTCCTGATGTACCAGCTCGTGCCCGTGGGCCGTGGCCGGCGTATCGGCCAGGCCGCCCTCGACCTCGGCGCCAACGAGCGGTTGATCCGCTTCATAGCCGAGGCACAGCGCACCACACGCGCCATTATGGAGCCGGTGGCCGGCCCGCAGTACTGGCCCTTCCTGCTGCAGCGCGCCGGCATCCGCGGGGGGCTGCGTCTGTGGCTGGCCGAGCGGGTCTTTCACGGCTGCGCGGCAGGGCGCGGCTTTGTGTACATCAAGCCCACCGGCGAGGTGTGGCCCTGCCCGTTCGTCGAGGTGAGCTGCGGCAGCGTGCGCGATACGCCCTTTGCCGAGGTCTGGGCCGGCTCCCCGGTCTTCACGAGCCTGCGCCAGCGCGAGACACGCCTCCACGGCCGCTGCGGCGACTGCCGCTATCACCGCCTCTGCGGCGGCTGCCGCGGCCGCGCCTGGGCCACCAGCGGCGACTATTTGGCCGAAGACCCGTCGTGCTTCATACACACGGAGGAGGTTCGGAGCACGAAGGACGCGAAGAAGCGCGAAGCACGCGAAGGGGAGGGCGCGCATTCCGCGAGTCATAGCTGACCGCGCGGCAGAGGCGGCTCGCCGACACCGACCAAGCCGTTGTTCGAGAGGTGAGGGACAAAGCTGTTGGGGTCGCGATGTGCCGCGACTCCTCCGCGCGTCCTTCGTGCTGTAGTTTGTCTGAGGAGCGTTACTTGGAGGTAATCCCCTTCCTGGAAGCGGTCCACCCCGAACTGGCGCAGGTCGAGTGCCTGCTGCAAGAGGTGCTGGCGCGGGCCGCGGCGCCGCTGGGGCCGGGGCTCGGCCAGGTGCTCGCAGGCGGCAAGCGGCTGCGTCCGGCGCTGGTGATCCTCGCCGGGCGCGCCCTCGATGGCGGCGGCCCGCCCTTCCAGCTCCTGGCCGCGGCGCTCGACCTGGTGCACGCGGCCACGTTGATCCATGACGACATCATCGACGGGGCGGCACTGCGGCGTGGGCGCGCAGCCCTGCATACCCTCTGGCCACCGGCTGCAGCGGTGCTGGCGGGCGACTATCTCCTGGGCGAAGCCATCGCCCTGCTGGCCGAGCTCGACCGGCCCTGCCTCACGCGCGCTTTTGCCGAGCTCTTGCGCGCCGCATGCGCCGGCGAGATCGCCGAAATCCTCGGGGATGCCTCTGCTGACCCGCGCACGGCCTACGAACGCCGCTGCGAAGCCAAGACAGCCGCACTCTTTGCCATGGGCCTCGAGATGGCCGGCCTGCTCGCCGCAGCGGCTGAGCCGCAGTTGGCCGCCCTGCGCCGTTACGGCCGCGAGTTCGGCCTGGCCTACCAGATCGTCGACGACGTGCTCGACCTGACCGTCGGCGAGGACGAGCTGGGCAAGCCCGCCGCCGCCGACCTGCGCCAGGGGCTGGCCACCCTGCCCATCCTCTGCTACCTCGAGCGCGCCACGGCGGCCGAGGACCCCGTGCGCGCCGTGCTCGCCGGCCGGCGTGACCCCGAGCGCGTCGAGGCCGCCGTCCAGGCTATCCGCACTTCCGGCGCCATCGAAGCGGCGCTCGATGAAGCGCGGGCGCACGTGCAGCAGGCGCAGGTGGCGCTCATGGGCTTGCCCGAAAGCAAGGCCCGGCGCATGCTGGGCGAGCTGGCGGTGTATGTGGTGCAGCGCAGGCGATAGCGTCGGGCTTCGCCCCAGGGCCGGCCACTGAGAGCCTATCCGGAAAGTCGCACAGCCTAGGGCCTTGTGCCCGTTTGCCCACGCCGTGACGCCAGTTGGCCTTCCGACGACGCCCACGAAGCCGCCTACGGCGGCCAAGGGGGGCTATGCTACGACTTTTCGGATAGGCTCTAGTACCACAACCGTACTTGGCGCTGCCACTGCTGGCCATCCGGGTAGCTGCCGGCTGACACGCTCCGCAGCCTCCCGGCCCTGGCCCGGAAGGGGTCTTTTTGGCGGGTTGGTCAGAGCCGTGGCCGCCCGCGGGCGGCCACGGCTCTGACCAACCCGCCAAAAAGACCCCCCAAAAGGCCCCGTTCCGGTCATACGCGAAGCGCTGTACCCGGATCGCGCGCCTTCCCAGGCAAGTGCGGTAGTAGTACTAAGCAGGCCAAGATTCGAGCTGACGCTTGCCCGAGCCGGTCGAGGCCTGCATAATGCGGATAGGGGTACTCCGCTCCGTGTCAAAGGAGGAAGTGCGTGATCCAGGCGATAGAAGGAGCAATGTAGCCGCGGCATCGTGCCGCGCCCTTGCATGCGTCGTAGAGGCGGAGGAAGTATGGACGAGAAACCACCGATCCGGGCCGTGATCCGACGCTGGTACGTGCCGAACGCCGTCTACTTCATCGCCGCCGTGACGCAGGACCGCCGGCCTCTCTCTGCGCAGGAGGCCAATGTGACTCTCTTGCGCGCCACGATGCGCCGGGTGAAGGTGCTGCATCCTTTCGCCATGCGCGCCTATGCCTTCATGCCCGAACACCTGCATCTGCTCCTATTCGTGCCTGAAAACTCGAACATCAGCGCGGTGATGCAATCGATCGAGTGGAACTATACGCGCAACTACAAGCGCACCCATGGCATCAGGGCGTCCCTACACCTGTGGCAGCGCGGTTTCTGGGATCACGTCATCCGTGACGAGGATGACCTGCAATGGCACATGGATTACATCCACTACAATCCTGTCAAGCATGGTCTGACGCGCCGGCCTTTGGATTATCCGCACACCAGCCTGGGAGAGTACGTGCGCCGCGGTTGGTATGAACCCGATTGGGGCGTCGAGGCTCCCCCAGCGACGTTGCGGAACCGGTCCGACGACAATTGCGAGTAGCCGCGGCATGTTGCCGCGCAAGAGAGAGCGCGCCACGATGGCGCGGCTACGGTGCCGTGTGGCGAGTAGCCGCGGCATGTTGCCGCGCAAGAGAGGGCGCGCCACGATGGCGCGGCTACGGTGCCGTGTGGCGAGCAGCCGCGGCATGTTGCCGCGCAAGAGAGAGCGCGCCACGATGGCGCGGCTACGGTGCCGTGTGGCGAGCAGCCGCGGCATGTTGCCGCGCAAGAGAGGGCGTGCCACGATGGCGCGGCTACGGTGCCGTGTGGCGAGCAGCCGCGGCATGTTGCCGCGCAAGAGAGAGCGCGCCACGATGGCGCGGCTACGGGGCTGTAGCCAGCGGCGCCCACACCGGCGCCAATTCCTCAAACATGTGGTCGGCCTTGACCTCGCGGTCGGGCACCTGGCTGGGCAGCTCGAGGTGGTAGGCCTCGGCGGGGAGGATGGCGCAGCCGCCGTAGCGCCGCGCCAGCAGGAGCTGCACCAGCACCTCCTCGCCTGAATGGTTGGGCGGCAGCCGCTCCCACCAACCAAAGCCCCCCACACTCTCGAGCTTTTCCCGGTCATAGACCACGTTGGCCCCCACCCAGGCCACTTTGTAGCGCACGGTGAGCCCATCCGCAGCGTAGCGGCGCGTCAAGAGCAGCGGGTGGTCGCGGATGTGCAGGCGGTAGCGCGGCCAGGGGATGGTCGCCCAGGTGTGCGGCTCGGGGCGCACCGGGCCCCGCCAGGGCTCAAAGGGCACGTCGTCGGGCAACGTGTCGTCGAGGTGGCGCAGGCCGCTCACCCCCGCGCCCACAAAGCCGCAGCCCTCCTCCTGCAGCACGCGCACCATGCGCTCGAGCATCGTCGGGCCCAGCAGCACATCGTCGTCGAGGTAATGCACCAGGGGCGCCTGCGCCTGCTGCAGCAAAAAGTGGCGCTGCTGCGCCATGCCCCGCCGCGGCAGGTTCCTCAGCCGCCGCACCCGCCGGCCGGCGAGCGCCAAGGCACGGTAGAGGGTCGCCAGCTCGCCGTCTTCCAAGTAGGGTGCGCCCTCGGTCTGGTCGGCGATGGTGACGTCGAAATCCTGAAAGGTCTGCGCCACCAGGCCCGCCATGGTCACGGCGAGCGCCGTCTTGCGGCCGCAGGTGGGGATGAGGACGTCTACGAGGGCCATGGGGCCTCATCGGAGCTGTGGGTGGGAGACGCCCTGCCGTTCCTCTGCTCAGGGGCGACCAGGCAGACCTGTTCCCTCTCCCCCGCGGGAGAGAGGGCCTGCGCCCCGAGGGCTTGGCCCGCAGGGGTTAGGGTGAGGGGGGATTCCAAGGCGTGGCGAACGCCTGGCTGTGCTTGGCGCGGTTTGCCGAGACAGCCGATCGATCGCTCTGGCGACGTTTCACCCTCACCCCCGCCCTCTCCCTCGGAGGGAGAGGGAAGATCCGTCGCTCTGCCCATTCCCTCTCCCTCGGAGGGAGAGGGAAGATCCGTCGCTCTGCCCATTCCCTCTCCCCCGCAGTGGGAGAGGGTTAGGGTGAGGGAGCCCCCGCTCACTGCATCTCCTGCGATGGCACCGGAACGCCGCCGATGGCGATCGGTAGCACCGCCGGCCTGAGCGTCTCGTAGACTGCCGCCGTGCGCTCGGCCACGCGCGCCCAGGTGAACTCGCGCTCCACCCGGCGGCGGCCGGCGCGGCCCAGCCTGTGGCGCAAAGGCGCGTCGCTGAGCAGCAGCGCCAGCTTGTCGGCGAGCGCCGCATCGTCCCTCGGCGGCACGAGCAGGCCGGTGACCCCCTCGTCGACGGTGTAGGTGATGCCGCCGACGGCCGAGCCGATGAACGCCCGGCCGCAGGCTTGGGCCTCGAGCGGCGTCAGGCCAAAGGGCTCGTACCAGGGCACACTGACCATGACGTCGGCGGCGCCATAGTACTCGGCGAGCTCGTCGGGCTGGCGCTTGCCCACAAACCATACCCGCTCCGCGACCCCCAGCTCGGCGGCCAGGCCGCGCAAGCGGGCCATCTCGGGCGTGGGGTCCTCCTCGGGGTCGCGCGTCTCGCCGCCGACCACCATCAGGCGGAGCGGCGCCGCGGGCCGCGCGACCGCCACGCGCGCAAAGGCGGCCATGAGCGTATCGACCCCCTTGCGCGGCACGAGCCGCCCCACATAGCCGGCGATACGCTCGTCGGCCCGCAGCCCCAGCCGCGCCCGCGCCGCGCGCCGTGGCACCGGCCGGTAACGCCGGATGTTGACCCCCGAGGGCACGACGCAGACGTTGGCGAGGCTGGCGGTATAGTAGCGCCGCAGGTCATCGACCTCCGCCGGGCACTGGGCGATGAGGCGGTCCACTTCACGGATGATGCGCAGCTCCATCTCGTGGCGGCCGGCGGGGCTGGTGTCGGCCGCGCCCTGCTCCAGCCGCTTGATGGCGCCCAGGGCGTGAAAGATGTGCACGAATGGCAGCCCCAACCGTGCCTTGAGCTCGCACGCCACCCAGCCGCTCATCCAAAAGTTGCTGTGGATGACGTCGTAGCGCCGGCGCTGCGCGGCGATACAGGCGCGGCAGCCCTCCATGAAGGCGGGCATGTGCGCCCAAAGGGCATCCTTCTTGATGAACTCGGCCGGGCCGGCGGCGATGTGCACCACGCGCACCCCCGGCGCCAGGCGCACGATTTGCGGCGGCGCGGGGCTATCGCGCCGGGTAAAGACGTCCACGCGATAGCCCAGCCGCGCCAGGCCTGTGCTGACCTCGTAGACATAGACGTTCTGCCCGCCCGCATCCTCGCTGCCCAAGAACGCCAGCGGGTTGGCATGCTCGCTGATCATCGCCACACGGCCGCGCTCGCTCATCCGGCCACCTCCGGCGCCTGCAGGGGCGACACCTGACAGGAAGGCGATTGGCACGAACCCAACCACACGTCTGCCCATGCCGGCGGGTGGCCCCCCCTACCGTTCCCCCGTCGCGGGGGAACTGGGTTGGCTTCCGCCCTCCTGCACGGCTCGTTTGCCGTTTCTTTGCCAGGCAGGCCGCGGTCCTGCGGCCCAATTCCCCCGCGACGGGGGAACGGTAGGGGGGCCCCCGCCCTGCAGACGGAGGAGTCGCCCGTCGATCGCGGCGCCTGCGGTATTGAGTATTGGCCAGAAGGCGGGTACTGATCGCCCGCCAGGGAAATCAGTGTGTCAGGCGCTGCCCCTGGTGCGACTGTGAAGACGGCGTGCGGCGTGCCGGCGACCGACCGCAGCACCGCATCCCAATCGCGCACAAAGCGACGCATATTGTAGCGCTCCTCGGCCACCTGCCGGCCGCGGCGGCCCACCTCGGCGGCCAGGCCCGGGTCGCGCAGCAGGGCGCGCATCCGCTCCACCAGCTCCTCCACGCTGCACGAGATAAAGCCGGTCACCCCATCCTGGATGACCCGTGGGTGCTCGGTGACGGCGAAGCAGAGCACCGGCATGCCCAGCATCATCGCCTCGAGCATGGCCAGCGCCAGGCTGGTATAGCGGATGGGGTGCCAGAAGAAACGATAGTGCGCCTCGATAGCGTGCAGCTCGCGATGCGGGATGTCGCCCAGGCCGCCGAGCTCTTCGGTCTGCATGCCGATGAGGTCGAACGGCACGCGCCCGCGCAGGTGCAGCACAAGGTCGTGGCCGGTGATGCGCGGCCGGTTCTGCATGCCGTTGACCACCACCACGCCCCGCTCCAGCTCGCCCGTGTAGCGCGCGCCCTCAGGCACGCGCACGCCGTGCTCGATGATGGCCGTGGGCGTGCGGCCCGCATCCCACATCAGCCGGTTGTAGTGCGTGACGTGCACCAGCAGCGCCCCCGGGTCGTCGACCGGGTGCTGTGTGGCCACCGCGTGGGGCCGGGGGACGTTGTGCTCCAGGTAGATGCGCGGCAACTCGCGCTGCGCCGGGCTCAGGATTTCGTACTGGTCCTCGGTGTAGTTGGCCACGCTCTGGTAGAGCACCAGGTCCAGGCGCAGGTTCTTGACCTCTTCGGCCGGCACCTCGCGGACATAGTCGGGCCAGTCGAAGGTGGCCCCCCTGCCGCCATAGCCCGCCGGGCGGCCGGGCTTCACCGGCAGGTACCAGTTGTGCGGCACCTGGCAGAGGTTGTTCAGATAGGTGCCGTGGACGTGCCAGGTAAGTATGTTCAAGCGCTCGTCGCGCATACGCGCTCTCCCTTCGGTTGAGCCGATGGCCGGCTACCCTACTGCCCATGCTGCTCGAGCAGCCGCCGATAGATCGCCAGGTGGCGCTCGGCGATGCTGGGCCAGTCAAAGCCGGCGGCAGCCTCGCGGCTGCGGGCGGCGAGCACCTGCCGCGCGCCGGCATCGCCCAGGAGTTGCAGCAGGCTCGCCGCCAGAGCCTCCGCGTTGCGCCCGGGCACCAGCCAGGCGGCGCGCTCCAACTCGGGCGGCACGACGGCGGGCCGTGTGGCGACGACCGGCAGCCCGTGCGCCCACATGGCCAGGAGCGAGCCGCTCTTGGCGGTAACGCCGTCGTTGAAGGGCAAAACGCCCAGGTCGGCCCCGGCCAGGTGTTGCGAGATGATCGCCTCCGGCTGATAGCCGGTCAGGCGCACTGCGTCGTCGAGGCCAAGCTCGCGTAGCAGGGCCTTGAGCTTTTTGCTATAGCGCTCGGCATCGTCGCTGTGCAGGGCCAGGCTCTGCGTGCCCCCGCTCAAGAGCAGCCGCGCCCGCGGCTCGGCGTCGACCACGCGGCGGAAGGCGCGCAGCAGCGTCTCCAGCCCTTTGACCGGGTGCACAAAGCCAAAGTAGACGATCACCGGCGCCTCGGGTGGCCAGCCGAAGCGCAGTCGCAGGTCGCGCCGGGCCGTTTCGGCGCTGCAAGCGAGCACCGGGATGTTCGAGCCGATGGGCACGCGCGCCACGCGCGGCGCCACGCGCGGCAGGCGCTCGGCGAGCACGCGGGCCGCCCCCTCGTGGGTCACGATAATGGCATCGGCGCCGGTGAGCAGCCAGAGATCCTCGCGGTCCCACAGGCCGCGCGCCTCGCCCCACGGGCCAAGCCGTCGCCAGAGGCGGCCCACGAGCGGCGGCCACCACTCCCACCAGCCGTACTCGTGGATGGTCACCACGACCGGCCGGCGCCAGCCCACAGCGCGCAGCGTCGGGATCAGCGCAAAGACGGCCCGGCGAAAGCCAAAGCTGCCCCCGGCGTGCTGGATGTGCAGGATATCGGGCGCCAGCCGGCGCACGGCGGCCGGCACCGTGGCCAGCATCGACGGGCCCCAGCCCCGCGTTCCGGCTACGACGTCGCGGCGGGCGTGGTGCGCGGCGGCCGCTTCGGTCGTCAGCACCAGGCAGGCAGCGCCGCGGCCCTCCAGCTCGGCCATCAGCCGTGCCGTATAGTGCGAGACGCCGCAGCGGTCGGGGCGGAACGAGCCGGGGACGAAGGCGACCCTCATGCCAGCGGCCGCCTGGCACGCGCCTTGGCGAGCATGATATCGACCGTCGGCCAGACGTCGCGCAGCGACAGCCGGCGCAGGTCGTGCTCGGGCGCCAGGATGGCCCGGTGCAGCCGCCCCTCCAACGGCGCCCAGCGCACCGGGTCGCTCGGCCCAAAGAGGACGACCGAGGGCACGCCCCGCGCCCAGGCGATGTGCGACGGGCCCGAGTCGTTGGTCACCAGCAGGTCCACATGGCCGAGCGTGGCGGCGAGCACCCCCAGGTCGGTCTTGCCGCAGAGGTCGAGCACCGGCGCCCGGCAGGCGCGCCGCACCAGGGCGACGGCCTCGGCATCGCCCTGCGAGCCGGTGAGCACGACCTGGGCGTTGCGCATATCCCACGCCTGGTCGGCCAGGGCGGCAAAGCGCTCGGGCGACCAGCGCCGTGCCGGCTCGCGGGCGCCGCAGTGCAGGGCCACGATGGGGCGCTTGGGGTCCAGCGTGGCCAACAACGTCTTGGCCACGGCCTCCTCCTCGGGCAGCGTGGGCACCTCGGGCTGCGGCGTGCCCGGGGCGCCCACATGGGCCACCAGGGTGAGCCACTTGCGCGCTTCATGCACGTGGTCACCCGGGTAGGGGATGGGGCGCGTCAGCGGGCTGGCGACGCCCGGCGGCGTGTAGCCCAGGCTGATGCGCGCGCCCAGCGCGGCCACGAAATCGCTCGACGCCGGTCCCGAGCCCTGCATCTGCACGGCCAGGTCGAACGTGCCACGGGCTGCCCTGATAAAGGCCTCGGTTGCCGCGGGTTCGTAGGAGACTTCCTTGATCCCTTGGCAGCCCGGGAAGGGCAAGAAGCGGTCCACGCAGTTGTAGCGACGCAAGAAGGGCTCGATCCAGGGCAGGGCGATCAGGGTGATCTGCGCCGTCGGAAAGCGGGTCTTCAGGGCGCGCAGCGCCGGCTGGGCGCAGACAAAGTCGCCGACATAGAGCGCGCGCAGGACGGCGATGCGGCGCACCATCACAGCGCCTCCTGCGGCTGAAGTGCAGGCTCGCTGCGACGGCGCATGCCCAGCAATTGCAGGACCGCTGCCACGACCTCATCGGGATCAAAATCCAGGCAGGCCTGGTCGTGCGGGCAGGCGAGCTTGAAGCAGGGTTGGCAGTGGGTAGGGCGGCGCAGCAGTCGGGCCGGGCCGGCGCGTGGCGCCCACTGTTCCTCCAGTTCGGTGCCCGCAAAGAGCACCACCTGGGGCGTGCCCGTGGCATCGGCCAGGTGCATAGCCGCAGTGTTGTTGGTCAACACCAGGCCGGCGCCCGCCACGAGGGCCGCCAGCTCGGGCACCGTCGTCGCCCCCACCAGGTTGATCGCCCCCGGCCCCACCTCGGCCAAGAGCGCAATCGCCTCGGCCTCCGCACGCGGCGAGCCCACCACGACGGTGGGCAGCCCCAGCGCCCGGCGCAGGCGCCGCGCCACCGCCCCAAAGCGGCCATAGGTGCGTGCCTGGCAGCTCGTCCATGGGCAGAGGAGCACATACGGCGTGCCCGGCACCAGGCCACGCTGCGTCAGGAGCTCCTGCGCCTGCGCCTGCGCCTGCGGCGGGATGCGGATCGCCAGCATGCGCTCGGTGGTGTGGTAGCCGGCCGCCTCCACCAGGCGCAGGTTGCGCTCCACCTGATGCAGCGCCAGCGCCGTCGGCGTGGGCAGCATGTCGCTCAGCACCGCGCCGCCAAAGTCCTTAGGCTCGCCCAGCCGCAGGGGGATGCCGGCCAGGTAGCAGGCATAGGCTGCCGGGTAAGGGCTCTGCGCAAAGCTGGTGAAGATGATCGCAGCATCGGCGTGCAACGCTTGCAGCGCCTCGATCAGCCTCTGCTCGCGGGCAGGGTCGAACGGCAGCTCGCCCATATCCTGCCACAGGCTGCGCCAGGGCAGCACCGCATCGGCCCACGGCAAGAGCTGGGCCGCGCCCTGGCCGCCGTGGCTGACCATCAGCGTCACATGGCTGCCCGGCACCGTCTCCTTGATCGCGCGCAGCGCCGGCCCAGTCATGATGACATCGCCGAGATTGTCGAGGCGCATGGCCACGATGCGACGAACGCTCTGCCAGCGCTCGTTGGGTTCGTTCACGAACGCCTCCTTGTCCAAAGGGAACTGGGGGAACTGACGGAACTGGGGACTGAAGGGACTGAGGCCGGCACAGTCCAAGCAGATGCCAGTTCCTTCAGTTCCCCCAGTTCCCTCAGTTCCCGGCCAATGGCTTGCCCCACCAGGCCGTCTTCTCTAGCAGGCGCTGAGCGGCCTCGATGACGTCGCCCACGGCAATGTCTTCGAGGCAGCTTGGCCGGTGGCCCAGGGGGCACTGCCCCGCATACCAGCAGCGCTGGCGGGTGAAATCGGGCACATGGCGCTCGGGGCACTGCGGGTATCCTTGCAGGTTGACATTGGGTGGGCGCAGGCCGTAGCGCCCATGCCAGCTCGGGCCGAACAGCGTGATGGTCAGCGCGCCCACAGCCCCCGCCAGACGTACCGGCCCGGTATCGGCGCCAACCACCAGGCCGGCGTGCGCCGCCGCCGCGGCGAACTGGCGCAGGGTGCCGGGGGCAAGCAACGTGGCCCCAGGCCCCAAGGCGGCCACCAGCTCGCGCGCCTGCGCCGCTTCGGCGCCCACCCCCGCGGACACGACGATCTCCAGCCCCAGCTCATCGTGCAGCGCCCGGCCCAGGGCCACAAAGCGCTCCAGCGGCCACCGCTTGATCGGCATCCCCACATGGGGGTGCAGCAGCGCCCGGCGCCGGTCGGCAGGCAACTGCGCCGCGGCCCACAGACGGTCGCCAGCATCGAGCGCCAGGCGGCCCTGCAGCGCGCAGGCCCAGGGGGCAATCAACCCCTCCTCGGCCAGGATGTCGAGGAAGCGCAGCTCGATCAGCCGGCCGGGCGGCGAGCTGCGCCACAGGTTGCTGACCACGCGGGCGCCAGAGCCCTCGAGCAGCGCATCGATCCCGCTGTACGTGGTGTCGGAAACGATGAGGTCGAACGGCTCGCCGGCCAGCAGCGCCTCCAGCGCCCGCCGCGGCCGGTCGGGCTGCGCCGCGTCGCCGCGCACGGCATGGTACACCTGCGCCACGAGCGGGTCGGCCGCCAGGAGCTCGGCGCCGGGCGCAAAGGTCAGCACCGCCACCCGGGCCTGGGGGTGCGAGAGCGCCAGAGCATGGATGGCCGGCAGGGCGATGACCAGATCGCCCACCCCCCCCAGCAGCTCGACGAACAGGATGCTGTTCATCGGCAACTGCCCATCTTGCAGCAACGGACTGCCCCGTCTGTCATCGCGAGTACCCTGGGGTTCGCCGAACCCTGTGCCAGCAGAGGAACTTGGGCTTGCGGCCCAGGCCGACAGCCGGGCGTTTCGCTGCGCGCCCATCCGGCCCTAAGCCCTGGGTAAGGGGTTTTGGGAGGCTGGCACCGTTGCCCGGCCCCCCGCAGGGGGGCCGGGCAACGGTGCCAGCCTCCCAAAACCCCTCTTGAGGGGCCCGCACTGGGCTTGTGCCTCGTGCAGGGCACGGGGCGTGCAAGCCGGTCACCGGCCCCAGGTGCCACAGACAGCCCAAGGTTCTATGCTGGGCACAGGGTTCGGCGGACCCTGGGGTACTGGCAATGACAGACCCAGTGCTTGCACCCATCACGTCGCTCCCACGGCCTTCGCCGGTGCCCGAACCTCCTCCAGGAGGTCTGTGGCCGCCTCGACGACCTGCGCCGGCGAGAGATCGAGGCAGCTATGGTCGTAGGGGCAGATGCGCTGGTAGCACAGGCGGCAGGGCACCGGCCGGTTCAGCAGGCGCTGCGGCACGCGCCAGGGCCGCCACTGCTCCGGCGGGTTGGTCCAGGCAAAAAGGTCCACCACCGGCGTCCGCACCGCCGCGGCGATGTGCGCCGGCCCGGTGTTGTTGGTGATGACCAGGTCGGCCATCTCGATCAGCGCCGCCAGCTCCGCCAGGCTGCTCTGGCCGGCCCAGCTCACGGCCGGATGCGCCAGGCGCGACTGCACGCGCGCGACCAGCGGCACCTCGGCGGCTGAGCCGGTCAACACGACCTGCGCGTCGAGCCGGGCAGCCAGCAGGTCGGCCACAGCAGCGAAGCGCTGCCAATCGTAGGTGCGCGCGGGCATCGAGCAGCCCGGGTGCAGCACCACCAGCAGCCGCAGTGGGTCTACGCCGGCCGCCTTGAGGCGGCGCCACACCGCCCGGCGCACCGCCGCCGGCACGCGCAGCACGAGCTGGGCATCGCGCGTGTGGTAGCCCAGCGCGCCCACCAGGCTGAGCGCCCGATCGACCTCGTGGTAGAGTCCGGGCGGCCAGTGGTGGCGCGTGGTGAGCAGCGACCCCGCGCCGTCGTCGGTGGCGCCGGCGCGCAGCGGAATGCCGGCCAGGTAGGCCAGCATAGCCGCCGGCAGCGGGCTCTGGTGATAACTGGTCCAGATGATCGCGCCGTCGAACTCGCGCTCACGGAGCGTGGCCACGAGGCCGAGCTCACGCTCGGGCGTGTGTGGCAACTCCAACCAGGCGTCACTCATCGGCGAGTTGTAGACCAAGACGTCGTCCAGGTCCGGGTCGAGCCCCATGAGCTGGGCGCCCACGGGGCTGGTCAGCAGGGTGAGGTGGGCGCCGGGCTGCGTCTCCTTGATGGCGTGAAAGGCCGGCGTCATGAGAATGGCATCGCCCAGGCTGTCGAGACGGACGAGCAGGATGCGGCGTGCTTCGCCCCAGGCATCGAGGTGGGCCCGCTTGCGCGCTTGCCAGGCGACAACGTTCATATGCAGCCCTCACACCACCTGGACCGTCGTGCCCACGGGCAGCGCCTCGATGGGCAGCTCGCTGGGAATGCCCTGCGCCGCGGGCTTGCGCGACAGCCGGGCGATCTTGCGCACGATGGCCGTGGTCGACTTGCCTTCGACCAGTGGCAGGATCACGACCTGGCCGCCGTACGACTGGACAATCTTGGCCTCGGGCAGGCGTTCGAGGGTATAGTCGCTCCCCTTCACGTGCACGTCGGGGCGGATCTGGCTGATCAGGCGCTCGGGCGTGTCTTCGCCAAAGAGGACGACGTGGTCCACCGCCTCGAGGGCGGCCAGCACGGCCACGCGGTCGGCCTGGCTGTTGATGGGGCGCGTCTCGCCCTTGAGGCGGCGCACACTGGCGTCGGAATTGACCCCGACGATCAGCACGTCGCCCAGCGAGCGAGCCTGCTGCAAAAAGGCCACATGGCCGCTGTGCAGGATGTCGAAGCAGCCGTTGGTAAAGACGATGCGCTTGCCCCGCTGGCGATAGTCGTACACCTGCTCCAACAGGTCGGCCGCATCGGCCAGGGGGTCGCCCCGTTGGCTCAGACGCTGCAGCAGCTCTTGCTGCGAGACGCAGGCCGTGCCGGCGCGTGTCGCGGCCACGGCGGCGGCCTCGGCAGCAATCTCGGCGGCGGTCTGGATGTCGGCGCCCGCGTCGAGGGCCAGGCTGAGGGCGGCGATGTAGGTATCGCCGGCGCCCACCGGCTGCGGGTTGAGCACCGGCCGCGGCGGCACGCGATAGTAGGACCCGTCGCGACCAAAGATGGCCGAGCCATCCTCGCCGAGGGTGATGACCACCCACTGGGCCAGCAGGCGGCGCACGAGCTGCTCGCCCAGCTCCACCAGGTGATTGTCGGCGCGGCTGGGGCGCCAGCCCAGTGTGGCGGCGGCCTCACGGTGATTGGGCTTGACGACGCTCAGCGGGCAGCGCCGGAACGCCAGCAGCTTCTTGGAGTCGAGCAAGACGCGCTTTTCGCCGCGCGCGTTCAGCTCGGCCAGCGTCTCGATCAGCGCCGGGCCCACGACGCCCGAGTGATAGTCGGAGACGATGATGGTATCGTGGCCATCGAAGAGCTCGCGGAAGCGCTCGAGGAAACGGCGCCGTGTCTCACGTGCGAGCGGGCGGGCATCGCCCTCGTCAAAGCGCACCAGGTACTGGCCGTCGGCCAGGATGCGCAGCTTGTGCACGGTCGAGCGCTCGGCATCCACCACCAGGTGCTCGTCGGAAACGCCACGTGCGGCCAGCTCGCGGCGCAGCGTGTCCGAGGCCTCGTCGGTGCCGACGACGGCCAGAAAGCTGACGCAGCCGCCGAGGCCGGCGACGTTGGCCGCGGTGTTGGCGGCCCCGCCGGGAGCCACCGTCTTGTAGCGTGCCTCGACCACCGGAACCGGCGCCTCGGAACAGACGCGGGTGGCTTGGCCGTGCAGATAGGCATCGAGCAGGGCATCGCCGACGACGAGCATGCGCCGGCCTGTGAAGCGGCGCACCGCGGGAATGGCACCGTTCATTGCGCTCCCTCCAGCGCAGCCTGGGTCACCCATTGTGCAGTGGGAATGGGGCTCGGGTCGCCAGGCCTCAGAACTCCCTGGGTCAGGCAAGGCCGGTCGAGCGCCGCCAGGGGCAATGGCTCGACCTTGCGCCGGCTCCGGCCGTCGGCAGCCAGGATGAGGCGCGCCGCGTGGGGCAGATTGCGTGCCACGTAGGCCGGCGTCTGCAGCGCCGTCTCGGGCCGAGGCTCCGTGCCCAGGTCCAGCAACACCGTACGGCAGCCGGCCCGATTACCCGCCTCGACGTCGGCCAGAATGTCGCCGACGAACCAGGAGGCGGCCAGGGCAAAGCCGCACTCGAACGCGGCGCGCAAGAGCAGCCCCGGCTCGGGCTTGCGGCAGAGGCAGTGCTCCGCATAGCCGCTACGGCTCCCTTCGGGGTGATGTGGGCAGTAGTAGATCGCCTCGAGGGGTATACCCTCCGCAACCAGGATGCGGCGCAGCCGCTCGTGCACCCGCGCCAACTGGCGCTCGCTCACATGGCCACGCGCCACGCCCGACTGATTGGTGACGACCACCAGGCGGTACCCTGCTCCGCTCAACCAGCCGAGCGCCGCGCTGACGCCCGGCAGCAACTGCACCTGCTCGGGGTCGCGGCAGTAGTGACAGTTGTGCATCAGGGTCCCGTCGCGGTCCAACACGATCGCGCGTGAGGGTCGCCTCTGCCTCACGCTCTCCTCCCCACAAAGCTCGCATGCTTGCGCAAGACCGAGGATAGCAAGAAGCGTGCCACTTCTACTCTCGCAGTTTCAGGGGTTTCGGAGAATGCGCAGTGCCGTTGCCCGACCGCGGTCGGGCAACGGCACTGCGCATTCTCCGAAACCCCTGAAACTGCGAGAGCAACGCGCTATGGGGCAGGCTCGTCCCAGTGCACGGTGTAGGGGCGCCCCTCAAAGGTCACCACATCGCCGGCGCGCAGCTTGTGGCTGCGGCGCGTCTCTACCTGGCCGTTCACCTGCACCTCGCCGGCCTGGATGCGCACCTTGGCCTCGCCGCCCGTGGCCACGAGCCCCTGCCACTTGAGGAACTGGTCGAGCTGGATGGTCCGTTCACACTCTGCCATACGCTCCTCCCTCACCAGCACAGTATGGTGGCTGTGCCCGCGGTTGTCAACCTCCGGCAGTCGTCTGTAGTGCGGGAGAGGGAATGCCCCACGCAGCCGCACAGCGCTGTACGGCCGCGTGGGACATTCCCTCTCCCGCACTACAAGCAACTGGCAACACCGGGTAGGCTCGCCAATGATGCAATCCGGGGGCAGGTGTGCCGGCCGGCATTCGGGTTTTGACCCCTCTGCCGCTTCGGTGTATATTCTGTAGTCGATGCTCGCTGAGCGCTATTGGCCGTCTGCGCGGCGCTGACTGCAGCCTCCGGGCCTGTGGGAGGGGTCGGCCGTGGCTCCACGCGCGGCCCACGCCGGATCATCCTTCGCCGGCGCGGGCCCGCAAGCGACTCTCTGGCCCGCAGCCCTGAGGCTGGTGTGCTCTGGCGCCGCCGGCCACACGCTCGCCCTGCGTGGGGTTTGCTGCCCCCACAGCAGGCTCGGTGTTCCACCTTCACGCATGGATGCACCGCAAAGGAGGCTCGATGCCGGCCCAACCCCTGGCCCCGACGCACGGCCAAGAGCTCCCCTCCGCCGAGGACCCGGATGTGCCCCCCTGGCAGCAAGCCTACGTCACCTGCCCGGCCTGCCACCGCCCGGTGCGCCGCGAGCGCCTGGAGACGCACATGCACTTGCTGCATCCCGATGGCGTGCCCGAGCAAGCTGAGCCCGAGCCTCAGGCACCGCCGGCTGCCGAACCGCCGGCCCGCGGGCTGCGCGGCCTGCTGGGCCGCCTCTTTTCACGCAAGTGAGCCTGCGGCCGGTCCCAGCCTGAAAGGGGTATGGCGGGATGCGGGGCGTCGCCGGCTGCCCCGCATCCCGCCATACCCCTTTCAGGGGCCGCTGCACCGGAATTGTGCGGAGCGTGAGAGCCGGTTCCTCCCATCGCACCGGGGCAAGGATGGCCCGCTCACCTGGTTGGACAGCGCCCGCCGGGCAGGGTATACTTGAACAAGCATTGCGCCGCCATGTGGCGGCGCTTCTTTCGCCGGTGGAGGCTATGCGAGTCGATCTGCACACCCATACCCACCACTCTCCCGACTCTCTGATGGCGCCGCCCGCGATCATCGCCGCGGCGCTGCGCCACGGCCTCGACGCCGTGGCCGTCACCGATCACAACTCGATCGAGGGCGCGCTGCAAGTGCGCGCGGCGGCGCCATTCCCCGTGATTGTCGGCGAAGAGGTCAAAACGACGGAAGGCGAGATCATCGGCCTCTTCCTGCAACGGCCCATCCCACCGCGGCTCTCGCCCGAAGAGACCATCGCAGCCATCCACGAGCAGGGGGGCCTCGCCTACGTGCCCCATCCCCTCGATCGCTGGCGCGGCGAGGCCATGGGGCGGCGCGTGCTCGAGCGCATCATCGCCCAGGTCGATGCGATCGAGGTCTTTAACGCGCGCACGCTCGCCGCCCGAGACAATGCCCTGGCCCGGCAGATCGCCGAGGCCCACGGGCTGCCCATGGGCGCGGGCTCGGATGCCCACACCACCTACGAAATCGGCCGGGCCTATGTGGAGATCGACGGCTTTGACGATGCGGCCTCGTTCCTGGCCGCCCTGCGCCATGGCCGCACCGCCGGTGTGCTGACGACGCCATTCATCCATGGCATGACCACGCTGGTCAAGCTCTGCAGGCCGGTCGCTGGGCGCTGTGTACGCGCCCGACCCTGACCCGGGTTAGGGGTTTGGCGGGCTGGCTGGCGTTGCTGGCCGCCCCGCGGGGCGGCCAGCAACGCCAGCCAGCCCGCCAAACCCCTAACTCAAAGGCCAGCACCGGG
>Ga0116161_1000648_pt1 | contig 38611 bp, 24 predicted proteins | sample AD_JPNAS3_MetaG_FD_89877 | JGI IMG/M metagenome (GOLD analysis project Ga0116161, IMG submission 89877) | Active sludge microbial communities of municipal wastewater-treating anaerobic digesters from Japan - AD_JPNAS3_MetaG | ecosystem: Engineered > Bioreactor > Anaerobic > Digestate | place... | reverse complement strand
GGGCCGGGGCGCCCTTGTTGGGGCCGGGGCGCCCGAACAAGTTCGGGAGTCCGGGTTCGGAGTCCCCAACTTGTTGGGGCCGGGGCGCCCGAACAAGTTCGGGAGTCCGGGTTCGGAGTCCCCAACTTGTTGGGGCCGGGGCGCCCGAACAAGTTCGGGAGTCCGGGTTCGGAGTCCCCAGCTTGTTGGGGCTGGGACGCCCGAACAAGTTCGGGAGTCCGGGTTCGGAGTCCCCAACTTGTTGGGGCCGGGGCGCCCTTGTTGGGGCTGGGACGCCCGAACAAGTTCGGGAGTCCGGGTTCGGAGTCCCCAACTTGTTGGGGCTGGGACGCCCGAACAAGTTCGGGAGTCCGGGTTACGCAGGCCTTCGCCGGCGCAGTTCCTCGACAACGTCATACGGCACGGTGGCGGCGCCGAGCTCGCCGCAGACGAGGTCGGGGCCATGGAAGTCGCTGCCGCCGGTGGCGATCAGGCCATGGCGGCGGGCGATGTCTTCCAGGTAGCGCACCTCTTCTGGCGAGTACCCTGTGTAACTGGCCTCCAGCCCCTCGATGCCGGCCTTGGCCAGCGCAGGCACGATCTCGGTGACCTGTAATGGGTGGGCCAGCACCGGCACGCCACGCGCGTTGCGGATCAAGGTGATGGCCTCCGCCGGCGTGACCTTGAGGCGGCTCACGTAGGCCGGGCCTCTGGAGCCGATATAGAGGGCAAACGCCTGTTCGGTGGAGGTGACATAGCCCTGCTCGAGCAGCGCCCGCGCGATGTGCGGGCGCCCCACCGACTCCCCTGCCGCCAGCTCGCGCACGCGCTCCCAGCTCAGGGGCATGCCGAGGGCGGCCAGTCGCTCGACCATGCGGCGGGCGCGCAAGACACGCGCCTCGCGGATCTCGCGCAGCTTGGCCTCCAGCCCCGCCGACTCGGGCTCGACGAAATACCCCAGGATGTGGACCTCACCCAGCGCGCTCTCTGTGGAAATCTCGACGCCCGGCACCACGCCGAGCTCCGTGCCCCGCGCCGCCGCTGCAGCAGGGCGCACGCCCTGGGTGCTTTCGTGGTCGGTAATGGCGATGGCGCGGAGCCCTCGAGCCCGCGCCATCGCAACCACTTCTTTGGGCGTACACTGACCGTCGGATGCAGTTGTGTGAACGTGCAGGTCAACCCGTGAACTCATCTCGGTTCAACGATCAATTTGACTGCCGTTCGCTCTTGTTCGCTAATGCTCACTTCTGTGAACGCCGGTATGCACACGACGTCGATGCCATCCAGGGCCAGATAGCCGCGGGCGATGGCGACAGCCTTGACGGCCTGGTTCACCGCCCCTGCGCCGATGGCTTGCACCTCGGCGCGGCCGCTCTCGCGGATCACCCCGGCGATCGCACCTGCGACCGCGGTAGACCTGGATCTGGCCGAGACTTTGAGGATCTCCATGTAGCTGCCTCCTGTGCCGTCCACTCTCCGACGGCCACTGCTGTGATGTTCGGGCCAAGAACTGGTCTGCAGAACTGTAGCCGGATCCTCTCCAGTCGGCGACATGTTCGCCCAGGAATAGCACTCCTTGCGCGCCAGGCCCCGCAGTCTCCGCTCTGCCTCGCCCAGGTGCCTCCTCTAGAGCCCATCCGAAAAGCCGCGTAGCGACGTCCACAAGGGGCCAGGCTACGACTTTTCGGATAGGCTCTTACTTGGCGTACTCGACGGCACGCGTCTCGCGGATGACCGTCACCCTGATCTGGCCCGGATACTGCAGGCTCTCTTCGATGCGCTTGGCAATGTCGCGCGACAGCCGCGCGGCCCCCAGGTCGTCGATGGCCTCGGGCTTGACGATGATCCGCACTTCGCGCCCCGCCTGGATGGCATACGATTTTTCGACCCCCTCAAAGGAGTCGGCGATGTCCTCCAGAGCCTTGATGCGCTTGACATAGTTTTCCAGCGACTCGCGGCGTGCGCCGGGCCGCGCGCCCGAGATGGCGTCGGCAGCCTGGACCAGGATCGCCTCGATGCTCTGAGGCTCCTCCTCGCCGTGATGCGCGGCGATGCAGTTGATGATACGCGCCGGCTTGCCGATGCGCCGGGCCACGTCGGCCCCGATTGCGGCGTGCGCGCCCTCCACCTCATGGTCGATGGCCTTGCCGATGTCGTGGAGCAGCCCGCCCTCCTTGGCCAGTTGCACGTCGGCGCCGAGCTCGGCGGCCATCATCGCTGCCAGGTGGGCGGTCTCGATCGAGTGCATGAGCACGTTCTGGCCGTAGCTGGTGCGATAGCGCAGGCGGCCGAGCAGCCGGATCAATTCCGGGTGCAGGCCGTGCACTCCGCTCTCATACGCGGCGCGCTCGCCCTCCTCACGGATGGTGTTGTCCACCTCCTGCTGCGCCTTCTTGACGATCTTCTCGATGCGCGCCGGATGGATGCGGCCGTCGACGATCAACTTGGTCACGGCGACCCGCGCGACCTCGCGCCGCACCGGGTCAAAGCTCGACAGCACGATGGCCTCCGGCGTGTCGTCGACCACCAGGTCCACGCCGGTGGCGCTCTCGATGGCGCGGATATTGCGCCCGCCGCGCCCGATGATGCGCCCTTTCATCTCATCATTGGGCAGCGGCACCGACGAAACGGTCGTCTCGGCGACCTGGTCGGAGGCAAAGCGCTGGATAGCCAGAGAGATGATCTCGCGTGCTCGGCGCTCGGCCTCCTCCTCCACTTCGGCCTCGACCTGGCGAATGACCCGGGCCAGGTCCTGGCGAGTCTCCTCCTCAGTGCTCTTCAAGAGCAAGACCCGTGCCTCTTGGCGGTCCATGCCGGCCACATGCTCCAGCTCGACACAGACCTGCACGCGGAGCTGCTCGACTTGAAGCTCCTTGTGCTCGATGCCCTTTTCGCGTGACTGCAGCTCGCGCTCGCGCGCTTCGAGGGCATCGATGCGCCGGTCCAGGCTCTCGCGGCGCTGCTGCAGGCGCTGTTCTTGCACGCGCAACTCGGCGCGGCGCCGCTTGTTGTCGGCCTCGGCCTCTTCGCGCAGACGGAGCGCCAGATCCTTGGCCTCCAGCTCGATCTCACGGTACTTGGTCCTGGCCTCGTTTAGCAGGCGCTCGGATTCTTGGTGCAGTTCCCTGAAGCGCGTCTTGGCCAGGTACTCACGGAGTAAGTAGCCAAGCCCGGAGCCGAGAACGGCGCCCGCAAGGCCACTCACTGCTGCAATGATAACGGACGGCATGTGTGATCCTTTCCCATTCCCAGATATATCTCATCTCCGGCTCCATTCCGAAGGTCGCTCTCTATTCAGAGCCTATCCGAAAAGCCGCGTAGCCCAGGGCCTTGCGCCCGTTTCGCCTCGCCATGAGGCTAGATGTGCCACTCGCGACGCCCACAAGGGGCCATGCTACGACTTTTCGGATAGGCTCTCAGGCGTGTCTCCGGACCTCTCGCGCCAGAGGCGCTCCACGGCGTCGCGCGCCGTGGCGTACGAAAAGCCGCGCCGCCGCAGAAACTCGCCCAGCCGGCGATAGAACGTATCGCGGTCGACATGCAGCAGGCGCGCCGCCCGGGCCTGTGCCGCCTGGTAGGCGCTGCCGTCTTCGTCGACCGCTGCGACCGCCGCTTCGATGGCCGACTCGCCGATGCCTTTGCGCCGCAGCTCGTAGCGCAGAGCCGATGCGCCGCGTGGGCGAAAGCTCGTGCGGTTCTCGACCCAGAAGCGGGCAAAGGCCGCATCGTCGACCAGGCCGGCGCGTGCCAGCCGCTGCAGCACCTCGCTGGCCACCTCTTCGGCGACCTGTTTGCCGGCCAGGTAGCGGCGCACCTCTTCGCTGCTGCGCGGGCGGTAGCTCAAAAAGCGCAGCGCCCGGTCATAGGCGCGCTCCAGCGAGTCGTGCTGCCGCAGGGCGGCAATGTCGGCGTCCGACAGTTCCTGGCCGATGCGCAGGCCGGCGGCGACGATATCGGGCAGCCCGAAGGCGAATGCCCCGTCGAGATAGACGTTCACCCGCCCCTTGTTCTTCGTTTGTGCCCTGAGCGCCGTGATCTTGCCGGCCATTGGCACCTTGCTCCCATCAAGACCTGACAGGTCTCCGAGACCTGTCAGGTCTTGCGCATGCGACAAAAAAAGAAAACGCTGTGGCCTGAAGCCACAGCGTTCAATCTCACATTGGCGACCAGCGGTCCGTGCCGGCCCCAATGCGCTCCAGATTGTTACGGCCGTAGGGCCTCGACCGGCCGCGGCGCAGGCCACGACCGCCCGCAGCTCTGCCGCAGGCTCACGATGCCCTTGCAGCGGTTCACGGCCGGAGGCCCAGTGGTCTCACCGGCTTCTGAGCCGGGCTGCGGCCCATCTGGGCCTCGCCAGGGTGCGACGGGGACTATTCGGATTCGAAGCCGTCGCCATCCTCGCCATCGTCAAAAGCCGCGGCAGGTGGCGCACCGGCGATGCCCACAAATCCGACCTCGCGCACCTTGGCGCTGATCTCGGCCATCAAGTCGGGGTTCTCTCGCAGGAAGCTCTTGGCGTTCTCGCGACCCTGTCCGAGCCTGGTCTCATTGTAGGAAAAGTAGGCGCCGCGCTTGTCCACGATGCCCAACTCGACGCCCATATCGAGGACGTCGCCCTCTTTTGAGATCCCCTGATCGTACATGATGTCGAATTCCGCCATCTTGAAGGGAGGAGCGACCTTGTTCTTCTTGACCCGCACGCGCGTGCGGTTGCCGACGACGTTGCCTCCCTGCTTGATCGCTTCCATACGGCGAATGTCCAGGCGGACGGCCGCATAGAACTTTAAGGCGTTGCCACCTGTGGTCGTCTCTGGGTTGCCAAAAAGGACCCCGATCTTCATGCGCAATTGATTGGTAAAGATCACGGCCGCGTTCGAGCGTTTGATGGCACCCACGAGCTTGCGCAGTGCCTGCGACATCAGGCGTGCCTGCAAGCCGACGTGGGCGTCGCCCATCTCGCCCTCAATTTCAGCCCGCGGCACCAGTGCGGCCACCGAGTCGATCACGACGACGTCTACCGCGCCGCTGCGCACCAGGGCCTCGGCGATCTCCAAGGCCTGTTCGCCGGTGTCGGGCTGGGAGACATAGAGGTCATCGATGTTCACGCCGCACTTTTGGGCATAGGCCGGGTCGAGCGCGTGTTCGACGTCGATAAAGGCGGCCACCCCGCCCAGCTTTTGCGCTTCGGCAATGATGTGCTGGCAGAGGGTGGTCTTGCCCGAAGACTCAGGCCCATAGATCTCGGTGATGCGGCCCCGCGGGATGCCCCCGATACCGAGGGCGAGGTCCAAGGCCAGTGATCCTGTGGGGATGGCTGCGATGTGGATGATGTTGGTAGCATCGCCCAGTTTCATGATGGAACCGTCGCCGAAGCGCTTGCGCAACTGGGACATGGTCGTCTCCAGCGCTTTCTCTTTGGCTACCTCAACCATATCGAGAACCAGTCTCCTTTCCTGGGCATGCTCCCCACGGTCTAGTTTACACTAAGAGTCGAGAAAACGCAAGTCTCCGCGGGGGTTTGTAATGGGTCATGTTTGACCGTGCGCGCCCGGGTATGCATGCCCTGCACATTTATCGTAACACCATGCCGCGCCATCGTCAAGGGCGGCCGCGTGTTAAGAGACCTCCCGCCTGTCATTGCGAGTACCCCAGGGTTGCCACAACCCTGCGGCAGGCGGATGACGTCGCACTGTAGCCGCGGCATCGTGCCGCGCTGGGGAGTCCCCGGCAACACGCCGCGCCTACAGTCCGGCGGCCTACGTCATGAGCAGCGCAGCGAAGCAATCTCCACGTCCGGCAAAGGAGATTGCTTCGCTACGGCCGCCTCCTCGCAATGACAGGCCAAGGTTCTGTGCTGGTCACAGGGTTCGGAGACCCTGGGGTACTCGCAATGACAGCGCCAGGTCTCAGGTCAGTACCCCCGAGTGCGCGGAGCCATATCCTAACACGAGCGGGGAACGACGCCCACGAAGCCGCCGCAAGCGGCTTCGTGGGCGTCGTTCCTCACCTGTGTTCGGCCAAGGCTCTGGGAGCGGGTCTACACAGCAGTGCGAGAGTGTGTTATACTGGTCTTGCCGGCCGGCATACGGCCCGGCAGTTTGGGGAGGTATGCGGTGGCGGCGGTGGATTTCTACAGTCTGGCGGAGGCAGCGGGCGAAGGCGACTTTCTGGGCCGCTTCCGGCGGCCGGTGGCCCCGGCGCTGGCGGCAGCCTATGTAGCCGCATGGACGGCGCCGGGAGACCTCGTGCTCGACCCGTTCTGCCAGGATGTGGCCGTGCTGCGCGCGGCGGCGGTGGCCGGCCGGCGCGCGGTGGCTACGACCGGCAACCCGCTTATTGCCCTGTTGGTACGCGTCGAGGCGGCGCCTGCCGCCCCCGCGCAACTCCAGGGGGCTGTGGCTCGCCTGGCCGCGGCGCCCAAGGCCGATACGCTGCTGGGCGAGCACCTCGACCAGCTCTATGCCACCGCCTGCGGCCAGTGCGGCGCACAAGCCGCCGCTGAGGCCTTCGTGTGGGACCGCGAGCTGGCCACACCGGTGCTGCGCGAGTACCGCTGCGGCCGCTGCGGCCATGCCGCACGCGAGCCGCTGCCGGCCGGCGAAGTGCCCCGTCACCTGGGGTTCGACCCCCAGGGCATGCACCGGCGCCTGCTGGCCGAGCGGCTGCGCGTGGACGATGCGCCGCCGCGCTTGGCCGACCGCCTGACCGGGCTTTACACCCCGCGCGGCCTCTATGCCCTCTCGGCCCTCGTCCTCAAGCTGGATCTGCTTTTCGCCGATAGCCCCCTGCGTGATGCGCTGCGCGTCGCCCTGCTGCAGACGATGGACGAGGCCAGCGCGCTGCATCAGGCCACAGAGGAGGGTTGGCGGCCGGTGGCATCGCTGGCGCCGCCGCGGCGTTTCCGCGAGGCCAACGTCTGGCGCACGTTTGTCGCTGCGGCGCGGGCCGTGGCCGGCGGTGGATGCGCCCTGCCTCTCGTAGCCTCGGCCGAGGAGGTCCTGCGCGCCGGGCCGGGCGCCGCCGGTGTGGAGGCCGGCCCCTTGCCGCGGCTGACAGGGCGCCTGGCCGGGCGGGTGTCGTTGGCGCTGAGTCAGTTGCCGCGCTTCGATTCGACCTTTGCCGCGCTGAGCTACCTGTGGAGCGGCTGGCTCATGGGCAAAGAGGGCAGCCGCGCCGCCGTGCGCCTGCTGCGCCAGCGCGTGCCGGGCGAGTTGCACTACCTGCAGGCGCTGACGGCGGCGCTGGCTGCCCTGGGCGGGGCGCTGGCGCCGCGCGGGCGGGTGGCGTTGGCCTTCCAGGCGCCGGCCACGCGCTACATCGAGAGCCTGCTGGTGGCCGCGGGCGGGGCGCAGCTTGCGCCGGTGCATGCCTGGCACGGCCCGCTCGATGGCCGCCCCGCGCCGCCCCTGGCCGTGCGCCGCGTGGAGCACCATGTGGTCCTGGCCCGCGGCGTGGCCGTGCCTCCGCCGGGCGACAGGGCCGTGCGCGCGGGCCTGCTGGCGGCGCGCACGGCGGCGGCGCTGCTCGAGGCGCGCGGCGAGCCGGCGCCCTTTGGCGCGCTGCACGGGCCTATCTGGGCGACGCTGGGCCGGGAGGGGCTGCTCGCCGGCGGTCGCAGCGCGCCTGAGGCCGAAGCGCTGCGCAAGCGGCTGGCCGTAGCCGTGGGCCGGGCGCTCGAGGGCGCTGAGGACCTTGAAGCGGTGCCTGTGCCTGGGGGCGAGGCGGGCGAGGCCCTGTGGCGGCTGCGGCCCGCGCCCGAGTGCAGCCGGCCCCTGGCCGACCGCACCGAGGCGCTGGTACGCGCGGCGCTGGAGCGCGGCCCGTCGTCGGAAGAGGCGCTGCAGCAGGAGGTGCTCGAGGCGCTTGGGGGCCAGGTGCCTTCGTGGCCGCTGCTGCGCGCCTGCCTGGAGTCGTATGGTGTCGAGATCGAGCCGCGCCGCTGGGCGCTTGCCGAAGAGGAACGGGAGATCACCGCACCGGCCTGGCGCGAGCGCTTGTTGCAGGCGCTGGGTGAGTTGGGCGAGCGCCTGGGCTACGAGCCGGGCGAGGCGGCCGGCTGCGACCTGGCCTGGGCCGAGGCGGGCGCATTGCGGCTTGGCTTCCGCCTGCAGGCGAGCGTCGCCATCGCCCCGCTGCTGGGTGCGGTGTGTGCCGGCCGCCGCCTGCTCGTCATTCCCACGCGGCGTGCGGCGCTGTGGCGACACAGACTCGCCGCCCAGCCGCTGTGGCGCGCCGAGTTGGAGCGGCTGGGCTGGGCCTTCCTGCGCGAGGCAGCGCTGCTTGGCCTGCTCGACGGCGCGGCCGACCCGGCGCGCTTTGAGGCGGCCCTGGGGCTCGACGAGGGCGGCGGCCAGTTGGCGCTCTTTGCTCCTTGACCGTTTGCTCGAGCGCAAAGGCGCCCCAGCAGGTCGGCTCGGCGCCGCCGGGCGCGAACATGGTTCGGCACCAGACATCATCGTACCAGCAGGCCCCTCAGCCGTGCCGCCGCTCGTTGATGAGCACGAGCGTGGCGCTGTTCCGAGCAACAGCGGAAGTACTGTATTTGACTCGCGCGAACGTGACGGCTATGATAGGGGCAAAGCTCGTGAAGAATGTAACGAACTCACAATCCCGAGAGTGTCGCCAGTGATCAAAGGTGGCCCACGTGAAAGAGCATGACGGAAGCAATCACCTGCGCCTGCGGCCGGCGCAGGCCGATGCCAGGAGTATCCTCGCCCACGCCTTGGAGCGCGTGCTTCCCGAAGCGGCCCTGCGGCGCTACGTCAGCCTCGACGAGGCGTGCAACGTCCTGACCGTCGCCGGCCGAACCTACGACCTCGGCCGCTTTGAGCGCATCATCGTCGTCGGCGGCGGCAAGGCAGCGCGGCGCACCGCCGCCGAGCTGGTGCGCATCCTCGGCGGCCGCATCAGCGCCGGTGCCCTGAACGTCTACCGCGACCAGGCCCGCGAGCCCATTGCCGAGCACGTCGAGCTCTTCGCCGCCGACCATCCCATCCCCAACGAAGAGGGGGCCAGGGGCGCCCGGCGCATGATCGAGCTGCTGCGGGCCGCCGACGCCCGCACCCTGGTCATCGCCCTCATCTCGGGCGGCGGCTCGTCGCTGATGGCCCTGCCTGTAGAAGGCGTCAGCCTGCAGGACTATCAGGACGTCTCCTCGCTGCTGCTGACGGTGCCGGCCACCATCGACGAGATCAACGCGGTGCGCAAGCACATCGACCCGCTCAAGGGGGGCGGCATGCGCAAGTATGCCGCCGGGGCCGGCGCCTTTATCTCCCTGGTGCTCTCCGACGTGCCGGTGACCAAGACCGGCGTGGTCGACGATCCCTCGGTCATTGCTTCGGGGCCCACCGTCGGCGACGCCTCGACCTTTGAGGCGGCCAAGAGAGCCCTCACCGGCCACGGCATCTGGAGCAAGACCCCGCGTGCCGTCAGGGAGTACATCGAGGCCAACCTGGGCCGCGAGGAGCACGAGACCCTGCACAGCGACTCGCCGCTCCTGGCGGCCGAGCGCAGCCAGTACGTCATCATCGCCAACAACGACGAGGCCATGGAGGCGGCGGGCGAGCGGGCGGCGCAGTTGGGCTATGCAGTGCGCCTCGCCGGCTGCCGCACCGGCTCGACCGCCGACAAGATCAAGGCCGAGGTCACCCAGGAGATCGAAAACATCTGGCGGGCGATCGCGCCGCACCTGGCGGCCGGCGACTGGGTCACCTTTGCAGCCTTTTCTACCGACGGCATCGACGGCCACTCGAGCCTGGCCGGCGCCATCGCCGACGGCGACACGCTGCGCCTGGCCGCCGCCCAGGGCCTCGACGCCCGCGACCATCTCGCGCGCTACGACTCGGCCACCTTCTTCCAAAAGCTCGGCCTGGGCATCGAGACCGGCCCGAGCGGCACCAACGTGGCCGACCTGGCCCTGGTGCTCGTCTGCAATCCCGCGTTGGCACCTGACAGGTCTCCCGAAGACCTGTCAGGTGCCAAGGCTAATGTGGGCCGCAGGATCGCGTTCATCTTTGGAGGGGAAGCCACCGTGCAAGTCAACATGCCTGAGGGTCAAGAGCCCGGCCAGGGCGGCCGCAACACTCACCTTACCCTGCTGGCGGCCGAAAAGCTGGCTGAGCGCGGCCAGGGCGGCGGCCGCGGTCGGGCGGCCATCGCCAAGGGCCTCGCCGAGGCGGGGATTCCCGCCGGGCAGATCGAAGTGGGCGAGGTCGCCTGCCTGGGCTATGCCAGCGATGTCGGGCCGATCAGCCTCACCCCGCTGGCCATCGTCGGCGTGCGCGGCCATGCCGACGTGGAAAAGGCCGTGCGCTACGCCTATGAGCAGGGCATCCCCATCACGGCCAGGGGCGCGGGCAGCGGCCTGCCGGCGCAGTCGGTGGGCAGCGGCATCGTCCTCGACATGCGCGCGCTCGACACGGCCGAGGTCCTGGGCGATCACGCCGAGGGTGGCAAGATCGTCTCTGCCCAGGCGGGGGTGATCTGCACCCGGCTCAACGCCATGCTCAAGGCGCACGGCGCGTTCCTGGCCTCGTTCCCAGCCTCCACCGATATGGCCACCATCGGCGGCATGATCGCCAACAACGCCTCGGGCGCTAGCTCGGTCAAGCTGGGCACGACCAAGGACCAGGTGCTGGACCTGCACGTCGTCTTGCCCGACGGCACGGGCCTGTGGACCTCGGAGATCGAGCCGGGCGAGCAGCCGTGGGCACAGATCATCGACCTCGTGCGCGCCAACGCCGAGGCCATCGACAAGGGTTTCCCGCGGGTGCCCAAGAACTCGTCGGGCTATGACGTGCTCGACATCCTGCGCCAGCTCGAGGCGGGGGTGCCCGTCGACTGGTCGCGGCTCTTTGCCCATTCCGAAGGCACGCTGGGCGTCATCACCGAGGCCAAGCTGCGGGCCATGCCCCTGGCCACGCAGAAAGCGACCTGCATCGTCTACTTTACCGACCTCGCCGAGGCCTGCGGCGCCATCCCCAAGATCTATGACCTACAGCCCTCCTGCTTCGACACGGCCGTCACCACCAACCTCGAGCTGATCCGCAAGACCTACCCGAACCTGGGCATCCGCGAAGACGCCAAGGTCATGTACCTTATCGAGTTCGACGACGTGGAGGTGCGGCCCGACCCCAAGGACCCCTCGCGGCGGCTGGGCGCCGTGCGCATCATGGAGCAGCAGGCGGCGGCCGCGCTGATCGCGAAACAGGTGGCGGCCCTGCGCGAGCTGCTCGGGCGCGACTATCCCCAGACGGCCATCGGCTTTGACGTGGCCTACGACCAGGCCAAGGCCGACGCCCTCTGGCAGGGGCGGCGCAGCGCCCTGAACGTGCTCTATGCCTACGACCCGAGCAAGCGGCCGCTGACCATGATCGAGTGCGTCGTCATCCCCAGGGACCAGCAGAAGCTGCTCGAGTTCATCACCTACATGGATGAGGTGTTCAACCAGGAGCAGGTCGTCGCCGGCACGCACGGCCACGCGGGCGACTGCAACTTTCACCTCTACCTCTTGCTCAACCTCACCGAACAGCAGGACCGGGTGCGGCTGATCAACGTCATGGCCAGGATCACCGAAAAGGTCACCGCGCTCGGCGGCAGCATGAGCGGCGAGCACGCCGATGGCCGCACCCGCGGCGTCATCCTGCCGCATGTGTTCGGCAAGGCGCTGTTCGACCTCTTTGTGCAGATCAAGGACCTCCTGGACCCGCGTGGCATCATGCATCCGGGGGTCAAGATTGTCCGCGAGGCGCGCGACAAGGACCTGCACGCGGCTATCGAGGAGCTGGTCGGCGTCGAGGCCGAGGATTCCAAGCTCACCCTGGCCCGCTTCCAAGACTTTTCGGCCCTCTACTCGGGCGTGTGCTCGCTCTGCTCGCAGTGCGCCGATATCTGCCCGGTGTTCAGCAAGCTGGCCGATGGCTTTGCCGCGCGCACCGAGGCCGCTCCGACCTTTCGGCGGGCGCTGGCCATGGCCCTGCAGAGCGGCGCCGACCCGGCCATGCGCCACGACCCGCTGTTCAAGAAAGCCTTTGACCTCTGCCTGATGTGCGGCCAGTGCACGTGGAAGTGCGCCACCAACGCCAGCATGCGCGACCTCGTGGTCAAGATCCGTGAGCCCAAGCGCTCGCGGGTCATCGCCCCGGCCATTGCCGGCGTCATGGCGCGCCGCGGCCTCTACACGTTCGGCATCGGCTTCCTCGGCTTTACCCAGGGCCTGTGGCAGAGCCGGCCGGGCCGCGCGGTGCTGTCGTGGCTGCCGCAGGGGCTCATCCCCACGCGCATCCCCAAGCAGCGCTACTTGCCGCGCCTGGCCAGGTCGACCATGGAGAGCCGCTACCCCGAGCTGGCGCATGTGCCGCCGGCGCAGGCCGACATCGCCTACTTTTACGGCTGCACCTCGGACCTCTTTGACGAGCCCATCGCCGACGGTTTCATCAACATCGCCCGGCACAACGGCTGGCAGGTGTCGCTGCCGCCGCAGACCTGTTGCGGCGAGCCGTTCGCCAGTTTCGGCAACACCGAGCAGTACTACCGCATGGCGCGCTACAACATCGACCAGTTGCTGCCCTACAAGTACGTGGTCGCCCACTGCCCGTCGTGCATCCTGGCCTTCAAGGAGCTGGCGAAAGAATTCGCCCGTCTCGGCGACACGGCGTACGAGGAGAAGGCCAAGGCCCTCGTCGCCAAGCTGTATGACCCGGCCCAGTTCATCGTCAAGGTCATCGGTGTGGCCAACCTCGAGCCGGCGACGCAGGCGGTCGCGCGCACGGTTGCCGTGCATGTGTCGTGTCACGAAAAGTTGGGCCACAAGACCACCGCATCGGCCAACAACACGCGCGACCTGCTGGACCTGATCCCTGGGCTGCAGGTGGTGCCTATGGCCGGCGCCGACGAGTGCTGCGGCGAGGGCGGGCCGTGGGGCCTGGCCGCCCACTATGACCAGTCGCTCACGCTGCGCCAGAGCAAGATCGCCAACGTCATGGCCTCGGGCGCCGATATCGTCACCAGTTGGTGCCTGGGCTGCATGATCCAGATGCGCGATGGCCTGGGCCAGGCGGGCAGCGCCGTCGAGGTGCGCCACCCGCTGGAGCTGCTCAGCGAGGCCTACGGCCCAGCAGCCAAGTGAGAGGGGCAGCCTCGCCCGCCGACCGGGTGCTTCGCTTCGCGCATGCCCGGTTCTAGACCCTGGGGGTGGGCGGGTTGGCCGTCGTCGTAGACCGCCCGCGGGCGGTCTACGACGACGGCCAACCCGCCCACCCCCTTTTGGGGCCCATTCCGGTGAGGCGCGAAGCCTTGTGCCCAGACGGTCAAAAGCGCAAAATTGACAGGATAATAGAATACGATTAGTCTGGTATGTACCAAACTCAAGTGGCCGGGCAACGGCGCCCGGCCTTCGCTTCGGTCAGGCAAGGGAGGACGCAGGTCATGGATTTCAGCTCCAACGAGGCCATCGAGAGTCGCCTGGCGGCGCTTGCGCCCGATTTCCCCCGGTGGGAAGTCGTGAAAGACATGGTGGATCAGCTCATCGCCATCACCGTCAACCTGCGGCAGAGCGGGCACCCCGGTGGGTCATTGTCGAAGGTGCACGCCTTGGTGACGACCCTGCTGAGCGGCGCCATGCGCTGGGATATCCGCCATCCCGAGAATCGCTTCGGCGATCGCTTCATCCTGGTGGGCGGCCATGCTGTGCCTCTCGTCTATTGCACCCTGGCCGTGCTCAACGAGGCCATGCGCCTCAAGTATGAGCAGACGCAGGACCCGCGCTACCTCATCCCCGGCGGCCCCGAGCGGGTGCTCGCGCCGGCCGATTTGGTGACCTTCCGCCACAACGGCGGCCTCTCGGGCCACGCCGAGATGGTGGGCAAGACCCTTTTCTTCAAGTTCAACACCGGGCCTTCGGGCCACGGCAGCCCGGCGGCCGCCGGCGAGGCGCTGGCGCTCAAGTATGCGGGGGCAACGGGGGTCAAGGTCTTTGCTTTTGAGGGCGAGGGGGGGCTGACGACCGGCGTCACCGCCGAGACAATCAACTCGGCCTATGGCCTCGGCCTCGACAACCTCTACTATGTGGTCGATTGGAACGATTTTGGCATCGACGACCATCCCATCAGCCGCGTGGTCAACGGCACGCCGCGCGACTGGTTCGAGCCTCACGGCTGGCGCGTCTTTGGCACCGAGCAGGGGGCCGATTGGGAGCAGGTGACCCGCGTGCTGCTGGGGATGACCACCACCCCCAACGCCGAACAGCGGCCGACCGCGGGCTGGGTCAAGACGCGCAAGGGGCGGGGCTACCTCGTCTACGACAACAAATCGCACGGCGCGCCGCATTCGCCGATGAACTGCGACCTCTTTTGGCGCACGCTGCAGCCCTTTGCCGAGCGTTACGGCGTCGAGTTCGCCGGCTGTGGCCAGGGCGCTCTGGCGACCGAGGACGAGCGCGTGGCGCAGACCCTGCAGCACATCGACGCCGTGCTCAGCGTCTTGCGGCGCGACCAGGGGCTGATCGACTATCTGGCCAACCGCCTCGTCGAGCTGGGCGAGCAGGTGCCGCACGAGATCCCCACGGTGCGCTTCAACCTGCAGCGCAACCCGATCGAGGACCCGGCGCTGTACGATTTCGAGCGCTATCCGGCCGATGTCTATGTGGCGCCCGGCACCAAGGTGGCCAACCGGGCGGCGCTCGCCAAGTGGGGCGCCTGGGTCAACGCCTACTGCCACGAGCACTATGGCCGGCCGCTCTTCCTGGTGGCCTCGGCCGACCTGGCCGGCTCTACCAATATCGCCGGCTTTGGCCAGGGCTATGGCGAGTTCAAGGGCTATGGCTCGTATGACCGCGAGACCAACCCCAGCGGCGTGGTGTTGCCGCAAGAGATCACCGAGCTGGCCAACTCGGGGATCATGACCGGCCTGGTGTCGACCAATCTCTCGGCCGACCCCGAGGACGAATTCGCCGGCTTTTTCGGTGCCTGCTCGACCTATGGCTCCTTCAGCTACCTAAAGTACGGCCCCTTCCGCCTCTTTAGCCAGATGGCGCAGGATAGCCCGCTCAAGCTGGGCAAGATCATCTGGGTGGCCGGCCACTCGGGCCCCGAGACGGCCGACGACTCGCGCACGCACTTTGGCATTTTCGCCCCGGGCGTGACCCAGCTCTTCCCCGAGGGGCAGATTATCAACGTGCACCCGTGGGAGTACAACGAGGTGCCGGTCGTGCTCGGCGCGGCGCTGCAGCAGGATGTGCACCTCATCGCCCTGCACCTGACCCGCCCGCCGATCACCGTGCCCGACCGGCAGGCGCTGGGCATCCCCTCGCACCTGGCGGCGGCGCGCGGCGCCTACGTCATGCGCCCCTACCGGCCCGGCCTGCCGCGCCTGGGCACCGTCATCGTCCAGGGCACGAGCACGACCTCGGGCGTGGTCAAGCTGCTGCCCGAGCTGGATGCGCGCGGCCTCAACGTCAAGGTGGTCGCGGCCATCAGCCCCGAGCTCTTCCGGCTGCAGCCCCAGGCCTACCAGGATGAGGTGCTTTCGCCCGCCGACCGGCTCGACGCCATGGCCATCACCAACGGCGCGCGGCGCCTGATGCACGACTGGCTCGACAACAAGGTGGCCGAGGCCTATACCCTGTCGAGCGACTGGGACAACCGCTGGCGCACCGGCGGCACTGTGGACGAGCTACTGAATGAAGCGCGCCTCTCGCCCGAGTGGCTGCTCAAGGGCATCGAGCGCTTTGTCGCCGGGCGGCCGCAGCGGCTCGCCGCCATCCGCGAAGCGCTGCGGGGCGCCGAAAGCTAGTTCAACGTAGAATCACCGCAGAGGCGCAGAGGACGCAGAGCAAGTCTGTCATTGCGAGCGCAACGAAGCAACCCCCAGCCGTGGAATGAGGTTGCCTCGCTGCGTTCGCAATGACAAGGTGCCTCTGCGCCTCTGCGGTTTACTTTCCAGGCTCTTCAGCCTTCGCGATCGTCACCTTTTCCCCGTCGCGCACTTGCTTGAACACCCTGGCGTCGCCCACGATGGTGCCCAGGGGGTTGATGGCGCTGGCGGCGCGGATTTCGCTGCCGCGGCTGGCCGGCGTGCGCCCGAAAAAGATGCAGAAGGCGTGGCCGGGCGGCCAGTAGCCGATTTCGCCCACGGTCACCACCTCGCGGGCGCCCGGCTCCTCGTCGGTGTGGACGGGGATGCCGAAATAGATCTCATCGCCCCAGGTGTTGGCGCGCGCGGCGATGGGCAGCGCCTCCCACAGGGCCGTCGCCGTCGGCGAATCGTTCAGCTCGGCTCGCGCCGTCACCGAGCCGGCGGTGATGATAATCGTGCGCATGGCTGTCTCCTTGGTATGGCGGTTACGGCGGCATGGCAGCCGCCTCTCCTCTGTAGAGCAAAGTGTGCGGCCATTCTAGCACCAGGCGCACGTCTCCGTCAAAGGGAGGTTCTTGGAGGGATTTGGTGGGTATGCCAGGGCCGCCGGTCGCCCCCGCGGGGGCGACCGGCGGCCCTGGCATACCCACCAAATCCCCTTTCGGGGTAGCGCCGGGGTGATGCGGAGCGCACAACCCGGCAGCGCGATTGTTTGACGCCGCCTGGGCGCTGTGGTAGAGTCCTGACAGAAGTAACACTCGTGTTGATCGAGGATTGATGGCCATGGCAACAACCGGACGCAATGACCCCTGCCCCTGCGGCAGCGGCAAAAAGTACAAGCATTGCTGCGGGCCGCGAGAGCACGCCAAGCAGGTGCGCGAGGTGACGCGGCACCGCGACGACGAGGCCCTGTGGCGCGAGCTGCTCAACATGCTCGACCGGCCTGCGCTCTATGTCGACTCGCAGTCGGCTTTTAGCCGCTTTTGGAACGGCGATTTCGACCTGCGCGTCGCCCGCGTGCTGGGCCCCGCGGAGATGGAGCCGTTCCTCGAGTGGTACGTCTACGATTATCCGACGGGCCAGGGCCGCCGGCGCGTGGTCGAGCTGTATGCGGCTGAGTATGGGCTGCACATGACGATCGCGCAGCGCGAGCTGTTGGCCGAGCTCAGCGCCAGCTACCTGTCGCTCCACAGCATCGACCGGGTGAGCCCTGACGGGCGCATCGAGATCAAGGACCTGCTGGTGGGCGGCACGTACCAGGTGAGCGACCCGGGGCTGGCCCGCCTGGCCATGCCGGGGGACCTGCTCTTGGGCCGGCGCTTTGGCGAGGGCGAGCGCTGCCGGCTCTCGCGGGGCACGGTGCTGCTGCTCGGCGCGCTGCGGGCGGGGCTGGTCGCTGCCGCCGACCGCGGCTACGGCGCCTACTGCGAGGAGCACTATCAGGCTACCTGGCCCGAGTTCCTGCGCCAAGCGGGCTATGTGATGTTCCACTACCTGGCCACGCCCGAGGCGGCCGCAGGCTATCGCCGGGCGGCCGGCCGCCACGGCCACTTTGACCCGCGGCCGGCGCTCGAGCGCCTGTTCAAGGCCAGGCAGCTCCTGGCCGAAGAGCGGGCGCGCAAGCAGCAGGAAGCCGAACGGGCCGAAGAGGACGATGACGAGGAGGAGGACGAGCCCGGCCCGCGCGTCGAGCGCACCGCCGGCGGCATCTTCATCCCCGGCCAGCCCAAGCCGTCGCCGGGCGGCATCCTCCTGCCCGGGCAGGTCCGCGAGTAGCCTGTTCGCAGTGGGGAGACACCTGACACACCAATTACCCTGGCGGGTGGTCAGCGCCAGCTCTCTGGCAAAAACTCGGTCCAGCTCGCGCCGCTGCTGACAGACAGTTGCTCCTGCTGCAGGGTGGGCCCCCCTACCGTTCCCCCGTCGCGGGGGAATTGGGTCGCCCGACCGCATCCTGTGCGGCCAAGGAACGGCGAGCGAGCGATCTAGTGCCGCGGGAGATAGCCCAATTCCCCCGCGACGGGGGAACGGTAGGGGGGGGCCTGGCCGCGGCACGGGCAGGCCTTTGCCGGACTTTTCGCCAATCGTTTTGCCCTCTGGGAAATTGGTGCGTCAGGTGTCTCCCCACTTTTGGTCACAGGCAGCCGCCAGCGTATAATGCCCCGTTGACGGCTATTCAACTACCAATGGCGGAGGCTCACATCAATGGCGACCCCCTGTGTGATGGCAATTCTCGCTCACCCCGACGACGAGCTGGCGATCGCCGGGACCCTGGCGGCCTGCGCCGCCGAAGGCGCCGAAGTGGCGCTGGTTTGCGCGACCTCGGGCGACCTGGGCGCCGAGGAGGAGCATACCCCCGAGCACCGCGAACGCCTGGCCGAGGAGCGGCGCGAGGAGCTGCGCTGCTCGTGCCGGCGCCTGGGCATCCGGCACCTGCAGATTCTGCCCTATGGCGACTCGGGCTGGCGGCCCGAGCACGGCGAGCCGCCCGAGGGGTCGCTGGCCAGGGCGAGCGCTTCAGAGGTGATCGGCCGGCTCGTGCGCCTGATCCGCCGCTACCGGCCGCAGGCCGTCATCACCTTCGGGCCCGATGGCCTCTATGGCCACCGCGACCACATCGCGATCGGCGCCTATGCCACAGCCGCCTTTGGTGCGGCACGTGATGAGACCCTATACACGGCCGACATGCAGGCCGGCCTGAGCCCCTGGCGCGCCAGGCGCCTCTTCTTCATGGGCATCAGCGACGTGCAGCGCCAGATGCTGATGGGCCACACGGGCGCGGCTGCCGTCGGCCAGGTGACCCACACGCTGGACACCGGGCCCCACCTGCGGGCCAAGATCGACGCGGCCCACTGCCACGAGACGCAGAAGGCGATGTGGGAGCAGCTCGAGGGCCTGCTCGAGATGGAGGAGTACCGCCGCATCGCTGCCACCGAATGCCTGATGCTCGCCGTCGACCGGGCGCCCGCCCAGCCCGGCGAGCTGCCCCAAGGGACTATCCTGCGCCACGTGTTGGTCGGCTAGCCGGCTGTCGGAGAGCCATCCCGCTACCTCAGCATCCTGGTAGCAGCCGGGCACTCGGCTCCGCTGCTATCCGGATCTTTGTGAGGGGTTTTTGCGGGTTGGTTGGCCCCGCTGGCCGCCAGGGGCGGCCAGCGGGGCCAACCAACCCGCAAAAACCCCCTTTAGGGGCCCGTACCGGGGTAGCGCGTCGCATGAAAGCCGGTCGCTGCCACGGGCCCGGGCCGGGTGGATGCGGAGCGTGCGAGCCGGCCTGAGCCCAGAGTGTCAAGGAGCATTGGGATGAGCGACCAAGGGATCGAGTTGACCGTCAACGGCCTGCTGCGGCGCACCGAGCTGCCGCCCGAGACCACGCTGCTCACCTACCTGCGCGATGTGCTGGGGCTGACGGGCACCAAAAACGGCTGCAGCCAGGGCCATTGCGGCACCTGCACCGTGATTGTCGACGGCAAGGCGCAGCGCTCGTGCCTGCTGCGGCTGGGGCGTCTGCGCGGCGCCCACATTGAGACGATCGAGGCCCTAAGCACACCTACCACGGTGCACGCGCTGCAGTACGCCTTTGTGCACCAGGGCGCGGTGCAGTGCGGCTTTTGCACCCCCGGCATGGTCATGGCGGCCAAGGCGTTGCTCGACGTAACCCCCGACCCCGATGACGCCGCCATCCGCGCGGCGCTGGCCCACAACCTCTGCCGCTGCACCGGCTACGTCAAGGTTGTGGCCGCGGTGCGCGAGGCGGCTGCGCTCATGCGCGCCGGCGAGGCGCAGGTGCCGAGGGAGCGGGCGCAGGCGCTCATCGCCGGCGGCCTGGGCGCCTCGGCGGCGCGCCTCGACGGCCTCGAGCGCGCCACCGGCAGCCTGTGCTACACCGCCGACCTCAACCGCCCCGGCCAGCTCTACGGCCGCGCCCTGCGCAGCCGCTACCCCCACGCCGAGGTGCTGTCCGTCGATACCGCGAGAGCGCGCCAGGCGCCCGGCGTGGTGGCCGTGTTTACCGCCGCCGACGTCCCCGGGGCCAAGCACCATGGCACTATCGTGTCGGACTGGCCCGTACTCGCCGTCGACCGCGTGCGTTATGTGGGCGATGCCGTGGCTGTGGTCTATGCCGAAACGGAGGCGCAGGCCGCGGCGGCGCTGGAGCTGATCGACGTCTCGTACTGCGAGCTGCCGGTGGTCGCCAGCCCCGAGGCGGCGCTGCGGCCCGACGCGCCGCGCGTGCACGAGGGTGGCAACCTGCTCAAAGAGTATCACCTGCACAAGGGCAATGTCGCGGCCGGCTTGGCCGAGGCCGATGTCATCGTCGAGGGCAGCTACCGCACACCCTTTGTCGAGCACGCCTACATGGAGCCCGAGGCCGCGCTCGCCGAGCCCGACGGGCAGGGGGGTGTAGTCGTCTACGTGGGCAGCCAGGGCCCCTGGCCCGACCAGCGGCAGATCGTGGCCTCGCTGGCGCTGCCGCCCGAGCGCGTGCGCGTGGTGCACATGCCCGTCGGCGGCGGCTTTGGCGGCAAGGAAGACATTACCCTGCAGATCCTCGCCGCCCTGGGGGCGTTGCGCCTCGGCCGCCCGGTCAAGATGGTCATGGACCGCCGCGAGTCGATCCGCGTCTCCACCAAGCGCCACGCCGAAACCATCCACTACAGAACCGGCGCCACCCGCGATGGGCGCATCACCGCCATGCAGGTCACCATCTATGGCGATACCGGCGCCTACGCCTCGCTGGGGCCGTCGGTCATCTTTCGCTCGGCCAGCTTTGCCTGCGGGCCCTACGCCGTGCCCAATACCAAGGTGGATGCCTACCTGGCCTACACCAACAACGTCCCCTGTGGCGCCATGCGCGGCTTTGGCAACCCCCAGGCCACCTTCGCCGGCGAGGTGCAGCTCGACGAGCTGGCGCGCCGCTTGGGCATGGACCCCTTGGCCCTGCGCGAGCTGAACGCCCTGGCGCCGGGCCAGGCCACCGCCACCGGCGATGTGCTCACCGCGAGCGTCGGCGCCCTGCCAACGCTGCACGCCGTGCGCGATGCGCTGGCGCGGCTCGATCTGCCCGAGCCGCGGCCCGGCCGGCGCATCGGCGTGGGCGTGGCGGCGTCGTTCAAGAACGTGGGGCTGGGCGGCAGCCACGTCGACGAGGCCGAGGCCCTGCTCGAGCTGCAGCCTGACGGCACGCTCATGCTGCGCAGCGGCGCGTCGGACCTGGGCGGCGGCGCCGAGACGGCCATGGCCCAACTCGCGGCCGAGGTCACCGGCGTGCCCCTCGCCGCCATGCGCACCCACTTTGGCGACACCCTGCTCGACCCGCCCGGCGCCATGACCACCGCCTCGCGCGAGACGTTCATCACCGGCAACGCCGTGGTGGCCGCGGCGCGCGCCTGGCGCGAGCAGGCCCTCGCCGCGGCTGCCGAGGCGCTGGGCCAGGGCGCCGCCGACCTCGACCTGCGCGACGGCGGCTTTGTGCTGCGGACGGGGGCGGGGGCCGAACCGCCGCTACTGACCCTGGCCGAGCTGGCCGCCCGCCTGGCGAGCCGGGGCCGCGCGCTCAGCGCGCGCCGGCACTATGTGGTGCGAGGCACCAGCGCCTACAAGGACGTCCCTGCCGGCCCCTACGACCCCGCCGAGCACCGGCTGCACGTGGCCTACTGCTTCGGCACGCAGGCCGCCGTCGTCGAGGTCGACGAGGCCAGCGGCGAGGTGGAGGTGCGGCACGTCATCGCCGCCCACGACGCGGGCGCCGTCATCAACCCGCAGGCGGTCGAAGGGCAGATCGAGGGCGGCGTGATGATGGGCCTGGGCTACGCCCTCAGCGAAGAGTTTGTCATGCGCCAGGGCCAGATCGTCAGCGATACCCTGCGCAAGCTGGGCATCCCCGGCATCGACCGCATGCCGCAGATCAGCGCCATCGCGGTCGAGAACCCGCACCCCGAAGGCCCGCTGGGCGCCAAGGGCATGGGCGAGCTGCCCACCTCGGCCACCGCGCCGGCCATCGTCAACGCCATCTATGACGCCGTCGGCGTGCGCCTGCACGAGCTGCCCGCCACTGCTCAGCGGGTCAAGGCGGCCATGGAGGCCAGGGGGCGGTAGGGACGGTTCACCGCGAAGGCGCGAAGGCGCAAAGACGGCGCGAAGGGACGGCGGGCGCTGTCTGGCGGGCGACGAGGCGCTACGTCTGCAGAGTTATCTCCCAGGAGACCTGGCAGGTTTTCGGAGACCTGCCAGGTCTTTTGTTGAAGGCCTGGCGGGCTGGAAAGCCCGCCCTACGGGCTCGAAGGAGCCTTCAGCGAACGCGCGGACTGCGTGCGTTTCACCCTCACCCCCGCCCTCTCCCTGAGGGAGAGGGAGAAGTTGTTCCCTCTCCCTGAGGAAGAGGGAGAAGTCGTCCCCTCTCCCCCGCAGGGGAGAGGGTTAGGGTGAGGGCGACCCCGCAGGGGAGAGGGTTAGGGTGAGGGGACCCCGCGGTCTGGCGAGCGTCTGGGGGCCGGAGGCGGCTCGCCGGCACGCGGACCTAGCCGCCGGTTCGGCGTTTCACCCTCACCCCCGCCCTCTCCCTCAGGGAGAGGGAAAAGTCGTTCCCTCCCCCTGAGGAAGAGGGAAAAGTCGTCCCCTCTCCCCCGCAGGGGAGAGGGTTAGGGTGAGGGGGACCCCGCGGTCTGGCGAGCGCCTGACGCCGGTCAGTTCCCCTCCGGCGGCGGGATGGTGATCACCCAGCCATGCCCCAGAAGCGCTGCAACGGGCGGATAGTCGACCACATCCTCCTGCAGCTTGACCCCCGCACGCTTGACCCTGGCCTCGTGACGCAGCGAGTCAACCAGGTAGCCCAGCAGCGCGCCGCCGCCCAGGCCGGCGATGACAGCGAACGCCTGGTAGACGATCGGGGGCAGGTGCCATGCCGCCGCCGGCACGTACACCACGATAGCCCCCACAGCGCCGTAGAGGAGAGTTTCCAGGCACGACTTGCCGAGCAGACGGGCCCAGCCCACGCCCAGGCAGAAGCCGATGAACGCCAGGCACAGTATGAGCCCTGGCCCCTGCACCACGGCCAACGTCAGCGCGCCGCCCACGAGCCCGCCGATGAGCACCCCCCAACGGACCAGTGTCTTGTCCTCGTGCAGCGCCTGGCACCGGGCGCAACGCGCCACCGGCACGATGGCCTTGTCGATAGAATTGTCTGGCCGGCCGGCGACGGGCACGATCAACCCGTCCATCACCCCGCTGACGACGTCGCCGTACATCGTGATCTCGGCGGCGCATGCGGGTTCGGCTCTCGCCTGCCCGCAGTACCAGCAGGTGCTGCCATGCCCGACGTACACCTGCACCAGCATGCCAACGTCTCGGCTGCCGCGCGATCCCCGCCCTGCACCCATAGCCCGCCTCCTTCTGGGTGAATAGATGCCCGGCACAGCCCGGCCGCGAGCGTCTGTGTCCTGCAACCTGGTTCACTTTTCAAGAGACAGCAGCGGTGCGTGGGCTTACAGCCGCCATGAGTCGCGCGGCAACATGCCGCGCTACCGTCCGGCGGCTTGCGCCATGAGCAGCGGTTCGCAAAGCGCGCCCACGAGGCCACCCTTCACCGGGCGACGGGCGGGGCGCGATGGCTTCAGCTCCCGACGGTTCTTGCGACTTTTCAGTATATCACAGTATCGTTGCATTGGCAAGCATTTGCGCGATGGCTTCAGCTCCCGACGGTTCTTGCGGCACACCGACCCTGGCATCGCCACTGGCAAGATTGGGCAAGTTCTGCTATAGTGGTGCCCGGCGTACTTTCAGCAGGTGGTCTTTGATGACATAAGAGCGAGAGGCTGTGAGACCTCAAGAGCCGGCAGAGGTGCAGGCCCCGGGCGGGGCGGCGCGCGGCCAGCGCGAGAGCGATTGGCTGGTGGTGCGCCGCTGCCTGGCGCTTGTGCGCCGGGCATGGCAGGGGCCGGCGACGTGGCAGGCGCTATTGGCGGCGGTGCTGGCGCAGGAGGGCACCGAGGCCTACGGCGCAGGTAGCGAGGCCAGGCAGCGCCTGCGCCTGGAAAAGGACCTGGAACGCATCCGCAACCACCTGGGGGTGGACCTCCGCTTTGACCGCGAGCTGGGCGGCTATGCTGTGGGCGACGCCGCGCTCGCGCTGCTCGACCTCCCCGACCAAGACCTGGCCACCATCGCCTGGCTGGCGCAAACCTTTACCCCCGATTCGCCGCAGCACCGTCAGGTGCAGGCGCTGCTGGGGCGCTTGCAGCAGGCGCTGCCCGAGGCGCGGCGCGCAGAGATCGAGCGGCGGCACACGGCGCTGGCGCTGGACCTGGCGCAGCGCGACGACGACGACATCCCGGCGGCGCTGTGGAACGCGCTGACGCGGGCGCTGGTGGGCCGGCGACGCGTCGAGTTTGCCTACCGCTCGCCGCAACACAGCGATGAGGCGCCGCGCCGCCACGTGGTGGACCCCTACGAGCGCTATTTCGACACCGCCCGTGGCCATTACTACCTGCGCGGCTGGTGCCACGCGGTGGATGGACCCAAGGGCCGCTGGCTGCCGCAGCGCTACCTCGACTATCGCCTGGGCCGCATGGCCGAGCTCAGCGTACTCCCCGACAAGCTGCCCCCCAGCCCGCCGCCCCTGCCGCGCTACCCCGTCGAGTACGAACTGCAGGCGCATATCGCCCGCCTGGGGGTCTCGCGGCAGCGCGGCATCGAGATCGACGAGGTGGAACGGCGGCCCGATGGCAGCGCGCTGGTGCGCGGCCACAGCGAAGACCCCTTCCTGGCGGCGCAGGCGCTGCTGCACTATGGTGCGAACTGCCGCGTGCTGGGCGGCGCGGAGGTGCTGGCGCGGATGCGAACGATGGTGCGGCGCATGGCCGACATATATGGAGAGGGCGAGTGACTCCCACAGTTGTGGGGGTGGTGGGGTGATAGAATAGAGGCAGAGATGAATAGTCAGGAAAGGGAGACGGCCGATGGCATTTCAAATCGCGTCTGAGACAACCGTCGAAGAGTTCCTACGCAACGTTCTGCCCAACGCCTATCGCTCTGGGCTGCATCGAGTGCCTGCCAAGTATGCCAGCGATATGCCTCTATTGCTGCATTCTATGACAACACTGCTGATCAGCGATCTGCTCATAGATTACCTGGGTCATCAGACAGATGCTGCGGCGCAGAAACTGGCCCAATGGAAGGAGGAGATATGGCTCACGGCCTTCCTCCACGACATTCTCAAGGAAGCCAGTGTTCGTGGCGAGCGGGTCGACCATCAGGATATCACCCCAGATGATCTGAGCACATGGCTGACGCGGCTCGACCTTGGCCTGCATGGTACAACGCCCTTGCGGTTGGCTGCACGGGCAGCAGTCCATGAGCGGGGCGGGCTGCCTTTGTTGTCTGCCTTTGCCGATGTCGAAGAGGACGACCTTGCGCAGTTGGTCATTCGGTTAAGCGATCAGATGGCATCGCTGACGGGCATCAATGAGCACTGGTACTACACCGACCATGGGCTGCCACGAATGGGCGATACTCTCAACGGGCGCGGCCGGCTCAGGGGAATCAACCAGCGCCTGCAGCAACTGGGGGCGACTGAGCCACTACAGTTGTTTCCTCACTACCACACCCACGTGACTCATCCATATATGACCGATCTTCTTCTTGCAGCAACAGTCGTTGCCCTAAGGGAGATGGGGCTTGAGCCGCTGCTGGTGCTGGCCGATGGTGTGGTGTACATCGGCCCGCGGAGCAAATGCGCGCTGGTCGAGCAAAGGGCGGGAGACACCTCGGCACAGGGATTGGGGCAGGGCATCGTGGATAGGGCTTGGCAACAGATCTTCTCTGCTGTGGCTGCAAGCCCGCTGAGGCCGGAGGACATTCGGGCGACACAGAACGGGGTGAAGGTGTTCGCCCAGATGAGGCTGCTCGGCACTCCGCTTGCGGGAGATGCGGGCCTCTTCAGCACTATCGGGAGTTACCTGTCAGGGCGAGTCGCTACGAAGGCGTTCGCTGGCCTGCCAAAGGCGAAGAGGACGCCAAGGGCGAAGAAGTTCATCGATGACACGCTTGGGCTCGTTGCGACCATGCCCAAGTACTATGCAGTTGCCTTGCAGACCACCGAGAAGCAGTTGCCCGAGTTGAGACTCGGCAGTGAAGGGACCACCTTCGGCGAACTGGCAAGCCGATCGGCATACTCGCCTACAAAGCTCTATGAGCAGGCGAGCCAGGTCACAGACCCAACAGCCCTGGCGAGGGAGATGGCTAGCTTCGGAGATGCGCTCGTGACGTTGGCGCAGCAGACCAACAGTGACGAGTTCGCGAGTCAGCTTGGGGCGCTCTTTAGGCGTTCTTTCGAGCCCGCAACGAGAATGCTGACGGACGGGGCAATCGTCGTGGGGGATACGGTGGTCCGTTGCCCGATCGCGGGCCTGCAAGTGGTGGACAAGTTCTGCCCGACGTGCGGGCAGCAGGCATTCAAAGCAAGAGGTGCGGGCAAGGCTGTGAGCCCACAGCGAGAGACTTTCTTCCCCGTTACCATCAAATCCCATACTAACAGCGCATCTGGGGCGGCATCTGACGGCACGCGGGCGGCCTGCCAGGTATGCGCCCTTGAACTGGGCCTTCGTGGCATGGGCTTCAGCCCTGAGGCATTCAGCAATAAGCAAAGCGTGCTCTACCTGCACCTGCTTCCATTCTTTGCCTTTCCGATGAACTGGATGGAAGCCGCTCGGCAACAATTTGGCTTCAGCCGCCGCGAGCTGCGCACCCAGTTCAGTGAAGCTACGCTAAGGAGGCTGTTTGAGGCATTCTTCTCGCCTAGCGCCGACAGCGAGTGGCAATGGATAGCAGCCATCGCCGATCCGTTGCGCGTGATGACGGCGGCTTTCTTCGCTGAAGATGCGCGTGCTCGGGACGAGTTCTTCGGCACTCCACCTGTCGATGTGACGGGAAGTGTCACTCTGGGCCTGTACACGCGGAGAAACGAGCGCAAGCCGGGTGGGCGCGAAATGGAGGATGAGATCGGCAGGAAGGAGATCTGGACGCGCGGCGTCGTCTTGGCGGGGCTTCTCGCCCAGGCGCTGCCAGTGCGAGTGGTTGTCTCCGAGTCGCCGCTCGTGGGCTTTGATGCAGCAGCCCTGAAGAGTTCTCTCACACTGCTCAATCCGCCAGAGATAATCAAGGCACTGCTGCTGCGCATCCGCCAGCGAACCCCGATCGCCGGGAAGTTTCGGCCGGCTGACGATGAAGTATCGCAGGCCGAGCTTCGGGACGTACTGCGCGCGCTCGTGTTTGCGTTGCGCGTCAACAAGACGCTGGGAGGCAGCGCGATTAGGGCCGACGGACGAGAGTACAGCAAGCGACCGAGCCGGCGCGTTGTTGAGATCGTCCGCGAACTGGCTGACGGGGTCCTTCCGGGTGCATGGCTGCATCAGCGAGATTGGCAGAGCCGGCGGGAGCAATACCGTCCGAGTTGGCTGTCAGAGGCCTACCGCACATTCACACGAGCTTGTATGGAGGTGGACGAAATGGTGAACCCGCAAGAGACTGATCGCCTGCGCGAACTGGCGCGCATCACGCAGACCTTCTACTCGCCGCCGGTGTACGACTCAGCCCATGCGCTGACGCTGCCATTCAAGCTTGCCACCAAGACGCTTCAGAGATTCGATGCCACAGGGGTGACCGAGGCCGAGATCAGGACGATTATGCGCAGTGACATTGAGTCGGCGATTAGGCGGCAGACAGGCGTGGAGGGGAGCCGCGCCTGGATCGTGCTCAAGCGTGCGAAGGCCCGGCGCACGCCAGATGACGCGCCGGTGGCCGTGCAGCTTTCGGAGGGCGTGCACGCCTTCGTCGATGCTTTCATGCGAGACGTTGTCCATGGCATCTGTGGTGATACCACGAACTACCTGCTGCTGCGCAAGCGGCTCCAGTCGGGATACCTCATCCAGATGAAGGATCTTGCACCCCAGACCTGGGAACGCGAAGGATGGCGAATGTTCAGGAGGCCATCGGTGGCTGAGACTGACGCCGCAACCGACGAGTTGTCTGTATCCATCTAGAGACCTATCTTGAGAAGGAGGGCGCACATGACTCTCGATATCCGACATCTAGACCGACTCCAGCCGTATCTGTGCCAAGAGATTCCGGAGGTGATGCCTGCGCGCTACGTCCAACTGGTCATCGTGCGGCAACTAGAATCTCACGCCATCTTTACCACTGAAGGGGACGAACTGACCACACGGAAGGTGCGGGCCGGCCGCGTAGACAGCCAGGTTATTCCGCGTTTGATGATGTCGAACCGTAAGGTGCTTGCGACCGAGCGCCGGTTAGGCAAGGAGACGCTACGCGCCCTGGGTCTGTTTCCTGAGACAGCCGATACCTGCTATCTTGGCAAACAGTGCGGACGGTGTATCGACTGTATCCTGTGTGGATTCGCCGCGCTAAAGGGCCTGGGCAACATGAACTCGCGGGTGCTGACAGACGAGGGCTGGAGCTTGTGCGCGCGTTCAGGCTTCAACACCGATAACGTGACCTTCAATGCCATCAACGAGCGTACGCGGGGCACTGGTCAAGCGCTGGGCGATACTGACATGATACTCCCCGGAACCATCTTTGTCAGCGTGACTACCCTAAAGGGAGCGACGGCTAACGAACTGCTGTATTGGCTGTACTGTTCGCATTTCACTCGGCGCTATGGCGCAGATGCTTCGCGGATCGGCAAAATGAGGAATCACATCGTGGGCGTCGTAGGATCCTACGTGGAAGCGCTCTCGAGCCTGGATCTGTGCCAGCGCTTCTACGATGCGGTCAGCGATGCCACCGATCCCGAATCGCTGAAGGCCAAAGCAGACGAGATGGTAGTAGCTGCACTGAGTGACATCAAGCTCAACGGGTATGTCCACCTCACGCACACAGAGACGGACGAGGTTCTCACTGACTTTCTGGTACGCTATGGGAAGGGCGATGGCCTGCGCGCATGGCTGGTGCAGGCGAATGCTGAGGCAGAAGCGTACGCAGCAAGAAAGTCGAAGAAGGTGAAGGGCGAAGAGGACACCGAACAGCCGGCCGAAGAGGCAGAAGTGGATGGTAGTGAAGGGGATGGGGAGGATGTTGCCAACGACGAGGCATAGAGCACTCCCGGCGGTTCTCTACGGGGCCTTGGAGCTCCATGGCGATCTATTCTTTGCCTCGCTGGAGTTCCACGACCTGGTTGAGACCCTGCCCGTCATCCATAACTATGCGCTTACCTATGCCCTCGATCTGTGTGTCCCGGAGACGGGGCGGGTGACACCTCTGTACTGGGCGATGGAGCGCCGAAAGCAACAGCCCCGTTACCTGGATGATTTTGCCAATCTGGTGCAGGCGGGCACGTATGTGACACCCGCGAAATCGGTTGATGCCTTTCCGCCAACAGCCATCCGACAGTATGCCACCCGGGTGGACGAGTATCTGCATTGGGAGCGGAAGATCGACGACGTACTGTCGTGGGAGCCTAACCCGAAGAAGCGCAAGGCGAACACCCTGGCGAGCGTATTCCCACTGCACGGCTACCTCAAGGTGATCATGGTGGGGGCTCGTTTCCTCTTCTACGTCTACAATCCGCCTGCTGAGCTGCAGATGGAGCGGTACATACGTCTTGGCAAGTTCAATACCAAGGCTGCAGTAGTCCTGGCTCCTTGCAGTGAGGTAGCTGTCGCGGAGGCAGGACAGGTGGCAACGCATCCGGTCAACCCAGCGGACGTGCCTGGAGCGCTGCCGCTGAACCTGCTGACGATGCGTCCAACGCCTTTGGCGATGGCTGCCCGACTATCCCACGAAGCGCTCCTGGTGACTCATCCAGATCCCTGGAGCAGAGGGGGTAGGTGCATCACTGCGCACCTGCCAATCTCACCGCACTATGGCGGAGCTACAACTGGAGGGGCTGATGCTGTGTATCCGCACCGAGGCGGTCAGGCTTCATCAGGGCGGCCCCGCCGACGTTGATGGCCTATGCCCATTCGACTTTCAGGCGGCGCTTGAAGAGTATCTCATGGATGAGACGACCCGCGCCGTGTTCCTGAGCGCGGAAACCGGCGCGGGGAAGACCCGTGCGTTTACGCTGCCTGCCTTGAAGCGGCACAAGAACCTGATCATTGTGGCGCCGACGAACGCGCTGATCCAAGATATCCGAGCGAACGTGCAGAGGCTATGCGATCAAGTTGGCGCTCCCCACACAGTGCATGCGATCACGCGTTACGCGCTCTACGCGCTCAAAGGGCAACTTCCGCCCAACCGACGACCCACACAGGGACAGGTTCTGCTAGAGCTGCTGAGGGACGAAGTAGGTTCACCTGGAAGGCCTCGGGTCCTGGTTACCAACCCCGACAGCCTTGCCGTGGCATTGCAGGCCCTGTACTACAACTCTGAGAGCATCTTGCGCGAGGTCATCTACCGTTATCCCTGGGTGGTGTTCGACGAGTTCCATGCCTATGCACCGAAGCAAATCCCCTGCATCTTGTTCCTGCATGCGCTGAGTGACGCCTTTGCAGGATCGGCAGGACGCAAGACAGTGTGCTCGTCAGCAACACCAAGCTTTCGGTTTCGTGACGTGCTGCAGCGCGTGTTGGGGATTCCTGACGCGGCGCTGGTCGAACTCGATGCGCAGACGCAAGCGGAAGGTTTTCAGGTTCTTCAGCCGACGCGCTTTACATTTGCGCCGCGCGAATCAGGTTGGGACCGCTCTGCACTACGTAGATACGTGGCCGAGCACGTGTCTGCGATCCAGGGTCACCTCAGAACCGGTTCGTCGTCAGATGGTGCTCGACGGGTGTGCATCATCGCCAACTCGGTGTTCGAGGCATCGGAGATCGCTGACCTCTTGGCGCAGGCAGGGTTCTCGCGTGATCGTGATATCGAAGAAATCCGGGGGTTTCTGGCTCCTGGGCAAAGGGGGCGCGGGAAGAAGCCGATCGTCGTGGGAACTTCGGCGATAGAGTTGGGGGTGAACTTCCCTATCTCTCTGCTGTATACGGAGGGGGCCGAAGGGGCTGCGCTTATCCAGCGGCTGGGGCGACTCGGTCGCAGTGATCTTGACGCGGAGGCTGAGGCCCACGTGCTGGTGCCTCAAGCAGTCTACGATCAACTCTGCGAGATCGACGGTCGAACAGTGCCCCGTTTTGAGTTCCGAGAGAAGGTTTTGAGCGCGTACCCCACGTTCGAGTCCTTCTGGAGCTATGTGGAGCAACTCGGCCTGTACGAGAACTGGTTCTACATTCAGCGCATGGAGGAGCTGAACACTCGGTATCGAGCAAGAGCGGCGCCGCATACATCGCCTCGCCAACGCGCGTTCCTCGAAGAGACCCTGTTGCCAAGGCTGGCACGGGGCTATGGTGTTGTAGACTGGAAGGCCCACCTCAAGCGAGTGGATGAGTATATCGATCGGAAAGGGCGGAGGGCGCGAGATGCGGTGGAGAGAGTGCTATCGTCTCCGAGAGGAGAGACAGCCCCTGTAACCTGTGCCATCTTTGATCGGGCCGATGCGCGGCGAGGCCTGTTTCCACACAAGGTCTATGACGCCAGGCTTCTCCTGACCCGAGGCGACGTTCTCCAGTACGGTCCGTGGGAGTGGTTTGTAGAGAAGGGCGAGAGACGACGTCGCCCACCACGATGGTACACTCGAGCCGCGCGGCAATACGCCAAGCTCTATCCTGCTCTATGGGAAGAGCACCGGCAGGAACTCGAGACCGGAGATGTGCAGATGTTCGTTGATCTGAATGGCCTGACTGAGGAGTATCGGAAGCTAGAGTATGAGACATCGGCCAGGTTCAGCGGGCTACGGCAGGGCGAGTTGTACGCTCTCGAACTGCGCTATTGGTTCGAACTGCTTGGGCTGATGGAGCAAGCCGATTTCTCCGAGGCGCTCGCAGGGCGGGCTACTCTCGTCGCATCGCTGCAATACGGCCGCTACCAGGGCGCGCTCAAGCATGCCCGTAACCTGCCTCCCCTCTTTGATATCACCACGCTGCACCTTGGCAGTGGGGCCTTCCAGGTCGCTCTGGGCGTGAACGCGCTCTACGTGTGGTCCCAATCGCTTGCTGAAGCCAGTAGAGAAGATACATCACGGACCGCAAGTGCTGAGGATGACTGACGCCTAACCGGCAGAGGAGGAAGTACGCTCATGGGCAAGAGCAATGAGACGGCGGGATGACTAGCGAGATGATGGAAGGCAGGTACGATGTCCAGGTCTACTCGCTCGTTCTGATCCTGTCTCCCACGGCGCCGGCCACCGTCTCCGCCACCGCCGGCCACCAGGCGCATGCCGCCTTTCTCGCAGCCATCCGCGAGGTGGATGAGGGGCTGGCGGCGGCGCTGCATGCGGCCGAGGTGCCGGTGCGGCCGTTCACCGTCTCGCCGCTCTTGGGGGTGGGGCGGGCACGGGGTGGCCAGGTGGCGCTATCGCCGCCGGAGGAGTACGTGCTGCGCTTCACGGTGCTCTATGCGCCGGTGTACGAGCGCTTCATGGCGCGTTTTCTGCAGAGCGGCGGCCGTCCCGTCGTGCGGCTGGGCGGGGCGGAGCTGCTGGTGAAGGAGATTCGCACCACCCCCGGCAGCCATCCCTGGGCGGGCTATACGACGTGGCAGGCGCTGGCGGCCGAAGCACGGCCGGCGCGGCAGGTGTCGCTCGAGTTCGCCTCGCCGACCGCGTTCGGCTTTGGCCAGCGCACCTGGGGCAAGCAGGTGGTGGTGTTGCCCGAGCCGCGGCTCGTCTTCGGCAGCCTGGCCAGGTCGTGGAACGCGCTGGCCCCGGCGCCGCTGCAGGTCGACCGGACGGCGCTGGAGACCTACCTCGAGGAGCAGGTGGTCGTCAGCCGCATCGACGGGCTGTGCACGCAGATGCTGCATTTTCGCAAGTCGCCGCAGATCGGCTTTGTGGGGCGGGTGACGTTTGGGCTGATGGGGGAGAACGGAATCGCCCGGCTGCAGCTCAACATGCTGGCCGATTTCGCTTTCTATGCCGGCGTGGGCATGAAGACGACGATGGGCATGGGGCAATGCCGCAGGCTTCTCGCCCCGCCGGCGTAGTACGGCAACCCTTTGCGGGTGTATCTCGGCGGGTTGGCTGGCCCGTCGCCGCCCGCGAGCGGCGACGGGCCAGCCAACCCGCCGAGATACACCTACTGGCCTGGGGCCGGGTTAGCGCGGAGCGGCTGAGCCGGCCACCACCCAGATAGACAGTTGCTGTTGGGCCGCTGCGATGCCAAGCGCGGTGGTCGTAGCGGGTGAGGAGGAAACGCCACCCAGTGGACGAGCATGGCGAGCCCGACTATCTGCCGATCTCGATGCTGAACCAGCTCGAGTACTGTGAGCGCCGCTTCTGGCTGATGTACGTCTGCGCCGAGATGGAGGTCAACGCGCCGGTGCTGGAGGGCACGCTGCAGCACGAACGGGTGCACAGCGGCGGGCGCGAGCAGGAGGGCGAGGCGGTCACGCGGCGGCGGGTGTACCTGTGGTCGGACCGGTTGCGCCTGGCCGGCTTTGCGGACCTGGTGGAGGAAGTGGCCGGGGCGCTGCGGCCGGTGGAGCACAAGCATGGGCGCATCGGTCGCTGGCTCAACGACCAGGTGCAACTGTGCGCCCAGGCGCTGTGCCTGGAGGAGCGCACGGGGCGCGCTGTGGAGCGCGGCGAGATCTTTTACTGGGGCTCGCGGCGGCGGCTGGAGGTGACGTTCACGCCCGAGCTGCGGGCGCGCACCGAGGCGGCAGCGGCGCGGGCGTTCGCGCTGCTCGCCGCGGGCCGCATGCCCGCGCCGCTCACGCTGCGGGCCAAGTGCCGCGAGTGTTCGCTGGAAGGCATCTGTCTGCCGCGTGAGACGGCGTTCCTCGAGGGGACGGGCGAGGGGGTGCGTGATGAGTGACAGGAGTGCGGCGTGTCGACCCTCTATCTGACGGAGCCACATGCCCTGGTGAAGAAGGACGGCGAGACGCTGCTGGTGCAGATCCCCGCCGACGAGAAACGGGGGACGGAGAAGCGCCAGGTGCGCGTACCGCTGATCAAGGTCAGCCAGGTGGTGGTCTATGGCGACGCCACGCTGACCAGCCCGGCGCTGCTGACGCTCTTGGAGCGCGGCATCGACATCTGCTTCTGCTCGGCCTATGGGCAGTTCAAGGGGCGGCTGGCGCCGCCACTGGGCAAGAACAGCCTGATCCGTATCGAGCAGCACCGGGCGCACGGCGACCCGGCGCGTACCCTGGCGCTGGCGCGGCGCTTTGTCGGCGGCAAGCTGGCGAACATGCGGGCGATGCTGCTGCGGGCCAACCGCAAGCGCGACGAGGCGGCCATCGCCGCGGCGGCCGAGGGGCTGAAGGGCGTGTTGGCGCAGCTCGAGGCGCTCGAGCCGAGCCTGGCGACGCCGCCGGCCGACCCGGCGCATCCGCAGGCAGGCACGGCGCAGGGGACGCTGCTGGGCCTCGAGGGCGCGGGCACGGCGCTCTATTTCGGCGTCTTGGGCCAATTGCTGAAGAATGACTGGGGCTTTCGGCGCCGCGAGCGCCGGCCGCCGCGCGACCCGGTGAACGCGCTGCTCTCCTTCGGCTACGTGCTGCTGGCCAATCAGGTGTCGTCGGCGGTGAGCATCGTGGGCCTCGACCCCTACGTCGGCTTTTTACACTCCTCGCAGTTCGGCAAGCCTGCCCTGGCGTTGGATGTGATGGAGGTCTTTCGGCCGTTGGTGGTCGACTCGGTCGTGCTGACGCTGCTGAACAACGGCATGCTGGGGCGGCGCGATTTCGAAGAGGACCTCGGCGCCTGGCGGCTGACGAGAGACGGGCGGCGCACCTTCCTGACCAAGTTCGAGGAGCGGCTCGATACCGAGATACAGCACCCCGTCTTTGGCTACAAGGCCACTTATCGGCGCAGCCTGGAGTTGGAGGTGCGCCTGGTGGCCAAATGGCTGGCCGGCGAGATCGCAGACTATCGGCCGTTCATCGTGAGGTAAGCCATGCAGCGCGGCAAGGTCGAGCGCATGCTCTACATCGTCGCCTACGACATCCCCAACGACCGGCGGCGCACCAAGGTGCACAAGGCGCTGTGTGGCTTTGGGCGCTGGACGCAGTACAGCCTGTTCGAGTGCTATCTCAACGACCGTGAGCGAGTTGCCTTGCGGGCCAAATTGGATACACTACTCAAGGCCGACGAAGACAGCGTGCGCTTTTACTTTGTTTGCGGCGCCTGCGCGGCCAAAGTCGAGACCATCGGGTCGCCCAAGCCTGCGGAGGAGACGGTGTACATCGTCTGACGGGCCGCGAGCGGCAGAGCGGGGTCGCTGCGCCAGGGAGGCGCTCGCAAGTCACAGGCGTGCGGCAGACACCAGGGGTAGTGGGGGGCGGCATCGCGGGGCCTACATGTCGTGGGTGTGTGCCGGCCAGCGAGGATGATGCGCCGAGAGGAGGGAGTCGTGCGTGCGCGTTGAGGCAGGCGCTCGCGCGCTGAAGCAAGGTGGGAGACGCCAGCCCAGCCGGCACGCCCAGGTGAGCCCGAGTGGGGCAACATAGGCCTGATTGGGCGGGCTGCGGCTGTGCCGTGGGACGGAATCGCCGCTCGCGAGCGAGCGGCTTGAAGGCCACCAATCCCGACAGGGGGATTGAAACCCGTTGAAGTTGACCCAAAACCCGACGTGGCGGTTGGGCTTGAAGGCCACCAATCCCGACAGGGGGATTGAAACCCGGGGCGCGCACTTTGCCACCATGCCGACGGCGCTGCTTGAAGGCCACCAATCCCGACAGGGGGATTGAAACCTGCTGCGGTTTCCGATTGGCGTATGAGAGAGGAGAGCTTGAAGGCCACCAATCCCGACAGGGGGATTGAAACTTGAAGTCGCCGGGCACGCCGTCTTTGGTGATCACAGCTTGAAGGCCACCAATCCCGACAGGGGGATTGAAACATCTCCGATGGCGAGCCTGATGATGAGCGCAAGGCGCGCTTGAAGGCCACCAATCCCGACAGGGGGATTGAAACCCTTCGAGTACATCCATATCGTTGAAGGCAAACCCGCTTGAAGGCCACCAATCCCGACAGGGGGATTGAAACTTTGCCGAGCCCTTGCGGAGCGAGATCCCCACCCGCTTGCTTGAAGGCCACCAATCCCGACAGGGGGATTGAAACTGTCCTCCCGGACATGGGGCCGACGTGCATCCCGGCTTGAAGGCCACCAATCCCGACAGGGGGATTGAAACACGCCTGCTGGTTCTCGATGGCCGAGCAGAGCGAGCAAGCTTGAAGGCCACCAATCCCGACAGGGGGATTGAAACGCTTCTTGCGCGTGTCCTTGCCTGTCGTGTCAAAGTTGCTTGAAGGCCACCAATCCCGACAGGGGGATTGAAACCGCCGGAGTTCACTCCGTTCAACGCGGCCAAGCTCGCTTGAAGGCCACCAATCCCGACAGGGGGATTGAAACCCGCTGTCGTCAGTGGTGGCAGAGTGCGGCGCTGATGCTTGAAGGCCACCAATCCCGACAGGGGGATTGAAACATCGCCTGCTAAGGCTGTGATGCGCCCGCGCACAGGGCTTGAAGGCCACCAATCCCGACAGGGGGATTGAAACCAGGCGCGCGTTCGCGGCCAGCTTGGACCCGACGATGGCTTGAAGGCCACCAATCCCGACAGGGGGATTGAAACTCGATGTTGCTCGATTCCATCTGGTCACCCAACTGGGCTTGAAGGCCACCAATCCCGACAGGGGGATTGAAACCTTCTCAGTGCCCTCGCCCGCGTGCCACGCGGCGCAGTGCTTGAAGGCCACCAATCCCGACAGGGGGATTGAAACCAGGATCGGCGCCGCCTGCTCGAATTGCTCTTTGCTTGAAGGCCACCAATCCCGACAGGGGGATTGAAACTCGGCCACCCGGCCCCGCAGGCGCAGGAACACCTCATGCTTGAAGGGCACCAATCCCGACAGGGGGATTGAAACAACTGCCAGGGGGTGCCGTCGGGCGCCTCGCCGACGCTTGAAGGCCACCAATCCCGACAGGGGGATTGAAACCGATGCTCATGTCCCCGATCACGTCGAATTCATACTCGAGCTTGAAGGCCACCAATCCCGACAGGGGGATTGAAACCAGCGCGTCAACGCCTCCCAATCCCGCGACTATGCCGCTTGAAGGCCACCAATCCCGACAGGGGGATTGAAACAAACGCGTTGGCTACTGGTTGCACGCGCCACGGGCAGCTTGAAGGCCACCAATCCCGACAGGGGGATTGAAACTAATCTGCACATTGACAGAAGAAACGCTGAAAAGCTGCTTGAAGGCCACCAATCCCGACAGGGGGATTGAAACCGGGCTGGTGGAGAAGGCGGGCATCCTGATTACGGCGGGCTTGAAGGCCACCAATCCCGACAGGGGGATTGAAACCCTGGCGGTATGCCTCAGTTTGCTTAAGGGTCTTGATCGCTTGAAGGCCACCAATCCCGACAGGGGGATTGAAACTCCTACTGGTCTGGGCGCGACGCGCTGATCAGCGAGCTTGAAGGCCACCAATCCCGACAGGGGGATTGAAACAACTCCGGGTAGGGATCAAAGCCGAGTGTTCCTATGGGCTTGAAGGCCACCAATCCCGACAGGGGGATTGAAACTCCAAGAGCTTACGCTTGCCGGCATCGTTGGCCGCCTGGCTTGAAGGCCACCAATCCCGACAGGGGGATTGAAACCACCTTGGGGATATAGTTGTTGGCCACGCGCCGGAGCTTGAAGGCCACCAATCCCGACAGGGGGATTGAAACCCTGTTTCCGCTCCAGGCCCAACTTCTGCCAATCGGGCTTGAAGGCCACCAATCCCGACAGGGGGATTGAAACTCTGCCATTGTCTGCAACCTCTATACGCACCCTGAGCTTGAAGGCCACCAATCCCGACAGGGGGATTGAAACCCACAATGGCCAGCCAGGCGCACGCCGCGCACAGCGCTTGAAGGCCACCAATCCCGACAGGGGGATTGAAACGGATTCGGTTCGTCGGGATCGCGGTACCCCGTCAGCCGCGCTTGAAGGCCACCAATCCCGACAGGGGGATTGAAACTCCACGCATCTGTGGCATCGTTGTAATCCTCGTCCGGCTTGAAGGCCACCAATCCCGACAGGGGGATTGAAACAGCGTGAGAATTGGGTGAGGGAGCGAGGGGAATGAAGCTTGAAGGCCACCAATCCCGACAGGGGGATTGAAACGCCTCTGGTGCGTCTCCAGGGCGAGGACGGCTGGGTGGCTTGAAGGCCACCAATCCCGACAGGGGGATTGAAACCTGGGGGTGGCTCTGTCTCGTGGGCAAGGGGACGATGCTTGAAGGCCACCAATCCCGACAGGGGGATTGAAACCACCGGGGTCATCGTGGAGCATGCGCCGCGCTACGCTTGAAGGCCACCAATCCCGACAGGGGGATTGAAACTGCCGACGATGCGCGCTAGTGGCCTCGGGGAGGATGCTTGAAGGCCACCAATCCCGACAGGGGGATTGAAACATTTGGGTTCTCGATGCTGTGCAGTTGGCCTATGAGCTTGAAGGCCACCAATCCCGACAGGGGGATTGAAACACCACTCGCCGGTATGCTCCCGAAAGCATGCCAGGGAGCTTGAAGGCCACCAATCCCGACAGGGGGATTGAAACCGGCTCAGCGTCGAGTATGGCCTTGATTGCCTCTCGGGCTTGAAGGCCACCAATCCCGACAGGGGGATTGAAACCTTGGCAGTCACATAGAGCGTCTCGGTGTGCATGTCTGGCTTGAAGGCCACCAATCTCGACAGGGGGATTGAAACAGCGGCAGGATTAGGCTGGCCAG
>Ga0116161_1000640_pt1 | contig 38743 bp, 27 predicted proteins | sample AD_JPNAS3_MetaG_FD_89877 | JGI IMG/M metagenome (GOLD analysis project Ga0116161, IMG submission 89877) | Active sludge microbial communities of municipal wastewater-treating anaerobic digesters from Japan - AD_JPNAS3_MetaG | ecosystem: Engineered > Bioreactor > Anaerobic > Digestate | place... | reverse complement strand
GCCCCTCTCCCACTGCGGGGGAGAGGGGAGATGCCGGCGGGCGACCACCGCGACCGCCAACACCCCGGCCCCTCTCCCACTGCGGGGGAGAGGGGAGATGCCGGCGGGCGACCACCGCGACCGCCAACACCCCGGCCCCTCTCCCACTGCGGGGGGGAGGGGGGCAGCCGGCGGGCGGCCACCGTGGGGGCCCTCACCCCCAGCGCCTCTCCCACTGCGAGGGAGAGGGGAGATGCACCGGCCCTTGCATGGCTGGGTTTTGTTCGGGCGCATGCGGAGCGCCAGGCCCAGATACCACCCCTTCCCGGGCCGGTGTGGCCGCCAGGCTATTGGGCGATGACATAGATGGCCGGCACCCAGCCGGTAAAGCCGCCGGGGTCGTGCACCTCGTACCATTCCTGGCCGTCACCCGTGGCGGTGCGGCCGGTGGGCTCGAGCACCGTGCCGTCGGGCCAGGCGTGGGCCTTGTCGCTCATGCGCGGCGAGTGGCGCAGATAGACGCCGTCGCCGCCTGTATTGCCGACGACCAAGCGCCCGCGCGGCGTCGCGGTGTACGTGGGCACCGGGCTGGGCCAGAAGATGGCGGGCGGCGCAGCGACGGGCGTGGGCGAGACGTAGGCGTTCGGCACGGCCACAACATCCCACTGTGGCGCGATAAGGCGCGGGAGGACGTTCATCAGGACGACCAGGCCGACGCCGCCGGCGAACAGCGCCAGCAAGGCGTAGGCGGCCGGGCGCGAGCCCCGGCAGGCGTGCACGATCAGGAGGATCAGACCGCGCACGAGCTGGAAAGCGACCCACAGGGAGATGATCAGCAGCCCCGCGACCCAGTCACCCTTGATGTTGGGGAACCCCCAGCCCCGGCCGCCCGAGCCGGTCGAAGTGTAGAGCGGCTGGCCGCTGTCACTCGTCACCTGGCGGCCGAGCGCGTCGGTGGCGGGCCGGGGGTTGCCCAGCAGGTCGCGGTCGACCCGCGGCCGGCCGAAGGCATCGGTATCGCGCTGGGAGCCAAAGAGCCCCTGCCGCTGGTGGTAGCTGCCGTCCCAGCCCTGGTCATGGATGGTGCCGTTCTCGTCGACGATGTTCTCGTCATCTGCCATGGCCGCCGCCTCCGTGGTGCGAGGATGCTGCAGTGTGGTGACGTTGCGCCTGTATGGTAGCACGCGGCAGCAGGCGCGTCAATTGCGCAGGATGTGACAATTGCCCGCGCGGCAATGCGGCAGCCCCAGACCCCCGTTAAGCCTCGGGCTGAGAAGCGGCCAAGCCCCGTTGCGGCCGTCAACTGCCGCGGCGCTGCTGGAGATGCCGGCGCCACGCTTCGCGCTACCCCGGCACGGGCCTTTGGGGGGTTAGGGTGGCTATGCGGCGCGGTTGGCCGGCCCGCGGGCCGGCCAACCGCGCCGCATAGCCACCCTAACCCCTACTTGGGATATGACCAGGTGGCTGCCACGCGAAAAGGCCACCGGCGTGGACGAGAGCCGCCATCGTCGCTCCATCCGCCTGTCGGGCTACGACTATGCCCAGGCCGGTGCCTATTTCATCACTATCTGCACCTACCAGCGCGAGTGCTTCCTGGGGCAGGTGCACGACGGCTCGTTGCGACTGTCGCCCTGTGGCGAGCTCGTGGACGAATGCTGGCGTGGCCTGCCGCTCCATTTCGCCCACGTCGAGCTGGATGCCCATGTGATCATGCCCAATCACATACATGGCATCATTCTCATCATCGACGACGGCGTGTCTGCTGGGCCAAGCGGGATTGCCTCGAACCCAAGCTTTCGCCATATCCCGTTGGCACCATTCTCACCGTTATAGAACTCTACGCCCTGGAGCGGAATCCTGGTGGCGCGGGCGATGATGTGCTTCGGCGGATAGAGTCTCAACTGCCCTCGACCCGCCCATTCTATCAGGATTTCAGGCAACTGTATAGACTAGTAACTTGTGCAGATATGTGGGCGTGTTTCGTGGTGTACCGTGCATCTACACTTGCCCACAGCACGATATGATGGATCGGCGCCCTTCTGTTGACAGGCATGGGCTAGCCTTGTATATTACACCCTGTACACTACACCTGCTTGGTTCGCCAGGCGCCGACTACCATACGGCGGCCATGGCGGGGCGACGAGCAAGGAGGCATCGTGCCCGCATCACTGCCAGAACAGATCCTCCGCGCTATCGACGACGCGGGCGACCTCTACTACCGCCTCGTCCTCCTCGCGGCGCCCGCCGGCGGCGGCAAGACGGCGGCGCTGCTGGCGCTGGCCGAGCGGCCCGGCTTCCGTTACCTCAACGTCAACCTCGAGCTGAGCCGGCGCCTGCTCGAGCTGAGCGCGCGCGAACGCTCGCTGGCGGTGCCGCGGCTGCTCGGCGAGATCGTGGCTGGCGACGGTCACGTGGCCCTGCTCGACAATATCGAGATCCTCTTTGACGTCTCCCTCAAGGTCGATCCCTTGCGCCTGCTGCAGCGGCTCTCGCGCAACCGCACGGTCGTCGCGGCGTGGAACGGTTCGGTCGAGGGTGGCTACCTGACCTACGCCGCGCCCGACCACGCCGAGCACCGCCGCTATGCGGCGCGCGAGCTGTTGGTGCTGCGGCCCAAGGCGGGGAGCGGCCTCTGATGGTGCTGATAGAAGGAGCGCATCGTGAAGTATGGTGACTTGATCCAGTTCGAGCCCATCGAAACGGCGGTGCAACTGCTCCACGCCGACGAGGGGGCGCGGGCACAGCAACTGGTGTCGACCTATGTCATCTCGGCCGACATGGCCGAGCGGCTGCTGTTCGTCGCCTTCCCACAGCTCCAGTTCCAGCAGCCGGCCGACAACAAGGGCCTGCTCGTGGTGGGCAACTATGGCACCGGCAAGTCGCACCTGATGTCGGCCATCTCGGCGGTGGCCGAGCACGCCGAGCTGGCGGGCGCGCTGCGCCATCCCCAGGTAGCCCAGGCCGCCGCGGCCATTGCCGGCAGGTTCAAAGTAGTGCGCGTCGAGATCGGCTCGACCGAGAACTCGCTGCGCAACATGCTCACCCACGAGCTGGAGGAGCACCTGGCCGCGCTGGACGTGAGCTACAGCTTCCCATCGGCAAGCGAGGTGACCAGCAACAAGCCGGCGCTGAGCCAGATGATGGCCGCCTTCCACGAGCGCTACCCCGACCACGGACTGCTGCTCGTGGTCGACGAGCTGCTCGATTACCTGGCCAGCCGCGGCGACCACGACCTGCGGCGCGACCTCAACTTTTTGCGCGAGCTGGGCGAAGCCTGCCGCGACCTCAAATTCCGCGTCATCGCCGGCATACAGGAGATGCTCTTCGACAACCCGCGCTTTGCCTACGTGGCCGAGACGATGCGCCGCGTGAAGGACCGCTTCGAGCAGGTGCTCATCGCGCGCAGCGATGTCAAGTACGTCGTCGCCCAGCGCCTGCTGCGCAAAGACGCCGGGCAGGAGGCCAAGATCAGAGCCCACCTGACGCCCTTTGCCAGGTTCTATGGCGACATGGGCGCCCGTATGGATGAGTACGTCAGCCTCTTCCCGGTGCACCCGGCCTACATCGACATCTTTGACCGCCTCGCCGTCGTCGAAAAGCGCGAGGCGCTGCGCACGCTCTCGCGCGCCATGCAGCGCCTGCTCGACCAGGAGGTGCCCCCAGACCGTCCTGGCCTGATCGCATTCGATAGCTACTGGCAGACCCTGCGCGAGAATGCGGCCTTCCGCGCCATCCCCGATGTAGGCGAGGTGCTCAAGTGCGCCACCCGGCTGGAGGAGCTGGTCGAGGTCGGCTACCCCAAGGGCAAGGACAAGGCCTTTGCCCGGCGCATCATCCACGGCCTCAGCGTCTACCGCCTGGCGGTGGGCGACATCCAGGCCAAGGTCGGCCTGACCGCCGAGGCGCTGCGCGATGCGCTCTGCCTCTACGAGCCGCTGGTGGCCGAGCTGGGCGGCGACCCGGCCGACGACCTGCGCGGCGAGGTGGAGACGGCGCTGCGCCTGATCAGCAGCACGGTCAACGGCCAGTTCATCTCGGCCAGCGAGTACGACGCCGACGGCCGTCCGGGCGGCCAGTTCTACCTCGACGTGCACAAGATCGTGGATTATCCTGCCGAGATCGACAAGCGCGCCGAGAGCCTCGACGACGACACGCTGGACCGCTACTACTTTGAGGCCCTCACGCGGGCGCTCGAGTGCAGCGATCAGACGCGCGTGCCCCACTACCGCATCTGGGAGCACGAGCTCGAATGGCGCCAGCGCAAGGCCTCAAGGCGGGGCTACCTCTTCTTTGGTGCGCCCAACGAGCGCTCGACGGCGCAGCCGCCGCGCGACTTTTACCTCTACTTCCTGCAGCCGCACCAGCCGCCCACCTTCGACGACGAGAAGAAGGCCGACGAGGTCTTTTTCCGGCTCACCGGCGCCGACGATGCCTTCCGCCTGCACCTGCGCCGCTACGCCGCCGCCCAAGAGCTGGCCGCCATTCACTCGGGCGTCGACAAGGAAGCCTACGAGCAGTTTGCCAGTGACTTTTTGCAAAAGCTGGTCAAGTGGCTGCAGGAGCACATGGCGGGCGCCTTTGCGGTGACGCACCAGGGCAAGGCGCTGCCCCTGCTCGAATGGCTCAAGGGCCAGCCCGCCGGCGTTGGCGGCGTGCCGGCCAACGTGCGCGACCTGCTCAACGCCGTGGCTGCGAGCTGCCTGGCGGCCCACTTTGCCGACCAGGCACCCGAATACCCCAGCTTCTCGGTGCTCGTCACCGCTGCCAACCGCGCCCAGGCCGCACAGGATGCGCTGCGCTGGCTCAAGGGCACCGTCAAGACGCAGCAGGCTGCGGCCGTGCTCGACGCGCTGGAGCTGCTCGACGGCGACCAGCTCGACCCGCCGCGCTCGCGCTACGCCAACCACATCCTCGGCGAGCTGCAGAAGAAGGGCGGCCAGGTGCTGAACCGCGCCGAGCTGATCAGCGACGTGCATGGCGTGGAATACCTGGCGCCCGAGCGCTTCCGCCTGGAGCCCGAGTGGGTGGTGGTGCTGGCGGCGGCGCTCGTCTACCGCGGCGATGCCGAGCTGGTCATCCCCGGCGCCCGCTTCGACGCGGGCATGCTCGATGCCCTCGCGGCCACGCCACTCAGCGAGCTGGTCAATTTCAAGCACCTCGCCCCCGCCAGGGAGTGGCCGCTGCCCGCGCTGCGCGCGCTCTTTGAGCTGCTCGGCCTGGCGCCAGGGCTGGCCGTGCTGGTGACGCAGGGGCAGGATGGCCCGGCGCAGCAGCTGCAAAAGGCGCTGGCCGAACGGGTCAACCGGCTGGTGCTGGCGCGGCAGCCGTTGCAGGGCGGCATGCTCTTTTGGGGCCAGCCTGTGCTCACCACTCCCGAGCAGGAGGCGACGCGCGCCCAGCTCGACGCGCTGAAGGGGTTCCTGGAATCGCTGCAGGCCTACACCACGCCAGGCAAGTTCAAGAACCTGCGCTATACCGAAGCCGAGATCAAGGCCCAGGCGCCGGCGGTGCAGGCGCTCGAGCGGCTGGTCGCGCTGCAGGCGCTGCTGGCCGAGCTGGCGCCGCTGACAGGCTACCTGGGCCAGGCCGAGGCCGCGCTGCCCAAGGATCATGCGCAGGACCTGCTCGCCGCCATGCTGGAGGCACGCAACGACATCGTGGCCCAGTTGCGCACGCCCGCCAAGCGAGAAGCCCCAGGCTTTGCGCAGGCCACCCTGCAGCGCCTGGGCGCGCTGAAGAAGGGCTATATCCAGGCCTACGCCAGCCTGCACGCCCGCGCCCGCCTGGGCACCAGCGAGCATCAGCGGCAGATGGCCTTGCTCAAAGACTATCGCTTGCTGCGCCTGCGCAAGCTGACGGCCATCGAGCTGCTGCCGGCGCACCAGTTCAAGGCCATCGAGCTGCGCCTGACCGGCCTCAAGTGCTGCCCGGCGCTGCTCACCGCCGAGCTCGAGGCCTACCCCATCTGCGGCCACTGCGGCTACAACCCGGCGACCGAGCCGCTGTACATGAGCGTCAACGCCATCCTCGACAGCGTCGACCAACAGATGAGCAAGATGCTGGCCGACTGGACTCAGATCCTGCTGCAGAACCTCGACGAAGCGGCCACGCCCCAGAACCTGGCGCTACTCGGCCCCGAGCGCCGGGCACTGGTCGAGGCCCTGCTCGCCTCGCGCACGCTGCCCTACGAGCTGAGCGACGAGCTCATTGCCGCCATCCGCGAGCTGCTGGCCGGGCTGGTCAAGGTCGTCATCGCCATCGACGAGCTGCGCGCCGTACTGGCTGCCGATGGGGCGCCGGTCACGCCGGCAGAGACGAGGAAACGCTTTGAGCAGTATCTGGCCGCGCTGACGAAAGGCCTGGATCCGGGCAAGGTTCGCGTCGTAGTGCAAGACAACAGGGGCGAGCCGGCCTAGCAGGCTGTCGCAAAACCATCCCGCTGGCCGCAGCATCCCGGTAGCAGCCGGGCACTTTGCTGCGCTGCCGCCCGGCTCTGAGCCAGGAGGGGTTCTTGGTTGGCTGGCCCTGCTGGCCGCCCCTGGCGCGCCTGCGGGCGCGCCAGGGGCGGCCAGCAGGGCCAGCCAACCAAGAACCCCTCACAAGGGCCTATGCCGGGCTCGTGCGAAGCATGCCAGCCGGCACTCGCCCGGATTGTTGACAGTGAGGAGAGGCCATGACAGACGCCGACGCAGGCACGCAGACCCCCCTGTGGTCCAATGACGACCAGCAGCCCCAGGGCACTGTCGAGTGCCTGGGCATGACTTTCGAGAGCGACGAGGCGCGCCGCGCCTACTTTCTCGACAGGCTGCGCGCCAAGCTCGCCGATCCCGAGTTCCGCAAGATCGAGGGCTTTCCTATCGGCGAGGATGAGGACATCCTGCGCCTCTCCGACCCGCCCTACTACACCGCCTGCCCCAACCCCTTTATCGAGGATTTCATCCGCTGCTACGGCCGGCCCTACGACCCCGAGCACGACGGCTATCACCGCGAGCCCTTTGCCGCCGACGTCAGCGAGGGCAAGAGCGACCCCATCTACAACGCCCACAGCTACCACACCAAGGTGCCACACAAGGCCATCATGCGCTACATCCTGCACTACACCGAGCCCGGCGACATTGTCTACGATGGCTTTTGCGGCAGTGGCATGACCGGCGTCGCCGCGCAGCTCTGCGGCGACGCCAAGGCCGTGCAAGCGCTGGGCTACCGCGTCGAGGGCGATACCGTCTATGACGGCGAGACGGCCATTGCCCGCCTCGGCGCGCGCCGGGCCGTGCTCGTCGACCTCTCGCCGGCGGCCACCTTTATCGCCTACAACTATAATGTGCCAGTGGATGTTGATGCCTTCCAGTCCGCTGCAACGGGAGTGCTTGATCGTTTCGATGCCGAGTGCGGATGGATGTACAGGACCAGACACAGCGACGGTAGGCTCGTCGGACGGATCAACTACGTGATCTGGTCTGACGTCTTTCTGTGCCCCCAATGCCAGTGTGAGGTGATCTTCTGGCTCCACGCTAGTGAGGACGGCCAGATCAGGGATAACATCGGCTGTCCGAACTGTGGAGCAGAAGTCAGCAAGCGTTCACTCGAGAGGGCCAAGACGACGGTAGTTGACCGAGCCTTAGGCAGACCCGTACCAAAAGCCAAGCGCGTTCCTGTTGTGATCAACTATGCTGTCGGTCAAACACGCTTCGAGAAGGCTCCCGACGAAGAGGACCTCTCTCTTCTGGACCGGATTGAGCACGAGGCAATCCCCGTATGGTATCCGACCGACCGAATAGACAGGGATATCGACCTTTGGTATGAACGGGACTACCGCAGTCTGGGAATCTACACCGTGGACTCCTTCTTCCACCAGCGCAGTCTCATGACGATGGCCCTTCTGCAAGAGCAGATCTCTAGCAAGCAAGGCAGAGTTGGAGCCTTGCTGCGATTCTGGCTTCAGTCGGTGCTCATGGGTTTCTCGCTGCTCAACCGGTATCGGGCCAAGGGGTACTCACAGGTAAACCAGATCCTCAGTGGGACACTCTATGTCGGCGCAGTGCTAGCCGAGATTAGCCCCTGGTATGCTCTTGTGGGCAAGATTGCCCGACTCAGAACATTTGGGTTTCTGAAGAACGGGCGTGCCATCATCGCAACGAGGTCGGCAACTGCGAGTAGTGTGCCTGATGCGTCTGTCGATTACATTTTCACTGACCCCCCATTTGGCAGCAACATCATCTATTCCGACCTTAGTATCATATGGGAGTCGTGGCTTCGGTTGTCAACGAACACGGGTTCGGAAGCAGTAGTACACCGACGCAAGAAGGCGCAGGCATCCACTCTCGGGGATTACGCGCAACTCATGGCGAGCTGCTTCGCCGAGATGCGACGCGTGCTCAAACCTGGCCGCTGGATCACGGTGGAGTTCCATAACTCAAAGAATAGTGTCTGGAATGCTATACAGGTCGCGCTCCAGCGTGCAGGTTTGGTAGTCGCCGATGTGCGCACGCTGGACAAGCAGACGGGGACGTTTAAGCAGGTAACCGCGTCAGGCGCTGTGAAGCAGGATCTTGTAGTCTCGGCCTATAAGCCTGATGGTGGTCTTGAGGAACGCTTCCAGCTTGAGGCCGGGACGGAAGAAGGGGCATGGGATTTTGCGCGGGCGCATCTGCAGCAGCTCCCTGTGTTTGTGCTAGAGGATGACCGCGTTCAGATGGTTCCTGAACGCATGAACTACCTGCTGTTCGACAGAATGGTGGCGTTCCATGTCGAGCGAGGAGTCACAGTACCCCTCTCTGCTTCGGAGTTCTACACCGGGCTAAAGCAACGCTTCGTGGAGCGCGATGGCATGTACTTCCTGCCCGAGCAGGCCGCCGAGTACGACCAGAAGCGCGCCGCAGCCAGCGAGGTGATGCAACTGCAGCTCATCATCACCGGCGAGGAGTCGGCCATCCAGTGGCTGCGTCTTCGGCTCGACGACCATCCCCAAACCTTCCAGGAGCTGCACCCGCAGTTCATGCGCGAGCTCGCCGGCTGGCAGCGCCACGAGCGGCCGCTGGAGCTCGCCGAGCTGCTGGAGCAGAACTTTTTGTGCTACGATGGCGTAGGCGCGCTGCCGGCGCAAATCCGGCGTTACCTCTCGGCAAGCGACGAGGCGCTGCGCGACCTGCCCGCCGAGCACCCGGCGCTCCTTGCCGCCGCCCGCGACCGCTGGTACGTGCCCGACCCCAACCGTGCCGGCGACCTGGAAAAGCTGCGCGAGCGGGCGCTCTTGCGCGAGTTTGACGACTATCGCCGCAGCAAGGAGCGCAAGCTCAAGGTCTTCCGGCTCGAGGCGGTGCGCGCCGGCTTTAGGCGCGCCTGGCAGGAAAAGGACTATCAGACCATCCTCGAGGTGGCCGCCAAGATCCCCGACGACGTGCTGCAGGAGGACGCCAAGCTGCTGATGTGGCGCGAGCAGGCGCGCACGCGTGTGGGCGAGGCGTAGTGCTGTAGACCTGGCAGGTCTCGGAGACCTGTCACAGCGATTTCCATGGCGGGTGGTCAGCGCCAGCTTTCTGGCAAAGACTCCGTCCAGTTCGCGCCACAGCCGATAGGCGATTCCGCCTCCTGCAGGGTGGGGCCCTCGCTACCCGTCCCCCGTCGCGGGGGAATTGGGGCACACGACTGCGCCCAGTGTGGCCAAGAAGCGGCAAACGAGCCGTGAGGGGTGACGACAGCCAGCCCAATTCCCCCGCGACGGGGGAACGGTAGGGGGGCCCTAGCCGCCGGCATGGACAGGCCCCTGGCGGAGTTTTCGCCAATCGATACGCCGCCATGGGAATCGGTGTGTCAGGTCTGCAAGGAGAGACAATGACTTGGCGTGAGCGCATCCTGGCCGAGTTCGCCCCGGGCATGGCCCGCCTCACCCTGGCGGCGGACCCGGACCACCTGCTGAGCGAAGAGGGCATCCTGCAGGGCATCCACGAGCGGGGCTTTGACCTCATCCCCTTCGCCGACCCGGTGGCCTTTCGCTACGCCTACGAGTCGCGCTACCGCTCGCTGTGGGACCGCGGCGCGCCGACCGACCTGGTGGTGGTGCTGCACTCGGCCGCGGCCGACCTGCGCGCCCTGCCCTACGACCTGCTGCAGGCCGGGCGCCGCGTGGCCTTTAGCCTGGGCGAGCTCTTTCCCAGCCTGAGCTACCCCGTGGTCAGCGCCCTCGACCGCGCTCACCTCGACGCCCTGTACCAGGCCCAGGCGCAGTACAAGCCCGGCCCGCTGGGCGACAATGCCACCAGGGATTTCGTGCTGCGCCACGTCTTTGAGGTCGCGCCCGAGCTCATCAAGCAGCCGGCCGACCTGCTGCGCCTGCTCTTGCGCCGGCACTACCGCCGGCAGCAGGTGCCCGCGACCATCGAGGCCCGGCTGGTGCAGCTCTTGCGCCAGGGCGGCGCCTTTGCCGATTGGCCGCTCGAGGCCATCGTGCCCGACCGCGAGGCCTTTTTCGCCTTCCTGCAGGAGCGCTGGCCGGCGTACCTCGACGCCGTGGCCGCGGCGCCCGAGGCCATCTGCGAACCGCCGCAGCCGCCCCACTTCGAGCTGCCTGGCCCGGCCACGCTGCCCTTTGGCGATGACGACGTGCGCGTCTACATCGACAACCTCTTTGCCGATGGCGTGCTGCGGCCGGTGGCGCACCGGCGGGCCAGCGCGCTCCAGGGCCGCTGGGTGGCGGTGGGGCTGCGCCTGGACCCCCAGGCCGACCGCGCCAGACAGCTCGATGCGCTCTTCAAGGCGCTCGAGGGCGGCATCCCGCCGGCGCAGGCCAGCTACCAGGCCTGGCTGGCCCTGGCGCCGCGGCTGGCGCAGTTGCTCGCCCTCTGGCACAGCCCGGCCGCCCCAGCGCCGCAGGCCGGCGAGCGGCTGGCAGCGCTGCAGGCGCAGCTCGACGCCGCCTTCCTGGCCTGGGCGCAGGCGCGCTATGGGGGCCTGCATAACCAGCCCGTGCCGCCGGCGGTGATGCTGCACCATGTGCCGCGCGTTATGGCGGCGCGCCTGCAGCGCCCCGGCGGCAAGGCCGCGCTCGTAGTGGTCGACGGGCTGGCCTGCGACCAGTGGCTGCTGCTGCGCCAGGCCCTCGAGGGCGCGCGGCCACGGCTCCGGCTGCGCGAGGGCGCCGTGTTTGCCTGGCTGCCCACCATCACCGCGGTCTCGCGCCAGGCGCTCTTTGCCGGCCGGCCGCCGCTCTACTTCCCCGCCAGCCTGCACACCACGGCCAAGGAGCCGGCGCTGTGGTCGCAGTTCTGGCAGGATGCCGGCCTGGCGCCAACGGAAGTGGCCTACGTTGGCGGCCTGGGCGAGCTGCCCGACCTGGCGCGGGTCGAGGAGCTGCTGGCGCACCCCAAGCTGCGCGTGGCCGGGCTGGTGGTCGACAAGGTCGACCGCATCATGCACGGCATGGAGCTGGGCAGCGCCGGCATGCACAACCAGGTGCGCCAGTGGGCCGGCGAGGGCTTTATCGCGGGCCTGCTCGAGCTGCTCGTGAACCGCGGCTACCGCGTGCTGCTCACCGCCGATCACGGCAACGTCGAGGCCCTCGGCATCGGCTCGCCGGCGGAGGGCGCCAGCGCCGATTTGCGGGCCGCCCGCGTGCGCGTATACTCCGACGGTGCGTTGCGCGGCCAGGTGCAGGCGCATTTCCCCGGGGCCATCGCCTGGCCGCCAACGGGCCTGCCGCAGGGCTATCTGCCGCTGCTCGCGCCCGGCCGCAGCGCCTTCATTGCCAAGGGCCAGCGCACGGTGGCGCATGGCGGCCTTTCCGTCGAGGAGGCGATCGTCCCGTTGATCGAGATCGAGGCCAGGGGCAGATGAGCACGCCCATACAGATCGGCTTTAGCCAACGCATCCGGCTCGAGTGGCTCGAGCATACCGCCGCGCTGGCGCTCGCCGGCGCCACCCGCAGCGACATCGCAGCCGCGCTCAGCGACCTGCTGGGCGAGCGCCTGTCGGTAGGCAGCACCGCGCAGCGCGGCAACCGCGAGAAAGCCATCGGCATCCTGCTGAGCACCTGGGTCACGGTGCCCGGGCGCCTGGAGGGCTTGCGCCAGGAGGGGCTGGCGCACCTGCGCCGCCTGCCGCCGGAGCAGCACCTGGCCCTGCACTGGGGCATGGCCATGGCCGCCTACCCCTTCTTTGGCACGGTGGCCGAGGTCGCCGGCCGCCTGCTGCGGCTGCAGGGCAGCGTGGCGGCGGCGCAGGCGCAGCGGCGACTCCGTGAGCAGCTCGGCGAGCGCGAGACGGTCTCCCGAGCCGCGCGGCGCATCCTGCGCTGCTTTGTCGATTGGGACGTGCTGCGCGACACAGAGCGCAAGGGCGTCTACCTTGCGGCGCCGCTGCGCCCGCTGCCCGATGCGCCGCTCGCGGCCTGGCTCGTCGAGGCCGCGCTGCGGGCCAGCGGCGCCAGCTCGGCCCCGCTCGCCGCCCTGGCCCAGTCGCCGGCGCTCTTTCCGTTCACGCTCGGGGCGCCCAACGGTGCCATCCGTACCAGCGAGCGGCTGGAGCTACTGCGGCAGGGGCTCGACCAGGACGTGGTGGCACTGCGCGGCAACGGCACCTACGAGCTCTACAACCCGCGGGTGCACCCCCGCGTGCGCGAGTAGCCCGAGGCGGGTGCATCTGGTGAGGACGGGGATGCACCGCAGAGGCGCAGAGTGCGCGGAGGGGAGCAGAAAAGGGAGAACCTCTGCGCCCTCCGCGCCTCTGCGGTGCATCCAGACCTGTCTGCGGCTCGGCGTTGCTGCTTGCGCCGCGCGCTGCGCCGGGCAGTGAATGCCGCGCTGCACGCAATCTTGCCATGCTTGGCCACCCACTGCAGCACCATTTGTTCCTGCTGCAGCGGGTCGAACCCCGCCTGGCGCACCTAGTCGGCCGGCTGGCCCAGGCGCCGGTGCCAAGGGGGGCATGCTGCGCGCCCGGCCCGCAAATTGCTGAGAGGCCCGCGGGCGGCGTTCACGCTTGCGGCGGGCATGCCTGGGCCGCAAGTGACCTCGGCAGGCTGCCCGAATTCCAGGCTGTCGCCCGGGCTGTGGCCGGGTATTGGGCGCTGCCGCCACCCGGCCCTGACCCGGGAGGGTTTTTGGAGGGTGTCTGGCGTCGTTGCCCGGCCCGCGGGCCGGGCAACGACGCCAGACACCCTCCAAAAACCCTTCAAAGGGGACCTGCACCGGGTCGCTGCGGAGCGTGCAGCCCGGTCGGCCAGGGTATCCGAGGCTGGTGCATGGCCACACCGGCCGAGGGAGGGGCGAGGATGCAGGCGGCACCGGGGGTCTATGTCATCGGCGCGGTGGCGAGCAGGGCCTATCTCTTGGGGGGCGTCGAGTTGACGCTGATCGACGCCGGCGGGCCGGGCAGCGCGGGGCGTGTGCTGCGGGCCATGGCGCGGCTCGAGCACCGGCCGCAGGACCTGACGCGCATCCTGCTGACGCATGTGGACCTGGACCACGTGGGCGGCCTGGGCCCGCTGGTCGAGGCGAGCGGCGCGCGGGTCTATGCGCACCCGGCGGCGTTCGAGCGCCTGGCGGAGGGCCGCGTGCCGCGCGGCGACCGTGGCCTGAGCTCGGCCTGGGCGCTGCTGCGCGGGCTCTTTGTGCTGCCGCGGCGCATCGAGATGCAGGGCGAGCCGCTCGACGACGGCGCCGCGCTGCCGGTGCTCGGCGGCCTGCGCGTGGTCTATACCGCTGGTCACAGCCCCGACCACGTGGTATACTCGCTCGAGCAGCCGCGCCTGATATTTGCCGGCGACCTGCTCGAGGCGCGCCGCGGCCACCTCGAGGCCTGCCCCGGCCCCGGCGCCGCCGCGCGGCAGGAGACGGTGCTGGCCCTGCGCCGCCTGGCGAGCCTCGACCCCCTGGGCATCCTGCCCGGCCACGGCCCGGCCTACCGCGACAATATCGCCCTGCGCCTGGTGCGCCTGGCCGAGATCCTGGAGGAGTAGACATTGACCGACACCCCACGGGCCGTGCTGTGGGATATGGATGGCGTGCTGGTGCTCAACGGCGATGTGCACTATGACGCCTGGTCGCAAACGCTGGCCGAGTATGGGCTGAGCATGAGCCGCGAGCAGTTCGCCGCCACCTTTGGCATGAACAACCACAACATCCTGCGCCGCCTCTACGGCGGCCGGCTGCCCCCCGCGCAGGCCAATGAGATCGCCGTGCGCAAGGAGGTGGCCTACCGCCGCCTGGTGCAGGGCCGCGTGCAGGCGCTGCCGGGGGTGCTGCGGTGGCTGGCCGAGCTGGCCGCGGCGGGTTGGCGACAGGCGGTGGCCTCGTCGGGCCCCATGGCCAACATCGCCGCCATCCTCGCCGAGCTCGGCGCCTGGGACTCGTTCGACGCCATCCTCAGCGGCGCCCACCTGCCACAGTCCAAGCCCGACCCGGCCCTCTTCGTGCGGGCCGCCGCCGCGCTGGGTGCGCCGCCTGCGCGCGCCGTGGTCGTCGAAGATGCGCCCGTCGGCGTCGAGGCCGCGCGCCGCGCCGGCATGCGCTGCATCGCCGTCACCAGCACCGTCGGCGCCGACGCGCTGCGGGCCGCCGACCTGGTCGTCGACCGCCTCGACCACCTGCCCCCCGATGCCTTTGCGCGCCTCGTGCCCGAGAACCGGGGCTAAACCGCAAAGACGCAAAGACGCCAAGACGGCGCTAAGGAACTGGACTGGTGGATCGTCCCGCCCTGCTCCTTTGCGTTTCCTTCGCGTTTCCTTTGCGCCTTTGCGCCTTTGCGGTGAATCGCCCCCCGTTTTGGCATGGCTCTTGCTCTCAAGCTGCGGAGGGGGCGATGCAGGTGCGCACGACGGTGGCCATTGGGGCGGGCAAGGCGGTGCGGTTCCTCAGCCGGCGGCTGCAGCGCGGCGGCGGCACGACCTACCCCGGCGAGTTGGCGATGCACGTCGACCCTCGCCTGCTGGAGCGGCTGGCCGGCCGGCTGCCCGAGGGCGCGCTGGTCGTGACCGGCACCAACGGCAAGACGACGACCTCGCGCATGATCTCGGGCGTGCTGCGCCGGGCGGGGCTGCAGCCAGTGCACAACCGCTCGGGAGCCAACCTGATCGAAGGGGTCGCCTCGGCGCTGGTAGCCGCGGCCACGCTCTGGGGCGGCCTCACCGGCGACATCGGCGTCTTTGAGGTCGATGAAGCTACGCTGCCCCTGGCGGTGAGCGCCACCCGCCCCCGCGCCGTGGTGGTGACGAACCTCTTCCGCGACCAACTCGACCGTTTTGGCGAGCTCGACCACGTCGCCGCGCTGTGGCGCCGCGCCTTGGCCGCGCTGCCGGCCGCATCGACGGCGGTGCTCAATGCCGACGACCCGCTGGTGGCCGCCCTCGGCGCCGCGACGCCCGCCCACGTGCTCTACTTTGGCATCGAAGACACGCGCCTCGGCTCACCCGGCCTGCAGCACGCCGCCGACTCGAAGGACTGCCTGGCCTGCGGCGCGCCCTACGCCTACGAGGTGGCCTACTATGGCCACCTGGGCAAGTACCGCTGCCCCGGCTGCGGCGCGATGCGCCCTCAGCCGCAGGTCTACGCGGCGCGGCTGGAGCTGCACGGCACCGCGGGCAGCGTCGTCAGCACCGTGCTGCCGGCGGGCGCGCTGGAGGTGCACGTGGGGCTGCCGGGGCTGTACAACGTCTACAACGCCCTGGCGGCGCTGGCCTGCGGCGCGGCGCTGGGCCTGCCGCAGGAGGCGCTGCGCGACGGGCTGCAGGGCTTGTCGGCCGCGTTCGGCCGCATCGAGCGCATCCCCATCGCGGGCCGGCAGGCCTTTCTGGCGCTGGTCAAGAACCCCGTGGGCTGCAACGAAGTGCTGCGCATGCTCCTGCTCGACGAGGCGCCCAAGGACCTGCTGATCGTCATCAACGACAACCTGGCCGACGGCACCGACGTCTCGTGGCTGTGGGACGCGGATTTCGAGCTCTTGCAGGGGCGCGTGCGCTCGGTGGTCGTCGCCGGCACCCGCGCCGAGGACATGCGCCTGCGCCTCAGGTACGCCCTGGTGGACCCGCAGAAGGTATCGCTGCAGACGGACCCGGGCGCAGCGCTCGAACGCGGCCTGGCCAACGTCGCCCCCGGCGAGACGCTCTACATCCTGCCCACCTACACCGCCATGCTCGCCATGCGCCAGGTGCTGCAGGAGCGGGGGTATGTGGGGAGGTTTTGGGAGGATTGACGTGAGGCGTGAGGCGTGAGGCGTGATACGTGACCGTGCGGCCCATTGCGTGTTCCCTTCACCGATGCCACGCGGACGGAACACGCAACACGCAGCACCGCCACGCCTCACGCATCACGTATCACGCATCACGGATGGGCCTATGAGACTGACGATCTGCCACTTGTACCCCGATCAGATGAACATCTATGGCGATCGGGGGAATATCATCGCGCTGAGCCGGCGGGCGGCGTGGGCCGGGCTGGAGGTGGCCGTGCGCCGGGTGGAGCTGGGCGAGCGGCCCGATTTCCGCACTTTCGACATCCTCTTTCTGGGCGGCGGGCAGGACCGGGAGCAGGCGCGGGTCGCGCGCGACCTTGCGGAGGTCAAGGGGCCGTCGCTGCGCGAGGCGGTGGAGGATGGGCTGGCGCTGTTGGCGGTGTGCGGCGGCTACCAGCTCTTGGGTCGTTCCTTCATAACCGCCTCGGGCGCGGTGCTGCCGGGCATCGAGCTGTTCGACGCCTCGACGGAGGCGGGGCGCACGCGCTGCATCGGCGACGTCATTGTGCGCTCGGATGTGGCCGGGGCGCCGCGCACGCTGGTGGGCTTTGAGAACCACAGCGGCAAGACCTACCTGGGCGCGCGCGCCGCGCCGCTGGGGCGGGTGCTGTTTGGCCACGGCAACAACGGCCAAGACGGCTCGGAGGGCGCAGTCTACAGGCATGCCTGCGGCACCTACCTGCACGGGTCGCTCTTGCCCAAGAACCCCTGGCTCACCGACCTGCTCATCCGCCGCGCCGTCGAGCGGCGCTACGGCCCGGCCGCCGCGCTCCCTCACGTCGATGACGAGGTCGAGATGCGGGCCCACGAGGCGGTCATTGCCCGCATCCGCGCGCGGGGCAAGCTCGGCAAAGGCGCGACATAGGGCGGGGTTCACCGCAAAGGCGCAAAGACGCAAAGGGGACGCAAAGATAAGGGAAAGCACTGATGCACCCCACCGGCGTGAGCACGTTGGCCCCAGCCCGCCTGGGCGCAGTTGACCTTCCCCTCCCTTCGCGTCCCCTTTGCGCCTTCGCGCCTTCGCGGTGAACCCCGTCCTCCGCGCCAAGGCGGCGCGAAGGACTCGGACAGGTGGGGCGCCTCCCCTTTTCCCCCTTGGCGCTTCCTTTGCGTCTTTGCGCCTTGGCGGTGTAGCCCCGTCAGCCCCTCTCCGCCACGGCGATGAGGTCGCCGCTGGCCTCGGGGTCGAAGGGGCTGCCGTCGTAGGCGCCATAGAAGCGCGCGGCGCCCAGGCCGGCGCTGTGCAGTGCCTCGGCCAGATCCTTCTGGAAGATGGGGCGCAGCTCGGTGGCGCCCACGCGGTAGCGCCAGGCGTCGCCCGTGCGCTGCAAGGTAACGAGGTTGAAGGTCAGCGTGGCCTCGTGGAAATCCATAAAGCGGAAGAAGAGCCACTCGCGCTCGCCCTCGCGGTGCGATTGCAGCGGCATAAAGCGCTCGCGGCGCGGCCAGACGGCGTCATAGTTGCGGTTCTGGATCACTACCAGGCCGCCGGGCCGCAGCAGCTCGTGGAAATCGGCCAGAGCGGCGCGCTCGGCCTCGGGTGTGAGCAGGTGGGGCAGGCTGTTGCCCAGGCAGAGGATGGCGTCGAACTCGCTGGGGAAGGCCGGCGCCAGCTCGCCCAGGCCCGCGGCCACAAAGGGCACATCGCGGCCCTCGGCCTCGGCGGCAGCGCGCGCCCGCTCGACCATGGGCAGGCTCGAGTCGGCGCCGGCGGCCTCATAGCCGCGTGCGGCGAGCGCCAGGGCGTGGCGGCCGGTGCCGCAGGCGGCATCGAGCACGCGGCGCACGCCATGTTCGTGGAAGAGCCGCTCGAGGAAGGGCAGCTCGTGGGTCAGCCGCGCCGGCCAATCGACAAAGCGGTCGTAATCGGCCGCCAGGGCGTCATACAGTGCCATCAGCCACCTCCAGGCTCGGTTTGAACCGCGAAGGGCGCCAAGATCGCGAAGGAGGCACGAGAGGATCAAGCCGTCTTTGTGCTCGCCGCTGGCGGCGAGCTGCCGGTATGCCCTCGACAATCAAGAAACTTGGCGCGCCTTTGCGTGCTTGGCGCCCTTCGCGGTTCAATCCTTCTTCCCTCTGAGGCGGCGCAGCTTTTGGGCGCCGACGCACTCGGCGGCGTGGCTGCACCAGTCGATGCACGAGGCGCCGCGCTCGCGGGGCACCACTTGGCCACACTGCAAACAGCGCGCCACGAGCTCATCGCTCCAAATCTCCACCTCGTGCCCGCAGCGCGGGCAGGCGATGTACTCGGGGCGCACCTCGCGGAACAGCCGCGCCCCCGGGCAGTTGCTCCCCAACGTCATCTCCCACCTCCGAATGCGGGGCTCCACCGCAGAGGCGCGAAGGCGCCAAGGCAACGCCAAGGTTCAACTACAGGGCGATGGCTGCCGGCCACCCCTCCGAGTTGCTCCAAAGGTTCTTGCCCCTTGGCGTCGTCTTTGTGCCTTTGCGTCTTTGCGGTGAAGGCCCGTCCCTATCCATGAATGAGTGCGGGCAGGCAGCGGGTGCAGACCCACAGGCTCTGGCCCTTGGCGCGGCAGGGCAAGAGCACGGCGTGCTCCTCCGAATCGCCGCAGCGGAAGCAGGTTTGCGCCATGTAGCTCGGCCCGCGCTCCTCGGCGCGCGCCTCGGCCGCCTCAGGGTCGAAATCGGCCGCCTCGCGCACCTCGATGCTCAGCGCGCCGGTGGGGCACACCGCGAGGCAAAAGCCCGCCCCGTCGCAGAGCACGTCGTCGATCACACGCGCCTTGCCGTCCACAATCTCGATCGCCCCCTCGGCACAGGGGGTCACGCACAGGCCGCAGCCGGTGCACTTTTCCTCGTCAATGCGCACAATCTGCCGCTTAGGCATGTTGCTCTCCTGATAATTGCTGGTCTTCGGCAAACTCGACCTCATAGGGCAGGCCGATGGCCCCCTCTGGGCAGAGGTCCTCGCAATCGGCGCAATAGGCGCAGGCCTCCGGCTCGGCCAGGGCCGCGCGCCCGGCGACGAGCTGCAGCGCGCCCGTAGGGCAGGCGGCGACGCACTGCCCGCAGCCGCTACACAGCGCCGCGTCGATGATGGGGTATGCCTGGGTGTTCTGGCTCATATCGTCTTCTCCTGCCGATGCTGCCCTCATTGTAGCATAGTGGGCCAGCCGAGTCTGTGACTAGAGTCGCATTCTGCGGGAGGGCCGGAGCTCTCTCAGAAGGGACGGCTTCACCACAAAGGGCACAAAGGAGTTGTACCCTTTGTGGTGAAGCCGTCCCTCGCTCCTGAAACCTGACACACCGATTCTCATGGCGGGTGGTTGGGACGCCTTTCCTGGCAAAGAAGCCAGTCCGCCGCTGGCAAGCTCGTAGTGCGCACTACGAGCTCGAGCTCAGGCTCGCCAGCCTTCAGCGAGTCTCTGCCAATCGATACGCCGCCAGGGAAATTGGTGTGACAGGTCTCGGAGACCTGTCAGGTTTCGGGGGAAGGTCGCTGCTATTGGGCCGTGGCGTTGTGCGTGATGGCATAGTCCAGCGGCACGATCTCGATCCACGTCTGGCCGGGCTTGAGGGCGATGTCGTTGCCGCTGCCGTCCACCAGGCGCATCTGGTCGGCCGCTTCGGGGCGCAGCCACTGGCAGTCGACCATGACGCCGTCGCGGAAGACCTGGGCGCGGCCGCTGCCGACCCACCAGACCATGATGGCGGTGTTGCCCAGCTTGTCTTCGACGATGTCGGTCTTTTTGTGCTCGCAGTAAATGACGACGACATTGTCGGGGGCGAGCTGCGTGCCGGTGAGCGCATCGCCGTGCGGCGCGCCCTGGACGGCGCGAAGGTAGGTGCGCGAGGCCGCGTCGTAGCGATAGTCGACGGGTGCCTGGCCGGGGTAGGGCACGTGGATGCGCGTGGCCGGCGTGCCCTGCGGCGCCGCATCGGCAAAGACCATGTTGCGCACGTGCACCGGCGTGTCGCTGCCGTCGGCGATCAGGCGCTGGCGCACCTGCGGCAGGCGCACGTAGAGGTTGAAGGGTGCCACCTTGTCGGTAGAGCGGAAAAAGTACTCGCCGCCGTAGCCCACGTGGCGGAACTGCGGGTACTGCGATAGGTGGCTCAAGTACCACATGACGCCATCGGAGGCGCCGGCATCGACGAGGGCGGCATCGAGCTGGTGCAGCATCTCGAACACGGCCAGGCGCGTCGAACGGATGGGTCCAGCCACCTCGGGAACGCGGCTGAGAAAGACGCCGCTGATACGCGTGACAAAGTTGCCCTCGGCCAGCTCCTCGTAGACCATGTCGGCGCTCGACAGGCCCGACTGCGGCCGCGACTGGAGGTCGTGCCCGTAGCGCACCAGGATGGGCCGGTGCTGCAGCACGCCGGCATCGGCCACGCCCTGGCCCGTCAGCGGGTTGATATTGGGGTTGGGCGTCGGGCTCGGCGTAGCGCTGGGCAATGGGGTCGCCGTCGGCACGAGCGTCTGCGTCGCCGTGGGCTTGGGCGCCTCGGTGTCGACCGGGCGCGGCGTGGGCTGAGGCGTGGGGGGCGGCTTGGGGCTGCAGGCGGCCGCGAGGAGGCAGGCCACCAGGCAGCAGACCGGCAGTAAGGTGCGACGTGTCATGGGCGCAGTCCTTCTTTCGATGGCTCGGTTTGGCCGGCTGAACGTCATGCTTCAGTGCGATTATAACACAAAAGGGAGAAGAGAAGTAAAGCTCAGACCTCGGCCATGGCCTCGAGCGCCGGGCGGTCTTTGACGATGATGCGGTGCCGCTCGACGGCGACCAGGCCCTCGTCTTGCAGCTCGGCCATGAGGCGGCCGACGACGTCGCGCACGGTGCCCAGCTCGGCGGCCATCTCGGCCTGGGTGAAGCGGCGGCCGGGTTGAGCGGCTTGGCGCAGCAGCAGGCGGGCGAGGCGCGCGCGCACGGTGCGGAAGGACAGGTCTTCGACCAGCGCGGCAAAGCGGCGCAGGCGCGTGGCCAGGTCGGCCAGCACGGCCTCGGCGAGCGGCGGGTAGTGGCGGATGGCGGCGAGGAAATCGTCGCGCGGGATGGCGCAGAGGGTCACGGCGTTGGCCGCGGTAGCGCTGGCCGGGTTGGGGGCGCCGTCGAGCACGGGCACGAGGTTGAGCGCCGCGCCCGGGCCGAGGCGGTCGAGCACTTGCTCGCGGCCGCCGGCCGAGACCTTGTAGACCCGCACCTGGCCGCTGACGACGAAATAGACCGCCTGCGCCGGCTCGCCCTCCAGCAGGATCAGCTCGCGCCGGGCATAGCTGCGCAGGCTGGCACGGCCGGCGACGTCGGCCAGGGTGGGCGCGCTGAGGCGCCCAAAGTAGGGGATGCGCTTGAGGAAATCGACGATCTCGTTGGCCATACCCCCTGCCTCCGGCGCCGGGGTCGTGCGGCGCCTGGGGCGTATTATACCTGCAGAATGGCGCCGGCTCAAGCACAGGCCACCCGGCGGCACCGGCCCTTACGCTCCGCATCCGCCCGGTGCAGATCCCTTGTGGGGTTTGGTTGGGCCGTCCTGTGCTGCTGGCCGCCCGCGGGCGGCCAGCAGCACAGGACGGCCCAACCAAACCCCATCCCATGCCCCCGACTGGGCGGGGGCCCTCACGCTCGCGTGTTGCCAACGTACCCGCGAGGAGCTTTGCCATTGGGCGAATGAAAGCGGCCCCCAGATAGGACAAGTATATGAATAGAAACCACGCTGCTACCAGGAGGAGGTTCGCCGGTGGCTGGTGAGGATCGCAACGCTCCGCATGTCGAGTGTGTCAATGCGGTGGCCCTGCCCGGGTTAGGCCGCGGCCTGGCCACGCTCGACCTGTTGATTACCCTCACCAACGCTGGCCTGAACCTGCCCACCATCCTAAAGACGGTGCTCGACGCCACGGCCGACCTCTTGGGGCTGCCGAACGGCATTATCCTGTTGTGGGATGGAACGCGCCGCGCCCTGGTGCGGGCTGCCGAGCGCGAGCTGGCGCCCGATCGGCTGCCGCACGACGGCGCCATCCCCGAGGGCGAGCTGGCGCAGTGGCTGGTGGGGCGCGTCTTTGCCGGCCAGGCGCCCGTGTTCCTCGATGACGCGCGTGCCGCCTCGGGCTACAGCGACACGCGCGCCGTAGCTCAGGGCGCTGTCGCCGTGGCCGCTGTGCCCCTGGTGGCGCGCGAGCGGGCGCTGGGCGTGCTCCTGCTGGCCGGCAATCTGCCGCGATCCTTCTCGGCCGGCCACCGCCACATCCTGCAGACCATCGGCCGCCAGCTCGCCGGCACCATCGAGAACGCCCGGCTGTACGAAGACGCGGCGAGGCGCGCCGATCAGATGCGCCTGCTCATCGAGCTGGGGCAGCGCCTGAGCGCCATACTCGATCTCGACCCGCTGCTCAAAGCCATCGTCGGCGAGGTGCAGGCGACCTTTCGCTGCCCGCTGGTGGCGCTGCTCCTGGTCGAGGGCGAGGGGCTGCGCGTGAGCGCGGTGGCGAGCCGCGGCCAGGCGGCGGTGTTTGATGACGGCCTGGTGTTGCCCGCCGGCGCCGGCCTCTCGGGCTGGGTGGCCCAACACGGCGAGCCGCTCTGCGTGCCCGACGTGTCGGCCGACGGGCGCTACTGGAGCTCGCAGAAGGTGCACGGGGGCATCATCCACTCGGCGCTGGCGGTGCCCATCCAGCTCGGCGGGCAACTGCTGGGCGTGCTCGACCTGGAGAGCGATCGCCCAGCCGCCTTCGATGCGATGGATGTGGCGTTGGTGCAGACCGTGGCCAACCAGGCCGCCGTGGCTGTCAGCAACGCCCGCGCCTATGCGCAGGCCGAGCAGCAGGCGGCCACGCTGCGCGCCCTGCTGAGCACGACGCAGGAGCTGAACTCGACGCTGGACCTGCGCCAGTTGCTCGAAGCGATCGTCTGCCACGTGAGCGCGCTGATCGACGTCGATAGTTGCATCATCACACTGCTCAACCCCGAGACGGGCGTGTTGACCCCGGTGGTGTTGCGCCACGAATGGGCCGGCCAGGTGTTGGGCACAACCTGGAAGGTGGGCGAGGGTTTTACCGGCCACGTGGCCCTGACCGGGGTGGGCGAGTTCACCAACCGCGCCGACCTCGACCCCCGCGCCGTGAACATCCCCGGCACACCCGACGAGCCCGAGGCCCTGCTGGCGACGCCGCTGCGCCACCAGGGCAAGGTCATCGGCACCATGACCCTCTGTCGCGTGGGCGAGCGCGGCTTTTCGCAGGCCGACCTCGAGCTCGTCGACAGCTTTGCCAGCCAGGCGGCCATCGCCGTGGAGAACGCCCGCCTCTATACCGAGAGCCAGCAGCGCGCCCGCCAGTTGGAGCGCGCCCACGCCCGGCTGCTGGCGGCGCAGAACCAGTTGCTGCAGGCCGAAAAGCTCTCGGCCATCGGGCAGTTGGCGGCGGGCATGGCTCACGAACTCAACAACCCGCTGACAGCCATCATGGGCTTTGCGCAACTGCTCGACGCCGAAGACCTCAGCCCATCGGGCCACGCCGACCTGCAGCGCATCCTGGCCGCCGTGGGCCGCTCGCAGAGGATCGTGGCCAACCTGCTCACCTTTGCCCGCCAGCAGCCCATCGCCCCACGGCCGGTGGACCTCGCGGCCCTCATCGAGCGCACGCTGCGGCTGTACGGTTGCCGCAGCAGGGGCGAAGCATTCCCTGGGGACTCTTGTGCCGCTGACCAGCTCACGCCGGCGCAGGCTTCGCCCCTACGCCTGGGCAACGTGCGCATCCGGCAGGAGCTGGCGGCGGACCTGCCGGAGGTATGCGTGGACCCGGTGCAGATGGAGCAGCTCGTCGAGCACCTGCTGCGCCACGCCTACCGGGCCACGAGCGAGGCCGGCGGGGGCACGCTGTCGGTGCGCCTCACGCGGCCCAGCCAGGATATGGTGCGCCTCGAAGTCGCCGACGAGGGCGCGCCCATCCCCGCAGACACGCTGCCCTACATCTTTGACCCCTTTAGCACCACCGGCGACGCGCAGAACCTCGGCCTGTCGGCCTGCTTCGGCATGGTGCGCGCGCACCGCGGGCGCATCTGGGCCGAGCCACGGCCGGAGGGCGGCACCTCCTTCGTCGCCGAGCTGCCGATTGACGCCCTGGCCGGACCCATGCCCGGCGGCCTACCCGCCGACCGCCCCATCCTCGTCGTCAGCGGCGACGGCGAGCTGGCCGCAACGTTGGGGTCGGCGGTGGAGGGCATGGGCCAGCGGCCGGTACACGTGGAAAGCGCCGAGGCCGCGCTGGCCGAGATTGTGGTGGGCCACTATGACCTGGTGCTCTGCGACGTCACCCTGCCCGGCATGAGCATCGAGCGCCTCTACGAGAGCGCGCGCGCCAACGACCCCGCGCTGGCCACCCGCTTTGTGGCCATCGGCGCGGCCGCAACAGCGCCCAGGGGTGTGCCTGTCATCGAGACGCCGCTCGACCTGGAGCGCTTACGGCAGGCCATCGCCGGCTGCCTCGACGCCTAGAGTCCCTTTGCCACTTCTCGCCATGTGCCACAGGTTCGTAGTTGGCGCTTGAGCGCAGGTCAAGGCGCTCAAGCGTCAACTACGATCCTGTGGCACATGGCGGCCTCTGTAGGTTTCCATCTTTGCATCCTCTCCGTTCCAGGGTGTATAATCCAACCGTGGGCAGCGGCTACCCGCTAGAACGGAGCAAGATGCCCCAGGTCTATGTAGCCCTCGACTTGGAAACCACCGGGCTGAGCCCCGAGCACGACGCAATCATCGAGATCGGCGCCGTGCGCTTTCGCCCCGACCGCGTGCTCGATACCTGGTCAACCCTGGTCAACCCCCACCGCCCCATCCCCTTCAAGATCCAGCACCTGACCGGCATTTCTCAGGCCGAGGTGCGCGGCGCGCCGGCGCTCGCCCAAGTGCTCGGCGACCTGCGCCACTTTGTGGGCGAGCACACCGTGGTGGGGCACAACATCTCCTTCGACCTGGCCTTCCTCGGCCGCCAGGGCGCGCTGACGCAGAACCTGGCCATCGATACGTTCGAGCTGGCCTCGATCCTGCTGCCCGAGGCGCCGCGCTACTCGCTGGGCGCCCTGGCCGACCGGCTGGGCATCAACCTGCCGGTGCGCCACCGCGCGCTGGAGGACGCCACCGCGACCAAGGACCTCTTCCTGGCCCTCTTGGAGCGCGGGCTGGAGATGGACCTGGAGGTGCTGCAAGAGATCAACCGCCTGGCCAGCCGCTCCGAGTGGTCACTGCGACATATTTTTCGCGAGCTGGAGCGGGCACGGGCGCGCACGGCCTCAGCGGGCACCATCCGCGCGCAGCTCCTGGAGAAGGGCGTGCTCGACAAGGCAGCGATGGGCCTGGTGCTGGGCCGCCGGCCGCAGGAGCCGGCGCTGCGCCCCTCGAGCACAGCGGTGCGGGTGGATAGCAGGGCCATGGCAGCCCTACTCGCCCCCAGCGGCCCCTTTGCCCGGCAGTTCCCCGGCTATGAGCACCGCCCACAGCAGATCGAGATGCTCGAAGCCGTGGCGCAGGCGTTCAACGCGGGCGGCCAGTGGCTGATGGAGGCGGGCACGGGCACGGGCAAATCGTTGGCCTACCTCCTGCCGGCGGTCGATTTCGCCGTGCGCAACGGGCGGCACGTGGTCGTGTCGACCAACACCATCAACCTGCAAGACCAGCTCTTCCTGAAAGACATCCCCGACCTGCAGCGCATCCTCGAGCGGCCGTTCAAGGTGGCCGTACTCAAGGGGCGCAACAACTATATCTGCCTGCGGCGCCTGGCCCAGTTCCGCAAGAGCGAGCGCCTGAGCACCGACCAGGTGCGCGTGCTGGCCAAGATCCTGGCCTGGCTGCCGGTAACGGCCACGGGCGACCAGGCCGAGCTGACCCTGATCAACCAGGAGGGCAGCATCTGGGCGCAGATTGGCGCCGAGGGCGACAACTGCCTGGGCGAGCGCTGCCCGCACCGGCGCGGCGGCAGTTGCTTCCTAGCGCGGGCGCGGGCGCGCGCCGAGGCGGCGCACATTGTCATCGTCAACCACGCCCTGCTGCTCTCCGACGTGGGCCTCGAAGGGCGGCTGCTGCCCGAGTTCCGCCACCTGGTGGTCGACGAGGCGCATCACCTCGAAGCGCGGGCCACCGAGAGCCTGGGCTACGCCGTGGACCAGCGCCAGCTCGACGGGCTGTTGAACAGCCTGAGTATGCGCCTGGGCGGAGACCGGCGGGGCGGCATCTTGGGCGAGCTGCCGGCCGGCCTGCAGCACAGCACCGTCACGCCGGCGGTGCGACAGCGCGTCGAGGCGCTGATCGAGCCGCTGCACACCGAGGTGGACCGGTTGCGGCAACAGGTGACCTACTTCTTTGATGCGCTCGACGGCTTTGTGCGCGACCAGTTGGAGGGCCGGCGCCAAAGCGAGTATGATACCCAGATGCGCCTGACCCCGGGCCTGCGCGCGCAGCCCTCCTGGTCGCACGTCGAGATGCGCTGGGACGACGCCTCGCGGACCTTCAAGGTGCTGATCCACGACCTGGCGCGCCTGGCCGAAGCCTATGACGAATTGGCCGATGCTGGCATTGCCGACTATGACGAGCTGCAGCAGGGGCTGCGCGCCCGCCTGCAGCGCACGGGCACGAGCTGCGATCAGCTCGAAACCATGGTGATGAAGCCCTCCGGAACCTCGATCTACTGGCTGACCGTGTCGGCGCGCGACGGCTCGCTCAGCCTGCAGATGGCGCCCCTCGAGGTGGGGCCGCTGCTGCAGCACGGCCTCTTCGACCGCCTGGAGACGGCCATCCTCACCTCGGCCACCCTGCGCACCGGCGGTGACTTTGACTATATGTGCGGCCGGCTGGGCCTGGATGGGGCCAGCCACCTGGCCGTGGGCTCGCCGTTCGACTATCGGAGCTCGACGCTGATCTACCTGCCCACCGATATCCCCGAGCCCGGCAGTCCGCACTATCAACGCACGGTCGAGCAGGCCATGGTCGAGCTCTGCCGCGCCACCAAGGGGCGCACGCTGGGCCTGTTCACCTCCTACACGCAACTGCGCGCCACGCAGCGCGCCATCAGCGCGCCGCTCGAGCAAGACGGCATCGTCGTCTATGGCCAGGGGGTCGACGGCTCACGGCGCCAGCTCCTCGAGAATTTCCGCAGCACCGAGCGGGCGGTGCTCCTGGGCACGCGCAGCTTTTGGGAAGGGATCGACGTCGTCGGCGGGGCGCTGAGCTGCCTGGTCATCGCGCGGCTGCCCTTCAGCGTGCCGTCGGACCCGATCACCGCGGCGCGCTGCGAGACGTTCGATGACCCGTTCAACGAGTACCAGGTGCCCGAGACGGTGCTGCGCTTCCGCCAGGGCTTTGGCCGCCTCATCCGCCGCGGCGACGACCGCGGGCTGGTGGTCATCCTCGACCGGCGCATCCTGACCAAGTCGTACGGGGCAGTGTTCATGCGCTCGTTGCCCGAATGCACCGTGCAGCGCGGCCCGCTGCGCGACCTGCCGGCCGCCGCCGTCAAGTGGATCGACGGCGAAGCGCCGGTGCAACAGTCTCTCGGGCTGTAAGAGACGATTCACCGCAAAGGCGCAAAGAGGACGCAAAGGGAAGGGAGTTCTTCGCGTTTCCTTTGCGTCTTTGCGGTGAGCTTCGTCGGCGTGGGTTTGCCGCTCTGGGCCTCTTTGTGTAGACGGGGGTAGCCATGCGCAAAGGGTTGCTGACGCTCGTCGTCCTGCTTGCCGTGCTCCTCGCCGGGTGCGCGCCGGCCACCGCCCCGCAGAATGGCCCGCCCTTGGCGGTGTACTATGCCGGGCCAGAGGATGGGGTGCAGCAGGCGCTGGCGCTGGCCGGGCGCGAGGCGGGCTGGCAGGTCGTCGCCGACGCGGCGCAGGCCGAGGTGCTCGTCCTCAACGGGCGCGTTCCCGATGCGCCGGCGTTGGCGGCACGGGTGCAGGCCGGGGCGGGGCTGGTGCTGTTCCTGGGCCCCGAGATCGACGCGGCGCAGGCGAGCGCGCTGCTGGGCCAGCCGGTGACCCTGGCGCCCCAGAGCGCGCCGCTGAGCCTGACCGACGCCCCCGGCGTGCAGGATGCGCTGCTGAGAGAGATCGTCTGGAACAGCGCGCCGCAGGTGCGCGAGCGCGTGCTGCTGGAGGGGAGCGGCCTCGAGCCCCTGGTGGTGGGCTTTGAGGATGGCTCGCTCGTGCTGGGGCGGGCGACGGTGGGCCGGGGGCGGGCCTACGTCGTGGCGGCCTACCTTGGCGCAGCCAACCCGCAGATGCAGGAGTGGGGCTACTGTACCTACCTGGTCTACCATCTGGCCGAGCGCGCCGCCGGCCACACGCCCCTCTCCTACGCCAGCTATGCCGGCTCGCCCGTGCCCCACGCCGCCGAACAGCGCCTGCTCTACATCCTGCTCGCGGCGATGCTGGCCAGCACGGGGCTCATCTTCTGGGCGGTGCGCCGCTACAGCCAGGCGCACCCCGAGGGCCTCGACTCACTGCTCTCGAGCCGCGAGGCCTTCAAGGCGCGCCAGGCTTCCACCGCGTGGGAGGAGGTCGGTTTTCACCGGCCGCTGGGCGGCTTCCTCTTTGCCTTCGGCCTGGGGCTGATCCTCTTTGTGCCGCTGATCATCTACCAGAACATCATCCTGCCGGTGTACATCCTGCCCTCGGCGCAGGCGCTGGGCATGTGGGGCCGCGTGACCCAGTTCTTTAGCTTCCTGTGGCAGCTCTTCGACATGGGCACCTCGGTGGCGCTGGTCAAGTTCTTTGCCGAGCACCGCGTCGACGACCCGCGCAAAGGCATCCAGTACGTGCAGGTCTTTGTGTGGTGGCAGGCGCTGTCGGGCGCGGTGCAGGTGGCGGGCGTCATCTTTGTGGCGGGCACCTTCCTGCCGCGCACGGCCTATGCCCTCTACGCCTGGAGCATCATCATCCACGCGCTGATCCAGTTGCCGGGCTTTTACGAGGTCTTTCGCCACGCCCTCATCGGCTGGCAACGCTTCGACTATGGGCAGATCCTCGACCTGGCCCTGACGGCCTTCCTGCCCATGGTCACCCAGCCGCTGCTGGTGATAGTGATGATTGCCTGGGGCCGCGCCAACCCGACCTTTGGCGCCTCCATGGGCGGGCTGTTGGGCCTGGGGCTCGCGGCCTATGCCACGCAGCTCTTGTCCTTCCTGATGGGGTTCCTGCTCTACCGGCGGTTGGGCTATCGTGCCCGCCTGCTCTTCATGGCCCATTTTGACTGGCGCACCGTCGTCAGCGCCTTCCGCTTCGGCACCTTCGAGATGCTCGGCGCCATCGCCTGGGCCATCGGCGAGGCGCTGGTCATCCTCATCACCCAGATGCGGCTGATCAACTACAACGAGGTCTGGGGCAACTGGACCCTGGCCGCCAACTTTGTCACGGCCTACACTATCCTGCAGGTGCTCTACGCCAACCTGATGCCAGGCATATCGGAAGCCATCTCACACGGCTACAAGCGCCTCTCGCAATACTATACCGCCATGGGCTACAAGTGGGGCGCCATGATCAGCGCCTTTGTGGGGGCGGTGCTGCTGGCGGTGGCCGACCGCTTCATTCTGGGCGCCAGCGGCCCCGAGTTCGTGCGCGCGGCCACCTATGCCGTGCCACTCATCCTCTGGGGCGTGATCCAGTTCGGTTCGTGGATGGCCGACGAGGTGCAAAAGGGCGCCAACCGGCCTTACCTGCGCTCGGTGATGACCACTCTGGAGCAGGTGATCCGCATCGTCCTGGCGCTGGTGCTGGTGGTGCGCTGGCAAATCTCCGGCCTGATCGCCGCCTATTTCGTGGGCCTGCTGACCAAGGTGCTGCTGTCGTACGCCATCGACCACCGCCTGTGCTTCCCGCACCGCTACTACGCCTGGCAGTCGCTCGCGGCACCGGCGCTGGCCGGCGCGGCGCATTTCGCCGTGCTGCGCTGGGTGACGGGCCTTATCTGGCGTGGCGACCAGGTCACCTCGATCATCATCCTCCTCGTCGGGCTGCTGCCGTCGCTGCCACTCTTCGCCTTCCTCTTCGGCCTGGCCGGCGGCTGGGACGACGACACCCTGGCCGAGGTGCGCCAGTCGGTGAACCTGACGAGCTTTGCGCGGCCGCTGGCCTGGCTCTTCTGGGCAGCGACGGCGCTCGGCGCGCGCATCAGCCCGCTGCACGGGCGCTTCCCCATCACCATCCGCGCGGCGGCGGTGGAGGAGGCCGCGGCGCTCACGGCACAGCGGGTGCGCCTGGCATAGCCCGACACGCTGTGCACTAGCCCAGGAGCACGCCCCAGAGCTGCCGGTGACCGGGTTACCCGCTTCGTACGAGTCCGTGCCGGCCCCTTATTGGGGGGTGATGATGGACCGGCGAGGTATGGCGGCCCCGCGGGGCCGCCATACCTCGCCGGTCCATCATCACCCCCCGTTCCCGGTTAGCGCCGGGGCCAGCGGAGCAGATGCCCGGCGAAACCCCGGGTTGTCGGCGCCTTGGTGGTATAGCCTCAACTCAGCGCTATCCCTCTCATCATGTGGTATAATGGGTACGTCAACTACCGGTCAACCCAGGGAGACGAGTGTGGAAGCACAGGGTTTTGAAGCGTTACTGAACCGTGAAGAGCGGGCGCTGCTCGCCACGTTCACCACCCCCGCCGGCATCCAGGCCTTCCTCGACGGCATCGCCTACAGCACCGAACCCATCTACCGCTGTCCGTTGCGCGTATTGCGCGAGCGCACTGGGCACTGCTTCGATGGCGCGCTCTTTGCTGCGGCGATGCTGCGGCGCCTCGGCCAGCGGCCGCTGATCGTCGACATGCTGCCCAACGAGCGCGACGACGACCACGTGCTCGCGGTCTACCGCGTCGACGGCTATTGGGGCGCCGTGGCCAAGTCGAACTTTGCCGGGCTGCGCTACCGCGAGCCGGTGTACCGCAGCCTGCGCGAGCTGATCATGTCGTACTTTGAGGTGTACTTTAACGTCAACGGCGAAAAGACGCTGCGCGGCTACACCACGCCGCTGGACCTTTCGGCCTTTGACGCCCGCGACTGGCTGGCCAGCGACGAGCCGCTGGAGGCAATCGCCGACCGGCTCGGTGAAATACGCCACTTTTCGCTGCTGACGCCGGCCATGGTCGCGCGGCTGGCGCCGGTCGATGTGCGCTCGTACCAGGCCGGCCTGCAGGGCAGCAACCCGGCGGGTCTGTTCAAGCTCGAATAGCCGGAGTCCCGAACTTGTTCGGGCTCGGGGAACAGCCCGGGCCGGAGCCCCGAACAAGTTCGGGGCCGGGGAACGCGCGGCCGGAGCCCCGAACTTGTTCGGGGCCGGGGAACGCGCGGCCGGAGCCCCGAACTTGTTCGGGGCCGGGGAACGCCCCAACAAGCTGGGGAGTCCGGGTCGGAGTCCCGAACTTGTTCGGGACCAGGGGAACGCCCCAACAAGCTGGGGAGTCCGGGCCGGAGTCCCGAACTTGTTCGGGGCCGGGGAACGCGCGGCCGGAGCCCCGAACTTGTTCGGGGCCGGGGAACAGTCCGGGCCGGAGTCCCGAACTTGTTCGGGGCCGGGGAACGCGCGGCCGGAGCCCCGAACTTGTTCGGGACCAGGGGAACGCGCGGCCGGAGCCCCGAACTTGTTCGGGACCAGGGGAACGCCCCAACAAGCTGGGGAGTCCGGGCCGGAGTCCCGAACTTGTTCGGGACCAGGGGAACGCCCCAACAAGTTGGGGAGTCCGGGTCGGAGTCCCGAACTTGTTCGGGGCCGGGGGAACAGCCCGGGCCGGAGTCCCGAACCTGTTCGGGCTCGGGGAACGCCCCAACAAGTTGGGGGGGGTTGGGGGCAGCGTGGGCGTCTACGAGTTGTTGCATAGCTGGGCGCTGTGGGGCGGGCGGGGGCGCACCGCCGGACGGGCGCGCGGGCGCGTGCTGGAGCTGGGCGTCGGCGGGGGCGCCAACCTGCCGCACTATGGCCAACCGCGCTGCATGGTGGGTGTGGACCCCAGCCCCGAGGCGCTCTGCCATGCGCGCGAGCAGGCCGGCGCGCTGCGCTTCCCCGTGGCGCTGGTGCGTGCCCGCGCCGAGGCGCTGCCCTTCGCCGCGCAGCAGTTCGACACCGTGGTGGGTACGCTCGTCTTCTGCTCGGTGGCCGACCCTGCGACGGCCCTGGTCGAGGTGCGGCGCGTGCTGGCGCCGGCAGGCGAGCTGCGCCTGGTGGAGCACATCCTGCCCGCGCGTGGCGCCCTCCGGTTCCTCGTTGGCCTCATCGCCCCCCTCTGGTTCCGCTTCAGCCGCGAGTGCCGCCTCGATCGTGAGACGCCCCAGACGGTGCTTGCCGCCGGCCGGTCGCTCCGCGAGCTGCGCGACCATGCCGGCGGCGTGGTCGTCGAGTTGGTCGCCGAGCGCAGCGAAGGGTAACGAGGCAACCACCAAGAGCACAAAGGATAAACGCGGGGTTTGGGCGGGTTGCAGCGGAGCTCAGTGCCCGGCTATCACCAGGACGCTGACCGTGACGAGTTGTTGCTCAACTAGGCTGCTAGCCGACGAGGGCCTCCAGCCGATCGACGAGGCCGGCGAGCACGGCAAAGGCGGCCTCGACGGGCTGGGTCGTGGCCATGTCGACGCCGGCGAGCTTGAGCGCGTCGAGCGGGTAGAGCGAGCTGCCGGCGCTGAGAAAGCGCACATAGGCCTCGGCGGCGCCGGGGGTGCCGGCCAGGATGCGCTGCGAGAGGGCATTGGCCGCCGAGATGCCGGTGGCGTACTGGTAGACATAGTAGTCGCTGTAGAGGTGACTGAACGTGGCCCAGGTGATGCCCACGCGCGGGCGGTCGATGGACATCTCGCCGCCATAGCTCTCGGCAAAGAGGTCGGCCATGCGCTCGATCATCAAGTCGGCCGCGAGGCCCTCGCCGCGCTCGACACGTTCGTGCATCTCGAGCTCGAAGCGGGCCAGGGTGGGCATGATGAACAAGTAGCGGTGGAAATTCGACATGGCCTCTTCGATCACAGCCACCTGGAAGGCCGGGTCGGGGTTCGTCGCCAGCAGGTGGGCGCGCAGCATGGCCTGGTGAAAGTTGGAGGCCACTTCGGCCAGGAAGAGGGCATAGTCGGTGTAGATCATCGGCTGGGTGCGCCAGGTGAGGTACGAGTGCATCGAGTGGCCGAGCTCGTGGGCCAGGGTCGAGACGCTTTCGAGCGTGCCGTCGTAGGTCATCATGATAAAGGGGGAGGTGCCCGGCGAGCCGTAGGAGAAAGCGCCGGCCATCTTGCCCTGGTTGGGGCAGAGGTCGACCCAGCGCTCTTCGAGGCAGCCGCGGCGCAGGGTGGCGGCATACTCGGCGCCGAGCGGGGCCAGGGCCTGCGCGATCCACGCGACAGCCTGAGCATAGCCCACCTCGGGCTTGCCCGGCACCAGGGGTGCCCAGATGTCGTAGGGGTGCAGCGTGTCGACCGCGAGCGCGCGGCGGCGCAACGCCCAGTAGCGGTGCCAGGTGGGCAGGTGGCGACGAAAGACGTCGCTGAGGTTGTGGAACACTTCGAGCGGGATGTTGTGCTCAAAGAGCGAGGCGGCGAGGGTGGATGGGTGGTGCCGCACGCGCATGGCAAAGACATTCTGCCGCAGCGACGTGGCCAGGTTGTTGGCCAGGGTATTCCTGAAGGCCAGGTAGGTATCGGTATAGTGCTCCCAAGCAGTGCGCCGCGCCTCGCGGTCGGGGCCCGAGAGGATGGTGTCGAGCGTGCCCTGCGTCACCTTGACCGGCGTGCCGTCGGCGGCGCGCGCCGGGGCGAAGCGGAAATCGGCATCGGCCAGCGTGCTGGCGGTAGTAGAGGTGCCGGCAAAGGGGTCGACCAGCAGCCCCAGCACCTCCTCGACCTCGCCTGAACGCAGGTGGGGCGCCTTGCGCAGGAGGTCGGCGACAGAGTGGGCGTAGACGGCCAGGCGCGGCTCCTCCTGCAGCCAGCGCGCGAGGGTGGCCTGGCCGATGGCGAGGAGCTCGGGCTCGACAAAGGCGGCCGCGGCCCGCGCCTGACCGACCAGCCCCATGGCCCGGCCCTGCAGCGCGGCCGCGGCTTGGTCGGCGGTATCGACGCTGTAGGACATGCGGGCGTAGAAGACCAGCTTGCCGACACGGCGCGCCAGGCCATCGCGCGCGGCCAGGGCATCGGCCAAGACGGCGGCCGACTCGCCCAGGCGGCCCTGGAAGCGGGCCAGGCCGGGCAGGGCCGCGGCGATGGCCGCGTACTCGGCCTCCCAGGCGGCGGGGGAGGGGTAGACGCTCTCGGCGTTCCAGGTGTGCTCGCGCGCGACCTCGCTGCGTGGTGGGATGGATATACTGGACACGATCATCTCCTCCGGGCATTGCTGCTCGTTGGGCATCTTACACCCGTTGCAACGGTTTCGCAAGCGCTGTCGACAACGCTACCCGGGTCCCATGCTTCGCGCTACCTGGGTTGGGAGCCGGGTGGCAGCGGAGCGGAATAGTCGGCTATGGCCCGAGCGGGTGCGGGTCTTGCATGCAACCCCTGCCAGCGCTTGGCCCCCCTACCGTTCCCCCGTCGCGGAGGAATGGGGTTGCGTCTCCGGGGTCTGCCGGCGTGAAACACGACGAATGGGCGGCGCTGCGCGTCGGAAGCCAACCTAATTCCCCCGCGACGGGGGAACGGTAGGGGGGCCAAACGCTGCGCAACGGAGTCGCCCGTCAATTGCGGCGCGGCCCGGATTGTTGCCAGGAAGCCTGATCGTCGCCCATGGAAATCGATGCATCATTTGGTGGCGCGCTGGGCTTTCTGCAGCGCCAGCTCGGGGTCGAGGCGGCCGGTGACGATGTCGCCAAAGGCCTCGGCCCAGACCTGATTGAGCTTGATGTAGAAGGGGGCCGGGTCCTGGGGGGGCACAAAGGCGTACTCGAGCGAGCTGCGCACGGCGGCAGCCAGGTCGGCGCCGGCCGTCTTGGCAAAGGCCTCGCCGTTGGCCACCGAGCGGCGCGCCGGGGCGAGGTGCGCCGGCACCTGGCGGCTGAGGAAATCGAGCCACTGCCAACAGAGCTCCGGATGCGCCGCCTTGGCCGAGATGGCGACCCCTTCGACCCGGGCCAGGGTGGCCTGGGTGCGCTCGCGGGGCAGCACGGCAACGCCCCAGTTGAGCTGGCCGTCGCCCGGCGCCGGGCGGGCCGAATAGTAGCCCGCCCACATGGCCACCTTGCCGGCGCCGACGCCGCCATAGATGCCGCGTTCGCCAAAGGCGTCGCGCGCCTCGAGGAGGTTGGCCGAGACGTCGTAGCGGAAGATCAGGTCGGCATACCACTGCAGCGCTTCGAGGGCCTCGGCATTGTCGAAGGTCAGGCGGCTGGGCTTGAGCCAGTCGTCGGCCAAGCGCCCGCCATGCTGCAGGATAAAGAGCCAGGGCTCCTCGGGCCAGAGGCCGGCGGCGTAGCCATAGATGCCCCCGTACTGGTTGCGCAACTGCTGGGCGGCCTGCAAAAAGACATCCCAGGTCCAGCCGGCCTTGGGGTACGCCACGTTGCGCTCGTCGAAGAGGCCCTTGTTGTAGTACATGACGACGGGGTCGATGCCGAGGGGGAGCGCCCAGACCTTGCCCTCGCGGCTGAAGGCCTGCAGCGCCGGGGCGTACAGATCGTCCTTTTCGGCCAGCCAGCCATCGAGGCTGAGCAGATCGCCGCGCTCGAGCTGTGGCCCGAGGGGCAGCGAGACGACCAAGGTGTCGGCCTCGTCGGGGGTGAGGGCGGCCAGCGCCGCCTGCCGCCTGGGGAGGATGCGGACGGTCACAGTGGAGTGGCTGGCGCTGAAGGCCCGCGCCTGCGCTTCATAGTAGCCCAGCTCCTCGTCGAGGCAGGCAAAACTGATGCTCGCCGGCTGCGGCGTGGGCGTGGGCCGGCGGCAGCCGGGCAGGAGCAGGGCTGTGATCAGGCCCAGGATGGCCGCCGCGAGCATCAGGCACCTGGCTCTGCGCGTCTCCTTCACGTCGCACATGTCGTCCTCCTCCGCGGGCGGGTCTGCGGCCCCTGGGCTGCGTCGTCTATGCGATTATTCGACCCTGCTCGAGGACGGTGGAGCAAGAGTCGTGCCTATCGTGCAGGTGAGGCCGAGAGGCCTGCCTGTTCCTGAAGAGTTGGACGGGGCGAGGAATGTCCGTATAATTGGCATGCGTGGCCCACCCCTTGAGGAGGAAGACGACCATGAAAGGCATTATCCTGGCCGGCGGGCATGGCACGCGCCTGCGCCCGCTGACCCTCTCGATCAGCAAACAGTTGTTGCCCGTGTACGACAAGCCCATGATCTACTATCCCCTCTCGATGCTGATGCTGGCCGGCATCCGCGAGGTGCTGGTCATCAGCAGCCCCGAGGACCTGCCGGCCTTCCGGCGGCTGCTGGGCGACGGCAGCCAGTGGGGCATGCGTTTTGCTTACGCCGAGCAGGATCAGCCGCGCGGCCTGGCCGATGCCTTTCGGGTGGGGCGCGAGTTTGTGGGGCGCGAGCCGGTGTGCCTGATCCTGGGCGACAACATCTTTTTCGGCCACGGGCTGCCCGAAAAGCTGCGCGCGGCGGCGCAACTGACGAGCGGGGCACTGGTGTTCGCCTACCCGGTGCGCGACCCCGAGCGCTACGGCGTGGTCGAGTTCGACGGGCAGGGCCGCGCCCTGAGCATCGAGGAAAAGCCCCAGAAGCCGCGCTCGAACTATGTGGTGCCGGGGCTCTACTTCTACGATGGTCAGGTGACCGAGTATGCGGCGTCGCTCACGCCGTCGGCGCGCGGCGAGCTGGAGATCACCGACCTCAACCAGCTCTACCTGCGCCGGGGCCAACTGCGGGTGGAGGCGCTGGGGCGCGGCGTGGCCTGGCTCGATGCGGGCACGCACGAGTCGCTCCTGCAGGCGGCCAATTTCGTGCAGGCGGTGGAGGAGCGGCAGGGGATGATGATCTCGTGCCCCGAGGAGATTGCCTACCGCATGGGCTTTATCGGCAGCGCGCAACTGCGACACCTGGCCACACGCCTGGCGACGAACGGCTATGGCGCCTATCTGCTGCACCTGCTTGATGATGGCAGTCAGGCAGGCCCACGCTGAGCCCGGCTTTTGCACCCAGCAGAGGCGGCTCCCACGCCGCCAGCCACAGCCGGCTGCTGGGTGCAGAAAGCAATACCCACTGGGCAGCGCTTCTTGCGAAGGGCCCGCGAGAGGAGTATGATAGAGGCAAAACCAGGTGTGAGGTCTATGGCAACCAAGGGTCTCACCTCCAAACCCCACCCTGCCGCCAGCTATGCCGAGGCGGTGGCCCGCATCGGCGCCCTGCAAGCTGAAGACACGGCTGCGGTCAGCCCGGTGTCGCGCCTCATCTTCCTGACCCATGGGCAGCAGGCGGAGCGCGCGATCGTCTTCTTCCATGGCTATACGAGCAGCCCAGCGCAGTTTCGCCGGCTGGGCGAGATGTTCTACGAGCTGGGCTACAACGTGCTCATCCCGCGCCTGCCGCACCACGGCCTGAGCGACCGGCTCGCGCCCGACCACGCCCTGCTCACGGCCGAGGAGCTCGCCCGTCTGGCCGACGAGGCCAGCGACATCGCCCTGGGCCTGGGCGAGCAGGTGACGGTGGCCGGGCTTTCCATGGGGGGCGTGATGGCCGGCTGGGCCGCGCAGGAGCGGGCCGAGGTCAGCCTGGCCGCGCCCATCGCCCCCGGCTTTGGCCTCTACCCGCTGCCCGCCCGGCTGGCGCGCCCATTCACCCACGTCACACTGCGCATGCCCAACGTCTTTCGCTGGTGGGACCCCGTGCTCAAAGACAAGGCGCCCGACCCCGGCTACGGCTACCCGCGCTACTCGACGCACGCCCTGGCGCAGATGCTGCGCCTGAGCGCGGCCGTGCAGGCCAAGGCAAAGCACAAGGCGCCCGCGACGCGCAACGTCCTCCTCGTCACCAACGCCAACGACCTGTCGGTCGACAACCGGACGGCGCAGCGCCTCGTGGCCGCCTGGCAGCGCGCGGGGGCCGAGCACATCCGCTGCTACGAGTTCCCAGCCGGCCTCGGCCTGCCCCACGATCTCATTGACCCGGCCGAGCCCCTGCAACAGACCGACGTCGTATACCCGGTGCTGGTGGAGCTGCTGCAAGGGCACTGAGGATGCTGGCGGAACTGGGGGAACTCATGGGGTATATCCCGGAAGCGTCGGGGCATATTCCACGAGTCCCGGAAAGCGTGCAGGTTGGTATCCACCACGAGGTGGTCTGTCATTCCGAGTACCCCAGGGTCGCCGCAACCCTGCGCCAGGCGGATGACGTCGCACTGTAGCCGCGGCATCGTGCCGCGCGGGAGAGTCCCGCGGCAACATACCGCGCCTACGGGCCGGCGGCCGACGTCGTGAGCAGTACCCCAGGGTCGCCGCAACCCTGCGCCAGGCGGATGACGTCGCATCGTAGCCGCGGCATCGTGCCGCGCGGGAGAGTCCCGCGGCAACATGCCGCGCCTACAGTCCGGCGGTCGACGTCATGAGCAGTACCCCAGGGTCGCCGCAACCCTGCGCCAGGCGGATGACGTCGCATCGTAGCCGCGGCATCGTGCCGCGCGGGAGAGTCCCGCGGCAACATGCCGCGCCTACAGTC
>Ga0116161_1000639_pt1 | contig 38745 bp, 35 predicted proteins | sample AD_JPNAS3_MetaG_FD_89877 | JGI IMG/M metagenome (GOLD analysis project Ga0116161, IMG submission 89877) | Active sludge microbial communities of municipal wastewater-treating anaerobic digesters from Japan - AD_JPNAS3_MetaG | ecosystem: Engineered > Bioreactor > Anaerobic > Digestate | place... | reverse complement strand
TTTAAAAAATGGGAAAAAAAGAAATTGTCTGTCGATTATTATTTTGATAATACCGGAGACGAAACGATCAATATCCAATGCCGACATAACGAGACTCTGTTCAACGGACAGATAAAAATTAATAAAAATAAAGAAATAAAAAAAATATTATTCGACGGAGCGCATAAAAATATTTTTTCAGACGACATGAATAAGATAGTCGAACGCCTGAATAAAAACGATTATTACGCTCGAGTCGAGAAATCGGTAGAGATAGCGGACGACTACAACGAATTAATGAAATACGACGCCGTAGTCGTTACGGCGCCAAATAAAGTTTTTGATCTGATAGATCAAAATATGAAATTATTCATCTCTATGAATAAATATGTTTATAACGGCGGAACATTAATTCTTGCAGGGTACAACGATAAAACCACCGAAGCGCCTATAATTTTTATGAACGAGCTTCTTAGAGTAGTATATTCTCCGGTTAGATTTAGAGTCGACGAGAAATTCGCTCTGATTCCGATCGGAGACGATACGAATAATTTTAGAGACGACTCAAAAATCCCGATATTCAATAATATTGAAAAATTTGACAAAGGCGACTCTATAAACTCGATTTACCTTAAAAACCCCATAGAATTTGTCTCTCTAAACGGATTGCCGGTAAATAAATTATATAACGTAAAACCGTTGATCGTATTTTCAGAGACGACAAATGTCAAAGGGTTAATTTCAAAAAATTATTCGGAGCGTTCCGCCGGAATAGTTCACAATTTTGGCTTTGGAAAAGTAGTCGTTTTATCCGGGATAAATTTTACAGACTACGATCTAGATAATCTCGATAATAAAGAGTGGTTTATCGCTATGCTGAAATATGTCCTTAAAAAAGGATAATCGCCGCCTGCAAATACCGCTATAAATAATTAAAAACAAATTCAAGGAATTTGCTAAAAAAAGCTAAAGCGCCGATTAAAAACTTCCGAAAATAAATACGTTAACGGTTATTAAATTACCTTTCTTGATTAGCGTTTGTTTTTGCGGGCAAACGCTTTTTTTATTAATTGCATATCTGTTTTATCGGCTTATCTCTATAGTTTTTACGTATGATAGACGCAATTAGGATAATTTTCTATTGCGAGCGCGTATAATAACCGTTTTTGAGCGGCGATATTTAACAGTTGTGTCATTTATTTTATCAAATCCGCTTGTATTTTTTTTAAAATTGAAATATAATGAATAATAAAAAATCAGGGGCTATTATGAAAAATATTTTGGTTGTTGACGATGAAACCAATATTCAAAATTTATTGGAAGATATTCTTGCCGGCGAAGGGTATAAGATTTTTTTATCGGACGGCGGAGAAGACTCTATAAATATTATCAAAAACAACAAAATTGATCTGATAATTTTAGATATGATGATGCCTAAAGCTTCAGGTCAAGAGTTGTACACGTCTATAAAGATTAAATTAGAAAGGGAGGGTAAGAAAGCCCCTCCGGCAATAATCTTAACGGCGCACCCGGGAGCTGAGAACACGCAGTTCCTATTAATGATGGAGGCGGGTATAAAGAAACTAATACCCAAACCGTTTCAAATTAGCGAACTTCTGGACGCCGTTAAGGAGTGTATTAATTAATAGATAATAGACGATTTTTCCTTCTCAGTTCTATAATTATTAAGTAACGTTATGTAGTCGTTTGCGGCCGATTCTATCTCTCTTTCAAGTTTTTCTACGGTATCTGAAAGTTCTATTTTGTCGATAATAGATCTGCCGATGTTTATAGCGGCTCTTTTGTAATTAGTTTCTAGCAAACCTAATTTCTTTAATTTACCATCGCTCATAAATTATTAAAAACCTCTTATTAAAAAAAGAATTACGATAAATATAACATATTTTAAGTATAAAAACAATTAAAATATGATATTCCCATGTACTCCCGTCGGTTTTTTTGGAGAATAAAAAAATAATTGACACATATGCGTCGATTTTTTATGCGACAATTGTCGCGCGTTATCGACGCATATGTGTCAATTTCCTCCTCCGCCCCAAAAACCGACGGACGCTATTTCTATAATATAAAAATTTATTAGCTCAAATTATTTCTTGATATTATTCACTTTTTTATATAAAATCGAATTCAAACGATTGTGAGGGGAAAGATGAAAAAAATTTTATTTATAGGTTCAGGCAATATGGGGCAGGCTATAATCGGCGGACTGATTAGGTCCAATACCGCCCTTCCGAACGATATTTATATTTATGAAGTTAATTCATTAACGAAAGAAGCCGCTATTAAGAAATTTAACGTTATGGAGTACGCCGACATAGACGTTTCGTTAAAGGAATTTGATATTATAGCGTTGGCGGTAAAACCTCAAATTTTTAAAAATTTTGACAACGATCAAACTATGAATAAACTTAGAGAATTTACTACTCCAAACCAAACGATTATCTCGATTATGGCGGGGATTACTATTAAGAAAATTCAGGATTTTTTTGGAGCAGATAGACAGATCGCCAGAGCGATGCCAAATACTCCCGCCTTGATTGGGGAGTCGATGAGCGCTATATCTTTTTCAAAAGGATTTGCAGACGAAAAAAAGTTATTTGTAGAAAATATTTTTAAAGGGATAGGAAAAATCGAGATTGTCGACGAGACGTTGATGAACGCCGTAACGGGTCTTAGCGGATCGGGACCGGCTTATCTTTTTGTATTTCTAGAAGCTCTCATTCAAGGAGGCGTTTTGTCGGGATTATCAAGTCAAACGGCGGAAAAACTTGCCGTCCAAACCGTTTACGGCTCTATCAAAATGGTTGGCGGAGATAAAACAATTGAAGAACTCAGACAAATGGTAACTTCTCCCGGCGGAACGACAATAAACGGTTTATCTGTACTTGAAAAGAACTCTTTCAGAAGCGCCGTTATGCAAGCCGTAAAAAAAGGGACGGATATAGCGAAGAAATTAAGTAATTAGGAATATTTATGCGCTCAAACGAAATAGGCTATCGCAAATCTATTAAAACTAACGGGGATATTGTTTACGAGACGCAATGGTCGCCGTATTACTATACTCAAACTAAATTTGACATTTTAAAAAGATTAACGGAAATGACGGGGATATTTGTGGTGTTTTACCTCAATAAATACAAAAGGTTAACTCCTATAATGCTCGGAGCAGCTTGGTACACGGGATTAAGACCGTCTATGTTGAGGATTTACGACAAATTTGCTGAAAATATTATTCCGAATGAAGTTAAAAACTTTGTCGAGAATGAAAAAATTTATTATAAATATCTTGAAATTTACGATCTTGAAGATTTTATAGATATATTCTACAAATGTTGCGACATTTATAAAGAAGCTTATATCGACAATAACGGCTTAGAAAAAACCGACAGAGCCGAAAGAGTCTATTTGGTCGATAATAAAACAAAAATTTATAAAAGGAGTTGAGATGAATGCGAAGAATTTATTAATTATAGGATTATTTATATCAATATCGGGAGCGGTATTCATTTTTGTTACGTTAAGCAATTTTTTCCGCGAAAAAAAATTTATGTCGGAAGGAATCGTCGCGGACGCCGTTGTTTACGAAAGATTTACGTCTAGAACCAGCAAAGAGGTATCGTTTAATTATTGGCTCAAAGTAAAGTATCTGGATCAAACAGAGCGGGAATTTGAACTAAGCTCGGAAGTTCCTAAAAATTTCTGGGACGAACATCCTGAAAACTCTATTGTGAAAATCCGCTATTTAAAAAGCGATCCTAATAAATCGAATATACTTGGAGCGTTTCCTTACAAAGCTAATTTTTCGACGCATATTATAATCTCCATAGTCGCAATAATCGCAGGGATAACGATGATATTAATAGGAATAAAGACAAAAAACTAAGAATGCCAAGTCGGGAAGCCGATTTGAGAATTTATTTTTTATATTTCTCAAGCTGTTGTTTAGATCCAATCTCCTCGACGTCTTTATATAACGAATTGATCTCTTCTTCCAAATCTTCGTAAGCTTTTAGAGCGGCGCTCATAGTTTTAGAATTTATATCCATTTTGTCGTCGTACATTTGCCAAACGGTATTTCCCTTTTTATCTATATATCCCCAATTATCTTCTTTAATCCACCAACAAAGGCCGTTTTTAAAGTTTGAAACCAAATTGTATTGATTATTTATTATTACTTCGCCTTTTTTATTAATAAATCCCCATTTGCCGTCTCTTTTAACCGGCGCCGTACCTTCGGAAAATATACCGGCGGAATCGAATTGAGGAGTAATTGTTATTTTACCGCTCTTGTTAACGTATCCGCAGAGGGAACCGATTTGAACGGGAGCTAAATTCTCGCTAAAAGAACCCGCCGCATCAAATTGAGGTTTTATCTCCATTTCTCCTATAACGTTTATGTATCCCCATTTTCCTTTATCTTTCACTGGGGCTAATCCGGATTCTGAAAAACTATAAGCGTCCTCAAATCCTTTAACGGCGATAATTATCGAGCCCGTATCGACGATATATCCCCATTTTTTTCCGATTCTTACCAGAGCCAAATCTTTGGAAAATTCGTACGCTTCGTCAAATTCCGGTTTAATAAGCGAGTTGCCGTAAGCGTCTATATATCCCCATTTTTTCCCGACTTGAACTGCGGTTAACCGTTGAGAAAAATTGCCCGCTTCGTTATACTGCGGTTTTATATAGAATTCTCCTTTTTTGTTAATATATCCCCACTTTCCGCCTATTGAGACCGCCGCTAAATCTTGCATGAAAGGTCCGGCTTGGTCAAATTGACAATTAATTACAATCCTTCCGTTATTATTGATATATCCCCATTTTCCGTCAAGAGCGACTGCGGCGAGTCCTTCCGAAAAATTTCCGGCGTTACTAAATTTTGGATGAATAACTATCTCTCCGGAATTATTTATAAATCCGTAGTAACCTTCGGCAGTCCATATAATAAAAAGAGGGGAGTTGTCTCCCGCGCTTGCAAGAGCTAAATATAAAAAACAAAATATAATAGTAAATATTCGTTTCATAAAAATTCTCCATCGGCCTTGTATAGCGGCCTATTTATAAGTAATTATAATACATAGTTGCATAAAGTCAATATTTTAGAGGACAAATAATCATTAAATCCGATTTATTGAATTATTTTGCTTAAATTTAATATTAATGTTTACAATTATTGTTAATAATAATAATATTCCGTTATGAATAAAACATTCTTTTTACCGATAGCGCTATTGCTTCTATTTTCTTGCGTCTCTACCAAAACAAAGATAGAAGACTATTTTGTTGAAGAAGAAAAAATTGAAAATTATAATCTATACGGTTATATCAAATTTGGTTTAACGCGATGGGACTATAATTTTAAATATAACGGCGTTTTGATAACCGGAAATATTATCAATAAATACTCCCGTCATTTTATTGATTTTAAAATCGGAGAAAAAATTTTGACGGGAAATATTTATTTTAAAAACAACAAATATAATATAGACGCTTCTTACGACGGAGCGATCGTATCCGGCGATATAACTATACAAAATAATACGGAAATATGGAAAATATTATTCAACGATAAAACGCTTGAAGGATCAATTTTCGAAAGTTTTGATTATTACAAATTTGATCTGTTTTTAGATAAAGTTAAATTGTCCGGAACCCGTTCAAAAAATGCGGGACAGGATCTGTTATCTCTGGATTTTGACAAAAGATATATAATCGGTTTGATAAAAAGCGGATTTGGCGATAAACGATATTTATTAAACGCCGGAGCGCTGTCGGACGAAGAGATACTGTTTTTCCTTCTTTCGGACGCAATACGGCTGATACGAGACGGCGAAAATAGAAGATAATTTGTAATCCGTCGGTTTTTTGGGGTAAGGAAATGGATAACGCGAGTCTGTCTCAAAAAAAATGACACATATGAAACAAATATTTTTTATTCCCCAAAAAACTGACGGGATACGATAATTTTCATTATTGCGATTTTAAACTTTATGTTAAGCGTTTTAACAAAAAAAAGATTCTATATCTATCTCGTCGCTTGGAAATTTTAATAAATCGAGCGGCGTTTTATCGAATAATTTCTCGTATTCGACTCTGTTCATGTTTACGGCGCCGTATTTACGCTTATAAGGAAGGGGCATGCCAAGATCCCAATATGCGAATCCGTTGGCTTTTAAAAAAAGCCCCAAAGCGGACATCTGGATATTGCCGGCGCAATTTTTAAGATAAAATCCGGACAGACTCGTATAGACGTTTCGAACGATGAATCCTATTTCTCCGGCAATTAATTCGTCTCCCTCCCAAAGTTCTACAGAATGTACTCCGATTTTAAAAGTTTTACCAAGATGAAGCGCCCTTAACCCTTCGACTAAAGGGGGGTATAACCAGTTGAGTCCGTAAATTCTATGAATATTATCGATACAAAGATCGAAGTTTTTATCAAAAGTCAGACGCATATTTTTAGCGTAACGTCGAACGCTTTTTGGGATATGAAGAGTATCAAATTCTACTATACTTTTATACAAATGATATTTAACGGTAAGAAAATAACTATTCCACAATTTTAGCGCCATTGGAAAAAAACCGTACGAGCAACATTCTTCAATAATCGCCGGAGAGAAATCGTTTGTAACGCAATACTCCGATTCCGTGATGTTCGCTAATTTTTTTGGTATTAATTTTATTTCGTCTATAGAATTTATTACCGGCGAACAATCCAAAATGTAAAGAGAACATAAATCTTCGTAATCCATCCCGCGCTCTGGGATTAGTTTTGCAATATCATGGCTAGAAGAAATGAGGAATTTCAAAAGCTCTTCTGACGTCAATCTAATTTTCCTTATCGTTAAAAATACCTTATTTGAAAAAGCGAGTAAATTATATCTATTTGTTTTAAATTTAACAAGAAAAATAATTAATAATAAGCGCCCCATCAGCTTTTTGGAGTTGGAGAAAAAATAGTTTTATGTATATTTGGGATAATTTTCGATTGCGAGGGCGTATAATAGCTGTTTTTGAGCGGCGATATTCAACAGTTGTGTCATTTTATCCAAAAAGTCGTTTTTCAATTTATCAACCCTTAATTTCTTACCAACAATCTCAAGAAATCCTTCCAATCCATATTTTACAACGCCGTTATAGAAAAACAGTATAATATCTCGAACCGTTGAGGCTATACCGAATTCGTTATACAACGAATGCCATCTTTTTATTTGAAGATAATCAGATTCGTTAATCCGGAGATATTTATCCAGCCTTTTATCGTCGGTATTATCTATAACGGCGTATTCTGAGCGATGATCCCCTATTATTCTCTTCATTTTTGGGACTTTTTTGTCAATAAGGCGAAACATAGTTTCAAACAGTTTACTGAACGTATTAATTTTGAACTCTTTTAATAGAAAATCTATGACGTTGCTATTCATAGACTCTGACACTATAAAGTGAAATAGATGTTTTTTGTTTTTCATAAAGTTTTCTCCTTTTCTTTAATATATATAACAACTAAAAAGTGAAAACGCTTTACAAAAATTTGAATAAATTTTTAAAAAGTAACAAATAATTCTACTAATTAAAAAAAATATTCCATATGTGTCAATTTATTTCCCCGCCGCTAAGAAAACGGCGGGGCGCAAATTTTAAGAAGCGACGCTTGCAATAATAAATATTTTATGATAGAATACCTTTTTGTAGTTTTTTTGCGGCAGCATATATGAAGTTAAAATATTTTATCATACAGCTTGTAATTTTCATAATTATTCAGGGGTGCGGATACGTAGACCTAAAAAATAAGAACTTGATAGAACCGACCTTCAAATCTGAAAAAAGTATGGTTATGGTTCAATCGGTTTTTGAATTTATTCCGTCGTTTAACGTTTTTACAACCAAATACGGAGTTTTTTTTTCGCCGGAAGACAAAATTGACGGAACTTTATTTAAAATTACAAAAAAAGCGTCGTTATTTGAGGATATTTATATAATTAACGACGTTAAAAAAAACGAAAAACTCTACTTTTCCAACGGAGCTCCCGATAACTTTGACAGAAAAACGTTCAAGATTTATAACGACAATACGGATTTGGCGGTTATATATCAGAAATTCAAAGAAAATTACGAGTCGTTTAAATTATCCTACAAGCAGACGGATTACGATCTTACGGTCGATATTAAAAAAAATGTCGGTAATACGATCGACAGCGTCGTTCTAACCGTCGCATCAGACGCCGGCGTTTTGTTTAACGTTTTTAAACGACAACTCTATTTTAGAAATAACTACAACATGATCGTAAACGAGGACCTTAACGTTTTTGACGACTCGATTATCGCGTCCGTATCCGTCTTTTTCGATTATGTCTTAAAAGAAAACGGCATTTCTTATAAAGATTAAATATGCAAAAAAGACGTAGTTTATCGATAACTATTAGATATAAAATGAATTGAAAAAAAAATAGGGATTTATAATAAAAGAGGGGTTTGAATGAAACATTTTTTTACTATATTGTTAATTTTGATTACTATCGCGCCGGTTTTTAGCGAAGACTTAACCGACGATGATTATTCAAAACTTAAAAACGAAATGGATAACATAAAAAAAGAGTTGAATATTTTAAAGGAGAGAAATAATTGGTTCTCCTTTCTGTTTGAAGGCTCGACAAAAGTTATTTGGGGAGTTAGTTTGTGGGCGGTTAACGGAGAACCCAAAAAAGCTCCGGTTCTCAATACAAAAATGCCTATTACAAACGGCTTCGATTTTGAAAACAACGTTAAATTTAAGATGAACTTAGGCAATCGGGTCGTTCATAACAGTTTATCTAAAAGCGACGACGGCACTGAAATAATTTTTAAATTAAAATTTGAGTCTTTAGGCATATCGCAATTAATGCCTCGCGGAAGCTGGTACTTAGTCGACGCGACCGACGATACCGGTAAAAAAGTCTCGGTTTACTTTCCAAAATACGATAAAAACGGAACAAACGTTTTATTTGGAAATATTCAGCTTGTTATAGATCAAGCCAGAGTGTCAAAAATAGCTGGAACGGGCTTCTTTTTTGATTACAGCGATATAACTCAAGTCCACGAGTATTACGGCGTAAATCAAATGGTAGATACTATGACGCTAAATCATAAATTCTTTAATAACGGTTATTTTGCCGATACGTCGATCGACGGAGAATATTCAAATTTATATTACTCGTTTGATATTAACAGCGTTCCATACTTAAAAGGAGAGAGTCGGGAATGCCCCGCCGAAAGCGGAATATCCGAAGGAGTTCAATTGTGGTCTAACGCGATGTTGCGCGAAAACCTTAACGATTCAAGATATAATCAACGTCCCCACGGATTTGCTATGGGATACGAAGACAGACTTTCCAAAAACTTTGCCTTCTCGGTTTACGGCGGCGGGGCTTCAAAAGACGCCTTTGATCCTAGATTTTTTGAAGATTCCATAATAGATTACGGTTTCTTCCTCAGGGGATCGATCAACATTTCCACTAACAAATTTAATTTTTATCCAAAATTAAGTCTAAGCTTTGCATTTCAGACAAATACGACGGAAGATTACGATTACGGCTGGTCGACGTTCGCCGCGGGGCTCAGTTTGCCGTTTGAATTCAATCTTCCTACCGGTAAGTCCGACAAATTCAAACTTGAATTCAACTATAACATTAATACGTTCTTCGCTCTAAGCCAAGTCGCTACAATGCTTTCGGTTTTTCCGGAACTGACGATTATGGACAAAAAATTATTTTTTAAATTCCCCATTCTGTACTCATTCAAAAATGGAGTCAACGGCTTTCTTCGAGTCGGAAACGATAGCGTAAAACAACTCGATCAGCTTTATGAAAACCATGTTTTCTCTTTCAGTTTTATTGCGGGATTCGATTCGAGAAATCTTTTTGGCGATATTTTTAGGTTGAAAATATCAAACCGGCTGCATTTTACCAATTTATACGTATCTTTCAACGAAACGTACTTTTACGAAATATTCAAAACTGAGTTTATTGCCGACAACATACCGGAAGGTCCCGCTTCGATAAATTTTTATCTGGAATTTGGATACGGTTTTGCCAAAAACGCCCGTATGGTTGATTCTCAGACTAATTTAAAATATCAATACGATCATGAAAAAGACGCGTGGGTCGACGTCCTTAACGGAGAGCCTATGAAATGGAAAAAATTAAATCAAGGCTCCGTATTAAGATTTGAAACCGGATTTATATTTGATATTATAAAGAATCTTCAAGTCGGATTTTCCGCAGAATCTCCGTATCTATTGCTTGGCGCCATAAATCCGATTGGAAATCAACAATCGTTTGGAATATTCAAACTTTGGTCTGAGATAAAGTTTTGATATGACCGAAAGCAAGTTTTATTTTTCGGGCGAAAAAAACGTAGTTCTTATAGGCGTCAAACTTCCGGAAGACGATATAACGAGTATAAACTACTCGCTAGAAGAATTGGCGCTTCTCGCTAAAACGTTAGGATTATCCGTAAAAGAATCCTTTTTACAAAATAAAGACAAAATAGAGTCAAATTATTTTATTGGAAAGGGCAAACTGGAAGAAATCAAAGATTTTATCAAAAATAACGATATAAACGCGGTAATTTTTGACAGAGACCTATCGGGCATCCAAGAGAGAAATATCGAAAATCTTTTAGAAAAACCCGTTTTCAGCAGAACGGAAATTATTTTGGATATTTTTAACAAACGGGCGGTAACAAACGAAGCCAAATTACAAGTCAAACTCGCGTCGTTAGAATATATGTTTCCAAGACTACGAAACAGATGGGAACACTTTTCGAGAGTCGAAGGAGGAATCGGGCTTCGAGGAGGAGAAGGCGAAAAACAACTCGAACTTGACAAAAGAATGGTAAAAGAAGAGATTATTAAAATAAAAAAAAAGTTATTAAATGTGGATAAACAGGCTCAAAATAGAAGAAAACGCCGTCAAAACGAAAATCTGGTATCCATTGTCGGCTATACAAACGCGGGTAAATCGTCATTAATGAATCTATTATCTAAATCAAGTTTATTCGTAGAAGACATGCTGTTTGCGACGCTAGATTCTACAGTCAGAAAGGTCTATATTAACGACAATCTTTCGATTTTACTAAGCGATACGGTCGGATTCATTAGCAATCTTCCGCACAGTTTGGTCGTCTCTTTCAAATCGACTTTAGACGACGTCCTCGACTCAAAACTTTTACTTCACCTTATCGACGCCTCTTCGCCAAATATGCAAAGTAATATAGAGTCTGTCGAGAAAGTCCTCGAAGAAATATCGGCTCATCATATTCCCGCTTTAAAAGTCTATAATAAAATCGACCTACTGGAAAACTTCAATAACGCTTTTAAATCATATTCGGACGGCGTCTGCATATCCGTTAAAAATAAATTTGGAATCGTCGAACTAAAAAATAAAATTTCAGATTTTTTCAATGACTAACGCTATGCGCCCCGTGGGTTTTTACGTAGAGTAGACGTATTTGGGATAATTTTCGATTACGAGCGAGTATAATAGCCGTTTTCGAGCGGCGATATTTAACAGTTGTGTCATTTTACCCAAAAAGTCGTTTTTCAATTTATCAATCCTCAATTTCTTACCAATAAGCTCAAGGAATCCTTCCAATCCGTATTTCACGACGCCGTTATAGAAAAACAGTATAATATCTCGAACCGTTGAAGCCATACCGAATTCGTTATACAAAGAATGCCATCTTTTTATTCGAAGGTAGTCCGCTTCGCTGATTCTAAGGTATTTATCCAACCTTTTATCGTCTGTATTATCTATAACGGCGTATTCGGAGCGATGATCTCCTATTATTCTCTTCATTTTTGGGATTTTTTTGTCAATGAGGCGAAACATAGTTTCAAATAATTCGCTGAACGTATTAATTTTGAACTCTTTTAGTAAAAAATCTATGACGTTATTATTCATAGATTCCGACACTATAAAATGGAATAAATGCTTTTTGTTTTTCATAAAATTTTCTCCTTTTTCTTTTATATATATAACAACTAAAAGTAGAAAACTCTTTACAAAAACTTGTATAAATTTTTAATAAGTGACAAATAATTTACTGAATGAACCTCCCCGCAGCAAGCTGACGGGGTATCAGAAGAATGGAAGCCAACGCCCTTCTTCTTTATGAATTAGTTTATATTCTTCTATTTTATTACCTTGATTTTTTACATATTTAATTATTATTTCTTCATTTCCATGTTTCCCAACTGTACTTACAAAATATCCTTTTGTCCAAAATTCTCCACCCCATAATCCTTTTTTCAATTTATAATAGCGAAGCAAGCTTCGGGGAATTAAACCCGTAGAGATTAAAAATATTTGTTCCATATGTGTCAATTTTATTCTTAACATCATATGTGTCATTTCCCAAAAAACCGACAGATTACGCATAATTGATATAAATTTCTTGACTTATTTTTATAGAAATAAGAGAATAAATAATATTTTTATTCAAAATCGTTACCATCAAACGCTTGATAACGATATAAAGGAGTATCTCGGATGAAAAAGTTATTATTTTCTGTTTCATTTCTGGCGCTGGTTCCTTTCTTCGCATTTTCTGAAACTAAAGGTTCTTTTGATTTTATGTTTCTAAATGCGCTCGGTTCTTTTATAGCGCTAATTTTTGCATTAATTTTGGCGGTCGGGATCTTGAAAAAGAGTCCCGGAACCGAGCGGATGCAGGAAATTTCTAAATACATTCAGGAAGGCGCTATGGCGTATTTGAAACAGCAATACAAAATTGTCGGGCTGTTTTTTATCTTGCTATTTATTATTCTCGGTTTCATCGCTTGGATTTTACCTCTGTTCGTCGGCGGTAAACCGTGGCTTTCGGGCTTCGTCCCTTTCGCCTTTATTACGGGGGGATTTTTCTCGGGACTTTCCGGTTTTATCGGAATGAAAGTCGCGACCAAAGCAAACTGCCGAACGGCGCAAGCGGCAAGCGAATCGTTAAATTCAGGTTTGAGAGTCGCGTTCAACTCCGGGACGGTAATGGGAATGGTAGTAGTAGGATTGGGATTGCTTGATATATCGCTATGGTGGATATTGCTGAGGTATGTGTTTATGCCTTTGGGGATCGGCATAGAGACTATCGACGAAATTCCCCCGATTATGATAACGTTCGGAATGGGAGCTTCGTCGATGGCTCTTTTTGCGCGACTTGGCGGAGGTATATACACCAAAGCCGCCGACGTCGGAGCGGATCTCGTCGGTAAAGTAGAAGCGGGCATTCCCGAAGACGATCCGAGGAACCCCGCGACAATAGCCGATAACGTCGGCGATAACGTAGGAGACGTCGCCGGTATGGGCGCGGACCTTTACGAAAGTTACGTCGGCTCGATCATAGCCACTATGGCTCTGGGCTCCATCGCCGCCTTATCGCTCGCCGGGAATGAAGGCGACATTCTAAAGTATATCCAACTGCCCGCTATAATCGGAGTAGTCGGCGTTGTATGTTCGATAATCGGTACGTTTTTTGTAAAAGCGAAAGACGACGCTTCGCAAAAAACTCTATTAGCCGCGTTAAGAGCGGGCGTTTATTCAAGCACCGTTTTAATAGCGATCGCATCGTTTTTTATAGTTTGGGGGTTATTAGGATTAAAAGCGCTCGGATTGTGGGCGGCGATTATGGCCGGATTGGTTGCCGGCAACGTCATAGGTTATTTTACGGAATATTTTACCTCGGATAACTATAGACCTACCCAAAATCTTGCTAAAACCTCTTTAACCGGTCCGGCGACTATTATTATCGGCGGTCTTTCGCTTGGCATGATGTCTACGGCAATTCCGGTAATAACGGTCGTTATAAGCATGGTCTGCTCGTACTATTTTGTCGGCGGCGGTATGATGGGGCTGTATGGAATAGGGCTCGCCGCGGTCGGTATGTTGAGCACGCTTGGAATAACTTTAGCCACAGACGCTTACGGTCCCGTTGCCGACAACGCCGGCGGTATAGCCGAGATGGCCGGCTTACCCGCCGAAGTCAGAAAACGAACCGACGCTCTGGACTCGCTTGGCAATACGACGGCGGCGACCGGTAAAGGATTCGCTATAGGAAGCGCCGCGTTGACGGCTCTGGCTTTGTTAGCGGAATACGGCAATAAAATATTTGAATTCAAATCCTTACTGCCGGCAAACTCGGCATTAATCAGCGGCAACGAAATATTGGCAAATATTCTTAATCCTATGATACTTATAGGCATATTCTTTGGAGCGGTCTTGCCGTTTGTTTTCTCGTCTATGTCGATGGGAGCCGTCGGTAGAGCGGCGCAATCTATGGTCGAAGAAGTTAGAAGGCAATTCAAAGAGAAGCCGGGCATTATGGATGGGAAAGATAAACCGGACTACGCCAGATGCGTTCAGATAAGCACGATAGGCGCTCAAAAAGAGATGCTAGTTCCTTCGTTGCTTGCGATCTTTTCTCCTATTATTATCGGAATAGTATTTGGTCCCGGAACCGTATTGGGACTTCTCGCCGGCGCGACTTGTTCCGGATTTGTTCTTGCCGTTATGATGGCGAACGCCGGCGGCGCATGGGATAACGCTAAAAAATATATAGAAGGGGGACAGTTTGGCGGTAAGAAAAGCGACGCGCATAAAGCGGCGGTCGTCGGGGACACCGTCGGCGATCCTTTCAAAGATACCTCCGGTCCTTGTATAAACATACTTATAAAACTAATGAGTATGGTCAGCATAGTGTTTGTCGGAACATGCATCGGGCTTAATACCGCTATTATCAAGTTTTTAGAGAATTTATTCAGATAATAGTTTGCTATTTTTAAGAGAAAGAGGCTGTCTCAAAAGGCAGCCTCTTTTTGTATGACGGGCATGTTCTACCGCCGGGGCGCAAATTTTTTGCCGTTTAAATATTGCATTTTTACAAAATTTATAATATAAAATTCAATTATGACGGATTTAATAAAAAATTTAATCGACCTTTTGGATTCAAAAAAAGCGGGGGATATTGTCGCTATCGACGTAAAAGAGGTTACGACTATCGCGGATTACGTTATCGTCGTTACGGCGAATTCAAACGTCCACGCGGGAAGTCTCGGCAGATATACCGTCGAATATTTTCTGGATAGCGATTATAAAGACTTCATGTACAAAAAAAATGTCGAACTCAACAATCCCTGGATATTGATAGACGCAAAGGACGTAATAGTTCACATTTTCCAGAAACAGGAGAGAGAGTTTTATAGTATTGAGAAACTATATTCCAAAGGGACGATAATTTATAAATCTTGATAAAATTTTAAGGACTAAATCATGACTAAAAAAAAATTGCCATTTACAAAAGATTTCATAAAAAAAGTAATAGAAAAATATCCGACGCCGTTTCATATTTACGACGAAAAAGCGATTATAGCAAACTTAAAAAGATTTCAAAAGGCGTTTAGTTGGGGGATTTTTAAAGAATATTTCGCCGTTAAGGCGTGTCCCAATCCCTCTATCCTAAAAATTCTTAAGAATCATGGAGCCGGAGCGGATTGCAGTTCGTTGCCGGAGCTTATAATGTCGGAAAAAGTCGGCATAACCGGCGAAAACATAATGTTCACGTCGAATCAGACGCCAAAAGAGGAGTATATCAAAGCGAAAGAACTTGGAGCGATAATAAACCTTGACGATATAACTCATATACCGTATCTCAAGAAACACGCCGGCATTCCGGAACTCATCTGCTTCAGATACAATCCCGGACCTTTGCGAACGGGCAACGCCATAATAGGCAACCCCGTCGAATCAAAATACGGATTGACAAAAGATCAGGTTTTTGAAGCGTATAAAGAAGTTCGAGAGCTTGGAGCGAAACGCTTTGGCATTCACTCGTTTGTTATATCGAACGAACTAAACAGAGCGAGTTACGTTGAAACTGCGAAGATGCTTTTTGAGTTGGCGGTAGAATTAAAAAATAAAATCGATATAAAAATTGAATTTGTCAATCTCAGCGGCGGTATCGGGATTCCTTACAAGCCCGAACAGGAAGCGGTGGACCTTGAGAAACTCGGCGAAGAGATACGGCAATTATACGATAAGATAGTTGTTCCAAACGGCTTAGACCCGCTAAAAATATATTCGGAATGCGGTAGAATGATTACCGGTCCTTACGGTTATTTGGTAACGACGGCGATCCATCATAAAAATATTTATAAAAAATATATCGGAGTAGACGCTTGTTCGGCAAATTTGATGAGACCGGCCATATACGGCGCGTATCATCACATAACGGTATTGGGGAAAGAGGACGCGCCGCTTGATAACAAATACGACGTCGTCGGCTCGCTTTGCGAAAACAGCGATAAATTTGCAATCGACAGAAATTTGCCTAAAATCGACGACGGCGATATTCTCGTTATTCACGATACGGGAGCTCACGGGTATGCGATGGGATATAATTACAACGGCAAATTGAGAAGCGCCGAACTTTTGTTAAAAGAGGACGGTTCAATCAAACTTATACGTAGAGCCGAAACAATCGAAGATTATTTCTCAACGCTAGATTTCTCCGATTTATGATTATTTGGTAAAACAAAGTTATTATTATTGAATATTTTTTAGAAAATAGTTAAATTTCCGATAATATACTAGAAGTTTTAGGAGGCTAATTTGATCGGACACAATCCTTACCAACAATATAAAAAAACTCAGATTGATTCTGCAAGTCAGAGCAAGCTAATAGTAATGTTATACGACGGAGCGATTAAATTTATAAATCTTGCCATTGAAGCTATGGCGACAAAATCAATTGAAAAAGTTCATATTAACATTATTCGCGCTCAAGACATTATCGTGGAGTTGATCTCTTCTCTGAATATGGAAGTTGGAGAGATATCGGAGAGACTGCTGAGTATTTATATGTATATCAACAAAAAATTGACCGAAGCGAATATTAAAAAAAGTAAAGACCAGTTATATGAAGTTAAAAAATATCTTCAAGATTTGAGGGATGCGTGGGATCAAGCGTCCAAAACTTCCAACGTTACAAATGAAAACAGAGGAGGGGTCAACATTGCAACCTAATTTATTAGCTAAGAGGATTAGAGAAAATTTGTTATCGCAAAAAGAAAAATTACAGAATTATTTGGCTATTTTGGAAATGGAAGAGAGCGATATTAAATCTCAAGACGCCGATAGACTTATTAGACATATAGAAGCGGAAAAAAATATTATCGACGAACTTAATTCTTTTAAAAAGATTTTAGATCCGCTTGAAGTTATTTATTCAAATTCCCCTTACAAGAAGGACTCTGCCATCGCGGAGTTAAAAAACGGCATCAAAAAATTATCTACTCAAGTTGCGATAAAGTCCGAGAAAAACAAAGAAATTCTTGATACGGTAATCAAAGGGGTAAAGCTAAATCTAAAAAACAAGCAAAAACTCAACGTTGGCGTAAATTCTTACAAAAGAGTCGAGTCTCATTATATCGACATCAGCGGATAGTTCTATTTTTGCCCGCGCCCTATGGAGCAATCGTCGCTTGTATGGTCGCGGGTTGTAAAAATAAATTTTGACAAAGAAAGAATTTTCTTTTATACAATAACGTATATGAAAAAAATTCTACTTATCGATTCGTTTGGTATCATCTTTAAATTTTACTATTCTCTTCGGCTTACTAATAAGCGCGGAGAGAACACTTCCGCGCTATACGGCTTTTTTAGTTCGCTTTTGGGTTTACTAAACAGAGAGAAGCCGGATTACTTCCTCGCCGCTCTCGAAGGTGGAGGCAAATGTTTCCGTAGCGACATATATCCGGCGTATAAGGCGAACAGACCTGCGCCACCGGAGGATCTGGTTTATCAGATACCAAAGATCATAAATTTGTTGGAGAAACTTAATATTCCTCACCTCTATAAAGAGGGCTTTGAAGCGGACGACGTTATCGGGACGGTCGCAAACAGACTCGGTTCTATCGACGACGTCGAGGTCTTGATATTATCCTCGGATAAAGACCTCCGCCAACTTGTTAACAAAAAGGTAAAAATATACAATCCTTCCAAAACCGGCGAATTTGTCGTTATCGACGAGGAGTATATTGTAAATAATATGGGGATTAAGCCAGATCAAGTCGTCGATTATCTGGCGTTGAGAGGAGACGCTTCCGATAATATACCCGGGGTAACCGGTATAGGCGATAAATACGCGACCGATCTTCTTCAAAAATTCGGCTCTGTCGAAGGAATTTACAAAAATATAGAAAATTTATCGCCAAAGATAAAAGAAAAAATCAAAATCGGTCGCGATAGCGCGTTTTTAAGTAAAAAATTGGCTACAATCGAGAAGAACGCGCCGCTTGATCTGGACATAGAGTATTTGCGAGTCAAGCCGCTTGACCTCGATAGCGCGCTCAAAACGCTTGAGGACGAGAGTTTGAAATCTATCGTCCAAAAGATCAGAGAATTTAACGACTCGTTAGAGCGCGGCGCATTTTCGCGCGACGAAAAAAAACAAACGGATAGCAAGATCGACGATGCCAAAAACGAGCCGGCGTTAGAAATAGACGAAATCGACGTTATCGACGTTATCAAAGAGAACAAATTTTATCTTATCAAAAACGTCGATTTGCTAAGGGAGAAAATAGATAAAATCATAAATATCAAACTATTCAGCTTTGATCTTGAGACGACCGGATTGGATTTCTTCAACGATAAGATTATATCTATAAGCGTATCGACGGGCGACGATTCGTTCGTCGTTCCGATTACTTTGTCCGAATTCCAAAAAAAGGAAGCGGATATCGAGCTTGGCGATAACGAAATCGAGCAGTATAAAACCGAGCTCAAGAGAATATTTGAAGATTCGTCGATTCAAAAAATTGGGCATAACATCAAATTTGATCTGAAATTCTTAAAAACTTTTGGGATTAATTTATCGAAGAATTATTTTGACACTCTACTCGCCGAATACTGTCTCGACGCGGCAAATAACTCTCTTGGGCTTAAAGAACTTGTATCTAAGTATCTCAATTTTAAAACTATGGATTACAAGGAGGCGGTAGGCGATCCGAAGAAATTCTCGCTATTGGACGTCGCTATCGACCGTCTCGTAAACTATTCGGGACAGGACGCCTATATTACTTTTAAACTTTACGAATACCTCAAGACTAAACTCGACGAAAAGGCGAAAATCAGAGATCTGTTTTATATTATCGAGATGGAACTTCTTATAGTTCTCTTGGAGATGGAGTATTACGGAGTAAACGTTGATAAAAATTATCTCGACGAGTTGTCGGCGGTTCTGGAAAAAGATATTGATAATTTAACTTCTAAAATGATCGATACCGTTGGGGAGGAATTTAACCCGAATTCTCCAAAACAGATAGCCGACATACTGTTTAATAAATTCGGATTGCCTGTTTTGAAAAAAACTAAGACCGGTCCTTCGACCGACGCCGACGTTTTAAAAAAACTTGCTGTTTTTCATCCGTTTGTCGGGCTTTTATTGGAACGCCGTCTTTTATCAAAAATAAAATCGACATACGCCGACGCTCTTCCCGCGATGATTAATGGGCGTTCCGGAAAAATTCACACGTCGTTTATGCAAACGGGGACGCAAACGGGACGGTTGTCGAGTAAAGAGCCAATCTTCAAAATATTCCCGTTAAGACGGAGGTAGGTAGGAAGATCAGAAAAGCGTTTATTCCCGACAAAGGGAAAGCTTTGATTTCGGCGGATTATTCTCAAATCGAACTGTTTTTATTGGCGGAGTTTTCTCGGGACGAAAATCTATTCGACGCGTTTAATAAAGGGGAAGATATTCATTATCGAACGGCGTCTCTAATTTTTAATAAAAACGTAGCCGAAGTATCAAAATCGGAGCGCAATATCGCCAAGACCGTCAATTTTGGCGTGCTTTACGGTCAAAGCGCTTTTGCTCTGGCAGACGATCTCAATATCCCCAGAAAGGAAGCGGCAAATTTTATTAAGCTTTATTTTGAAAAATATAACGGCGTTAAAACATACGTTGAGAAACTCAAAGCCGCTTGTAGGGAGAAAGGGTACGCGGAGACTTACTGGGGCAGGATAAGGACGATTCCGGAAATTAATAGCCGTAATAAAAACGACGCGGCGTACGGCGAACGGATGGCGGTAAACACCGTAATACAGGGAACGGCGGCGGACTTAATCAAAATCGCTATGATTAAAATTAATCGAGCGTTTTTGAAGAATAATCTGAAAGCGCGACTAATATTACAGGTGCACGACGAGTTAATATTTGACGCGCCCTTCGACGAAAAAGAGATAGCGGTCAAAATTATAAAGGACTGTATGGAAAACGATTTTAATTTTAAATTGAAGTTAAAGACTTCTATAGAGATAGGCGAAAATTGGGGCGAATTTCACTGAGTTTATACGCGGCGCGGGTCGAGCTCCGAATATCTTCATTGTTTATGATATTTCCTGAAAATATGCGCTCTAGTTATTACGACGTTGCGCAATAATTATAATATTGTTTAACTTTATGCAAAATTGTTTAACAATTTTTCTGAATTTATTTAAATTTTATGCTAAATTATATAGCATAAAAATAAATAACGATCATTTTAACTATCTATTAAGGAGGTTTTTAGTATGAGTAAAAATTTGTTGTTTTTGATATTTATGCTGTTTTTGACCGCGTATCTCAGAGCTGAAATAGTAGTTCTCCAAGACGGAACGGTTGTTAAAGGGCAGATTCAAAAAACCGAAAGCGATAAAATTTATCTTCAAACGGAATACGGCGAAGTAACAATCTCAAAGGATAAAGTAAAAAACATATTTGCCGGCGAGACGGAATATAACAACTCAATAAAATCTGAATACGATAAAGTCGAGAGCGAACTTGAAAAAGATGCGGAAGATATTCGAAGTAAATACAAAACTAAAGTTAAATCAAAAGAAACGGACAAGCCGGTTGAAGAAAAAAAAATGGACGAAGGCGAATATTATGCGGAGCCGGAACAAGACCCCTTGTATATCGCATATAGATACGCCAGACGCTCCGGAACGGCTCTTTTGATACCGGGTATTATCGTCTCGGGATTATCTATTACGTCGGCGATAGCGATGTCTCCTATATTCTATCAGATGTATGGGTCAAGCTTGTATTATAACAACAATCCGGCGTATTTCTGGAATCCCATCACGGGCGCTATGCTTTCGAGCATTTTGGTCGCCTCGGTTACCGGTTTGATCTTCTTGATCGCATGTATCCCGGTTTACGTTCACGCCGACTCGTATTTAAAAAAATTAAAACAAAAATACGGCGATTACGACGTTTCTTTAGGATACGATCTCGATAACAAACTTAACGTTGCAGTTTCAGTAAAATTTTAACGTAAAGGAGGACGTTATGAATAAAATATTATTTGTACCTATCTTATTGATATTTACCGCGTTTCTCTCATTTTCCAATCAAAAGATTGCTAAAAACGTCGCTTACGATAGTAGTACTATATCTTTTAAAGTAGATAACAAATTTAATTTAAAGAGAAACATTGAGAATTATGCGGCTAAAACAGAAAGTAAAAAAAGTTCAAATTATCAAACATTTAAAAAACTTCGAACCATAGGATTTGCGATAATGATCCCTAGCGCTATTACGCTATACGTTTCAGTTCAGGTGTTAGTCCCTTTAGCGGTAGCGATGGGTCCGGGATTTCTTTATATTCTTACGTACGCCCCCTTTCTTCTCGCTTGGGCGGCTCAGGGGGCGATAGGAGTAATTGTCGGTATAGTCTTGTTTTCGCTATCGAGCGTTTATTTAAAAAGATGGTTAAATGAAAACAAAGTATCGTTTAGTTCTTCAATCGACGATAAAACGCCGTCGGCAAATATGGGAATTAGAATATCTTTGTAATCAAATTAAACGCGCGAACGTTATAAAGAAATTTAACCCTCGATTTCCCCTCGCATACGCTCGGGACGCGAGATCGAGGGTCAAATTCGTTTGCAATGACTTTCAAACGACGGGTTAACAGGCGTTTTGCTATTTATTTATATAGTTTATAGGAATAGGTATTTTATAAATCGCCGCTTTTTCTTTTTCAAAATCAATATTGTCAAAAATATTTCTTATTCTGCCTATCTCGTTATCGGTTAGAGTCTTATCGATAAAGTAAGAGTAATTTGTTAATTTAAACGCTTTTTTTACCAGATCGATCTCATCTTGATTAGTAAGCTTATTAATAATATCTTTATTAAATCTATTGTAACTTATATTTTGAGGAATCATTTTCTTTAAAATATTGACGTAACTTGTTTCTGCTCCGCTCTCGTAAATTTTAAGTTCAAATTTATTTGCCGTAAAGATGGGAACGACCGCGGCTATATGATAAAAGGTCGGTATCATCGGTTTTGTATTTCTAAGTTTATTAAAAACGATAAAATAAAAATAAGAGGAATCTTTTTGCTGATCTCTAAATATTATCTCTTGCATATCTTTAAAATAGTAACCGCTCTCTTCAAAGTATTGCGAATATTTATCTTTGTTTACCGCCTCGGCTTTAATAATTTTGTAATCATAATGGTAATTTATACGATCGACTAAATTTTTTGTCCAATCTACGCCAAAAAAAGGATCAAGATCGTCGTCGTAAGCCGCGTATGAATTATCTTTTCTATCCTCGTATCTCTTTTCTTTACATTCTTCGACGGTTAACCGTTTAAATTTTGGATCTTTTAATCTTATAAGATTATCCGTTATCTCTTTCACAAAACCGCTACAATTTATGCCGGGAGATTTGCCGGTTTGGATTTTACCGTCCGATATATTTACGTATTCGCCAAACTGATTGAGCGCCCCGTCCTTATAGTAATTTGGATTTAGCGAAGGGGTAATAACTTTTTCAATAAACTTATTTTTTATCACAGAATCGTCTTTGGTTATAAGAATTTCATCGGAAATTCTATTTTCCGACAATAATGAGTTTATTGAGGAGAAACTTATATATTTGAGAGAATCCAAAGGGAAGTAATAGTTAAGATTTTTCCGATACAACTTGCCAAATAAATATAGGTCGAATTTATTCTCTTTGGTTATATCAAACTGGAGGTAAGACAAATTGGAGTCGTGAAAGAATACTTTACTCTCAACTAACTCCTTAGCGCAATCGAATCTGTAGTAAATACTGCCGAAATAAGATATTTTTTTACTTTCAGGGTTAATATTAAAGAAAAACATTATATAATCGCGCTTAGTATAATCAACGCCTTCAAAAATCTTATCAATCTGTTTGATAATTTTCATATCCGTAAGGTCTTTCATAATAAAATATTTGGAGTCTTCGCCGTAATATTTTAATACCAGAGACTTGTCGCTTGAGGAGAGTTTGTTAATTAACGAATTGAATTCGCTTTTCAAAATATATTTTGGCGGCGAGTTCAAACATTTTAAGCCCGACTTATTATCTTTATACAACACCTCTTTTCCGACGTATCTCTCCCAATCCTGATACGTTTCGTTAAAAAAAAGCTTGCGGTTTACTACGGACTCCGTATAAACGGCGGCGTAAAAAGAGTTAGAGCCGTATAGTACGATAAACGATAAAAAAAACAGACTTTTGCTATTCGATATAAATTTCATCTTTCAGACTTCCATCTTTATTAAAAACTTTGCTCTTTAATTTATCGGATGAAAGCGAATATTTTTCAAGAAAAATCTCTTTAGTAGGAGCAAAAAGCGGGCTGATTTCAATATTATTAACTGTCGCCGCTTCGTCGATAATACCCGACTTAATCAACCAACCTCGAAAAGCCTCTTTTTGACCCGATATGCAAGTTTCTATCGAATCCAATCCCGTCTTATTTTTAAGAGGATAAAACTCTTCGGCTCTCTCCGTTTCAAAAAAGCCGCTTCTCCGGGCTAAAGTAATTGAGTCGAACACAAACGTTTCAAATTTGATAGCTTCTAATTCTGACAAAACAAAATTCCCGTTTTGATCTTTTTTATAGCCGTCGACTTTTTTTAAAGCGGCGTGAACCGGAAGTTTCTCGGTAAAATTAATCAAAAACTCGGTGTTGAATATATGTATGCCGATCGATCCCATAAGATATTTTAGTTCGCCGTTCTCCTTTTTTTGGTTCGCCAACTCGTCGGGCATATCGGAGTATTCAATAACGCCGTTTACTCCGTTCTTTTTGCCGATGGAGCCCAATTTCTCCCCGGGATAAAGTTTTTTAATAACTTTTGTAGTTACTTCAAAATTATTCTTTATATGATAACCGATAAAGTATGGATCGGCCATATCTACTAAAGGATTATCGACTTGAAAATACGATATATATTTAACGTTTTTTGATTTAAGCTCCGACAAAAGTCCGGTTTTTAATAACGCAGTTAAAATACCGCCGTGACCGTCGGGATTTTTATAAATTTCCATTTTATCTTTTAGTATTAACTTGTTGTCGGTAGTAATAGTCGGAAGCGCCCCTTGTTTGAAAAAAAGAATTTTATCTTTTGATAAATTAAAATAATCGTTTTCTTCAAAAAATTTCACAGTTTCGGAATAGTTATATTCGCTGGTCATAATCAGCCAAGTAAGGTCCGACTTATAAAATTTTGAGTAAAAATAAATTTTTTCTGCAAAAATCTGAAATAAAGATTTACGTTTTACCGGCGATATCGGATAACAACCTTTTGGATAGTCGTAATCAAGCCGCGACGCCTGACCGCCGGCGACAGTAAGTATCGCGACCTCCCCTTTCAATAGCGAATCTACTCCGATGTTTTTTAACGAAGCGTCTCTTTCGTTTACCGATAAATAATCGGTAGGCTCAAATAGTACATCTTCCTTCTTTCTATTGAGATAAGAATTTTGGTAAAAATCGTCTATTTGAGTAAAATCTATCGATTGCAGATCCCCAATAAGTTTCTTTTTATCGTTTGGACTTAGCTCGTTCCAGAAACAGAAAACGTCGCCGTTTCCCGTATTTTTAATTGCGTTGATAAATTCATCTTCGTTAAGGTTCTTGTTTGAATCGTTCTTCATATTAGCTCCCTCCGTAATGTTATCGTTCTCTTTTAAAATTGATAAAACGTCCATGAGTTTATCTTTGATAATTTTTAAATCAACTTCGGATTTATTTTTTTTAAGATAAGATTTTGCCCCTTTTATTGTAAATTTTTCTTCGTATAACAGCTTTTTTATAGTAATAATCAGATCTATATTACTTTTGGAGTAAGCCCTATGCCCAAATTTAGTTTTAGCGGGGGATAACTCTTCAAACTCCTCCTCCCAAAACCTCAATACGCTCGGTTTTACCCCGGTTATATCGGATACTTCTCCGATTGTGTAGAATTTTTTTTTGTTATTCCCAGTGTTCATATTTCTCTTTTCTTCCAAGCAGTCTTTTAAGCGAATCTTTCAGATCGGCCTTTTCATATATTATTCTATAAAGTTCTTCCGTAAGAGGCATTTCGACGTCAAATTTTTGCGCAAAATGTAATATAGATTTGCAGTTTTTTACCCCTTCGGCCACCATCGTCATAGAACCGATAATTTCGTCGATCGATTTGCCTTTGCCAAGCTCTTCGCCGACGTATCTGTTTCTTGAATGTTTTGATTGACAGGTAACTATCAGATCTCCGATGCCCGCAAGTCCCGAAAAGGTTTTTTCCAGAGCGTTTACTTTTTTGCCCAGTCTGATGATTTCTGCGAGACCTCTTGTAATGAGAGCCGCCTTTGTATTGTCGCCAAAACCTATACCGTCGGAAATACCGGCTACTATCGCTATAACGTTTTTAGAAGCCGCCGCAATTTCAACGCCTATTATATCTTCGTTAGTATAAACTCTAAACGAGTCTGTCATAAACGCTTTTTGAACCTCTTCGGCTAGAGACAAATCGGGGCAGGCGGCGACAATCGTCGAGGGAATTCCTCTGGCGACCTCTTCGGCGTGCGTCGGTCCCGATAAAGCTACGACCCCTCTCTTATTAGGAATTATCGAGTCAATAATCTGCGACATTCTTAGAAACGTCACGTCTTCCAATCCTTTTATAACAGTTACAAGGATTTGGTCTTTGTTTATGAAGTTTTTTACGTTTTCGCATAAACTTCTGACGGCAAACGACGGAACGGCAAACGTTACTAACGCCGCGTCTTTTACCGCCTCGCTCAAATCGTTTGTTACAGACAAATTTTCCGGGAAAATAATTCCGGGTAAAAATTTTTTATTGGTTCTTTCGGCTTTTAGAACTTCCGCGGCGGCTTTATCAAATTCCCAAACGGTTACGTCAAATTTTTGAGTAAGTAGAATAGCCAGCGTGGTTCCCCACGATCCGGCGCCCAATACGGTTATTTTATTTTTTGACATTATGCAACTCCATAGATGTGATAAGGCAATTATAAAACATTTTTCTTATTTTGAGAAACAAAACTGATGAATATTACTCATTTATAATAATTTTTTTCAGCGTTACGATATATAATAAAAAAACGACGTATTAATATTATTAATAATTAATTTTCTACAAATAAAATATTATGTGAATAACTTGTTAATAACTATTGAAATACCGCATTTTTCGTTTAGAATATTACGAATTTTACATCGGTTCTAAAAATTAAGCATATCTCATTATACTATAACAAGTTACAAAGATATCTATTTTGTTGAAAATATTTTAATGAAATTCATTTATTAACAAAAATAATTTTATTGTTAATAACTTGTCAATAAAAATCAAAATATTAAAACTAGACTACTTCTGTGTCTAAAAACCTAAGAGATACGGCTTTATTTATGTCGTTTACGGAAATAATCTCGTTTCCTCTAAGATCCGCTATGGTTCGCGAAATTTTGAGAATTTTATGACACGATCTAGCCGTTAATAAGTTGTCCTCCATGAATTTCTCCAACGTCTTATTACCCCCCTTTTCCATAATACAATACTGCGATATTTTATCCGGCGTTATTGCAGAGTTAAGTTTAAACTTTTCGTTGCAATATCTTTTTTGTTGAATATCGTAACATTTTATAACTTTTGCTTTTATGGACTCGGAAGTTACGTTTTTCTCGCCATTAATTAATTCTTGATAATTTAACCTATCTACTTTTACCTGAAGATCAATTCGATCGACGAGAGGATTGTTGAGCTTCTTCCTATATTTTTTTATTTCGTTTTTTGTACAGATGCAAGTTCCGCTTTTTGTTCCGTAGAATCCGCAAGCGCATGGATTGCACGCCGCAACCAGCAGGAAATCCGCCGGGTATATGGCGCAACCGTTTCTAAGAGATATATAGACCTCTTTATTTTCAATAATTGTTCGTAGCGACTGAAGCGAGTCGGAATGAAATTCGAGAAACTCGTCTAAAAACAGAACTCCTTTATGAGCTAAACTTACTTCGCCGGGAAGAATTTTTGCTCCTCCGCCGATTACCGCTCTCGACGATGCGCTGTTGTGAGGATTCCGAAACGGTCGAATTTTATTTATCGAACCGTTTAAGTTTTCAGCCGCTACGGAATAAATTTTATTTATTTCCATAAATTCTTCATTAGTAAGATCCGGCATTATAGAAGGCAATCTGCTTGCCGCCATGGTTTTACCGGACCCCGGAGGACCTACGATAATCATGTGATGACCGCCTGAAGCGGCTATTGTAAAAGCGTCTATAAGATGCCTTTGTTCCATAATGTCCGAATAATTCCCGACCTTTCTTGAAGCTAACATTTTTGATCGAGCGGTAGTTATATGCGAAGTATCATAATTATTATTAATAATTATGTCGGCGGTTTCGTTTAAAGTTTTTACCGGAATTATTTTATCCAGATTAATAAATTCTACTTCGCTTAGGTTGTCGTAAGGGATAAAAATTTTATTATACCCCTTTTTTAACGCCTCTATAACCATCGGGAATATTCCCCGAACCCATTTTATCTCGCCGCTTAAATTGAGCTCGCCAAAAAAGATGCAGCCGTCTGTAGAATCAATTACTCCCGTCGCTGATAAAATCGCCATAGCGATAGATAGATCGTAATGAGTTCCGGTTTTTGAGATTTCGGCGGGCGATAAATTTATCGTAATTTTCTTTACGGGAAACTCAAAACCGCTGTTTTGTATCGCCGGTCTGATTCTTTCTTTAGATTCTTTAACCTCTTGAGAAAGCAGTCCCGCCATAAAAATTGCCGGAAGCCCGTTTTTTATATCGACTTCGGCTTCTACCATGTCGCAGTTTAACCCCATCCGAGTAAAAGTAAGCGCTTTTCCAAACATAATTTTCCTCCAAAATATTCTTTATAATAATTAACAATTTTTTTTTGATTTTGCTTTACAAAAAAAGAAATTATTTTAAAAATATTTTTAGATTTTTCTTAAGGAATTTATTGAAATTCCGAATTTTATAACAAGGCGCGCGGAGACAAGGATGTCTTCGTAAAATTTACAAGAATCAAGGAGGATTCGAATGATAATTAATCACAATTTAAGCGCGATGTTTGCAAATCGCCATGTTAAATTTAACGGGAATGATTTAACAAAGAATTTAGAAAAGGTAAGCTCGGGATTTAGGATCAACAGGGCTAGCGACGACGCTTCGGGTTTGGCCGTATCGGAAAAAATGAGGTCGCAGATCAGAGGTTTGATAAGAGCGGAAAAAAATGCCGAGGACGGCATATCGCTTATTCAAACTGCGGAAGGATATTTACAAGAATCTCAGGATATTATCCAGAGAATTAGAGAGTTGGCCGTTCAAGCTTCCAACGGCGTTTATTCGGCTGAGGATAGAATGTATATCCAAGTTGAAGTTAGTCAATTAATTGACGAAATAGACAGGATAGCCAGCCACGCTCAATTCAACGGTATGAATATGCTAACCGGAAGGTTTGCTAAACAGAGTTCGTTAAATATCGTAACCGGAAGTATGTGGTTTCATATAGGAGCTAATATGGATCAAAGAGAACAGGTTTTTATAGGAACTATGACCTCTCAAGGTTTGAAGTTGAAGAACTCTAACGGATTGCCTCACGCGGCGACGTTTATCTCTCTATCGACCCCGGATGCGGCTAACGCGGCTATTGGAACGCTCGACGTGGCTCTAAAAATTGTCAACAAACAACGCGCCGACCTGGGAGCATATCAAAACAGACTTGAGCATGCGATGAAAGGATTGCTTATAGGAGCTGAGAATATTCAGCAAGCGGAATCTATTATTAGAGACGCCAATATGGCTGAAGAAATGGTTCAATATTCAAAGAATCAAATTCTTGTTCAGTCCTCTATGGCGATGCTTGCGCAAGCTAATCAAAAATCTCAGTCTGTTCTTCAATTATTGCAGGGCTAATAAGGGATATTTTCAGGGGAAATCCTTCGTTTTAATAAGCGAAGGATTTTTTTTTACCTTCGGAACATGAGCGCCGCCGGTTTTTACGTACGGCAGACGTATTTGGGATAATTTTCGATTACGAGCGCGTATAATAGCTGTTTTCGAGCGGTTATATTCAACAGTTGTGTCATTTTATCCAAAAAGTCGTTTTTCAATTTGTCAAACTTCAATTTTTTACCAACAAGCTCAAGAAATCCTTCCAATCCATATTTCATAACGCCGTTATAAAAAAATAGGATAATGTCGCGGACTGTCGAAGCCATACCGAATTCGTTATACAAAGAATGCCATCTTTTTATTCGAAGATAATCCGCTTCGCTGATTCTAAGGTATTTATCTAACCTTTTATCGTCGGTATTGTCTATAACGGCGTATTCGGAGCTGTGATTCCCGATTATTCTCTTCATTTTTAGAACTTTTTTGTCAATGAGGCGAAACATAGTTTCAAACAATTTGCTGAACGTATTAATTTTGAACTCTTTTAGTAGAAAATCTATGACATTGGTATTCATAGATTCCGATACTATAAAATGAAATAGATGTTTTTTGTTTTTCATAAAATTTTCTCCTTTTTTTTTAATATAAATAACACCTAAAAGTAGAAAACGTTATACAAAAATTTGTATAAATTTTTAGTAAATGACAAATAATTTACTAATTAAAAATATTTACTTCATATGTGTCATTTTTATCCTTCAACGCCATATGCGTCAATTTTTTTATCGAGGAGCGCAGCGCTGCATATGTGTCAATTCCCAAAAAACCGATGGGCGCCTCGCCTAATAAATCGAATTAAAAAACCGGTTTGACAAAATTTTGAAAAAGAGTTATACAATAGATCGGAGAGTAAAATGGAAAATTATGTAATTAGCGCAAGTTCCGTATTATTTGCTTTTGGGGTAACATTATTTGCCGGTTTATCGACGAGCATCGGAAGTTTAATGGCTTTTTTTTCAAAAAAGTTTAATCCCAAGTTTTTAGCCGCGTCGCTCGGTTTCTCCGCCGGGGTAATGATCTACGTATCGTTCGTGGAGATATTCTTTAAAGCAAAGACTTCTTTAGTATCAATATACGACGCTAAACCGGGGTATTGGGTAACGGTCGTTTCGTTTTTTGGCGGGATAGCGATAATCGCTCTCATTGACAAACTTGTTCCTTCTTACGAGAATCCTCACGAGTTAAAAAACGTTCATAGCGGAGAGATTAGCGATGGAGAAAGTAAAAAGCTTATGCGAATGGGGCTTTTTTCGGCTCTGGCCATAGCAATACACAATTTTCCGGAAGGCATTGCAACTTTTATGGCGGCGATAAAAGATCCGACGCTTGGAGTTAGTATCGCGCTTGCTATCGCAATACACAATATTCCCGAAGGTATTGCCGTATCCGTCCCGATATATTACGCGACTAAAAGCAGAAAAAAAGCTCTGTTATACTCTATTTTATCGGGATTTTCGGAACCGGTTGGGGCGTTAATCGGCTTTTTTCTGTTAAGGAATTTTATGAACGACGCCGTTTTTGGGATAGTTTTTTCAGCCGTCGCGGGGATTATGGTTTATATATCGTTTGACGAGTTGCTACCGACGGCCGAGGAGTACGGACAACATCATATCGCTATATCGGGGTTGATAGCCGGTATGATGGTTATGGCGATTAGTTTAGTTCTTTTCTCGTCATAATAGGGGGGACGAATGGCAATGCGTCCAATAGGCGACGTTTATAAACTGATTCCCGGAGACGCGTTAGCCGTTTTTAAAGAGTTGTTTTCCCCCGTTCAATACGATAAGATAATACAGTCGTTCAGGATAGAAAGACGTACGACATTTCGTCTTAATACGCTAAAGTCTACAAAACGCGAAGTAATGGACTATTTGCGAAATAATAAGTTTAAATTCCAGGAGATTAATTTTATCGATAACGCCTTTATTCTTGAAAAGAAAGACGGGATTAAATTGTTAAAAACCGATTTGGCGGTATCCGGTAAAATTTATTTACAAACTTTATCTAGTATGCTTCCTCCTATAGCTTTAGGAGCGGAACAAAACGAGAGAATTCTGGATCTTGCGAGCGCTCCGGGGAGTAAAACCACTCAAATCGCCGCTTTAATGAATAATACCGGGATAATAGACGCCGTGGAGCCTAATTTTATTAGAATAGAAAGATTAAGACATAATATAAATTTATTAGGCGTTACTAATACAACAGTAACGCAAGCCGACGGTAATAAATTTTGCGTTGAAAAAGCAAATTATTACGACAGAGTTCTGTTGGACGCTCCTTGTTCTGGGGATGGGAGATTTAACATTTACGATCGGAAAAGTTACGGTAATTGGAGGAAAAATATGGCGGAAAGATGTTCGAATATTCAGAAAAAACTATTGAGAAGCGCGTTGACTTCGGTAAAACCGGGCGGTACGGTGGTTTATTCGACTTGCGCCATTAATGACGTTGAGAATGAAGGGGTGGTAAATTCTATATTAGAAAGCGGCGATTTTAAGATCGAAATAGAAAATATAAACATACCTCGTCTTGAAGGGGACTACGTAACGGAGGGACTTGCAAGAGCGAAAGAGAACAAATATTCGCGAGATATGAGAAAATGTCTTCGAATACTCCCTTCTAACATAATGGAAGGATTTTTCGTGTGTAAAATAAAAAAAGTATAACGCTATAGCGTTATACTTTTAGCGCTATTACGAGTCCCAGAGAATTTTCTCCCGGCGCGATTAATAAATCTGCTTTCTTTTTAAACTCGTTAATAACGGTATAATTGGGATCGGACATTAGATACATTATACCCGATATTATAGCGCAAATAGAAAAAAGGGTTAATAACGACCAGCCTGAGATTACCCCGACGAGAAGCCCGTTTTTAGAGAATAACCAATTGGCCTCGTCTAAAAATCTGCTATTTGCATTGGCGTCGGCGGCCATTTTATCAGACACCCCGTAAAGTACGCTAAAAATTATCGCCAGCGATAAAAAGGTAAATGTAGCCGTTGCAAAAGCGATCGTGAGCCCAAATAATAGTTTTTTATACTGTTTGAAATCAAACGAATCGCCGTCCGAAGAATATTTAACGCTCAGATTCTTATAATTTGCGTCGTTTATTGTTTTGACAAAAGAGATCGGAGCTTTAATTTCCGTTTTTGTTAAATTTTTAACGTTCGCATTAACGGTAAAAGCGAGCGCGAATATTATTAAAAACACAAAACTTGCTTTTTTCATAAAATCCCCCTTAGTCGATATGTTAAAATTAATTACTTATTTTTTCAATATTAATTTATTGAATTTCATATTCAATCAATTTTTTCTTTAACGGTAATCCCCAGCGGTAACCGCCGATGTCGCCGTTTTTTTTGATTACTCTATGACAGGGTATAACGTACGCTATCGGATTTTGTCCGATCGCCGCGCCGATAGCCCGCGAAGAGCCGGGACGCCCGATTTTCTCTGCAACGTTGCCGTAAGTCGATAGGGAGCCAAAAGGGATATTTAACAATTCGTTCCAGACGGACAGTTGAAAATTCGTCCCTTTTATATGGAGTTTTATCGACGCGCTTTTACCGATATTTATATAAGATAACGCGGATTGTTGAAATTCGTCCGTTTGATAAGTTAGCGACGAGCCGGGGAAGCGTTTTTTTAGCAAATTAAGCGCAGTTTCCTCGTCGGTAACGGGCGCAAGGTAGCATACCCCAAGTTTTGCGGAGCAGATTATGATTTTTCCAAAGAAAACCTCGGCAAAACTATAATTAATTGACAGAAATAGGTCTATCGCTAAGTTATTTTGCGGAACAATCTCGATATGTTTTTCTTCCGGCATAAGCGGCGAGTTCGGAAAAATCGGTAAATTTTCGTTCATAACTACCGATAGTATATCAAATTTTTGCAAACGGCGCAAGATATATGATAATAAAGCGCCGCATATGCGTTAAACCGTAAGAATTTAAATTGACACATATGGGTTGAATTGAGACGAATAATTTACTAATTAACATATCTGTCCCATATGCGTCGATTTATGTTCCATATGTGTCAATTTTTTCATCAGGGCGCGGCGGGGCGTATAGTAAAATGCGGATAGACTTTGCGCCGCAAGCAGAATATTTCAGTATTTTAGTATATTCAAAACGGGAATTCCCGGTTTTCTATTTTTGAATAATTTTATTTAGGCGATCGAGAATAGCGTCAATCGCTACTTTTACCATAAAATCCATTTCGTCGCGATTTATTATATACGGCGGCATAAAATATATAACGTCGCCGATATTTCTCAACAAAACCCCTTTTTTTTCCGCCTCTCTGTAAATAGCGCGCCCTATGCGCATAGAAGACTCAAAAGGCTCTTTAGTTATCTTATCTTTAACTATTTCAACCGCAGTTATCATTCCGATAGATCTGATATCTCCTATATATTTATTGTCCTTTAAAACCGAAATTTTTTCTTTGATATAGGCGCCTTTTTCGTTTATCATAGAAAGAACGTCGTCTTTTTCAAACAGCTCAAATACCGCGCAAGCCGCCGCGCAAGCGAGGGGATTGCCGGAATACGAATGACTATGAAGGAAAGCCTTGTTTGACGGATATGAGTCGTAAAAATTCATATAAATCTCTTCTTTAACAAGAACGGCCGACAGAGGTAAAAAACCTCCCGTCAATCCTTTCGATACCGCCGCAAGATCCGGAACAATACCGGCGTGTTGAGAGGCGACCATTTTACCCGTCCTGCCAAATCCCACGGCGATTTCATCGCATATCAGATGAATGCCGTATTCGCTACACGCCGCCCTCAATTTCTGCAAATATCTGGGCGAATATATCTTCATTCCTGCGGCGCATTGAACCATCGGCTCTATTATAAACGCCGTTACGGATCTATAATTCTTTTTTATCAATTTTTCCGCTAGAGCAAAACACTCCGCGTCGCAATTGGTATAATTTTTACCAAACGGGCATCTATAACAATCCGGTCCCCGGCATTCAATAGCGTTAAAAAGCATTGGTTTGTAAACTTCTTTAAATATTTCAATCGAACCGACCGACAGAGCCCCTACGGTTTCTCCGTGATACCCGCCGGTAATATACATAAATTTTTTTCGCTTCTTGTCGCCGTTATTAACTCTATAATGATAAGACATTTTAAGGGCAATCTCTATGCCCGAAGATCCGTTATCCCCATAAAATATCCTAGGCAATTTACCGTCGAACAACCCCGATAGATAAGCGCCCAATTTTACGGCGGGTTCGTGCGTATAATTTGCAAAAATTACATGCTCTAAAGTCCGCGCTTGCTCCGCAATTTTATTCGCTATATATTCGGCGCTATGTCCAAAAATATTAACCCACCAGGAGGATACCGCGTCCAGAATTTTGTCGCCGTTCTCTTTATAAAGCCATACTCCTTCGCCTCTTTTAATAGGGATGGCGGGAAATTCTTCGTATTCTTTCATTTGAGAACAGGGATGCCAAATATGCTTCCTATCCAGATCGAGTATCTCTTTTTCAGTCATTTTTCTTCCTCGCAAGACAGTATAAAACGTTATAAGTCGCGGGTATTGTCCCGGCCTTGTTTAAAAATAACTTTTTATAGTTTTTTATCATTTTTCTCATTACGACCGTTCCGACTTTTTCGCTATCAAAACTCGCCGCTCCTATGTCCCGAATAGAATGCAAAAAAATCAGGGGATTGTCAAAATTTATTACAATTTTTTTTTCGGATATTTTGATTACGTCAAAATCGTTATTTTTCAGAAAACCGGTTATCTCGTCAAAATTGTAAAAATTCAATATGCGTCTGCGATACGGCAACGCCAATTCTTCGTAACTTTTACGAAAAGACTCGTCTAATTCGTAAAAAGTGCCTTCGGTAAAAATAGAAAACAAAAGATCTCCGTTAATATTTAAAAATTTGTTAATTCTTTTAATTTCTAAATTCAGGTCTGTAAACCATTGAAAAACGGCGCTTCCGGCTATTAGCTCATATTTATTATCTATCGCCGCCTCTTCAAAATTTCCCGTCAGATATTTAATCTTTCTACCAAAGAATTTATTTTTATGAGTTTCTATCATATTTACGCTGACGTCGTTTGCCGTAAAATCAGAAAATTCATTTTTTTTTAGCAGTTCTTCGGTAAAAAACCCCGTGCCTACCCCTATTTCTAATATATTTTTATACGGTCTATCCGGTAAAAGAGTAATCAACTCGGAAGCTATATCCCTCTGAATTTTAGCCTCGCTGTCGTAATTTACCGCATATTTATCAAAATTATCCCTGATTAGCCCTTTATTCATATAAAATTTCTCCAGTTTTCAATACACTCTTCGGGATATTCCAAAAAATAACAATGTCCGCCGTTATAAACGCTTAAAGCGGAATTTTTTACGTTATTTCTGATAATCTCTGCTCCATAGAGCGGCGTAGTATTATCTTTGTCGCCTTGAAAGATAGCCGTTTTTACTTCCATTTCGGGCAGTCGTTTCAACAAATCAATCTCCGCAAGCTCGTTAAGACCGTTTTCCAGCGATTGATCGGATATTGCCGTTTCAAGCAACGAACTTATTATTTGATCCTTGTTTTCAACAAATTCAAAAATATTTTTATAAAAATCTGTTAAAACCTGTTTTTTTCTAATTTTAATCATTTTTTTCATCCTCGACAAGTTATCAAATAAAATGCCGTTTTCATATCCGTTAGTCTGAGTAAATCTAGCCGTCGCCCCCGTAAGAAAGAGAGAATTTACTTTAGAGGGATTCTCTAACGTCCACTTTAGAGCAAACAGCGAACCGAGAGACCAGCCGAAAATATTAATTTTACCTTCAGTCGAATAATAATCCAAGCCGTATTTCGCCTCTTTATATGAAGAGAGCTCGTTTTTCAAAACTATGCAATCTGAAACGCCGTTTTTTATTTTTTCAAACAGACTTTCGTTTGACGCGAATCCTTGAATTATAATATTTTTCATTAAACCCCTCGTTAGATCAAACGTTTTTCTTGCTCCAATTAATTATCTCTCTCGACAACTTGCTTATATCTTCGTCGGTATGAAGATAAGTAATCGAAATTCTTACTCTCGAAGCGTTCGGAGGAACCGTAGGGGGACGAATACTTGGAGCGTATATCCCTTTTTCCTTGAGAAAGTTCATTAATTCTATAGATTTTGAATTTGATTTTACTATAATCGGAACAATTTGCGAGCGCGAAGCGCCGACGTCGACTCCGTTTTCCTTTAATAGCGCCGCAAAATTTTCCGCTTTCAGCAACACCTCCTTGCCACGGTTTTCCGTTAAAATTATCTCGTAAGACCTGTTAAGCGCGCCTATAATAAACGGCGGCAACGAGGTCGTAAAAATAAACGAGCGGCAAGAGTTTATAAAATAGTCGTAAAGAATTTCATCGCATGCGGCAAAAGCTCCAAACGCTCCAAAACTCTTGCCTAAAGTCCCTATGATAACGTCTACTTTATCCTGTAAATTATACATAGAAGTTATTCCGGCATAGTCGTCCCCAAAAAGCCCTGCGCTATGAGCTTCGTCCGCGATTAGTAACGTTTCATATTTTTGAGATAACTCGGCAATTTCAACAAGAGGTGCGATATCCCCTTCCATACTAAATACCGAGTCCGTTATTATAATTTTTTTCTCGACATCTCTATTTTTAATTAATAATTTTTCAAGGAATTCGACGTCTTTATGCGGATATCGCTCAATTTTGGCTTTAGATAGAAATATTCCGTCATAAATCGAAGCGTGGTTTAATTTATCGCAAAATACTACGGTTTTTTCGTCGGCTAGAGCTGATACTATCCCGATATTTGCATTATATCCCGAATTAAACATTAACGCGCGCGCTTTTTTATTCCAGCCGGCAAATTTTTTTTCAAGGTTTGAAACGTTCGTAAACGTTCCGGAAACGAGTCTGGACGCTCCGGTCCCGGCCCCCCATTTAAGAGCTTCGGCGTTTCCCGCGCTTATAACGGATAACTCCTTTGTTAATCCCAAATAGTCGTTATTTGAAAAATTAATATATTTTTTGTTATTTATCTCTATATACTTGCCTTCCGTTTTATCTATAGAATTCAGCGCGCGATAATTATCCCGATTCTTTTTTTCGTTTAGTTTTTTAGCGAAAATATCGCCCCATTTTCCGATCATGACAACCAACCTCTTACCGTTTTTTTATCAGGAAAATATTTCAATTTTGATTCGACGTCTCCAAAAATGTAATTTTCCGTATCGACTCCAATAATTCTCGGAAAAAGATAAATATTATCCAATCCGGATAATCTCTTTATAGTTTTGTAATTGTCCTCTTCTATATCCGTCGGTAAAATATCTTCGGTTAATAAAATTACCGCTCCTGTTTTAATGCAAGATTGTCTAATGAAATTGAGATTTAATAAAACGTCGTTTATAGCTCCCAATCCGGCTCGGCTCACTAACGCGACGTTTAGGTTTAGCCTTTTAGGTATATCGGAAATAAAACCCCCCTTTTCGCTTAACGGAACTAAAAGCCCTCCGGCTCCCTCGACCGCAATCGCGTCGAATTCATAAGATTTTTTTTTATAACTTTCGATAATATTCTCTATGCAAATCTCTTTTTTTTCTATCGCCGCCGACAAATGGGGCGACGCGGGTTTGTCAAACAAATAATCGCTTTGGTAAGAAATATTTTTTTTATCAGAATTAAATCTCGATACAAATTCCGAATCGGGAGATCTAATCTCGCCGTCTATATAGACCGCTCCGGTTTGAACGGGTTTATAATATAATACTTTATTATATATCTCTGAAAATAGTCTGCATAATATTGCCGATATAACGGTTTTACCTATTCCCGTCGAAGTAGCCGTAACAAATAAACCTTTCCCCATCTATCCCCTCTTAGCTTGTCGTAATCTATCAAAAAAAATCAAAAAGGTCAAATAAACTATTACCCTTCGCAAAACGTAACTCATAGAAATTTATAAAAAAAAGAGGAGGTCGTTTAAGACTCTCCTCTTCGCTAAATAATCTAAACTTTAACTATTCGATAGTAACGGCGTTCTTGTAATATACGCAGTAAGCGTGTCCGCCGGCTTCGTATTGAGTATAAGCTTTGGTAAGACCAAGAGACGCGCTCGGCGTCCAAGATTCGTAGTTGTTCCAACCCGTCTTACCGATCTTAATGGCGACTTGCTCGGCTCCTTGGTTTCCGATATAAGCCGCGTATATACCGTTTTCAGCTTTTGCAACGTAAACTCTACTCCCTTTCTGAACGCCGTTGGCTTTTCTAATCTTTATTAGATTGTTAATAGCCTTGGTCATATAAGTTCCTCTATCTTCCCAGTCTTGGATAAATACGCAAGGTATGCCGGGGTGAGTTAGTATGAACGCATACGCCGCTTGAGTCGAAACGCCTTTCGCGCTTCCCGATACTCCC
>Ga0116161_1000629_pt1 | contig 38982 bp, 28 predicted proteins | sample AD_JPNAS3_MetaG_FD_89877 | JGI IMG/M metagenome (GOLD analysis project Ga0116161, IMG submission 89877) | Active sludge microbial communities of municipal wastewater-treating anaerobic digesters from Japan - AD_JPNAS3_MetaG | ecosystem: Engineered > Bioreactor > Anaerobic > Digestate | place... | reverse complement strand
CTGGGAGCCGCCGTTGGCGGCCAAGGGGGCGCTGCGGCGCCGGGCGCCCACCTGCGTGGGCTGGTCGCCACGGCCGCGTCGGCGCAGGCCGACGCCCGGCCGCAGGCCCTCTAGGCGCGACTTACAGTCGCCCGGCTTATTTGATAGTACTTACGCGGTCGACCTGCCTCCAGCATCAAGCCCCCCACCCCCCCCCGGCCCCCTTCGGGGGCCTCCGCCCCGCCCCCGGCGCGGGGGCGGGGAGACTGGGGGTTAGGGGGTTCAGCGGGCGCTTCGCGCGTCGCGCGAAGCGCCCGCTGAACCCCCATTTAAGGGCTCCCCCTTCCCGCCGCAGCGCAGAAGGCGAGGCCGGGGGATGGGCTCTATACGATGGCTCTGCAGCGCCCTGCACGACAGCGTAAGTACTATTATTTGAACTGTATTGGGGCTAGGCTACGTCGTCTATACGAATACCTGACCGATGTTCTAGGCTACGACGGTTTGCGAACACGACCTAGCATAGTGCACAAATCAACTTGGAAGCATTTGGTGCGGCAGCCTGTGGGATTGTATCCGACCTGCCCGGCGACCGGGCCTCACGCCTTGCGCGCACCTGGTTCGGAACCCTTGTGGCGGGGTTTTGGTGGGTCGGCTGGCGGCCAACGGCGCCAGCCGACCCACCAAAACCTCTTCCTGGCCCAGAGCCGGGCCGCAGCGGCGCACATTGCCCGGCTGTTGCCAGGATGCTGAGGAGTGCGTCAGACGATGTGCCGGGGACGCGCGGCCTGGGTGGTGCGCAGCTCGATGGCCTGGGCCTCATAGCCCGGCCGGCCGAGCAGGGCATAGGTAGCGACCTTGCCCGCCTCGACGCCAGGCTGGTCGTAGGCGTTCACCGAGTACAGAAAGCCGCTGATGGCCGTCTGCATCTCGAGCAGGTAGATGAACTGGCCGACGGTGAAGGGGTTCACCTCGGGGACGATGTAGGTGGCGTTGGGCCGGCCGGCCTCGGCCAGCGCCATGGCGGTCGCCTCGCGCTCGGCGTTGATCAGCTCGGCCAGCGAGTGCCCGCCGAGGTAGGCAATGCCCTCCTCTTTGGGCCTGGCCGGCGGCAGCGGCGCCTCTTCCTCAAAGCGCTCGACAGCCACAAAGCTGATCACCTTGTCGGGCGGGCCCTCCACGTAGAGCTGGATCTGCGAATGTTGGTCGGTCGTGCCCAGGGCCAGCACCGGGGTCGGCCCGACGTTGAGGCGGCGCCCGTCAGTGCTCATCTTCTTGCCCAGGCTCTCGGCCCAAAGCTGGCGCCACCAATCGGCCAGGTCGCGCAGGTGCTGGCTGTAGGGCATGAGCACCGAGATGCGCTGGCCGCGGTGATAGGCCAGGTGCTGCAACGCAGCCGCCATGCCGGGTAGGTTGTGTTGCAAGTCAGGCGCCTGGGCCAGCTCGTCGCCATAGGCCGCGCCGGCCAGGAGCTCCTCGATGTCGATGCCCACGAGCGCCGCCGGCAGCAAGCCCACCGAAGAAAGCACCGAAAAGCGCCCGCCAACCCCAGGCGGGACGGCAAAAGTGCGATAGCCTTCACGGCCGGCGATCTCGCGCAGCGGACCCTGCTCGGGATCGGTAATGGCCACGATGTGGCACGCGGTGCTCTCACCCAGCCGCTCCTGCAGCCACCCGCGCGCGATGAGGAACTGGGCCATCGTCTCCGTCGTGCTGCCCGACTTGCTCGTGACGATAACCAGGGTGCGCTCGGGGTCCAGCAGGCGCAGCGCCGCCATCACCCAGCCCGGGTCGACGTTGTCGAGCACCCAGAGGCGGGGGTGCCGGCGCACATCGGGCGACATATAGTTAGCATAGTAGGGCAGGAGAGCCGACTTGAGGGCCGTCACGCCCAGCGCCGAGCCGCCGATGCCCAGCACCAGCACGTCGTCGTAGACGCCTTCGACCTCGCGGGCATAGCCCAGGATCTCGGCGATGGAATCCTTCTGATAGGGCAGGTCCATCCAGGCAAGGTCGTTGGGGCTTCGGCGCAGGCGCAGCACGTCGATCGCGGCCGTCAGCCGGCCGGCCATCTCGTCGAGCTGGCCCTGGGTGGTGCCGCGGTGCTCGCCCACCACATCGGCGAGCATGTGGGTATAGTCGTAGCGAATGCGCATCGACTCGCGCCAGTCCGCGTCTTCATAGCGGGCCATCGTGGCTCCTTGCATGTGGAAGGTGCGGCGGATTGTGGATGGAGTTGGCCCAAGATAGCACATTCAGTTGAGCGCGTCAAGGCTGAGTCCAAGCCCGGACTCCCCAACTTGTTGGGGGGGGCGGCCCGAACAAGTTCGGGAGTCCAAGCCCGGACTCCCCAACTTGTTGGGGGGCGACCCGAGCGAGTTCGGGAGCCCAAGCCCGGAGTCCCAACTTGTTGGGGGGCGGCCCGAACGAGTTCGGGAGTCCAAGCCCGGACTCCCCAACTTGTTGGGGGGCGACCCGAGCGAGTTCGGGAGCCCAAGCCCGGAGTCCCCAACTTGTTGGGGGGCGGCCCGAACGAGTTCGGGAGTCCAAGCCCGGAGTCCCCAACTTGTTGGGGGGCGACCCGAGCGAGTTCGGGAGTCCAAGCCCGGACTCCCCAACTTGTTGGGGGGGCGGCCCGAACGAGTTCGGGAGTCCAAGCCCGGAGTCCCAACTTGTTGGGGGGGCGGCCCGAACGAGTTCGGGAGTCCGAGAACGGAGGGAGGATAGTATGCGCATGACCCGCGCCGAGCTATGCGGCCTGTTGCTGGGGCGCCAGGGCCTGTTGGTCGAGCAAGGCTCTGGCGGCGTCGCGGGCGCGGCGAACTGGGTGCGCACCCACGGCTTCCTGATGCTCGAGACCGCCGCCCGTGCCCTGGCCCCCGGCCACGACCTGGTGCTCTACAACCGTCTGCCCGGCTACCAGGCCGGCGACCTCGACATGGCCCTCTACGACGGCGGCCAACTCATCGAGCACTATCTGCACGTCTTGGGGGCGCTGCCGGCGGCCGACTATGCGCTGCTGTGCGACCCGCCTCGCGCCGCCGCGGCGGCGCGAGGCGGGTCCGCCGGTGCGCTGGTGCTCGCATGCCTCACGGCCGAGGGCCCCTGCACCCTGCGCGACCTGCAGGCCCACTTGCGCGATACGCAGGCGGGGGGTGCCCGCGCCGTGGCCCAAGCCGTGTACGAGCTCCACGCCTCCGGCGCCATCCTGGTGCGCCGGCGCGAGGGCAGCGGGGCGCTCTACGATCTGGCGGTGCGCGTCCTGCCGGGCTGCGCAGCGCAGGTGCTGCCGGCTGAGGAGCGGCTGCATGGCCTGGCGTATCGCACCCTGCACGTGCTCGCGCCCGTCACCCGCGCCACCTGGAGCCAGGTACTGGGCAGCCTCGGTTCGCGCACCGGGCTGGGCGTGAGCGCGCTCAAGCGGGAGAAGGGCCGCGTCATTGCCGAGTTGCTGGCGCGCGGCGAGGCCGAACAGGTTGAAGTGCAGGATGGTGCCCAGCCCTATTTCGTGCCCGCCGCATGGCTGGCGGCCATGGAGCGTAGCGCCTACAAGCCGGCGCCACGCCTCTCCTTCCTCTCGCCGATCGACCCCATCGTGTGGGATGGACGGCGGGCGCTCGACCTCTTTGGCTTTGACGTGCGGCGCCAGGCCTACCTGCCCACCATCCGCGAGCGGCGGCTCGCTCCGCCGGCCCTGGCCATCCTCTACGGTCAGGTCCTGGTGGGCCGCCTGCAGGCGCAGATGAACTGGGGCGAGGAGCGCTTTACCGTCCGGGGCATTCACCTCGAGGGCCAGGCGCGGCTCGAAGAGCGGCACTTCCGCACCGCCTTTGCCGATGCCGTGCGTAGCCTGGCGGCCTGGCACGGCGCCCGCGAGATTCGCGCCGCCGGCCCGGTGCCGCCGCGCCTGCTGCCCTAGCCACAATCTTGACAGCCCCCCTATCAACTTTCCTTATTGTGCGGGCTTACATTTGAGCCAAACCTCTTGACAATTGCGCCGCTTCATGATATAGTGTTAGCACTCAGCCTTAGCGAGTGCTAAGCGCCCTGAGAGGATCCGGCTATGGAACAGCTCACCGCCCGACAAGAAGAAATCCTGGGCATCGTTGCCCGCGAGTACATCGCCACCGCCGTGCCCGTAGGCTCGAACACCATTGTGCGCCGCTACAACCTGGGCGTCAGCCCGGCCACGGTGCGCAATGAGCTCGCGTTCCTCGAGCGCGAGGGCTACCTGGCCCAGACACACACCTCGGGCGGGCGCATGCCCACCGACAAAGGCTACCGCTACTTTGTCCACCGCCTGATGCAGGAGACCGAGCTCCCGTCGAGCGAACAGCGCATGATCAGCCACCAGTTCCATCAGGTGCAGCTCAACCTCGATCAGTGGATGAAGCTGGCGGCCGCCGTGCTGGCGCAGACCTCGCACAGCGCGTCGCTCGTCACGGCGCCGCGTGCCCCTCAGGCGCGCTTCAAGCATGTGGAGATGATTTCGCTCAGCGACGTCACGGCCCTGCTCATTCTCGTCTTCCAGGATGGCTCCATCCGCCAGCAGATGATGCTGCTGCCGGCGCCGATCGCGCAGGATGAGCTGAGCCAGGTGTCGAACCGGCTGAATGGGCTCCTGGGCTCGGCCAACGAGGTGGAAATCCGCCTGGGCCCCATCGCCAATACGCCGCTCTCGGCGCTCGAGCGCAGCGTGGTCGAGCGCACGCTCGAGGCGCTGCAGCAGCTCGACGAGCGCAGCGAGCGCGAGATGCACCGCGACGGCCTGCTCAACGTACTGCGCCAGCCCGAGTTCGCCGAGGTCGACAAACTCCGCTCGGTGGTCGAGGTGCTGGAGCGGCGCAGCCTGCTCGAAGCCATCTTGGCCGAGGTGCTCTGGGCCAACGGCGTGCAGGTAATCATCGGCGGCGAGGGCCGCTGGGACGACTTTGGGGAGTACAGCCTCGTCCTGTCGCCCTACGGCGTGCGCGGTGAAGCCAACGGCGTCGTCGGCGTGCTCGGCCCCACCCGCATGCCCTACGACCGCGCCATCTCGGCCGTGCGCTACGTGGCACGGCTGATGAGCAACCTGGTGGAGCATATGTACGGATACTGAGGCGTGAGGCGTAATGCGGGCTGCGTGATGCGTAACCTCGGCCATAGCGACAGGCGTCGCACAGAGCGACCTTACGCAGTACGTAGTACGCAGCAGCCGTTACGGAGGTGCAGACTCAGCCATGCCTGATGACGTTGAGAAGCAGGCCGAAGGGGAGGAAACGAGCGAAGCGGGGTGCACGGTCGAGACGCAGCCCGGGCCCGCCGCCTGCGACCTGGAGGCCGAGCTCGCCCAGGCCCAGGCCAAGGCCGACGAATACCTGGACCAGTGGCGGCGCACGGCGGCCGATTTTTCGAACTACCGCAAACGCACGGCGCGCGAGCGGGAAGAGGCCACCCGCTTCAGCAATGCAGCGCTCCTGGGCAAGCTGTTGCCCGTGCTCGACGATTTCGACCGCGCCATGGCCAGCCTGCCCGCTGACCTGCGGCATCTCACTTGGGTCGAGGGGGTGGCCCTGATCCAATACAAACTGCATCTGATCATGGAAGGCGAGGGTCTCAAGCCGATCGAGGCTGCCGGCCAACCCTTTGACCCCCAATGGCACGAAGCCATCCTCCGTGAGGAGACGTCGAGCTACCCCGATGGGCAGGTCATCGCCGAGCTGCAGCGCGGCTACGAGCTCCACGGCCGCGTGCTACGCCCGTCGCTGGTCAAGGTGGCCGTGGCGCCGCCGGCGAGCGAAGGAACTGAGGGGTCGTGAGGCGCGAAATGCACGAAAGGGAACGAAAGACACGAAAAGGAACGCGTCTCTCGCGTTTTTCGTGGACCTTTCGCGGCCTTTCGCGAGTCTCGCGCCCCCGTCAGCTCTCTGAGCAGAATGTTGGAATGCGAACAAGTGCAGTCATCTAGGAGGCTGTAGACAATGGGCAAGATTGTAGGCATCGACCTGGGGACCACCAACTCGGTTGTCGCTGTGATGGAAGGCGGTGAGCCGGTCGTGATCCCAACCTCCGAAGGCAGCCGGGTGCTGCCCTCGGTGGTCGCTGTGAACCCGAAGACAGGCGAGCGTCTGGTGGGCCAGGTGGCCCGGCGCCAGGCGATTACCAACCCAGAGAACACCGTGTACTCTATCAAGCGCTTCATGGGCCGCAAATTCTCGGACCCTGAGGTGCAAAAGGCTGTCAAGCGCCTGCCCTACAAGGTCACCGAAGCGCCCAATGGCGACGTGCAGGTGTGGATGGGCGGCAAGGCCTACTCGCCGCCCGAGATTTCGGCCATGATCCTGCAAAAGCTCAAGGCCGATGCCGAGGCCTATCTGGGCGAGCCGGTGACGCAGGCCGTCATCACCGTGCCGGCCTACTTTAACGACTCGCAGCGCCAGGCCACCAAGGATGCAGGCCGCATCGCCGGCCTCGAAGTCATGCGTATCATCAACGAGCCGACGGCCTCGTCGCTGGCCTACGGCCTCGACAAGAAGAAGGACGAAGAAATCGCCGTCTATGACCTGGGCGGCGGCACCTTCGATATCTCGATCCTGACGCTGGGCGAGGGCGTCTTTGAAGTCAACTCGACCAACGGCGACACCTTCCTGGGCGGCGACGACTTTGACCTGCGCATCATCGACTGGATCGCCGACGAGTATCGCAAGGAACAGGGCATTGACCTGCGCCAAGACCGCATGGCCCTGCAGCGCCTCAAGGAAGCTGCCGAAAAGGCCAAGATCGAGCTGTCGTCGGTGATGCAGACCGAGATCAACCTGCCCTTCATCACTGCCGACGCCTCGGGGCCGAAGCACCTGGCAATGACCCTGAGCCGCGCCAAGCTCGAGCAACTGGTCGGCGACCTGGTCGATCGCTCGATGGGCCCGGTGCGCCTGGCGCTCAAGGATGCCGGCAAGGAGAGCGCCGCCATCGACGAGGTCGTGCTGGTCGGCGGGCAGACCCGTATGCCCCTGGTGCAAGACACGGTGCGCAAGCACTTTGGCCGCGAGCCGCACAAGGGCGTCAACCCCGACGAGGTCGTGGCCATCGGCGCGGCCATCCAGGCCGGCGTGTTGGGCGGCGAGGTGAAGGACGTGCTGCTGCTCGACGTGACGCCGCTGACCCTGGGCATCGAGACCCTGGGCGGCGTGGCCACGCCGCTGATCGAGCGCAACACGACCATCCCGGCCAAGAAGGGTCAGATCTTCTCGACCGCCTCCGACGGGCAGACGAGCGTCGAGATCCACGTGGTGCAGGGCGAGCGCCCCATGGCCGCCGACAACAAGACCCTGGGCCGCTTCATCCTTGACGGCATCCCGCCGGCCCCGCGCGGCATCCCGCAGATCGAGGTCACCTTTGACATCGACGCCGACGGCATCCTGCACGTCTCGGCGCAAGACAAGGCCACCGGCCGCGAGCAAAAGATCACCATCACCGCCTCGAGTGGCCTGGCCAAGGACGAGGTGGAGCGGCTGGTGAAGGAGGCCGAGCGCAACGCCGCCGAGGACCGCCGCCGCAAGGAGGAGGTCGAGGCGCGCAACCAGGCCGATACCATGGCCTACAGCGCCGAAAAGACGCTGCGCGAGCTGGGCGACAAGGTGCCGGGCAACGTCCGCAGCGATGTGGAGCACAAGATCAACGCCGTGCGCGAGGCGCTCAAGGGCTCCGACATCGAGGCCATCAAGCGCACCTCCCGCGAGCTCTCGGAGGCCCTGCAGCAGATCGGCGCGACGATGTACCAGCAGCAGGGCGGCGCCCCCGGCGAAGCGGCCGGCGGCCCCACCGGCCAGAGCGGCAGCGGCCCCGCGAGCGACGGCACCGTCGAAGGCGAGTTCCGCGAGGTCTAGTAGCCAGTTCGCAATAAGGGAGAGCGGGGCGGGCGCGGCCCTGCGAGGGTTCCGAACCTTCGCAGGGCCGCGCCCGCCCCGCTCTCCCTTATTGCAAGCAAGCTGTGCACCGCGCCTGTTGGCCTGCGACTTGCTACGCTCTCGGCAGAGGGGGCGACTGTGCTTCACAACTGCCGGTTGCAGCAGTCGGGCATCCGGCCTGGGGGGCGGCGATTGCCATCGTGAAGACCATACTGGTTGTCGACGATGAAGAGGCGGTAGTCGAATTCGTGGGCCTGCTCCTCGAAGAGGCCGATCATCGCATTCTGCGTGCCTACGATGGCCGCAGCGCCTTTGAGCTGGCCTGCAACGAGCACCCAGACCTGGTCCTCTCCGATATCATGATGCCCATCCTGAGCGGCCTCGAGTTCTGCCGCCTTTTGCGCGAGAAGCCAGAAACGGCCAACATCCCAATCATCCTCATGACCGCCGGCCGGACGGTCGACCATGCCTGCCCCAACGCCATCGTCCTCACCAAGCCCTTTGACCTGAACGCGCTGGAGCAGGCCGTCGCCGAAAAGCTCACCCAGCCCGCAAGCTGACCAGGGCAGATGCACCGCCGAGGCGCAGAGGACGCAGAGGAAGCGAGGTGACCTCGCCTCCCTCTGCGTCCTCTGCGCCTCGGCGGTGAAACTTGCTGCGCTACCCGACGAACTGGATGAGCCCGCGTCGGCCGCTTGTCAGCCACGCGGCCTCCTGGCGCGCCGCCTGCTCGGCCTGGCCCTGCGCCAGCCCCACCACAATCTCGGCCTTGAGGGTGCGCAGCGCCACATAGGGCGCCGGGAAGTAGGCCGTGACCTCGGCCAACTGCGTCGTCGGCGCCCAGTGCCGGTCGCCGAGCAGGCGGCGATAGTTAGCATCGCCCTTGAGGATCACGAGATCGGCCTGGGCCAGTTCGCCGCTCAGGCCGTCGAGCATCTCGCGAAAGCTATAGGCGCTGGCCCAGAAGGGGTGGGTGGTGAGCTGCAGGCTGCCGGCGCGCAGCCGGCCGGCCAGACGTTCGCCCGCCGCCCTGCTCCGCGGCTCGGCTTCCCCCTCCAATCGGGCGATCATTTCGCGCGCATCCTGGATCATGGCGTCGGAGACGAAAAAGGGGTACGGCTTGAGGTGCATGCGCACCTGTGCCGCCCAACCCCAGTCGAGCAGGACATCGGCCAGCAGCAGGTCGCAGGCGATCTCGGGCCCGGCGTTGTCGGCCACGAAATCGATGCGGCCGTGCGGTCCAGAGCGTGCGAGGAACTCGAGCAGGCGGTCGCTGTCATCCACCAGGATATCGCTCGTCTGCCCCGGCGCCCGGCCCCCCTGGGCCAGCAACGCGCGGTTCGAGAGGTCGATGCGGTTGCCCCACAGGCTGGCGTAGAGTAGCATGCGCGCGGCGGCCATGCGCTCGGCGGGCAGGCCGGCCAGCAGCTCCGCCGCCAGTTGCAGCGCGCTGCCGGGTCCGTCGATCTCGCGCCGCTTCTGGGCAGCAAAGGGGTCGTGCCCTTGCCAAATGCCGGGCTGAAAGTAGCGCACCGCCTCGAGCAGGCGGCGGTAGAAAAAGGCCTCGGCAAAGTACCAGGGCACGTCGAGCCAGGTGCGCCCCGCGTAGGGGCACCACTGTGCCTGCCACTCGTCGCGGTCGGGCGCCGGCTCGGCCAGCGGCCGCATCGGCTCGCCCGCGATCTCGGCCGTCAGCGCCTCGAGCGCCGCGCGAATCTCTGGCGGATAGTCGTTGTCGGCAAGCACCTCGCGGATGATCTGCGGCTTGCGGCGCACGATCGTCGCCCGGGCGAACGAGCCCGGCTCCGAGGTCATCAACGGCGGCGGCAGGGTCTCAGGCGAGCGCGTCTTGGCCATTGGGCGTCGCTTGCCTCCCATTGCTGTGATTGCAGATGGCGGCCTGTAGCCGCAAGCGCTGCATCAGTCGTGCCACCACTCGCCGCCTCGCCAGCATCCTGGTAGCAGCCGGGTGTGTACGTAGCGTCAAGCCCGGCCCTAGCCCGGAAGGGGTGGGTTCTCGGTGGGTTGGCTGGTCCCTGGCCGCCCACGGGCGGCCAGGGACCAGCCAACCCACCGAGAACCCACCCCCAAAAAGGTTCCCTTCCGGTCGTGTGCGGAGCGTGAAGCCCGGATAGCGAGCCACTATGGATAGGTACGGTTGCAGCACTAGGGCAGGCGCACGAAGGGCAGGCGGCTGAACACCGCGAGGGCAATCAGGCCGACGACGGCCCACTCCCAGTAGCCACGCAGGGCGAGCCCGAGCACCACAATCGCAGCAACAATCGTAATCCAGAACCCCGCGCGCACCCCGGGCTCACGCACAATGCCTCCAGAGTTGGCTACAAAGACTCGTCGCGGGCGCTTGCGCCCACTACGAACCGAACTCGCGCTTCAATTGCTCCAGCTCCTCCACCCACAGCGCGTTCGAAGCATCCGAGGGCATGCGCCAGTCGCCCCGTGGCGAGAGGGCCACCGAGCCCACCTTGGGCCCATCGGGCATGGCCGAGCGCTTGAACTGCTGGCCGATAAAGCGCCGGTAGAACACCGCCAGCCAGCGCAGGATGTCGGCCGGCGCGTACGCATCGCCGAACGCCTGCTGCGCCAGGAAAAGGACCTTGCGCGGCGCGAACTGGTGGCGCACGGTGTAATAGAGGAAAAAGTCGTGCAGCGCATAGGGGCCGATAGTCAGCTCGGTCTCTTGCTGCAGCGCCCCATCTGCGTCGGGCGGCAGCAGCTCGGGGGTGATGGGCGTGGCGCAGATATCGCGCACCACCTCGGCCGCCTCGCCCGCGAGCTCGTGCTCGGCGGCCCACTCCACCAGGTAACGCACCAGCGTCTTGGGCACCCCGGCGTTGATGTGGTACATCGACATGTGGTCGCCGTTGTAGGTCGCCCAGCCCAGCGCCAGCTCCGAGAGGTCGCCCGTGCCCACCACCAGGCCGCCGACTTGGTTGGCCACGTCCATCAGGATCTGCGTGCGCTCGCGTGCCTGCGCGTTCTCGTAGGTCAGGTCGTGCTGCGCCTCGTCGTGGTCGATATCGGCAAAGTGCTGGCGCACTGCGGCGTCAATGGGGATGCGGCGCAGGGTCACGCCCAGGAGCTCGGCCAGGCGCTCGGCGTTGGCGCGGGTGCGTGCCGTGGTGCCCAAGCCGGGCATGCTGATGGCCACGATGCCGCTGCGCGCCAGGCCCAGGGCGTCGAAGGCGCGCAGCGTCACCAAGAGCGCCAGCGTCGAATCGAGCCCGCCCGAGACGCCCAGGGTCACGCGCTCGGCCCCGATGTGGCGCAGCCGCTTGGCCAGCCCGGTCGACTGGATGCGCAGGATTTCGCGCAGGTGCTCCGCCCGCTGCGCCGGGTCGGCCGCGACGAACGGCGTCTGCGAGAGCGGCCGCAGCAGCACCGGCTCGGCGCGCGCCGTGGCCGGCTCGGGCAGGTGGCAGCCGACGACCCGGTGCGCCTGGCGCGGCGTGGCCGCCGAGAAGCTCGAGTTCCTGAGCCGTTCATGCACCAGGCGCTCGACGTCGACATCGGCCAGCGCCATCTCGGTGGAGAACCGGAAGCGCGCCGTCTCGGCCAGCAGGGTGCTGTTCTCGGCGATCAGCGAATGGCCCGAGTAGACCACGTCGGTCGTCGATTCGCCCGCCCCCGCCCCGGCATAGAGATAGGCCGCCAGGCAGCGGCCCGACTGTTGGCATACGAGCGCGCGGCGGTAGTCGACCTTGCCCAGGAGCTCGTCGCCGGCCGAGGGGTTGAGCAGCAGCGTTGCCCCCGCCAGGGCCATATCCTGGCTGGGCGGGCTGACCGACCACAGGTCCTCGCAGACCTCGATGCCCACCGTGCAGCCGGGCAGGTTGTCGGCCGCAAAGAGCAGGTCGGCCCCGAAGGGCACCTCGGCGCCGGCAAGCGCCACCGCCGGCGCCGGCGCTCGGCCGGCGGGGGTGAACCAGCGCGCCTCATAGTACTCGTTCGAGTTGGGCAAAAAGCTCTTGGGCACCAGCCCCAGCACCTGGCCCTCCGCAAGGAAGGCGGCGCAGTTGAAGAGCCGCCCGCCGACCTCGAACGGCAACCCCACCACCGCCGCGATGCCGAGGCGCGCCGTCGCCTCGGCCACCTCCACCAGCGCCGCCAGCGCCGCCTCGCGCAGCAGCGCCTGGCCGAACAGGTCGGCGCACGAGTAGCCGGTGAGGCACAGCTCGGGGAAGAGCGCCAGCCGGCAGCCGTGCGCCGCCGCGCCCTGTAGCGCGCTGATAATCGCCCGTGCGTTAAAGCGCACATCGGCCACGCGCAATTCGGGCGAGACCGCCGCCACGCGCAGGTAGCCCAGCGACGCCGGGGGAAAGGCGTGATCGCCCATGAGGCACAGCCCTTTCATAGTCGCAGTTCCTGACGAGAGCATTCTACGCCCAATAGGGTGATGAGGCAAGAGGCCCCCAGCACACATCTACTCAGCCCGTCATTGCGAGCGCGGCGAAGCAATCTCCAGTGTAGCGGTGCAGACGCCGTTGGGGATTGCTTCGCTACGCTCGCAATGACAAGCCGAATGCTTCTGCACACTCGTGCAAGGCTTGGTTGGTAATTCCCGTACTCCATGTTATAATCCTGTTACCTACACCACCGGGCCTCTGCCCCTTAAGGAGTCACCCATGCCCAAACCGGTCCTCAGGCTGCTCGCGGCAGCGCTCGCTGCCGCTCTCCTCCTGACCGGAGTTGTTGCCTGCTCGTACATCAACGGCACCATCCATGGCCTTGTGCGCGACGCCGAGACCGGCGAGCCGCTGGCCGGTGTTCCGGTGACCGTCGGCTCGCAGCAACTGCTCGCCGACGCCCAGGGCCGCTTCCAAGTGCAGGGCGTGCTTGGCATTGCCCGGGTGCGGGCCGCCGTGCCGGGCTACAAGGCGGCGCAGGCGACCCCGCTGCCCGCCGGCCTCTTCTCGCGCGAGCAGAACGCGACCCTCAGCCTTACGCCGGTGGCGCTCGAGGGCACGGCCCTCGATGCGACGACCGGCGAGCCTGTGCCGGGGGCGTGGGTGCGCGCGGGCGACGTCGAGGCACAGAGTGACGCGCAGGGCCACTATGTGGTCAAGCGCGTGCGGCCCGACGCCACCATCACCGCAGGCGCGACCTACTATCAGGATGCCGCCCCGGTGCCCTACGAAGGCCAGGCGACGCTCGACGTGGCGCTGACGTTGCTGCCGGTGACGGTGCAGGTGCGCAACCTCTACAGCGGTGAGCCACTGCCGGGCGTGACGGTGACCGCCGGCGGCCGGCAGGCGCAGACCGATGCCGAGGGGCAGGCCGTCTACGACCGGCTGGAGCCGCGAAGTGAGGTCACGGCGGCGCTCGCGGGCTTTGCCACCAGCGGCGTGCAGGCGGCCAGCCCGGGCGACACGGTGGCCATCGGGCTGCGCCCCGACACGCTGCAGGGAAGCGTGCGCGACCAGGCCGGCCAACCGCTCGCGGGCGCCCTGGTGCTCGTGCGAGCGCCGGGCCAGGAGCCGCGCCTGGCCTACAGCAACGAGGCCGGCGCGTACCAACTGGAAGGCGTGCCTGCGGATGCGGCGATCGTGGTGCGCTTGGCGGGCTATGCGCGCGTGGAGCGCCCGCTGGGCCACGAGACGGAGGCCGATTTCGTGCTCGAGCCCTTTGAGGCCAAGGGCCTCTACATCCCCTTTGGGCTGCTCGTCAGGGGCGCCGAGGCGCAGGTGCAGGAGGACCTGGACCTGGTCTTGCGCACCGAGATGAACACGGTGGTCATCGACATCAAGAGCGACCGTGGCTACCTCGCCTTTGTGCCCCAGGATCCACTGCTCCAGGAGATCGGCGCCGCCTCCGATCTGGTGGTCGACATCCGGCAGGTGCTGCAAGAGTGCCGGCAACGCGGCATCTATACCATCGCGCGCATCGTTGCCTTCAAAGACAACATCCTCGCCGAGGCGCGGCCCGAGTGGGCGGTGCTCAGCGCCAAGGGCGGCCTCTGGAGGGACCTCGAGGGGTTGGCCTGGGCCGACCCCTTCCGCGAGGAGGTGTGGGGCTACAACCTGGCTATCGCCATGGAGGCGGCCGCGCTCGGCTTTGACGAGGTGCAGTTCGACTATCTGCGCTTCCCCTCCGACGGCGACATTTTCGACATGGTGTTCATCAAGGAGAGCTTTCGCGACCCGCGCTGTCAGGCCATCGCCGACTTTTTGGCCTACGTGCGCCGGGAGCTCGACAAGACCGGCGTCTTTCTCTCGGCCGACCTCTTTGGCCTGGTGACTTCGGTGGACCCCAACCAGCGCCTGGGCGACCTGGGCATCGGCCAGCGGCTCATCGACGTCGCGCCCTGGGTCGACTATATCTCGCCCATGGTCTACCCCTCGATGTACGAGCCGGGACACCTGGGCTTGGCAGACCCCTGGCGCTCGCCCTACGAGGTGGTCAAGATCAGCGTCGACGATGCGCAGAAGCAGACGACGACGCTCATCCGGCCGTGGCTGCAACACTATTCGCTCTTTGGCGTCGCCTACGGCCCGCGCGAGTTCCGGCTCGAGAAGCAAGGCGCCGCCGACGCGCAGGCTCACGGCTGGCTCTTTTGGAACGCCGGCGGCGTGTATGAGCCGGCGGCCTTTGACCCTGAATGAGAAGCCAGGCTCATAGTGCGCACGCCTGCGCGCACTATGAGCCTGGGCCCAGGGCCGGCATGCCACCATCGGGTCCTGGCAACAGCCGAGCATTCTGCTCCGCTATCAGCCGGCCCTGAGCCAGGAGGGGTTTTGCTAGGTTGGTTGAGCGTGCCGGCTGACCATGGCGCGCCGGGGGCAGTCGGCACGCTCAACCAACCTACCAAAACCCCCTAACGACGCTCCGCCGCATGGGCGGATAGCTCGGCCGTTTCGGAGCCGATAGTGATCGACAGTCCTGTCTTCGAAGCCATTGAGGTCTGGACTCGGCATGATGCGATCCGCGGCGGGGTGTGGCTCGACTGCCGCACCGCTGCGGGCGCCACGGCCAACGTGCGCCTGACCTGCCCCCTGGCGGGCGTGCTGCGGGTCGAGATGGGCCCCCGCCGCCTCGAGGACCGCGCGAGCGAGCTGCTCGCCCTGGCGGGTGGCCCGGCGGAGGGCGTGCGCGTCGAGGCGCGGGAGGGTGAACTCATCCTCTCGGCGCCGCTCGTGCGCGCGCGCATCTCCTGCTCACCCTGGCAGTTGCGGGTACACGATGCCGGCAGCGCCACTGGGCCGGCGCCGCCGCTCGAGTTGACCCTGGGCCGGCAGCGGCAGACAGACGGCCTGGAGCGGCTGCATGTGGCCTGGGCGCTCGAGCCGGATGAGCCCCTCTTCGGCCTCGGCGGCGCGCCGGGCGCCCTCAACCGGCGCGGCCAGGCAGTTGCCTGGGGGCCTGGCGGCGCGGCTGCCATCCCATTCTTGTGGAGCACGCGGGGCTATGGCCTCTTTGTGCACTCGGATGACGGGGTATGCTTCGACCTGGGGCAACGCACGCCCGACGTGGCCATGGCGCAGACCGGCGATGAGCAACTCGATTGCTTTATCATCCTGGGGCCGGCGCCGGCTGCGGTGTTGCGCCGCTACGCCGAGCTCACCGGCCCGGCGCAGCCGCCGCCGGCCTGGGCCTTTGGCCTGTGCCTGACCGAGACCGGCCCGGGCGGACGCGAGGCGCTGATCGAGACCTGCGCCTCGCTGCGCGCCCGCCTCGTGCCCAGCGATGCCGTGCGGGTCGATAGCGCCAGCCTCGGCGGCTCGGCCCTCGAATTGAGCCGCAGCGACCAGCGGCGGCTGGCCGGCCTGGTGCGCGAGCTGCACTCGATCGGCTTTCATGCGCTGCTCGCGGTCAGCCCTTACATCCGCATGGGAACGCGTCTCTATGCCGAGGGCCTGAGGAAGGGGTACCTGGTGGGCGACGGGCAGGGGCAGGCGTACCTGCGCGCCCGCGGCGCCACGCGCGAGGCTCTGGTCGACCTGACCTGCGCCGGCGCGCGAGCCTGGTGGCAGGAGCGGCTGCAGCGGGTGCTGGCAGCCGGCCTTGACGGGGTGCTGGCCGGCGACGCCGGCGATGTGCCCGCCGAAGCGGCCTATCACGACGGCACCCCTGGCCGGCGCCTGCGCAGCCGCTACCCTCTGCTCTACCAGGCGACCGTGCGCGCGGCTGCGGGCCACAGGCCCGTCTGGGCGGCCGCCGGGCGGCCGGGCAGCCAACGGCTGGCGGTGCTGTGGCAGCCCGCCGGCAGCGACCTCAGCCTGGCCCTGGCCGGCGTGCCCTTGTGGGCGCAGGAGGCGCCGGGACTGGCCGAGTGCGAGGAGCGCAAGCAGTTCGTGCGCGCCTGCGAGGTGGCCGCGTTCTCGCCTTTTGCCTTTGTGCACGGAGGCACCGCGGCCGAGTTTGCCGCGCTGGGGCGAGGGCTCGAGAGCATCGTGCGCGAGTATGCCAGGCTCCGCCACCGCCTCGTGCCCTACATCTACTCGTCGGCGGTGGCCGGCGCGCAGACGGGCCTGCCGCTGGTGCGGCCCCTCGTCTTGAGTGACCCCGGCGACCGCACTACCTGGTCGCTCGACGGCGAGTACTTGCTGGGCGAACACCTGCTGGTGGTGCCGGTGTCTCAGTTGCGCGGCCTCGCCGCGGTGTACCTGCCGCGAGGGCAATGGGTCGACTACTGGACGGGTGCCGTCCATCAGGGCCCAGGCTGGGTGTACTGCCGGGCGCCGCTCGACCGGCTGCCACTTTTGGTCCGCGCCGGAGCGATCATCCCTACCCGGCCCCTGGCCCACTATACCGGCGAACGTCCCGACGATCCTTTCATCCTCGAGGTCTACCCGCAGGCGAGCGGCAGTTTCGTGCTCGCCGATGGCGGCGCCACCCACGAGCTGGCGCTCCGAGTGGACGGTGGCCGGATGGAGCTGTGCGTCCCAGCGCTTGGCGTGCCGGTTGAAGCCGTGCTGCACGGCGTGCTGCCGCCCGCAGCGGTGACGGTCGACGGGCAGGCGGTGGAGTGTAGCTGGGGCAAGGGCAAGGCACGAGTGAGCCTCGGTGAGGGCACGCTGCTGGTCTACCAATCGGAAGCGGCGCAGCCATAGGTTGCAGAGATCAATCCGGGTTGACGAGTGCCAAGCAGGCAGCCTATACTTTGGAGCGTATGGAATACTCGGCAATACATGACCGGTTGTAGTCTCGCTGGAGTCTCGACGGCCTTCAGATGGACTGCAACGCCGAGTTGACAAACTGCAATGTTGCGTGTAAACTCTGCATTGTGTGAACCCAATCGCGATAGGAGGATTGTATGGAAGTTGAAGTTGTCAGCAAGACCGAGTTGGCGCGGCGGACGCGCGAGGTCATCGACAGGGTACGTCACGGGGGCCGGCATGTGGTTGTCGAGAACTACGGCTCACCCGAGGTGGCGATTATCGACATCGAAGAGTACCGGCATCTGATGGCGTTGGCCCAGCGAGAGTCCGAAGCGCAGCGTCGCCGCGAAGAGGAGAGCCTGATCGACCGCCTGACGGCAACCCGGAGGCTCACCCGCCAAGAAGCCGCCGAGTTGATTGCCCATGCCCGCGAAGAGGTGCAGCGGCTCATGAGCGAAGGTGCACCTGAGGGCGACGGCGGCCGGGAACGCGAGCGCGAGGTTGCGGGCACGCCACCGAGCAGCCGCAGCGCCTCCTGACTCTGGGCGTAGCCGCTCGCCGCTCCGGCGATGCAGGCGGGGCCCCATCAACAGGCCTGACGGCGCATGCCGCCAGCGCCGATGGGCTGTGCTCGCTTCGCACCCAGCATGGCGACAAATCGCTCGTCACACAGCGAAGGCGCCGGGAGATATCCGGCGCCTTCGCTATGCGTCGGGTTTCTCGCCGGCGCTTTCGCGGCCAGGTAGCCGGCCAAAGCCTCGACTCCAGACGCCCCCAAGGGGCCAGAACCTCGGTCACGTATAGTACATGCGCGGTCGCGTGGCCGGGCTTGTCGCCTCCCTCAGAGGCCCATCCCTCCGCTTCCCTTCCCCGCCCCCACACCGGGTGCGGGGCTAGGGCCTGCGCCCAAAGGGCGCAGGCAGGGGGTGGGGGGCTTGCGATACGCGAGGCATGTCGACCGCGTAGGGACTATCAAGTAGTCGTGTGGGCGACGTAGCCCCTTGTGGGCGTTGCAGGGCGACGACTCAGCCATCTGGAGGCCTTCGCAGGAATACTTGACCGATGCTCCAGTAGTACTCTGTCAGTAATCGCCATGTGCAATGGGTTCGTAGTCGGCGCTTGAGCGCCTTGACCCTCCAACATGGCGCCAAGTGCGGATGCGGCGCCAGTCCGCAGGGGTCAAGGCGCCCAAGCGCCGACTACGAACCTGGCCAGCCGCTTCGTACGGCATAGTGACAGAGTACTACTAGCAGTCTGTCGGAGAGGCAAGTCGCCACCCTCAGTCTTGGGAACAGCCTGGCATTTGGCTCCGCGAGGGGCCCGAACTGGGCGTGTGCGTAGCGTGAAACCCGGTTGGCTGGCTGGAGGCTTCCTCTCCCACAGGCTGTTAGGCTGCTGGCTGTCTTGCTGCGCCCTGGCGCCGGCGCGTCCTGGGCTTGACGAGCTGCAGGCCGTCTGCGCTCTCCATATGCGGTGGCCTGATGTTGAGCGCCTGGGCGACGCTGCGCAGCGCAGCGTGAAAGCCGGCCTGGTAGGCCTGCAGCACCTTCGGGTCCGTCTCGTTGCGGGCCATGGCGGCAAAGTCATCGCCAGTCGTGGCGATCGACTGCAGTATGCGCTTCATGTCGTCGGCAAACCATACGCCAAACTCCATGCCGTCCCTCCTCGCCTGTGGCAGTGCGCGCTCCCTTCTCTTCCATTGTAGCCGACTCGCAGCGGAAGCGGGAGGGAAGAACAGCCTGGGCCATAGGGGCTAACAGTGCTTTGCCAGGAGAACTCGTGGAGGGAGCGCCCACTGCTGACCCAACGCGCATGGCGAAAGCCGGCCCAATCCCGCTAGCGGCGCTGGGCCATCCAGGTCACGGCGAAATCGACGGCGGCGCGCTGCGCAAAGAGCCGCGCCTGGGCCAGGCCCACCCGGCCCAGCACGACCTGCCCCGTCTCCTCGAAGGCTGCGCCCAGCGCCTCGAAATCATCCATGTCAAAGTCGATATCGGCAAAGGTCTTCCAGACCTTGCGCCCATCCTCAAGCAAGGGCGCGCCGAGCATCACCCGCCGCGTCGGCACCCGATACTGCGCCAGGTGGAAAGAGGTGTTGCTGCCGAACCCGGCGCCCAGGAGCAGCACCCACCCCTGCAGCTCATAGATGCGCGCCAGGGGCGAGCCCTCGCCCAGCGAGTATTCGAGGGCGTGGCCGGTGGTGACGCGCCCGGCGTGCCGGCCCCAGGCGGCGAACGACACCTGCGGGTGGCTGCTGCGCACAACCCCGGGCCAGGTGCGGAAGAGCTCGGGAATGGCACCCATGCCGCTCGTGGGCGTCAGCCTCGGGTCGAAGGCGGGCATCGTCTCGCGGATGATCTCCCACCAGGCACGGGGCACGGGCGGGTTCTCCCACTGGGCCGGGTCCGAGAGGCTGCCCGAGTGGCTGGGCATGATCAGCGTGCCCTGGGGGGTCAGCACATCCTGCAGCGCCTGGATCACCGCCACCGGCCCGCCGCAGACCCAGCCGAGGGCGCTGAGCGACGAGTGCACCAGCAGCGTCATCCCGGCTTGCACGCCCAGCGTGCGCAGCCCCGCGGCCAGGCTCTCGCGCGTCTGCGGCGCGGGCGAGTTCTCGATGGCACTTTTCTCATCCATACGGCACACCCTTCCCTGCTCAGAAAATGGACGCTGGGCGCAATCTCCGGCTCACTCCCACTCCAGCCAGGCGTCGAGCTCGTGCCCACGATCGCCAGCGAGCCTGGCCTGGGCCGAGAGCAGGCCGTCGCGGTCGAGCCCCAAGGCCACATCGACCCGACCTGCCAGCGGCACGCCTTCGGGCAGGGCCACGTGCAGCACGGCGCAGCGTTCGTTCTGGCAGGCAAAAGGCTTGTCGCCCTCGTAGATGGCCAGCTCGAGCAGCGGCCCGGCGGCCACCAGCGTGCGGTGGGCCGGCTCTGGGGTCGGCAGCGGCCGGCCGCGGGGCAGGATGGCGTCGATCCGCCCTCCCTCGCCCTCGATCCCCAGGCTGCTACGGCTCAGCGCCCCCACAAACGGCGCGATGGCTTCGCCGCAAGCCGCGCATACCGTAGCTCCGATGGGTGCGACGAGCCCGCAGCGGCTGCAGCGCAGGCCGGAGGGGCCGCGAGTCGTGCGAGGGTTCCGAACCCTCGCAAGGTTCCCCGCCTGTCGCGCCGCCCGCAGCGAGGTGCCGCACTTGACGCAGCCGCTACGGCGGGCATCGTTGGGCACGAAGCAGCGCGGGCAGGCCAGGCGCGGCTCACCGCTCAGCGGGCGGCCGCAGCGCGGGCACGCCGCAGCCTCGAACGGCTGCGCCAGGCCACAGGCGGGGCAGTGCACCTCGCCGAGCATGCCCGCCCAGAGCGCCGCGCCCAGGGCCACGCCGGTGAGCGGGTTGAAATCGCGCAGCAGCCGCGCCCGCCGCAGCCGCGCCAGCAGCAGCGCCTGCCACAACGGCACCTGCGACGAGCCGCCGGCCAGCAGCACGGCATCCACCTCACTGCCGGCCAGCCGCGCCGCCGCCAGCGCCTGCTCTACGACGGTCAGTGCCTCCTCCAGGCGCGGCCGCACCAACGCCTCGAACTGGGCGCGGGTGAGCGCCACGTCGATGGCCGCCGGCACGCCCAACTGCTCGGGAGCCAACACGAGCCCCGCTTCTTCGACGATCGTGAGGGCGACTTTGGCCTGCTCGGCGGCCTGGCGCAGGTGCCAGCGCAGCGCCTGGCGCGCCGCCTGGCTCTCGTCGATGAGCACGCCGCGCCGGCGCTGCAGGCCCTGCACCAGGCGCGCCACAATGCTCTGCGTCAGGTCCTCGCCGCCCAGCCAGGTCTCGCCGGCCTGCGCCAGCACGGTGAGCGCCCCCGGGAAGGTGCGCAGCACGGCCACGCCGAGCGAGGCGGCGCCGAAATCGACCACCAGCAGCGTCTGCGGTGGCGCCTCGGGGTGGTTGTGGCCATACGCCAGGGCCGCGGCGATGGGGCTTGGCACGATGCCCGGCACCAAGAGGCCGGCGCGGCGCGCCGCGTCGCGCAGTGCGGCGAGTTGGCGCTGCCCGCAGGAGAGCGGCGCGGCCAGCACCGCCCGGCCGACCGGACGGCCCAGCGCGGCTGCGGCATCATCGCGCAGCTCTGCGAGCAGCAGCGCGGCCAACTCGCCCGGCGTGTACTCGAGGCCGTTGAACGGCAGCGCCGCCGCCTGCCCCAGCCGCGACACGAAGGCGCGCGCCGCCTGCGGCCCTGCTGCCTCCGCCGCGTGGCCGTGCACCAGCACGCCAGGAGCGGTCACCGCCAGCGCCGTGGGCACGAGCGGGCCCCCATCGCGCCCCGCGATGAGCTGCGGCTCGCCCCGGCGCAGGGCCGCCAGCACCGCCTTGCTCGCGCCAAGATCGATCGCTACGGTGGACTGCATGCCACCTCCGCGCGGATGAGGGAACTGGGGGAACTGAAGGGACTGACGGGCCCCCCAGTTCCCCCAGTCCCCTCTTCCCTAACTGCCAAACACGTCGATCACGTCCCTCAGGACGGCCGCGGCGGTGGGCCAGGGGTCGGGCTCGTCGATGACGGCGGTGATCACGCCCATGGTATCGGTGGTATAGCGCACGCCCATCTGCCAGGAGCTCAAGCGCGCCAGGGGGTGCACCCGCTCGAGGGCGGTGGGGTGTACCGAGAGCCGGTAGTCATCATCGACGCGCTCGGCGAGCGCCAGCAGCTTGATCACCTTGCCCATGCGTGAAGCCTGGGCCAGGTGCCGCGGCGTGACGCCACGGATGCCCTCCACGTCGATATCGGCCAATGTGGTGGGCCGGTGCAGGACGCTGGAAGCCACGATGAGCAGCTTGGCGGCCGCGTCCCAGCCGTCGACATCGAGGCTGGGGTCGGCCTCGGCGTGGCCGCGGCGCCGCGCCTCGGCGAGGGCCTCGTCGAAGCTCAGCCCCTCCTCGGCCATGGTGGTAAGGATGTAGTTGGTCGTTCCGTTCAGGATGCCTTCCACCCGCTGCACGGTGCTGCCCGCCAGGTCGCGCCGGCCCAGGTTCACTGTGGGCAGGCCGCCAGCGACGGTGGCGCTGAAGCCCAGGCGCACGCCCGAGCGCGCCGCCAGGCCCATCAGCTCCTGGTAGGCCAGCACCAGCGGTCCCTTGGATGCGGTCACCACCGGCGTGCCGTGGCCCAGCGCATCACGGATGCAGCCCAGGCCGGGCTCGGCGTCGCGCAGGTTGGTGGGTGTCGCCTCCACAAAGAGGTCGGGCGCCGCCTCGGCCAGGGCCTGGCGCACGGCGAGCCCCGGCCGTCCGGCGCTGGGGTAGCCGGCCACGCCCTGGCGCGCCTCCTTCATGGCCACGATGCGCGAGGCATCGAGCCCGGCGGGGTCCAGCGCAGCGCCGCTGGAATCGGCCGCGCCCACCGGCACCAGGCGCAGGCCATAGCGTGCCGCCAGTATGCCTTCCTGGCTGGCCACCAGGCTCATGAAGCGCCGGCCGATGTTGCCAAGCCCGGCGATGAAGAAGCGGACGGTGCGGGGTGACGTGTTCTCGATCACAGCATGTGCTCCTTTCGTGTGCTCTTGCCGGCCCCGGAGTCCCCAACTTGTTGGGGCGTTCCCCAGCCCGAACAAGTTCGGGAGTCCGGGCTTAGCGCCGCGGCGGGGCGCTGAAATCGACGGTGAGGGTATCGGCGTCGGGCTGTCGCTTGGGCAGCACGAAATGGAAGGTGCTGCCCAAGTCGGCGACGCTCTCGGCCCAGATGCGCCCGCCGTGATACTCGACAATCGACTTGCAGATGGTCAGGCCCAACCCGGTGCCCCGGTAAGAGCGCGTGGCCGAGCCGTCGACCTGGTAAAAGCGGTCAAAGATGCGCTCGAGCTGGTCGGGAGGGATGCCGATGCCTGTGTCTGAGACCGCGACGTGTACCTCTGCGCCCAGGTCTTTGGCCTCGATAGTCACCCCGCCCCGCGAGGTGAACTTGAGCGCGTTGAAGCACAGGTTGGTGACGATCTGCTCCAGGCGGCTCGGGTCGGCCTCGAAGGGCGGAAAATCGGGCGGCACGCGGTTGGTGAGGTGCAGGTTGCCCTCCGCGGCCAGCGGCCGCAGGCGCTCGACCACGCCGTGCACGATCTGCCCCAAGAGCACCGGCTCGACGCGCAGCTTGATCTGGCCGGCCTCCAGCCGCGAGTACTCCAGCAGGTCGTTGATCATGCTCTGCAGGATCATGGCCTGCTGCCGCACCGTCTCCAAGAAATCGCGCTGCATCTCGCTGACGGGGCCGGTCTTGCCCATCAGGATAATGTCGACAAAGCCCTTGATCAAGTGCAGCGGCGTCTTGAGCTCGTGGGAGACGACCGACAAAAAGTCCGACTTGGCGCGTTCGAGCTCCTTCTGGCGGGTGATGTCGCGCAGCACCACCACCGCGCCGCGCACCTCGTGGCCCTCGCCCAGCACCGGCGAGGCCAGCGCCTGGTAAAAGCGCGCGGCGCGCTCGCCGGCCGAAGGCAGGGCGATCTCGCGGATGAGCGACGGTTGGTCGCCCGCCAGGATCTCGGCAAAGAGCGCCTGCAGGTTGCGGTTATCGATGATCTCCGACAGGTGCTGCCCGGCCACCACGTCGCGGCGCATGCCAAAGATCTCGGCCGCCACCGGGTTCAACGCCGTCAGCCGCAGCCGGGCGTCGGTAGCCACGACGGCGTCGCCGATGCCCCGCAACATGGCCTCGAGCTCGCTGCGGCGCTCGCGCACGCTCTCGTAAAAGCGCGCTGTCTTGACGGCGATCACTGCCTGGTCGGCAAAGGCATCGAGGATTTCCAGGTCCTCGTCGGAAAAGGCTGTTTCCTCGGGACTGGTAGCGGTGAGCGCGCCGATGGTGTGGCCGTCGGCCAAGAGCGGCACGCTGATCAGCGAGGACACGCGCTCCTCGCCGGTTTTCGACCACGGCGAGTGCGCCACGTGGTCGGTGCGCAGGGCGCGGCCGTTTTGCACCACCCAACGCGCCGCCCGCGCTTCGGGCGTGGCCCGGCCGGTCTGCGGCGGGGCGCCTGGCGCGCCCGACACGGCGCGTGTGATCACCGCGCCCTCATCTTCGTCAAAGAGGGCCAGCGAGCAGCGGGCATCGTGCACCACTTGAGAGGCGTTGGCGACGATCAGGTCCAGCAATTCCTCCAGCGTGAGGGCGGCGTTGATGGCCTTGACGCCCTCCTGCAGGGTGCGCAGTTGCTGCACGCGCCGGCCCAGGTCGGCGATCGTCCGCTGCAGCGCGTGGCTCGACATCTCGCCCTGCACTGGGTTGAGCGTGGCCTCCAGTTCGCACAGGCGGCGCTCACGGCGGGCGAGCGACCAGCCGATGCCGGCGCTGGCGAGCGCTGCGGCGAGCAAGATCAGGTAGCGGGTGATGAAGAGCGGGTCGGCCAGGAAGAACGAGCCGCCGGCCAGCAAGTAGAGCGCGCCGGCATAGGCCGGGCCCGTCAGCGCCGCCACGGCGACTATGACAGGCGTGGCTGGGTAGAGCGGCGCCAGGCTGAACAGCAGCAGCGGGTAGAGCAGGTAAGCATCGCTCAGGGGCCCGCCGCTGTACAGCACGAGGAGCGTGACAAAGGCCAGGTCGACGAACGCTGCGCCCACCAGCAGCGCCTGCCCCACGCCCCCTTCCCACAGGCGGCGCGCCAACCTGAGGAGCGGCGCCCAGCGCGCGGCGGCCTCGGGGCTGCGCTGCGGCGCAATGCGGCCGGCGACGGCCCCGCTGGCCAGCAGCAGGGCGAGGCCGAGGTAGATCAGGATGCCGCGGGCCACCTCGCCCGGCAGGCTGCCGCCGTGAGCGCCGCGCACCAGCGCCCACCCCGCGAGCGCCAGCACGAAGCGCAGCGGCGCACCCAGCCAGCCCTCGGCGGCGAAGAAGGGGCGGAAGCGGCTGGGTCCCGATGCTTCAGCGTGCGTCGCGACCATAATCTACCTCTGCCGGCAGCGTGCAGCGCCAGAGTCCCTGCTGTGTGCCGACGTACAGGCGCCGGGGCGAGCGCGGATCCACCGCCAGCGCCATCACCCGGCTGCGCAGCAGGGTGTGGCGCAGGGCCTGCCAGGCCGCGCCGCCATCGGCTGAGCAGTAGAGCGGGCCGCCGGCGGGGGCGGCATAGAGACGGTCGGGTGAGCCCGGGGCGACGGCGAGGGTCACGAGCGGCCCCGCGCCTTCGGGCATGGGCACCGGCTGCCACGAGGCGCCGCCGTCGGCGCTAGCGTAGAGCCCATCGCCGGCCCCGGCATAGATGCGGCCCGCGCCGCCGATGCCGATGGCGTAGACGGTGCCGCCGGCCAGCGCCGAGCGCCAACTGGCGCCGCGGTCGGCCGTCAGCCACAGGCCGTCGCCCTGCGTGCCGATGGCGACGGTGCCGCTCTCGGGGTCAATAGCCAGGGCGAGCACAGCGTCAGCCGCAGGCCGGCTGCCCGCCCGGAGCCAGGTGTCGCCGCCATCGACCGAGCGATAGAGGCGGCTGCCGCTGGCCGCATAGGCCACCTGGCCCGGCGCGATGGCCAGCGCCTCCACATCCCTCACGCCCAGCCCGCGCCGTGGCACCCACAGCACGCCGCCATCGCGCGATTTGTAGACTGCCGGCTGCCCACCGGCGGCGGGCCCCTCCACCGCGGCCAGCAGCAACTGCGGCTCGTCGGGCGCGGCGGCCAATAGGCCCAGCGCCGCCTGCCCGCGGCGCCCCAGGGGCAGGTGTCCGTCGGCCCGCTGCCAGCTCCGCCCTTCGTCGGCCGAGCGGAATAGCCCCCAACGCTCCACGGCCACGTACAAGAGAACCTCGCCGTCGCTCTGGCCGGCGAGCACCTGATGCACGGCGCCCGCAGTCGTGAGGCCCGCGATGCGCTCCCACTGGGCGCCGTCGCCGTTGCGCGGCGTGGCAGCCAGCCCCACGAGGGCCAGGCCGAAGGTCAGCAGCACGGCCAGGCCCGCACGCCATGGCCCGCGGCTCAACGCCGCATATGCCGTGCGCGCCCAGGCCTGGAAGGTGACCCACCACTCAGCCCTCACTGCATCTGCGTCGCGCATCTATGGCCTCGCTGCGCCCCTGTGCTGCAACCGTATTCGCCTGAAGACGCGTGCCATCCGGGTCAGGGCCGGATGGATGCGGAGCATACTGGCCGGCAGTCACCCCGACAGCACGGGGCAGGTTCTGGACCTTGGCAAGGTTCCCCCCGTCTGCAAGGGATTGCCCTCACGGTGCTGGCGTCGCGGTCGGCAAGGGTGTCGCTGCCGGCATCGGGGTCGGCGCTGGCGTCGGCACGAGCGCCAGGGTGATGGTATCGACCCAGCGCTGCGCTTCGGCCGCCTCCACACACCCCGCCGCCGCCACGGCACGGTAATCGGCCAGGGCGGCGCGCAGCAGCCCGGCCTGGTAGCGCTCGCCTGCCCGCTGGAACTGCGCCCGGCATAGCAGCGCGCGGGCACGGCCCCCGGCGAAAGCGGCCTCTGCGAACAAGAGCGGCTGCAGCGCCGCCACGGCCGCATGCCACTCACCGGCCGCCACGTCTTGCGCGGCCTGCAGGTACGTCTGCGCCTGCTGCAAGGTCGCCTGCGCCGCGGCGTCGGCCGGGAGGGCCGCAGCGGCCTGCGCCAGCAATCGCACCGCCTGGCCGATCTCTGCCGGCGATGCGGCTGCGGCCAGCGCCTCGCGCCCGAGGCCCAACTGGGCCTGGCCCATGGCGCGGGCCACATCGGCCGCGCGGTAGCCCGGGTCGGCCTCGCGCACCGCGGCGAGCACCTGCATCGCCTCGGGCCAGCGCTGCCTCTGGTGCCAGTCGAGGGCCTGCGCCATCAGCGCCGCGCAGCGCCGCGCCCGTTCGGCGGCCTGGATGCGCGCCGCCGTCTCGCCTCGCGGGTCGCCCGCATGGCCAGGGTCGACCTGCTGCGCCGCCCGAAAATCGGCCAGGGCGCCCTCCCAGCGCTCCGCAGCCGGCGCGTACTGCGCTTCAGCCTCCAAGGCGCGCGCCTCGCCGGCCCGCTGATCGCCGCGCTCGTAATAGGCCGTCCACAGGCCGCTGCGCGCCTGGGCGTCAGCCGGCGCCACGAGCAGCCACTCCTCACAGACGTCGATGCTCTTCGACCAGTTGCGGCCGGCGCGCTGCGCCTGGGCCAGGCTGCGCAACTCTTCGACGCGGCGCGCGGCCCGCGGGCTCAGGATGCAGGAGAAGAGAAAGGCCAACGCCGCCAGCAGCGCCAGCCCGCCAAGGCCGACGATCAGGCGCCAACGCCGCGGCCACAGCGCCATGACGGCGATTGGCCCTGCCGTGGGCAGAGCGACATCGACCGCAACCGCAGGCGCAGCCGAAGCGAGGGAATCGAGGCGGATAAAGATCTCCAACTCGTCGAGCAGGGCGTCGATGCCATGCCTGCAGGGCTCCACAGCCTTGAGGCGCAGAAAGCTTTGCCGGGCCTGACGCCACTCGCGCCTGCGATAGTGGGCCATGCCCTGGTTGTACAGCGCTTCGCCGCCCGAGACGTCCTCTGAGGCGCTGGAGGGGACGTCGCAAGCGCCACGAAACTCTGTCATAGGACCGAGACCTCACCAGACCAATAGGAGCGGGGTTCCGGACTGGTATTATACAGGAGATTTGAATTCCTGGCGATTCCGGCTGCCACCGGGCTTGCCGGTTCTCTTGGCGCACCCCTGGAGATTGGCTTGTGCCCTCTGTGGCTTTCGCCTATAGTAGCTGCGAGACCGAGCGCTGCGAGGTGAGCTGTGCAAGCGCCCAAGAGCTATTTGATCGACATGGACGGCGTGCTGGTCACCGGCGAGCGGCCGATCCCAGGGGCCGAGCGGTTTATCGGGCGCCTGCAGGAGCGTGGCGCCAAGTACCTGGTGTTGACCAACAACTCGATGCACAGCCAGGGCGATCTGCAGTACCGCTTCCACATCGCCGGCCTCGACATCCCCGCCGAGCACTTTTACACCTCGGCCATGGCCACAGCCCTGTTCCTCGAAAGCCAGCGGCCGCGGAGCACCGTCTTTGTCATCGGCTCGGCCGGCCTGATCACCGCGCTGCACGGCGCCGGCTTTGTGCTCACCGACCACGAGCCCGACTATTTCGTGCTCGGCGACACCATCGCCTACAGCTATGAGCAGATCACGCGCGCCGTGCGCCTGGTGCGGGCCGGAGCGCGCTTTCTCGCCACCAGCCCCGATACCTCGTGGACCGCCGAGGCCGGCATCGCCCCCGCCACCGGCGCCGTGGCGCGGCTGATCGAAGCGGCGAGTGGCATACACCCCTACTACATCGGCAAGCCCAACCCCCTGATGATGCGCACCGCGCTGCGCTACCTCGACGCCCACTCGGAGACGTCGGTGATGGTGGGGGACCGCATGGATACCGACATCATCTCGGGCATGGAGAGCGGGTTGGAGACCATCCTCGTGCTCAGCGGCGTCACCAGGCGCGAGCAGGTCGAAGAGTTCGCCTACCGGCCACAGCGGATTGTGGAGACGGTGGGGGAGATAGAGGTGTGAGGGGGTGTGTTGGTTCGGGGTCACACCTGCCCGACCGCGGTCGGGCAGGTGTGACCCCGAACCAACACACCCCCTACCTACGAAGCCTTGATGGCGTCCAGCCGCTCATTGAACAGCGCCAGCATGCGCTCGAGGCACGCCGGGTCCAATCTGCCGCGCGGCGTGGGCGCTTCGAAGAAGCGCGCCGGCGCCGTGAGCTCGCGGTAGCGAAAGCCGAAGGACTCTTTGAGCGCCGCCTTCTCGCGGTAGATGCGTTGGCCGAGCGCCACCCACTCGTCCTCGCTCCAGTGGATGCCGATGGCGCCGAGCGCGGCGAGCACGGTTGTGCGGTCGTAGACCTTGCGCGCAAACATGCAGATGGCCAGCGAGTTCAGGGCGTTGCGCTCCTGCTCCTCGGCGATGAGGCCGTCGACAATCTCCTCGTCGCTGAGCTCGCGCGGCTTTTGGTCGAGGCTGTAGCCGCCGTTATCCACGTGCGAGTGGCGCGCGCCGACGAGCTGGCCGAGCACGTTGGCGTAGCCGGTGTGGTAGCCGGCCACCGGGTTGCCGCCTAGGGCGAGGGCGAAATCCTCGCCGCCGTAGCGCTGCGCAGCCACGGTGGCGCCCAACGCCAGTTGCTGCGCCAGCTCGCTCTGGCCCGCCACAATGGCCTCGATGGCCGCCTCATAGCCCGCGGCGTCGCCAAAGGCCGGCCGCACGCCCATCTCGCCGGGGTCGATTAGCCCCCGCTCCGCCGCCTCGGTGGCCCAGGCCAGGGTCACGCCGGTGGCGATGGCGTCGAGGCCCTTCTGCGCCACCTTGTCGATGAGGCGCAGGATGCCCTCGCGGCTGGCGATGCCCAGGAGGGAGCCCAGCGAATAGACCAGCTCGTGGTCGTAGGAGATGCCGGTCCACGAGTACTCGTGCTCTGTGCCGAACTGGCGCCTGAGCAGCGCGATATGGATGCAGCCGATGGGGCAGCCCGCGCAGGCCACCTTGCGCATCAGGTCGTGCTCGGCAAAGGCCTCGCCACAGATCTCCGGCGCGCCCTCAAAGCGCACCGCCTGCAGGTTGCGCGTGGGCAGTGCCCCCAGCTCGTGCAGAGGCATCACATTCGAGGGCGTGCCCAGGTCGTGGTATTTCTGCATGGCGTCGGTCTTGACGATGCGCTCATAGATCTCGGTATACACGCGGTTGTAGCCCCGCACGTCGGGGATGCGAAAGTCGCAATCGCCCGAGATATAGATACCCTTGAGCAGCTTGGAGCCAAAGACGGCGCCCAGCCCCAGCCGGCCAAAGTGGCGGTATGTCTCGCAGTTGACCAGGGCATAGCGCACCAGGCGCTCGCCAGCGGGGCCGATGCGCATGATGCTGCGATGTCCGCGGCCGGGCTCGAGGTCGCGCAGCACGCGGCCCGCCTCCTCGGCGTCGAGCCCCCACACCGCATCGGCGCGCTTGAGCAGCACCTGCTCGGAATCGACGTAGAGATACGTCGGCCGCGCCGCCCGTCCGTGGATCACCAGGGCGTCGTAGCCGGCATAGCGCATGGCCAGCGCCAGGCGGCCGCCGGCATGGCTTTCGCCCAGCTCGCCGTTGAGGGGCGAGCGGAACATGGCTACCGCCTTGGTCACCGCCGGGTAGATGGTCGAGAGCGGCCCGATGGCCAAGACAATCGGCTGCTCGGGGGCCAGCGCGTCCAGGTCGGGGCGTGCGTATTCACGCAACAGCGCCGTCGCCAGGCCCGCGCCGCCCAGGTAGGCGAACAGGTCCTCGCGGCGCAGCGCCCGCACGCGGCCGGTGGACAGGTTCACGTCGAGCACGCGCACGTATGTCTCATTCAGCATCGGCCACCTCCACGGTCGCCCCCACATCTTCCATGGCCAGGCAGTCGTGCGGGCAATAGCGCACGCAGAGGCCGCAGTGCCGGCAGACGATGGGCGTGCGCGACGCCTCTGACCAGTAGATCACCTGCAGCGGGCAGGCGCCCACGCAGGCGCGGCAGCCGATGCACTCCTTGTCGTCGAGCAGCACGCCGCCGCCCTGGCGCGCGCGCAGCGCGCCGGTGGGGCAGGCCGCGGCGCAGGCCGGCTCGCGGCAGGCGCGGCAGATGTCAGCCACCAGGCGGCCCTGCAGCCCCCCTTGCGTACGGATCTGCAGCGCCGCGTGGCGCGGGCTAAAGCTGGCATAGTTGAGGCGGGCACAGGCGAGCATACAGGCGTAACAGCCGATGCAGCGGCTCATGGCGGGTGCGGTCAATACCTTGGGCATAAATCCTCCAGAGAAGGGCCGCCCAGCGGCGGCCTGACGGAGGACAGTTTAGTGAAACGCACCTGCCGCGTCAAGGGGGCGCGCGAAGAGGGCATATCCCAGAATCGTCGGTGTGTTTCAGGCCCGAATGATGCGTATGGTCTCGGCGTCTGCCGCCCACGCCCGAGGCTCCCGTGGTAAGCCTCGGGCTACAGAAACAAAGCCCCTATGGGGCTGGTGTCGCCCCTGAACACCGTGATCTCGGGAGACACGCGCCCGCGGCGACAAGCAGCCGAGGTCAAGCGTAGACGATTCGAAGCGCACGAGCCCGCAGGGCTTTGTCTCTGTAGCCCGAGGCTTACCACGGGGGCCTCGGGCGGAGCGGCGTGCGCAACATACGCCTGTTGCACAGACGATTCTGGGATATACCCGCGCGGGCGAGTGTATCCCAGAATCATCGGTGACCGACGGGGGCCGATCACCACGAAGAGCCTGCCCTGAACGCAGTGAAGGGGCACAAAGGGGGCAAGGGGAGCACCCGAAGCCCTTTGTGGCCTTTGTGGTTCAAGAGCTCCCGACGGTTCTGGAATATGCCCGGGCGAGCGCTTCGAGGGCGTTCAGCGCCTGGTCGACCTCGGCCAGGGTATTGAAGCGGCCCAGGCTCCAGCGCACCGTGCCCGCCGGATAGGTGCCGATGGTGCGGTGCGCCGCGGGCGAGCAGTGCAGCCCCACTCGGCACAGGATGGCGTGCTCCTCGTCGAGGCGCAGGCCCACCTCGGAGGGCGCCATGCCGGCGACGTTGAACGAGACGGTGGCGATCTGGCGCTCGGCATCGCCCGTGCCGTAGACCGTGACCCGCGGCATGCGCGCCAGGCCCGCCAGGAGCTGCCGCGTGAGGGCTACCTCGTGGGCGCGCACCGTCGCCACCCCTTCCTCGAGCAGGCGCTGCACCCCCGCCGCCAGCCCGGCCAGGCCGACGCCGTTCAGCGTGCCGCTCTCGTAGCGGTCGGGCAGGAAATCGGGTTGGAGCTCCTCCTCCGAGCGGCTGCCGGTGCCACCGTGCACCAGCGGGCGCAGCTCGTCGAGGCTCACCCGCGGGCCGATGTAGAGGCCGCCGGTGCCCTGCGGGCCGAGCAGCGCCTTGTGCCCGGTGAACGCCAGCAGGTCGATCGCCGCCGCGTCGAGGTCGATGGGGCAGGCGCCGGCCGTTTGTGCGGCGTCGACCAGGAAGAGCAGGTCGTAGCGGCGGGCGATGCGCCCCACCTCGGCAATGGGCAGCAGCGTGCCGACGACGTTGGAGGCGTGCACCAGGGCAATCAGCCGCGTCGTGGGGCGGATCGCTGCTTCGACGGCGCGCGGGTCGAGCAGGCCCTCGGGCGAGCAGTGCACCACCGAGACGGCGACACCCCTGGCCTCGAGCGCGCGCAACGGCCGCATGACCGCGTTGTGCTCCAGCGAGCTGGTGATGACGTGGTCGCCGGGGCGCAGCAGGCCCGCGAGCGCCAGGTTGAGCGCCTCGGTGGCGTTGGCGGCAAAGACGATGCGCAGCGGGTCGCGCACGCCCAAGAGCGCCGCCACATTCTCGCGCGCCTGATAGACGATGCGCGCCGCCTCCAGCGCCATACGATGCCCCGAGCGGCCGGGGTTGGCGCTCGCATGCTCCATGTAATGCGCCATCGCCTGCAGCGCCTCGGGCGGCTTGGGCCAGCCGCTGGCCGCGTTGTCGAGATAGATCATGGCAGAGCACCTCGGGTTCCCATTGGAATGAGATTCCATTGTAGCACCACCGCCGGGGCGCGACAAGGCCGACTGTCCTGGAGAATTGCCATAACATCGGAGATGGACTATCATAGAGCAGTCACTACCCAGCCGTGCATGGCCGGGCAGTGACTGTCGTCATTCCTTGACCCCTCGATGGAGGAACAACCTCGTGAAGCTTCGTGTCATCAGTTGGATTCTGCTGATTGCCATGGTGGCCTCGATCATCGTGCCGCTGTTGAACGCCATCGCCGCCGGCGCCTGACTCCAGGCCAGGCGCCGGTGGCGATGGCGTCACCGCTTGCGTAAGCTTCGCAGGCGAGGACGCCTGCGCCACCGGCGTCACCGACGCGCACAACACCTGTCTCTTGCCCAGCCCACACGTATTACAGAGGCTACTTGCCCATTTGGTAGCATGAATTAGTTGTAGTATACTGGCGCAATGGTGAAAATACCCTTGCGTACCCTGGTATCGCTATTCCGCCGCCTTCTGCCAACCCACTTCAGCCTTCCGCCCCTCACCGCCGCCACCTTCCCGCGCATTGCGCTGGTGCTCACCCTGCTGGCCGTCATGCTCGGCGCGGGGAGCGGCCTCTACGTGCGCTCGAGGCGGCCGCAGCCACGCACTGCAGCCACGCCCCCTTCGGCCGTGGCCGACCTGGCCGGGGCGCTGCCCACGATAGCGGCGCCGCTGCCGGCCGACTCCCTGCTCTCGCGCGCCGCGCCGCCGGGTGGCGATCTGCCGGCGCAGGCTTCGTCGCGCGGCGAGCGGCCCACGGCCACGCCGCCACCCACGGCCACACCGCCGCCCACGGCGACCCCGCTGCCTACCACGACGCCGCCGCCCACGGCGACGCCGCTGCCTACGGCCACGCCGCTGCCCACGGCCACCCCCACGCCGGCGGCACCGGCAATCGTCACCTACACGGTGGTCGAGGGCGATACCGTCACCAGCCTGGCCGAGCGCTTTGGCGTCAGCGTCGAGACGATCCTGTGGGCCAATGAGCTGGATAGCAGCGCCACCCTGCAGCCGGGCCAGGAGCTGACCATCCCGCCGGTCTCGGGGGTGCTGCATACGGTGCAGCAGGGCGATACGCTCGACGGCATCGCCCAGGCCTATGGCATCGATGCGGCCGCCATCGCGCAGGCCAACAACCTCGACGGCGCCGCGGCGCTGAGCGAAGGCCAGGTGCTCATCATCCCCGGCGGCCGGCCGCTGATCGAGGCGACGGCCGCGGCGAGCGCGCCGCCGAGCGCCGCGACGGCCAACAAGGGCGCCGAGATCGTTGCCATCGCCCGGCAGTACGAGGGCTATGCCTACGTGTACGGCGGCAGCTCGCCCGCCACCGGCTTTGACTGCAGCGGTTTTGCCCAGTACGTCTGTGCCCAGGCCGGCATCACCCTGCCGCGTGTCGCTGCCGACCAGGTGTATGCGGGCCCGAGCGTCAGCCAGAGCGAGCTCATGCCCGGCGACCTCGTCTTCTTCCAGAACACCTACGGCGCGGGCGTCTCCCACGTCGGCATCTATGTGGGCGGCGGGCTCATGATCCACGCCTCCACCCCTGAGCGCGGCGTCTGCTACGACGCGCTGGATGGCGCCTACTGGGTGCAGCACTGGTATGGGGCCAACAGGCCATGGGCGTAAGAGGGTCTGGAGCACGAAGGTCGCGAAGCGGCGCGAAGGATCGAAGGGGAATCGCGGCACAGATGGCGCCATTCTTCGCACCTGGCACCTCATCCGCCAACAGTCTGATGGCGGCTCGCCGGCGCAGCCCTCCCGCGGCTCTGGCCGCATCCTTCTGCCGGCGGCGCTTCCCCTTCGCGTCCTTCGTGCTCCAAACTCCTGCGGGCACACAATGCAGACCATACTTGATGATTTGGCATCCGCGCACTTGTGGTAGTATACTCCACATATGGTGAACAAACCCTTCCGTGCCTTGGCTTCACTGCTGCGCTCACGGGGCCCCGTCCGCCTCACCTCACCTGCCCTCAACGCTTCTGCGCTGCCCCGCGCCGGGTTGGCGCTTGGCCTGTTGGCCATCGCCCTGGGTGTGGCAGGCGGCGTCTACGCCCGCTCGCGGCCGCCGCGCCCGCTCGCGGCCGCCACACCCTCTGCCACCGCAGCGCTTTCGGCCGAGGGGCTGCGCGGCCAAGCCGAGTTGGCGCAGCCCGGCTACCTCGTGTCGCGCGGCGCCTCCTCGCGTGGCGAGCGGCCCACAGCCACACTGGCGCTGACGGCCGTGCCCACGTCGCTGCCGGCGGCCACACCCACGGCGGCGGCGATGAAGGCCATCAGCTACCGGGTGGCCGCGGGCGATACCGTCGCCGCCCTCGCCGAGCGCTTTGGCATCAGCGCCGAGACCATCCTCTGGGCCAATGATCTTGATGCTGGCGCCACCCTGCAGCCCGGGCAAGAGCTGACCATCCTGCCCGTTTCGGGGGTGTTGCACACGGTGCGCAAGGGCGACACGCTGAACGGCATCGCCGAGCACTACGGCGTCGAGCCGGCGACGATCATCGCGGCCAACAGCGTCGCCAGCCCCGATGCGCTGAGCATCGACCAGACGCTCATCATCCCCGGCGGCCGGCCGCTGCCCCCGCCGACGCCCGTGCCTGCCGCGCCGCTGGCGCCTGAGGCAACGAGCGCGCCGGTCAGCGCCGAGGCCACCGGCAAGGGCGCCGAGATCGTCGCCATCGCCCAGCGTTACCTGGGCTACGCCTATGTGTACGGCGGCGCCTCGCCCGCCGCCGGCTTTGACTGCAGCGGCTTTACCCAATACGTCTACGGCCAGGCCGGCCTGAGCATCGCCCGCGGCCTCTCCGGCCAGTTGGCGGCCGGGCCGAGCGTCAGCCGCAGCGAGCTGCTCCCCGGCGACCTCGTCTTCTTCCAGGGCACCTACCAGGCGGGCCTCTCGCACGTGGGCATCTATGTGGGCGATGGCATGATGATCCACGCCTCCAGCCCCGAGCGCGGCGTCTGCTACGACGACCTCGACGCCACCTACTGGGTACAACACTACTACGGCGCCTGCCGCGCCTGGTAGTAGGTCTGCCACTGGCGATCTGTTGAAGAGGAGATTCGTCTGCCTCAGCATCCTGGCAATAGCCGGGTCCCAGCTTCGCCTTCGCCCGGCTCTGGGCCAGGAGGGGGTTTGGGCGGGTTGTTTGGCCTGGCGGCTGCCCCTGGTGCGCCCGCGGGCGCACCAGGGGCAGCCGCCAGGCCAAACAACCCGCCCAAACCCCACCTTAAGGGGCCGTACCGGGGTAGTGCGGAGCGTGCAAGCCGGTTGCCAAAAGACCTGACAGGTTTCCGGAAACCTGTCAGGTCTTTTTTCTAGGCATCGACCTGCGGGCGGCTGGGCACCGGGCCGAGCCACTGTGGGCGCAGGGCGGGGCTGTCGTCCACAAAGGGCGGCATCCAACTGCCGTGGGCGGCGATGAGGTCGTCGACAAGCGCCCAAATCTCGTCGAGGGTCAGCTCGGCGGCGGTGTGCGGGTCGAGCATGGCCGCCTGGTAGACGTACTCCCGCCGCCGCGTCAGCGCCGCCTGCACCGCCAGCTCCTGCACGCTGATGTTGGTGCGCATCAGCCCGGCCAGCACCGGCGGCAGCGCGCCTATGCGCACTGGCTGCACACCGTTGCGGTTGACCAGGCAGGGCACCTCCACGCAACACCCGGCCGGCAGGTTGTCGATCAGCCCATAGTTCGGCATGTTGCCATAGACCACGCACGGCTCGCCCGTCTCCATGCTGTGGATGATGCGCGCGCCGTATTCGTTGCTGCGTTTGGTCTCGAAGGGCTCGTCGCCGGCTTCCAGCTCCTCGCGGATGTGCTCCCACAGCATGATCTGCTGCTCGCAGCGGCGCGGGTACTCGTCGAGCGGGATGTTGAAGCGCTCGATCAACTCGGGCCGGCTGCGGCGGATGAAATAGGGCACATACTCGGCGAAATGCTCGCTCGACTCGGTGACAAAGTAGCCCGTGCGCCGCAGCATCTCGTAGCGCACCCGGTTCCACGGCGGCACGCGGTCCTCGTCGATGACACGGCGCAGGGCGGGGTAGAGGTCCTGGCCGTGGCGCTCGAGGCGCAGGTAAAAGGCCATGTGGTTGATGCCCGCCGCCAGGTAGCTCAGCTCCTCGAAGGGCACGTCGAGGTCGCGCGCCAGCTCCTCGGCCGTGCCCTGCACGCTGTGGCAGAGGCCCACGGTGCGGATGCGCGTGGCCAGGGTGAAGGCCCAGGTGTTCATGGCCATGGGGTTCACATAGTTGATAAAGAGCACGTGAGGGCACAGTTCTTCCATGTCGCGGCCCATCTCGAGCAGCACCGGGATGGTGCGCAGGGCGCGCATGAGGCCGCCCACGCCCAGGGTGTCGCCGATAGTCTGGCGCAGGCCGTGCCGCGCGGGCACCTCGAAATCGACCACCGTGGCCGGCTGGTAGCCGCCCACCTGGATCATGTTGATGCAGTAATCGGCCCCGTCGAGGGCGCGGCGGCGGTCGGTGGTGGCCTCGATGGTCGGCGCAACGCCCAGCGTGCGCGCTATGCGCCGCGCCACCACCTCCGATGTGCGCAGACGCTCGGGGTCGATGTCCATGAGGGCAATGGTCGACGTGGCCAGTTCGGGGTAGCTGAGGATATCGCCGAGCAGGTTGATGGCAAAGACCGTGCTGCCGGCGCCGATCAGGGCAATCTTGGGCATGGGGGACCTCCAGAGAGAGCAAACCATCCCGACAGTTGCAGACTAGCACGATTCGCACAGAGCGTCAATCACACGTGATGGGCGGCTGGCAGGCTCGCACCTGCCCCGCTGACCCCATCCATACCCTTCAAATGGAAACGGGGCCAAGTCGCACACCTTGGCCCCGCTCATTCCCCAGGCTATTCACTTGTCGGCCGGCCCACCGCTCTGCCCGGGCTCACAGGTTATTGAGATCCTCTCTGTTCGGCCGTTCTGGCCGCTGCTGAAATCTCAAGCCCATGCGCACGCGGTTGGGCGAAGAGGGGAGGCCGGTTTACGTAGGCACCAACCGCACCCGCTCCCAGTCGGCCGTGCGATCCACAAGCGACAGGGCTTGCGGATCGAGCCGTGGCCGCCAGGGCCTGCGCTGGCCGCTGGGCTGGGGGGCACAAGCACGAGCTGCGCGCGCCGTCGCCATCGCCTCTACGGTGGCGGCGGGCTCGCTGTGCGTGGCCACCAGCACAATGGCCAGCAGCATTGCCGCTGCGAGGATGAGGGTTGGAGCCTGTTCCCGCGTGGGGAACGTGGCGAGGACCGACTCGAAGCCGGTAGGGGCCGTACGCTTGTCGTACTCGCCCCGCGCGAGCGCCTGCCCGAGGATGGTCACCTCGCCCAAGCTGATCTTGGGCTCAGCGACCGCTGGAGCCAACGCCCGGCCCAGTGGCCTGGCCCAGGCCGCCATGACCTTGCAACTGGTCAGGCGCGACGGGCCGTCCGCCGCGGGGGCCACGCCGGCCTCCGGGCGAACCTCCGCAACCGGCGCGTGGGGTGAGGCGCCGGTGGCCGCTAATAACGGTTGCGCGGGTGCGCGGACCGAGGCAAGCACCGTCAATTCGCCGGCAATGGCGAAGAGGGAGAGGACCAGGGTGACCGCGAGCAGGGTGATGACCTTGCGATACACCGTTGACTCCTCCTGAGCTGCACACTGCAGAAAGCGCGACAGGGCTGCGAGAGTACCGATCCGGCAGTCGACAGGACATGCGCCTTGCCCCCTTGGCCGCCACAGGCGGTGTGAGGGCGCTTTGGTTTGTTGGCCAGGGAAAACAACCGGGGCCGGGCTTTGCCTGCCGTTGCCTGCAGGCCTGAGGCGCTTGAGCACCCCGACAAACCCGTCTGCTGAGCCGTGCTCAGCCGGCAACACTCTCGCAATGACCGGAAGCCGAGGAGGGCCTCCAAGTCTGGAGCACAGTGCGGCGCCAGCAGACGCTGACTCTAGATACTGTGCTCACCTTCGCGATTTCGATTATACAGCGGAATGTTGTCGCTGTCAATACCCTGTGGGTTGAATTTTCAAGAATATGCCGCTTTGAACCTTAAAAGATGGGTGGCACGTCTCTTGCTGCCGCGCCGCGAGGACGGGGCGTATGTGGAAGGTGTTCATCGTCGTGCCTGGCGCCGCTGCCTCGCTGGTGGGCGCCGTGGTCTTGGCCTTGATCGTCGCCAACCTCGCCTTCCTGGCCGTCGCCGCGACCGCCACAGAGGTCGAACTGCACGAGGCGCACGACGACGTGCGCTTGCTGCGTGAGGAGCGCGAGGCGCTGCGCATCCTGCGCCTGCGCCATGCGCGCGGCGAGGTCACTGTCGAAGAGTACCGGCGGCTCAGCTTCGAGCTGCAGCGAACGCAACCAATGTAACAGCCGTTGTGGTTGCGGGGTTGGCGGGGCCGGGCCGCCCGCGGGCGGCCCGGCCCCGCCAACCCCGCAACCACAATGGCTGTTACATTACTAGCGCAATAGTTCGGCGGCGATGGCGGCATAGCCGCGGGCGGCGGCGACGACATCGGGCACGCGCACCT
>Ga0116161_1000620_pt1 | contig 39325 bp, 29 predicted proteins | sample AD_JPNAS3_MetaG_FD_89877 | JGI IMG/M metagenome (GOLD analysis project Ga0116161, IMG submission 89877) | Active sludge microbial communities of municipal wastewater-treating anaerobic digesters from Japan - AD_JPNAS3_MetaG | ecosystem: Engineered > Bioreactor > Anaerobic > Digestate | place... | reverse complement strand
GTATATCTCCCGGAATTCCTCCTCTTCGGTCAATGCCGTTCCGGTCATACCGGAAAGCTTACCGTACATACGGAAAAAGTTCTGGAAGGTTATTGTGGCAAGAGTCTTGTTTTCCCTTTCCACCTTGACATTTTCCTTTGCTTCTATTGCCTGATGAAGTCCCTCGGAATATCTTCTTCCGAACATCATTCTGCCGGTAAACTCGTCTATTATTATAATCTGGTTATCCTTTACCACATAATCCACATCGCGGGTCATTATGCTCTGTGCTTTTATTGCATTATTTATATGATGCAAAAGACCGGTATTCTCATACGATGTCAGATTTTCCACATTGAAATATCGTTCGGCTTTCTCCACTCCCTTGGGTGTAAGCGATGCCGTCCGGTTTTTTTCATCCACAATATAGTCGGGTTTGTCGGGAGCATACTCATCCTCTTCTTCCTGACCGGTCAACTCCATTATTCTTTGCAGTTTGCCGCCGCTGTCTTCTTCAATAACCACTTTCTTTTTAAGTGTCTTGGCAAAATTATCCGCACGTTTGTACAAATTGGAAGACTGTTCTCCCGCTCCGGATATGATAAGAGGTGTTCTTGCTTCGTCAATTAAAATACTGTCCACTTCGTCGACAATGGCAAAGTGAAGATCCCTTTGCACCAGCTCTTCTTTTCTTGTGACCATGTTGTCTCTTAAGTAGTCGAATCCCAACTCGTTGTTCGTGCAGTATGTTATATCGGAATTATATGCGTTTTCTCTTTGTTCCTTGGTAAGGCCGTAGACAATCAAGCCGACTGACAGTCCCAAGAAGTTATACAGTTTTCCCATCCATTCGCTGTCTCTTTTAGCCAGGTAGTCGTTCACCGTAACTACATGAACACCTTTGCCCGAAAGAGCATTCAGATAAACCGGCAGCGTAGCGACAAGTGTCTTTCCTTCTCCGGTTTTCATTTCCGCAATTCTGCCCTGATGCAGTACTATTCCTCCTATCAGCTGTACTTTATACGGGGTCATATGCAGTACTCTGGTCGAAGCTTCTCTGCATACCGCAAATGCTTCCACAAGAATATCGTCCAATGTCTCTCCGTCTTCCAGACGTTGCTTAAAAAGATTAGTATATGCCCGAAGTTGTGCATCGGTCTTACCCTTCATTTCATCGGCCAGAGCCTCTATATCTTCCACAAGCGGCAGTATTTTCTTAATCTCTCTGTCGCTGTATGTACCGAAAATCTTATCCAGTATTCTACCCATTAATTTCTCCTAATCTTTTCAAAACGGTTGTATACCCTTCCGCTCCGTAGTTCAAGCATTTGGCAACTCTGCTTATTGTAGCAGCCGAGGCCCCGGTCTTTACTGAAATATCGGCATATGTATGCTTGTTATCCAACATCTTTGCAACACAAAGCCGCTGAGCCATTGCTTTAATCTCCGCAACGGTGCATAAATCCTCGAAAAAGATGTAGCATTCGTCTTTGTTTTTCAAAGAAAGTATTGCATCAAATAAATAGTCGGTCTCTTTTGATTTAAGTTTCTTATTCATTTTTAGTTTTCACCTCATTTTCTTTCGAAACTCCCAAGCCGTGGCTATAATATCCTCTATGTCCGTAAACTCGGGTACCCATCCCAATTCCTTCTTAATCTTTTCACTAGACGCAATAAGTACAGCAGGGTCGCCTTGTCGCCTTTTTGTTATTTCCGTCCTTATATCCGCACCGGTAACATGCTTTACCGCATCAATTATCTGATTTACCGAAAAACCCTTTTCGCTTCCCAGGTTATATATCATGCTAATACCGGAATTCTCGCTCTTCCTTTCCAAGTTAATAGAATCATTTATCATCTTTTCTAATGCCAGAAGATGTGCCGTCGCCAGATCGCTGACATGGATATAGTCTCTTATGCAGGTTCCGTCAAAGGTATCGTAATCATCTCCGAATACCAGAAGTTTATCTATTTTTCCCAACGCTACATCTAAAGCAATGGGTATAAGGTGTGTTTCCACAGCCCTTTTCTCCCCTATCCTGCCGCTTACGTGGCTTCCCGCTGCATTAAAGTATCTCAATGCCGCATAATTTATACCGTAAGCCTTTGAAGCCCATTTGAGCATTCTTTCCACCGCCAGTTTGGTTTCACCGTATGCGTTTGTGGGAAAGGTGTCGGCAGTTTCTTTTATGGGAGAAGGGCTTTCCCCGTATACCGCGGCACTGGAGGAAAACACTATATTATTTATACCGTACATATCCATATACTTTAGTATCTGCAATGTCCCGGCCACATTGTTCTCATAATATTTCAGAGGATGTGCCATGCTTTCGCCTACCAGTGAATATGCTGCAAAATGTATTATTCCTTCTATCTCATTCTCTTTAAACAGCTTTGCCATGGCTTTTTCGTCTTTAATATCCGTCTGATAAAACTTATTTGCAAGCACCGCTTCTTTATTACCGGTAGATAAATCATCAACAACTACCACCTCATAGCCTTTTTCCAACAAATGCAGTACCATATGCGAGCCTATATAACCTGCTCCTCCGGTTACTAAAATACTCATCTATATCTCCTTAACCCCGTCGGAAATTTCGCAGATATAGAAAGATGCGTTGTATCCGATAACTTCCTGATAAACTCTGCCTATATCTTCAATAAAATCCTTTACCGATTGCTTCTTCACAATGGAAACCGTACAGCCGCCGAAACCCGCTCCCGTCATTCTGGAACCTAATACATCTTTCTGCATCCATGCACTTTCCACAAGCACATCCAGTTCCTTACACGATACCTCATAAAGATCACGTAAAGAAATATGTGACAGATTGAGGTATTTACAGAAAGAATATATGTCGCCTTTCTTTAATGCTTTGACACTGTCCAAAACCCGTAAATTTTCACATACCGCATGCTCCGCTCTCTTTCTGCAATCGGCATCGGTAATATCGTCTGCACAGGATAAAAACTCCTTATAGGTAAAATCACATAAATTCAACTTGTCGGGAAACTTCTTCTGCATATCGGCCAACGCCTGTTCACACTCCGCTCTTCTTTTGTTGTACATTGACGAACCCAACGACCGCTTTTTATTGGTGTTGGATATAACTATCGAATAGTCGTCAAGTTTTATAGGTATATACTCATATTCCAATGAATTACAATCCAGCAGCATGGCATGGTCTTTTAACCCCATTGCCGAAGCAAACTGGTCCATTATACCGCATTTCACGCCGACATACTCATGTTCCGCCTTCTGACACAACAGGGCTATGTCCATCTTGTCCGTTTTATGGCCGTAAAGTTGCAACATTGCATATGCAGTCACAACCTCAATCGCGGCAGATGAGGATAAACCGCTTCCTAAAGGCACCTTGTCGTCAAATATGAACTCCGCACCTTTTACTTTAATGCCTTTCTTTAAAATCTGATCAATGACTCCGAGCTGATAATTGCCCCATTTCAAGTCTTTATACTGTTCAAGACTATTCATGTCCGCTTCCACTACATAACCCAAATCGGTAGCATACAGTTTTATTATGTCATCTTTCCTTTTTCTTACAGCAACAGTGGATACTTTATCTATTGCCGCGGGAAAAACATATCCTCCGTTGTAATCGATATGTTCCCCTATTAAATTGACTCTTCCGGGCGCCTGAAAGTATCTGATACTCTCCTCGGAACTGCCGTATACATTATTCAAAATATTTGCCAACTCTTCTTTTATCATAAACTATTCACCTTTTGTATTTCCTTTTCCCGTTACAAATCTTCTATATGCCGCTCTCAACTCTTCCGCTTTCTCCTCCACAGAAGTGGGATTGCAGTGTGCCCATGCTCCGGTCTCGCTGGATGCATTGTACTTTATTTTATCTCTCGCTCTCATCGGAGGGAAAAACTCCACATGAAAATGATAATAGTCATAGTGCTCACCCGTATTTACCGGTGCCTGATGCATACACATCATATACGGGAATGTAAATCCGAAAAGACTGTCCAACGTACCTGCAGCAATCTTTAAAGTCTTAGCAAAGTCCGATGATTCCTTTTCGGTAAATTGAGTAATATATTGTATATGTCTTTTGGAAGAAATATATATACCGTACGGATATTCGGTAAAAAACGGAAGATAAACTATGAAACTGTCGTTCTGGAATATAACCCGTTGAGCAAAACTTATTTCTTCTCCGTTCATGTCGCATATGAGACATCTGCCGGTATTATCGGCATGTTCTTTGCAAGATTGCAATTCCAGCTCCAACTTCTTGGGTATAAAAGGATAACCGTAAATCTGCCCGTGAGGATGCGGCATGGTAACTCCTACAGCCTCTCCCCTGTTTTCGAATATGAAAACATACTTTATCAACTTATCGGAAGATATCTCGATAAACCGCTGCTTCCAAAGTTTTACCAGTTCATTCAGATGCAAATCGTCCAATTCGGGTAATGTCGCATGGTGATCGGAAGAATACAGTATAACTTCACATTTACCGTACAACGGTGCGGTTTTATACAAATCCGTTGCCACATTATCGGGAATCGGAGGATTTTGAGACAGTGCGGGAAAATCATTGTCGTATTTCATGACAATATAGTCTTTCGGTACCTTTTCACTGCCTTTACAGAAAGGACACCAGTTTTTGGGCATCTGCGGTCTGTTCTGCCTGTGCGATGCCACCATTACCCAGTCTTTTATCAGAGGATGCCATCTTAATTCAGCCATAATCTATTTGTCACTCCCTAAGTTATAGTAAATTTTGGAATACGGCGGAACCGACTCCATAAGCCATACCGACGCACCAATTACCGAATCATGCCCTATTACCGTATCCCCGCCCAATATTGTTGCATGTGAGTATATAACCACATTGTCTTCTATTTTAGGGTGTCGCTTTATACCTTTAACGGGATTGCCGTTTGCGTCCAACTTAAAGCTTTTTGCACCTAAAGTAACACCCTGATATATCTTTACATTATCCCCTATTTCCGTAGTCTCTCCTATTACTATACCGGTACCGTGGTCCATGAAGAAATGCTCTCCTATACTGGCTCCCGGGTGAATATCTATGCCGGTAACTCTGTGACCGTACTCGTTCATCATTCTGGGAATTAAAGGCACTTTGAGTTTATATAACTCGTGAGCTATTCTGTGAATGCTCATCATCTCCAGTGACGGATAGCTTAATAATATCTCCTCAAAACTCTGAGCTGCGGGGTCACCCACATATGCGGCATGAATATCGGTCTGTAACTTTCTTCGTATTTTTGGCATTTTATCCAGGAAGGTAATAATAATCTCATCAAGATCAATCGGGCAATTGTCGCAGTCCTTATCACACTTGTAACTGAATACACTCTCTAAAATCTCTCTTAACTCAATTGCGGCTTCCCTTAAGTTGTTGCCTATAAGCATATCCACATTGGCTTTGCTTATGGAGCATTTTTCATACACCCCGGGAAACAGAGCCGAGCGTAAAAGAAACAGTATATTCTTTACCCGCTCTTTCCCTGCCAGAGATATTGTGTTTTCACGTAAATAATAGTCGTCATTGAGTGCTTCCAGTTGTGATGCTATTTCCGGAAGCTCATTATTAATCCATTCACCAAGTTTGTTGCCTTTTTTGTCCATTTCTCCTCCGCTAATCAGCAACATACATTATACAACAATTAGAAGATAAATAATTAACAAAAGAAGAAATAATACACCGATTCATTACTTCAGTGGACTGAATTAACTCAAGGCACTTCAAAAAAGGCTTAATATAGGGTATAATAGTAAATGAATTTACTAATCCGTTCGGATAGTACGAAAGTTATCAAATACGGGAGAAACTGTTATGAACAAAAAACTATACTTAGCGGTAGCTGTTTTGCTGATACTGTCCTTTATATTATGCTCCTGCCGTAAAGAAGCCCAAATAGTTCCGGCACCGACGGAAACCGAAGATACCGGCTTGGTTATACTGCAACCGGACTTGTCTCTTCCGGATGAGTATTACACATCCATGAATCAGGGAGCTAAAATATGGCATTGCTATCTCAATACTCCCTACGGCAAATATCATAATGTAGAAGGTTTCATTCACTATTCCCAATACGGAAATACGAAATTTATGACATTATGTCAAAAAGAAGATTGTCCGCATAAGTACGATGATTGTGATGCATATGTCGGAAAAAACACTCAGATAGGTTATTATCATGGAAATATATATTTTGTGCAAAGAGCGGGCAATATGTTAATGACACTTTACAAAATGAATATGGACGGAACCGAACGTCAGACCGTAAAAGCAATTATTACCGATATACAACTTTCCATCAAGGAAATGCACGGTTTCTTTCACTCGGGTTATTACTATTTTGTATTGACCGACGATCAATACATGGGGTCCCGGTTCAACACCGATAAAAACCTCTATCGCATCAGATTGGACGACGATTCTCCGTATGAATCGGTTTTCTGCCATGATATAATTCCGATGGCTTACCGATTTACTTTAGTCGACAATAATGTATTCTTCTATGTCCGGACGGGAACCTACACTGAAGGTACCAAAAACCCGGAAAACTTTGCTGTAGATTTTGAACTGTATAAGCTATCTCTTACAGACAATGAATTATGTTTATTGACGGACAACTGGTCGGATTTTACCAACTGCTATTTCGATTCGGAGAACGGATACTGCTATAAACATAATGACGGTTTCTATGTATTGAACCTTGCCACAAAGGAGAAGACCAAAGTTGCCGATTCCGCAATTAAAGGCGGTTGGGGAACGGTTGCTCACTTCTATCCCGACAACATTTATGTTATTGCTTTTAAAAAGACCAAGAATAACAGAGGTCATGACAGATATTATGACGACCAGACTTTGTATATACTTGATTGGGAGTATAACATTGTGAATATTTACAATAATCCGACTTCAAGTACGGAAGCGGGATTCTTAATTGATGATACCGGTAACTGTATTGTACTGTCTACCGATTCACATAAACCGCCCGATTATTTCATATATAAATCGGATTTCGGAATGAAAAGTCTTAAATTGTATGAGATTACACATTGATTGCTGATTATATGCCTTCCTTTATATCGAAATATGAACTTTTAATGAACTTTTACCCAAAGCACTTCAAACGAGCTTTATAATAAGTATAATAATAAGTGAATTGGTTAATCCGCTCGGATTGTACATATTTCAATACAAGGAGATTTTATCATGAATAAAAAACTATACTTAACGGTAGCTGTTTTGCTGATATTATGTTTTGTGCTGTCATCCTGCCGAAACGAAACACAAATCAGTTTTACACCGACAAATACAGTTGAATCGGATTTAGTTATACTGCAACCGGATTTATCCTTACCGGATGAGTATTATACATCCATGAACCAGGGAGCACGGGTATGGCATTCCTATCTGAATACCCCCTACGGTAAATATCATTATGTTGACGGTTTTATTCTCTATTCGCAATACGGAAATTCAAAGTTTGTTAAATTATGTACAAAAGCCGAATGTACCCATACGGATGATGATTGTGATGCATACCTCGGGAAAATTGATCAAATAGTTCCCACAAACGAAAAAACTATTCAGTTAGGTTATTATGAAAATAACATATATTATGTTGAGAGATCAAAAAAGAACGGTTTAGATTGGAATCTTATCAAAATGAATATGGACGGTACGGAACGTCAACTTGTAAAAACTTTTGCGACCGTGTCGCTGACACAAGGAAAAAGATGCTTAGGGTTTTTTCATTCCGGTTATTACTATTTTGTAATGATTAACGCAGGACAGGAAATGGGCTCGAAGTACAACACCGACAACAATTTCTATCGTGTTAAATTGGATGATTATTCGGAATATGAGTCGGTTATCAGTCATGATGTAATACCCGAAGCTTGCATGTTTACGCTTGTCGGTGACAATGTATTCTTTTATGTCAGAACAGGTCCCTACAATGAAAACTATAAACTGTACGATGAGAACCCCGCCGAGTATGAACTGTATATGCTCTCTCTTACGGATAAGAATATGCGTTTATTGACGGATAAGTGGGCGGACTACAGAAACTCTCATTTCGATTGGGAAAACGCATACTGCTACAAACATAATGACGGTTTCTATGAATTGAATCTTACGTCTGAACAGATGAACAAAGTTGCCGATTTTAAGATTGAAGATGCTTGGGGTTCTCTTGCATATTTCTATCCCGACTATAATTACATCATTGCTTTTGCAAAGACCTCTGACAGCAGAGGCTATCCCAGATACTTTGACAGTCAGACTTTGTATATACTTGACAAGCAATATCACATATTGAACTCTTGCATTATTGATGCTTTGAAACTGGATACAGGATGCTTTATTGATGATACCGGAATCTCCGTTTTACTGGCATCCTCCGCTCACAAGCCCATAGATTTCTTTATATACAAGTCGGATATCGGGACGGACAATGTTAAATTGAATGAAATAACGGATTGATTGTTCGGAAAGATAAATTAAACTTTATACCGTCAGTTCAGCGGTAATATTATCAGTCCTCACCCAGTTTAAGTGCCTGATCCGCTTTAAGTTTGGATGTAAATCTCAAAATTACCGATAAACCGATTGTCAGTGCCGCACCTGTGATAATGTAAACCCTGTTATAATCCACAACCTCCCGGTAGGCATAAAAAGGAAGAAAATTACTGCTGAAAGTGGACATTCTTTCAAACAAGGGAACAAATAACTTACTTGCTATGCCGCCTATTAATATGCCCGCTAAAACCGATACAAAGGAAATCATGAGCTGCTCGTAGAATATCATCCTGTACAGTTCATGTTTCTTCATACCCATTGCACGGAGAATACCGAACTGTAATACCCTCTGTCGCACCGATATAATCCAGAATATAATAAAACCTATACAGCATATAAGCATGGATATAAGAAAATCCAATGTAAGTATTCCGTTTATTCCGTTCAGAACCGATCCTCTCTTTGCCTGTGTTGCTTCATAATCGGTAAAAGAATTTGTGCCTATTGATTCGTCAAAGGACATCCTTGTTTTCATATCTTCCAGAACCTCATTATCGCTGACGCCTTCTTTTTTATCCACCAGCACCTTCCCGTTCTGCCTAAAATGCCTCATCGAAGAGTATTTGTTCTGCGTCATAATAATAAAATTATCTACCGTCATTGTAGGCCAATAATCCACAACCGCAACAACAAGCACGTCTTTCACGGGAATCTCCTGCACTTCCCGAAACGCTCTGTTTGTGTAGGTAAAATCGAAATATTGTCCTGCTTTAACGTTATAAAGCTGTGAAATACTACGCGATATGATTATCCCCTTAGGATATGTTGACAAAATATTCAATATGTGATTTAAGGGTACGCCTTCATTCAAATCTTTTCTTATCTTTACAACCCTGCCGAAATCACCCGGTTCAATACCCATAAAAGTTACCGATTGATTCGAAGGTCTTAAAGTGGTATTGTGATAGTAATAGACGGTATAGTTCTCAATCAAATCGGAATTACAGTATTTATGGGCCTGTTTACTTAGACCCGGTCCTCTGTTGTCCGCAAAATAATACCCGTTCAAAATGAAATCATATTCAAGAACCGAGGGCACGAAAGATATATCGGCACCTATGGAATGCTTCAGATTGTCTTTAAGATTCTCATTAAGCGTTCTTCCCGCATTTGCATTGAATATACCGATACCTATTGCCAGTATGAGGAAAATCATAATAAACTGCTTGTAATTCCCTCCCCTTGCCACATGAGTAAATGCGGCATAGGAAGCGGGTTTCCATCGCTCCTTTCCTATCCTGAAAATCAATTCCACCAAATACGGAAACAGCCTTATAAACAACAAACCCGTACCCAGCACAAAAAATGTCACCGCTACGAATAAAGTAAAATCCACCGAGGTAATCTGTGCAAACTGTATATACTCCTTCACCGATTCATAATCGAAAAGGAAATATATGGCGATACCGATAAGAATGACATCTAAAAATATAATCTGCCAGAAGGACTTTTTTGATTGTTCGGCAATATTCTGCTTATGTTGCACAATGGTGAATTTTGACGCTCTGTATGCCGGTACCAGTATCAGTATAAGATATGTTGTAGCACATATTGCGGCATACAATAACGCGGCAGAAGTTAAGGTAGCATCAATTGCCGTCCTGTTTACAAATTCCATAAATCCGTTTGCCGCCCCCAACAGACGACATAAAAATCGCGCAATTAAAATTCCCAGAACATATGAAATAACGGAGATGACTATACCTTGTGCCAAGTATATCAAGAAAATCTGACTTCTGCTTGCACCTCTGCTGGCTAAAACGGAAATTTCCGCCTTCTCCCTTTCCATCATTAACCTGGATATCATCACAACATATATACCGACCATCAATATTACAGGCAACAGCAGTAAGATGTACAGTCTTTGCATTGCTTTAACATCTTCACTGTATTTTTCCAAAAGCGTCATATAACTGTTTGAAGAGGACAGCATAACCTTTGAGTCGGCATCATATGAATCCAGAACCTTGGTAGCGGCTATTATCCTGTCACTGTGCCGAAGTTTAACGGTTGTATAATCAAATGCGCAAAACCAATTGGCCGATTGCAAGGTTATCTCCTCATTACCTATCATTTCCAGCATCTTATCGTAATCTATCAGGAATGTTTTGTCGGACAATGTGTAAAATGCAGCCGATTCATCGGTATTTTCCACTACTCCGACAATTACTATTTTTACAAGCAAATCAATGTCCGTCATTTTATTGTAGACATATAGAGTATCACCTACCGAAATGCGATTCATTATAGTGGAGTTTTTTGTAATAACCGCCTCCACTACTCCTTCTTCCGTATCCGTACTGTACATGCGCCCTCCGACAAGTTTAATCATATCCGGTACTTTTGCAAAAGAAGTTATTGTAAAACTCGATTTTATTGTAAGATTCCTTGTATAAAGTTTTTCTCCTCTGGCAATCATATCCTGTTTGATTTCATAATTTCGTTTATCAAAAACGGGATAGGAAACCGTGGATATACTTTTATAATCGAATATATTTTTTGCAGGTATGTTTGCAACATATCGGTCATAAAATTTGCTGTCAAGATCGTTAAATGTTTTTATCGAATCACTTTTTTTCATACCCAGAAAACTTGCATTTAAATATGCCTTAAACGGAAAAGAATCAAACTCTTCCTGCAGTTTTTTAAATTCCTCGGACAACTGCAAATTATATAAACCGGTAGTATACATGGGAATTGCGGCAACGACCGCAACAGCGAATGCACAGCCTATTATGAGGCAGATGACCAACCATTTATTATTCCATATTTTTCTGAATATAAGTCTCAGCATTTATTTCTACCCGATATAATTATTTACTGTAATCTATTGAGTATAATAATATGTAAAAACTTCCAAAATCACTCAAATGACGAACCGGTTATTATAAGATCGTCTTCATACAATCCGTCCAATACAAGGTATGCGGTGCCGTTTAATACTTTATTGCCGACTATAAGAGTGCGGGGTACCTTTCTGCCGTTTTCCAGAACATAGGTAAAGTCTTTACCCTCGGATGTCTTCCTGACATATGATACCGGTACTACAATGACATCATCATATTTCGCCAGTGTCATATCATAGAACAGAGCATATTTTATCAGTTCGCCGTAATCAACACCTTCTTCTTTTATAAACTCAAGGTATACAAAAGCAGTTTTTATTTTTGAACCGGCAAGTTCGGTTGTTCTGGTGAATATTGATTTAATTATCATATTATGGATTTTCCCGTCTTTATCATATATCTGAAGAGTATCACCTGATTTATATCCGAGTTCTTCAAAATAAGGATATCCGGCAGCTGTTATCTGTAAACTGACACTGTAATTATCGGGAGTAATATAATATGTTACCGAATACACCTTGTATTGATTATTGAATTCATCTTTCTCATTTTTGTATGTCGTTACAACTTTGTTAACCGTTCCGCTGTAAGGTGCCTTAAACTGAAGCGTCTCCAGTTTTTCCAATGCTTTGTCATAATTAAACTGTGCAAGCTCCATATCCGATAAAGCCAACTGCATATCATAGTATCCCTCACCGGTATTGAGATACTTTCTGTAAAGTTCTTCATATAACAATTGTTTCAGTTCCAAATCTTCCAGTTTAAGACGCAAATCATACTCTAAAGTTTTATCGCTTTTGACAGCAAGAACATCCCCTTCTTTCACAACAGTATTCTGTTCGGATACCAGAAGTGTTGCCGACTCGAAATCGGAATAGGAAAATACTATGCCTCTGCTTCCTCCTAAACTCTGAGCATCCAAATTGATTCTTTCGTAATCATGTATATCCTGTTTTTCCACCTTTAAAGTGGTAAATACCTCTTTCGGTATATCAAAAACAGGTATTTCATAAGTAACCGCTTGGGTAGCACACGATGTAAGAATAGCTGTGAAAACTATTATTATAATAATTGAAATTAAAAGGTTTGTTCTCTTTTCTATCATCTTAATACTACCTTATCCCCTTCTTCCAACCCTTCTAATACTTCGTAATAAGCATCAAAAATATCGCCGATCTTAATTCGGACACGCTCTATAGTCTCATCCGGTAATATCTTATAGACCTGATATACAAACGGTTCCTCCGGGTCGTCCGTTTTTTCCATATCTACTGCACTTCTGGAAACAATCAATACATCGTACGCTTCTCTTCTTATCAATTTACCGGTAAACTCCTGATAGAACACCACATCTTCGGGAAGTTTGTTATCGTTAAGCTCCAATGCCAGATATAAGTAGGCTCCGCCGCTGAAATAACTCAAATCATTTACATACTCTTTTTTAAACGTCATATTGCTCATGCTGACACGGCCGGAATATGTCCTATCCGATTGCTCGTCATATAATTCCATTCCGGTGCCTTCGAAACACAGCGTAAAGGGGTATGCGGCATATTCATTCTGTTCTCGTGCATATGTCAACAGGATACCGTCTTCAATTTTGCATATATGAAAAACCAGTGTCTGCACTTCATCCGTGGAAACCGTATCTCCCTCTATTTTGGCTATGTAACCGTCAACCGGTGCTCTCAATGTATATTTGTCCGGTATGGCATTAAAGGAGTCCAGAGCGTTTTTTGCAACCGCATAGGCTTTTTGAAGGTTTTGCAGAGTCTGCTCGTTAATCTTTCCCTGCTGATACTGGATATATGCATTCTCATATCGTATTTCCGCTCTTCTTTTATTCCAATTGACTTGAAACTCCGCATCTTTGTTTACTTCATATACATACTCTACTAAAATATCGCCTTCCATGACATAGTCGTTGGGTTCAACATACAGCTTTTGTATCTTAGCCCGGGCTATTTCGCTTTGCACTATTGTAGTTTTTTTCGGATTGTTCACATATACTAATCGTCTTCCGAATTCTTCACCTAAGTCAAATCCCTCAAATACATCGGTTTTTCTTACTTCAAAACTATCCAATTCCACCTTTTTTTGCTCAATCAGCTCCGGCTGTACGGCATGATATCTGCCTTCCAACGGATAGAAATATGTGCAACCTGTAAGAAATGAAAGCATTACGGCGGCAATAATAAACAGGATAATAAATGATTTATTCTTCATCTTTCTCCTCCGTATATATAACAATCTTTTCTTCTTCCATCTTAATTCGCACTTTACTGTTGTTGGGAATCTTGGCAAGTTCAAGATATTCTTCGGGTATTTTTAAGCGTCCCTGCCTGTCTACTACAATCATTTCCTCATGAGTTTCCGACTCTTCCACTCCGGTCATTCTGTCTAATTCCATTATCTGTTCTTTATAGGATTTTTTCTTGATATACTCGCTTCCCGTTCTTCCGTCTTCAATTGTAACTACCCTGTCCACATTCTTTGATATTGCTCTGTCATGTGTGACTATAATGATGGTAACTCCGTATTCCGTATTCAGTTTTCGGAAAATATTGTATATCAATGCCGCAGTAGCGGTATCCACCGCTCCGGTAGGTTCATCAGCAAGTAATATTTTAGGGTCGTTTGCCATTGCTATGGCTATGGCTACTCTTTGCTGTTCTCCTCCGGAAAGCTGTGACAAACGGTTTTTCATTCTGTCTTTAAGTCCCATTAAATCTAAAAGTTCAGCGGCACGCTTTTTGGCATCCTTCCTGCCTGCAAGTATCATGGGTATCTCCACATTATGAATGGCCGGCAAATAAGGTATAAGGTTTCTTGCGTTGTTCTGCCACACGAAACCTACCTTCTCCTTCTTATATCTCAGCAGTTCCGACTTTTTCATTCTTAACAGATTTTCACCGTCCACTATCAGCGTTCCCGCGGAAGGCACGTCCAGACCTCCTATTAAGTTCATCAGAGTGGATTTACCGCTTCCGCTGTTACCTATTATTGCCATCATCTCGCCTTTTTTTATCTCCAGTTCCAGCCCCTGCAGAGCAACCACTTCGGTATCCTTGGATTTATAAATCTTTACCAACCCGTCGCAAAAAATGATATGATCGGGTGTGTAACCCGGTATTTCCGACTCATCCTGACCGTAGAAATTCTTGGTCTCCATCTCGTCAGAATCGGTTTTGTGTTTTTTAAAGACGGTATTAAAGAATGATTTTATCTTTTTAATCATTTCACTACCCTCCCGTCTTCCAGCCTTATAACATTATCGGCAAGCTCAATCATACTCGGATCATGCGTTGTCATTATTATTGTCAGTTTTTCTTCATCCACAAGATGCCGAAACAGTCGAACTATTCTCAAACCTGTCTTTGTATCCAACTCCGCGGTCGGTTCATCGGCAAATATTAATTCCGGCCTTGCAACTATTGAGCGTGCAATGGCAACTCTTTGCTGCTCTCCTCCCGAAAGCTGGTGCGGTTTATGTTTCATTCTTCTTTCCAGACCGACAAATGTCAATGCTTCCTTAACCAGCCTGTCCCGTTTCTTGGGATGCACCCCCGCCATACGAAGACCGAACTCGACATTCTCATATGCATTGAGTACGGATATTAAAGCTACCGACTGGAAAACGAATCCCATGCTCTTTCTTCTTATTTCATCCCGCTTATTCTCGCTTAAATCGGAAATCTCCCTGTCATGAAAGAATATCTGTCCCGAAGTAGGCCTGTCCAATGCACCGGCTATATTCATAAGCGTTGTTTTACCCGACCCCGACCTGCCTGCAAGCATTGTAAGCGTACCGGGTTGTATGGATACATTTACATCCACAAGAGCATGTACTGTCTGGCTTCCCTGCTTAAAATCTCTGCATATATCCACGGTTCTCAATAATACAGCCATCAGTCTTCTCCTAACTTCAGTGCCTGATCTATCTTTAATTTGGATATGAACCTTATAAGCACCGATAATCCGATAATTAACGATACACCCGTTATAACATAAATCCTTATGTAATCAATTCCGTCTCTGTAAGTGGCAAAAGGAAGGTATTGATTGCTTAATGTCGACATTCTCTCAAATAAAGGAACAAACAGCTGACTGGCAACACCGCCTATCACAATACCCGCAATAACCGATACGAAAGAAATCATCAGCTGTTCATAGAATATCATTCTGTATAATTCCCCTTTGTTCATTCCCATTGCACGGAAAATACCGAATTGCAATACTCTCTGTCTGACCGATATAATCCAGAAAATTATAAAACCGATACAGCACACTATCATGGATATTAAGAAATCCAGTGTCAATATTCCGTTCATTCCGTTCAGAATGGAATTCTTCTTAGCCAACGTTACATTATAGTCGGTGAAATTTATACTGTCTATGGTTTCTTCCGGTCCCATTTTTCCTTTTATATCCGCCAGAACCTGACTGTCCAAAACACCGTCTTTTTTATCTATCAATATCCTGCCTCTTGTATCAAAATCCTTCATTACGAAATAGTTGTCACGTGTCATGACAATAAAGCGTTCGTCTGTCATTGCCGGCCAGTAATCCACTACCGCCACCACAAGGGCATTCTCTACTAAATTTTCGACAGTCACACCTTCTATAACAGACGTATACACATAATTCATAAACTGTCCCTCTTTCACCCCGTATTCGTTTGCGAGCGATCTGGATATTATCATGCCCTGAGGGTAAGAGGACAGAGTATTCAATATGTGATTAATGGGAATACCTTCATTCAAATCTTTCCGTAATTTTACAACATTGCCGAATTCGTACGGCTCAATCCCCATAAATACTATAGGTTCTCTTGAAGGCCTGGTTTCGGTCTTGTAATAATAATATGTAGTGTAATTTTCAACGAAATCGGAATTACAGTATAACCGCGCAAAAGACATAAGAGCTGCACCTTTAATGGGTTTGTAATCGAAAGTTCCCTTATCATTGAGTACAATCAGGGTAGGTACAAAAGATGCGTCCGCACCTATTTCATAACGGATATTATCTTCCAGATTCTCATTAAGAGTCCTACCGGAATTGGCATTGAAAATACCCACGCCTATCGTAAGAATGAGGAAAATCATTATAAAATGCTTGTAGTTACCGCCGCGGGAAACATGCATTAATGCATTGTATGATGCCGGTTTCCAATGCCTCTTTCCTATGATAAACACAAGTTCCGTCAGATAAGGGAACAACCTGATAAACAATAACCCCAATCCCAATATAAACATGGTTACCGCCAGGAACAATGTAAAATCCACCTGTGCCGATTGCACATCCTGGATATATTTGCTCATTTGTTCATAATCATAAAGGAAATATAGCGAGACACCAATCAGAATGACATCCAAGAACATAATCTGCCAGAAAGATCTCCTGGATTGGTCTGCTATGCTCTGCTTGAGCTGAACAATTGTATACTTTGATGCTTTGTATGCAGGTACCAGAATCATTATGAGATATATCAGAGCACATACTACGGCATACAACAGAGAAGTGCTTTCAAACCTGACTTCAATTGCCGTTCTGTTGACAAATTCCATGAATCCGTTTGCCGCTCCGAGAAGATGACACAGCAATCGCGCAAGCAATATACCTAAAACAAAGGAAACTACCGCTATGACAATACCCTGTCCCAGATAGATAAGAAAAATCTGATTTCTGCTTGCACCTCTGCTCGCCAAAGTGGCTATTTCCGATTTTTCCCTGTCCATCATCAACCGAGAAATCATGACAACATACATCCCTATCATCAAAATGACCGGTATTATCAGAAGCAGAAACATCTTCTGCATAGTCTGCATGTCACGATTATAGTTGCTTATAATGGAAATATAGTTGTTCGATGTATTTATAATTACGCCCGTAACACTGCTGGATGTGGATAAAGCCTGCGTAGCCTGTGAGATATCATTGGCATATCTTAAGCGGACGGTGGTATAGTCAAAAGCTGCAAACCAGTTTGCCTGATTTAAAGTAATCCGTGATTCTTTTAACATTTCCTGCATAATGTCAAAATCTATAATAAAAGCTCTTTCCGCAACAGAGAAAAAGGAAGCCGAAGATTCATTTACCTTTACTATGCCTACAATTTTAATTTTTGCTATAAAATCATCATCGTCGGGCTTGTTGTAGACAAAATAGTAATCGCCTACCGACATCCGATATAAAGCGGCGGCATATTCGGATATTACCGCCTCAATCACTCCTTCTTCGGTACCCGTCTGCATAATGCGTCCGCCCACAACATCAAAAACAGTCTCTGCATCTACAACGGAAGTAAGACAAAAATCCGTCTTTATCGTAAAGTTTCTATATGACGGCTTTTCTTCCTTCAAAAGATTATCCTGTTTTATCCTGTAATTGTTCTGATCCAGGACGGAATAAGTTTTGGTGGCAACACTGTTGCAGTCCTTCATAACTTCAACCGGCATATTAGCCATGTATTTGTTATAGAAAGTGTTATCAAGATTTTCGTATACTCGCTTGGAGGTATCGCTTCCCAGTCCGAAAAATGTCACATTGTATGATGCTTTAAACGGAAAAGTATCAAATTGCACCTGCTCTTTTTTAAATTCGTTTACCAACATTGTGTTGTACATACCCGAAGCATACATGGGAATTGCCGCAGCTACCCCGATGGCAAATGCACACCCTATGATAAGACAGATAACCATCCATTTATTATTCAAAATTTTTCTGAATATGAGTCTCAGCATATTAATTGGTCCCCGTTATAATCATAGTATCCTCATCAATACCTTGCCCGGGAAGTATTTCCACTTCCGAAGATGAAGCCAATCCTATGTTTATTTCCATATTCGTGGGGGTATTATCTTTTAATACCCTTACCGCAGCTGTTTTCTGATCTCTAATAGTAACAGCATATTTCGGGAGTTTGAGTACATCATAAACTTCATCAATTATTACTTTGATTTGCACTACTTCTCCCGCAGTTACCGCATCCATATCATCCAATCCGAACGAAAGATTTGTTCCCTCGGATGTTAACACATATCCGTCATATTCAATTTCTTTACTGACAATTATCACACTCGCTCCGGGCTTCAATTTAGAGGCATTGGCAGCGGATGCGGTACCGCTGATGCTCTTATATTGTCCCGTTGCAATAGAACAGAATCTTATAGTCTTACCGATAGGAGTACCTTTTGCAATATCATTGGTAAAGGAACGAATATTTACTATAAAGCCCGATTGTGATGCCCGAAGCTCCTTATTGGTCATGTAAGTATAAAGGTCGTCATACTTCTCTTTTGCATGATTATAAGCAATTTCCGCCCTTCTGAACTGATACTCGGTGGCGGCATTCTTCACATACAGGTCCTGTACCCTTATAAACTCGTTCAAGGCATTTAAATAAGTGTTCTCCACCTGCTCTCTGTCTTCGCGGTCGGACAGTACGGCTATCAACTGTCCTTTCTCTACATACTGTTCGTTTTCCACAAACAATTCTTCCAGATATCCGTCTACCGAAAAAAACTGATCCTGCAGGTTCTCATACCTGTTAGCAACATTACAAAGAATGGTTATGGAGTTTACAATATCTCCTTTTGTGGGATTTATAGTCTTATACTCCACGGGAGCCGTTGAGGGAACAGGCAATAACAGCATCTCATCTTCCTTGGGGAAGATTGACATACAACCTGTCAAACAAATCAATAATATTATCAGTAGTATGGAAATATATGCTTTTTTAATCATTTGAAATCCTTATGTAGGCATTATAGCCCATTAACATATCAATTAAAAGCATTTTACTGCAAAACATTATGAACTTTTCATGAACTTTTTATAAATCTTTTCAAAAACCGCAGGAAATATCACAATAATCTGTTAATATTCCTGAAGTATTTCAGCCGTCACTGTATTTGCAAAATAAGTTGAAGCCTCCATGAGATATTGTCTCAAATCCGAATATGGCGGGAAGTGTGTCAGTATAAGCCTTTTTACATTCAGTTCGGCTGCCAGCATGCCGCATTCTTTTGCACAAAGATGAGCGGCATTTGTTTTGCTCTTCTGCTTTGCAAGCAAAGCCGAATCAATCAGTAAAGTATCGACACCGCAAGCAAAATCCTTTAAATCTTCCGGTTGCGCCAAATCGGATGAATAAACAAAATGATTATTAATCTTTACGGCATATGTTTCCACGGGATGTGTGGTTTGCATAAAGTTTAGGATAAAAGAGTCTCTCTCTATTACCGATGATTCGTCGATATATATAAGGTTAAACTCATCACATTTCAATATAGATGCTACATTTTCCGGCTCTTTCGGCAAATATATATCCATTTTTCTCCCTTTCACCTGAAGAGCATATCTCAAGACCAACAAATCCGACATATGATCAAAATGAAGATGGGTTATTACAACAAAAGATATATCTTCAATGTCGAATTTCTTTTGGAAATTTGCAAGACAACCGCTTCCCAAATCCAAAATTACAAGACCTTTACTGTCTAAAGTCTTATTTCCGCTTCTGCAATCTTTATTATTCTCTACTACATATCCCGAACAGGCTCCGTCTTTTGCAGGGAAAGGTCCGTTATTTCCCAGAACGGTTAATTTCATTTACAACCTCCGAAAACTCTTCATAAACTCTCTGATTGGCATCACGTATACCCAGCGAATAGGCGTTTTCCGACAGGGCGATAAGTTTCTCTTTATCACCTAAAAGATTCATAATCTTATCGTAAAGAACCTTGGAATTAAATTCACTGTTATCGTATATAATCTCACAGGCATTCGCTTCATATATCTGCTCGGCATTTTTCTCCTGTGCGTTATCCGGCACAAAAGGAGAAGGTATTATTATCGAAGGCATACCCATGGCAAGCACTTCGCTTATTGTGGTCGCACCTCCTCTGGTTACCATAAGGTCGGCGGAAGCGTATACGGTATTGCGGTCGTATATATAATCGTGAACGGTTACATTCTTAAGTGTTTTGGTTATCTTTCCCGTAACCTCTTCATAGTGCCTTTTACCGGGAGCGAAAATCAACTTAAAATCCGTCTCCTTCATATATTCATTAATCATACCTGTAACGGCATTGTTAATGGTCATGGCTCCCTGGCTGCCTCCTATTATCACAACGGTTTTCATACCATCGGCAGGCTGATACTTGTCAAAGTCGGAAAATGATTCATCTATCAGATTGCCGGTAAGTACGGTCTTTTTTGCTTTACTTAAGGATTTAAGTGCCGACTCGAAACTAACCATGGCAACATCCGCACGTCTTGCCAGCATCCTGTTTGTAATACCGGGATATGCATTCTGTTCATGAATAAGTATCTTGGCTTTGTATAAGGAAGAAATGTATATTGCGGGACCGGACACAAATCCTCCGGTACCTATAGCAATATCCGGCTTAAATCTTTTTATTATCTTACCGGCCTGGAATAATCCTTTAATTAGAACAAAGAGTGTTTTTATTGACCTTAATCCGAAAGGACGTTTGAAACCCTCTATTTCTATGAACTCTATATCAAATCCCTCTCTGGGTACCAGATCTTTTTCCAACCCTTTTTCCGATCCGATAAACAGTATCTTATACCCGGGATGATTATTTTTTATCTTCTTTGCTATGGACAGTGCGGGATTTATGTGTCCTGCCGATCCGCCGCCGGCTATCAGTATATTCATGCCGTAAGTCGCTCCTTTTTTATGGGTTGTCTGGAGATATTAATTAAAATTCCTATCTCTATCAAAAACGTTACCAGACTGGTACCGCCTGCGCTGAAAAACGGTAACGGTATTCCCGTATTGGGTACCAGACCGGTCACAACGGCTATATTCAAAGCCGCCTGTACAAATATCAATGCGGTAATTCCGGTGGCAAGCAGTGTTCCGAATAAATCTTCGCAAAAGATTGCAATTCTGATACCTCTCCAGAGCAGCATACAGAATAAGGCTATTACGAGAAAAACACCTGCATATCCCAATTCTTCCGCCAGAATGGAAAAAATGAAGTCATTCTGCGGTTCCGGAATATAAAGGAATTTCTGTGTACTCTTTCCCAGCCCCACTCCGAACAGACCGCCCGATGCAATGGCATACAGTGACTGGATAACCTGATAACCGCTGTCGGTAGGATATGCGAAAGGATCCAGCCAGGTCATTATTCTGTCTTTCATATAGTTGACGGTAAAGGCACCGATAATTGCAAGAGCAACAACCGGAGCAACAGTCAGTATCAGATATTTGAGCTTTGTTCCTCCGGCATAAATCATAATGAAACCTATTAAAATGACGATAATAGCGGCACTTAAGTGCGGTTGCAGGAAAATAATGACGGCGGATGCCAAAGTTATTGCCAGTGTTGTAAAATATCCGGCTAAAGGTTTCTCTTTTTCCTTAAAGTCCACAATAATTTTTGACAGGAATATTATAAAAGCCAGTTTATACAGTTCCGAAGGTTGGAATTCAAACCCCGCAATGCTTATCCACCTTCTTGCATCGTTGTGTTCCACGCCTATTCCCGGTACAAAAGTCAGCAGCAAAAGCACCAATCCGCCCGCGATAATAACCCAGGAGAATTTCTTATACAATTTGTAGTTTATAAAAGAAACACCCATCATTGCCACTATACCTATCAATGCGGCAATCATCTGGTCTTTAATGAAAAAGTATATGTCACCGAATTGACTCTTTGCATACGGTGCGGAAGCGCTGAAAATCATAAGAAGGCCCAGAGCCGTCAGTGCCAGAGGAAATAGCAATATCAGAAAGTCCGCTTTTTTCTTTTCACCGTTTTTCAAATTACCGCTCCTATATTGCCAAAAATGCAATTATACCGCCTGCAAGTGTTACCGCACTGAACACTATTACTATTTTATTCTCACTCCAATGCTTCAACTCGAAATGGTGATGAATGGGAGCCATAAGAAATATTCTTTTTTTTGTCCGTTTATAATGCATCACCTGAATAACCGAAGATAAAATTTCTATTACGTATATGCAACCTATAAACAATACTATCCACGGTATTCTCAGATTTACGGAAATTGCCGTTACCGCTGCCCCCAAAGCCAGAGAGCCGGTATCTCCCATCAACAGTTTCGCAGGATAAATATTGAATATAAGGTAACCGACCATAGCCCCTACTATAATCAGCGACATGTATGTCATATCGGTATCGTCAAACACAATTTTTGACGCAATCGCAAAGAAAACGAATACAACTGCGGTAACCGATCCGCAAAGTCCGTCCACCCCGTCGGTAAAATTAACCGCATTTATGACTGCATTGTAGAAAAGTACTATAAAAATCACATAAATCCATCCCGGTAGAACAAAAGTCTTCCCGGCATTTGTAAAGGGAATGATTATCTCCGAACCTATCTTGGAAAAATATACTATATATATGCCGTAAGCTGCGGATATCAGTATAAAGAGCAGTGTTTTGTATAAAGGTTTCAGACCGTCTTTATTTTTTCTCTTTATCTTCAGAAAATCATCCAGAAAACCCACCAGAGCGGACAGTAATATCAGACCGCATGTGACTAATACAACCGGATTGTTCCATCCGAGAAACAACATACACCCTATTATGGGAAATATAAATATTATTCCGCCCATAGTAGGCGTGCCGGCTTTTTTAAGGTGATCTTTAGGTCCGTCATCTCTGACTACCTGCCCTATTTTAAGCCGCTTTAAAACAGGTAGCAGCACTATTCCCAATATAACCGTTAATATGAAAGATGCGCTTATTGCAATTATCATACAAAATCTCCTTCAAAAACTTCCAATATCTTCTCCATCGACGATCCTCTCGAACCTTTAACCAAAATAGTATCGCCCTTACATATTATATCCATAATGTGCTTTTTTGCCTGCGGAATATCGGGAAATACATGAATACTCTTTTCTTCCATTCCGAAATCCGTTGCACCTTTTTTGTAGCAGTCCGCATTTTTACCTACCGCAATCAGTACATCTATTTTGTTGTACGCAAGATATTCTCCTGTTCTTTCATGCATCATTTCTTCAAAATCACCCAGTTCCAGCATATCTCCCAGCACGGCAACCTTTCTGCCTCTATAGTTCTTCAGTATGTCTATTGCCATCCTCATGGAGTCATAATTGGCATTATACGCATCATTGATAACAGTGTATCCGTCAATCTCGCTTATCTGTGTCCGCATTACCTGATTAGTACATGCTCCTATGGCTTGTGCCGCCTTTTTTCTGTCAGCCTTCAGAATATCCGCCACCGCAAAAGCCAATAATGCGTTAACGATATTGTGAATACCCGGTATGGATAATTTAATTTTTGTATCCGTTACCGAAAATGTATATGTATTATCTGCGTTCTTGACAATATTCCTCGCCCTGTAATCCAGGTCGTCGGCAAGTATTCCCACCCGTATCACCTTATACTTATGATTGTTTTTAACCCTCCGCAGCATATCATCATCCGCATTTACTATAAGGTAACCGTTATCCATATACTCCAGTACTTCGGTTTTGGCCTTAAAGATATTCTCCCTGCTTCCCAGATTACCTATATGGCTGGTACCTATATTGGTTATTACCGCTATATCCGGCAATACTACGGAGGACAGTTGCCTTATCTCACCCGCATTATTCATTCCCATCTCGATAACGGCAGCCTTTGAATCTTCCCCTACGGAAAATACCGTTAACGGAACACCGGTCTGATTGTTAAGATTGCCCTTTGTATAATCGGTTTTGAAAGAGGCGGCCAAAGCCGCTCCGGTATAATCCTTGGTTGTGGTTTTACCGTTACTGCCCGTAACTGCGATAAAGGGTATATCCAAAGACCGCCTGTAGAATCTTGCCAGATCCTGTAATGCCGTAACCGTATCTTCAACATAGATTATGTTATCTCCGGCATATTTATCTTTCCTTGAACAGACGGCTGCAGCCGCTTTTTTTTCCAAAGCTTTATTGACAAAATTATGACCGTCAAAATTCTCGCCCTTTATGGCGAAGAATATTTCTCCGGGCTGTATGGTTCTCGAGTCTATGGAAACACCGGTAACAACGGTCTTTTTGTCGGTTTTCAACCCGGTTGCAAACAAATCATATATTCTTCCTAACTCTATTCTCATATATCCCCTTTCAGTACCTTTTGTATTATTTCTCTTTCGTCATAATGTGTTTTTTTACCCATAATATCCATATAAGTCTCATGCCCTTTACCGGCAAGTATTATGAGGTCGTCCTTTTTTGCGTTACGAAGCGCATAAGAAATAGCCTCCGTCCTGTCGGTTATACATATATATTCGCCGTCGGTCTCTTTAATACCTTCTTCAATCATGGATATTATATCATCCGGCTTCTCGGTTCTGGAATTATCCGATGTTATTATGGAAAAGTCGGCATTTTTCCCCGCTATCTTTCCCATCATGGGTCTCATGGACTTATCTCTGTCACCGCCGCAACCGAACAGACATATTATCCGTCCCGATGTCCTGGTTTCCCGCACCGCAATGAGCAGTTTCTCCAGACTGTCCGGAGTGTGAGCATAATCTATCATTACGGTAAAATCTTTACCTGTATCGACTTTTTCGCATCGTCCTTTTACTACAACATCGGAGAGCCCTTGTTTTATATATTTTACATCAATATCGTTGAGAAGACATGCGGTAACGGCAAACAGGCTGTTATATATATTAAATCTTCCCGGCATATCCAAGCCTATTTCCAACTCCATACCTAAACCTCGGTAAATAAAACTGCTGCCGTCATTCCGGTACAGTATATTATCCGCAGTTATATCCGCAGTTTCCTCGATGCCTATAGTATATATCCTCTGCCTATCCTTGTTATAACCTTCACTGCTTTTGTACTCTTCGGTAGCCTTTCTGACATGCAAATCGTCGTAATTTACAATCATTACGTCACTTGCCGAAAATATCCGTTTCTTGGAGTTATAGTAGTCGGAAAAATCCGGATGTTCCCTGTCGGTAATATGTGCCTGAGTAAGATTGGTATACATGCCTATCTTATACCGTAATCCGTATACCCTGTTTTGTTTCAACGCTATGGAGGAAACTTCCATTACACAATTGTTAACACTTTCTTCATTTAACTTACTGAAAATATCATTTAATTCATATGCCGAAGGCGTTGTCTGCGATATGGCTGTTTCCTTGTCTTTATAGACCGCTCCCACGGTCCCTATAACCGCACATGCCATCCTTGCTTTGTCAAATATGTTCTTAATCATATAGGAAATGGTGGATTTGCCTTTGGTTCCGGTTATTCCGATAAGATTGAGAGCATTTGCGGGATAATTGAAGTAATATGCAGAAGCTTTTGCTAAAAATATTCTGGCATCATCAGTCGCAATAACCGATACATCGGGATACTTATCCGCATAATATTCAAAATCTTTGGTTACAACTATGGCAACCGCACCGTTCGAAACGGCATTACCTATATATTTATGCCCGTCATCGTCTACACCGTCTATGGCTATAAACAGATGACCTGGCTTTGTTTTTCTGGAATCAAAGGATATGTCGGTAATATCCGTATTTTTTGAGCCTGAAATCCTTATACAACCCGTTACTTTCAATAAATCTTTCAGCAGCATTGTTACCTCAATCATCCTTTCTTAATCCGGGTAATCGGTAAACCGGAAAGTTATATTCACAATAGTGCCCTTTTCCACATATGTTCCGGCCGGATACTGAACGCTTATACACTCTCCGTCTCCGTCGGAATTGATGTTCAATCCCAAATCCTTCAATGCTTTAACAACATACGATTTATCCTTACCTACCAGATACGGCATCTTGACCGTCATCTTGTTATCGGGAACGTAGGTATATAATATTATAACCCCGTCTTTGGCTATAACGGTACCGCTTTCGGGAAATTGATACATAATAGTGACATCTTCACCTGCCGTACTGCCTTCAATCTCATAATTCAAGCCGTAACTCTTTATTTTCTTAGCGGCTTTTTCCACATTATACCCGTTTAAATTGGGAACGTATACCGGAGTTTTCTCCTTACCCGCCGTTCCTTGCTTTTCTACGGACAATTCTTCCAATGCCTGCTCGAAGATAAGTTTTGCATAGGGAGCGGCAACCTGACTGCCGTAGTAGGAATCACCCTGTGGGTTGAATACAATAAGCAGCACCGTTATAACGGGATTATCCGCAGGAGCAAATCCGATAAAAGAAGACACATATACGCCCTCTACCGTCGTCTCACTGGTTCCCGTCTTACCGGCTATCCTGTAACCGTCAACATAAGCATTCTTTCCTCCGCCCTCCGATACCACTCCTTGCAGAATCTTTCTCATTTCATCGGATGTTTCTTCGGATATGACCTGTCGCACTACCTGTGGCTCAAAGTCGTAAATTATATTCCCCTGCTTGTCCGCTATAGCATCGGTAAGACCGGGTTTAATAAGATAACCGCCGTTTGCAATCGCGTTATATGCCGCTACCATCTGTATGGGTGTTATCTGAAATCGCTGACCGAAGGAAGCAACCGACATATCCAGTTTTGTGGGCTCGCTGTGAAATATGCTCTGCCCTTCTCCCATAAGCTCTATTCCCGAAGGATCTCTGAATCCGAATGATTCTATATACTCATAAAACCTCTTTATACCTATAAGGTGAGATACTTTTACAAAAACCGGATTGCAGGAATTGTATACGGCTTGTAAGAATGTTTCTTTGCCGTGAGGATATTGCTTTGCCCAACAGTGAATTGTGGCTCCGTAAACCGTAACGGGAAAATCATCCACCATCGTATCCTGTTGAACTATATCCTCTTCCAGTGCCATTGCAGTAGTTACGGACTTGAATGTGGAACCGGGCTCATATGTGTCCATGATAGCCTTATTGCGCCATACGGTGCTGTACAACAGGTCTACATCACTTTTCCTCAAACCGGTCCATCCGTCTATCGTGTAGCCTTCGGGCAGTGCTCTGGGGTTATTCAGATCCATTCCCGGTTCGGAGACCATAGCCAATATTTCCGATGTTTTACAGTCGGAAACTATACATACCGCACCGCCTTCGGCTTTATTGTCTTCTATAGCCTGTTTAACCACATTCTCGGCAATTTTCTGAATATCGGTATTTATGGTGGTTATTACATCATAACCGTCTACCGCTTCTATTCTGGATTCAAATGCAAAAGGAAGCTCGGTTCCGGCAACATCCAGTTCGGTAAGTATTTTACCGTCGGTTCCTCTAAGATAGTTGTCCAAAGATAACTCCAGACCGTATAATCCCTGATTGTCATCACCGGTAAACCCGATGACATGAGCGGCAAGAGAACCGAACGGATAATATCTTTTACTGTCCTGATGTATGTATATTCCCGAAACCTTATGCTCTTTTATAAAGGCTTTTAACAAATCGGACGTGCTACGCTCCACCTTGGACGCTATAAGCTGATAATGGTTGTCCATATTCAACTTATTCAGCACATTCTCATAATCCAGTTCCAGAACCGAACTGAGTTGCTGTGCAACTTCCTCCACCGTTATATTCTTATTCTTACGTACTTCAATAGGGCTTACGGAAATTGTATCTACGCTTACGGATATTGCCAGCACATTACCCGAACTGTCATAAATAGTGCCTCTTTCGGCTTTTATGGTTCTGTCCCGGTTTTGCTGCTCGTATGCCTTGACCCGCAACTCATTGGCCCACACGAATTGTATATATCCCGTATAGCCCGCGATAATCATTGCTATTAAAATAAAGACCGCCATAAGTATCAACAGCCTTTTTCTTGTCAATGTATTGTTTGATGTATTTTCGATATTCTCAGGTTTCTTTTCTTTTTCTTTTTTTTTATCCATTCATTTACCGATTCAATCCTTCTTCGAACCTATGAAAATATCCGATATGTTTTCTGCAGTATGTTTTATCTTTTCCCAAACCGCACGTCCATAGGAATAGAAGTCTTCCTTTTCCGAAGACTGATATCGGTCCGACATATCGGGATGAATAAGTATCCGCTGATCGGCTCTCGGCTTATTCATGTCCAGTTTGGTTTCCGCAATATTCTTTATATCATCTATATTGTATTGTCTGTCGAGATCCGCATAGATAGCGGAATTGACTGCAGTCTTTTCACGTAATTGATTGTTTAATGACGTAATATCATAGTTCAGATTAATCATTTCGCCGTATCGGTAAATGATTATAAACAGAGCAATAAATACCAGTACAAGCAGTACTACCGAATTAAATCTGTTAAATATTCTCTTTTCATCATTTCTCTCAATTTCCATGTTCATCCAATAATTTCTCGGGTTAAAACCCGCCGGTTGCAAAAGGGGGAATTTTTACAACCGGCTTCCGTCTTTAGTGTTTTTAAATTTCTTGAGTGCTTTTACGCTTCTTTAGCGTTTTATCTTTAGTGTGTATCTTTAAGTTCTCTCTAAGACTCTTAGCTTGGAACTTCTGGATCTGTAGTTGCTTTCCGTCTCTTCCGTTTTCGGAACCATCGGTTTCTTTAATACCAGCTTATGTTGTGCTTTCTTATTGCAGACACATACCGGAAAGGACTTGGGGCATGTGCAGGGGTTAACCAATTCATTGAAAGTATCTTTTACTATCCTGTCTTCCAACGAATGAAATGTGATAACCGCAAGCCTGCCGTTTTTCTTCAGTGCAAATGCAGCTTTGGGAAGCACTTCCTTCAGAACATTCAGTTCATCGTTAACTTCAATTCTGATGGCCTGAAATGTTTTTCTTGCAGGATGCTTACCGGCGAATCGCTCTTTCGGCGGATATGCTTGTTTAATGATATCCGTCAGCATTCCGGTAGTGGTTATCCTGTTTTCTTTTCTTTTGTGTACTATAGCTTCCGCTATTCTTCTTGAGTGCTTTTCTTCTCCGTATTCATAAAAAATACGGACAAGTTCATCTTTAGTGTAATCATTAACCACATACTCTGCGGTTTTTTCTTTTGTCTGATCCATTCTCATATCCAACGGTCCGTCATTATGATAAGAGAATCCTCTTTCCCGGTTGTCCAGTTGATACGATGAAACTCCCAAATCAATCAGTATTCCATCGGCTCCTTCAGGACAATATTGCTCTATTACTTTGTCAATGTTCACGAAATTCTCCTGCAGTACTATGAATTTCGTTTTTCTTTTGTACTTTGCTAATTTATCTTTTGTAACCTTACAGGCTTCGATGTCCTGATCACAAGCTATCAGTAATCCTTCATCGCCTAATCTTTCGTATATCCTTACCGAATGACCGCCACCTCCGGCCGTGCAATCAATGTAAGTTCCTCTTTTGTCAATATTCATATATTCAATACATTCATCGGCCATTACCGACTCATGTGAATATTCTTTCATTACGCTAACGGTATTTCTTCCAGGATAGCCGCAACATTATCGGCATTCTCCAGAGCAACTTGTTCGGATATCTCCGAATCATCGGGATGTGCGGCATGGTAGGATTCCTTATTCCATATCTCCACCCTGTTGTTATACCCCAACAATACCGCCTCTTTACCTAAATTGGCATAATTTCTAAGCTCAATGGGAATCAACACTCTGTTCTGGCTGTCCAGTTCAGTATCCTTACCGCTTGCCGACAATAAACGGACATAAACGGCTTTGTGCCTGTCCCTGGCAGCAATCTTTGCTGCAGCCTCGATAATATTTTCCCAGTCTTTTCTCGTGTATAAATATAGGATTTTCAATGTGCTGTCTACGCTTTTTGCAATAACGAACTTATCTCCGAGAACCTCACGCATGGAAACAGGAAGAATAACCCTCCCCTTATCATCCACTCTATGCGTAAATTCTCCATACATTGCCATAGTTTTTCAACACTTTCCGCCATTTCGGCACCACTTCCACACCACTTGCCCCCATTATATACATCAAAAACAGATGTGTCAACACCTTTTTTAAACATTTTGTAAAAAAAAAGAAAAAAATATACATTAGATTTAACAAAGGAGAGCAATAAAAAAATAACACCCGTAAGGTGTTGCATTTAAGAAGCCCTAAAAATAAAAGTTATTCACTTATCAGAGTCTTTTCACCTGATCTCTGCGTATTGATGCCGATATGATTATACCTATCATAGCGAAACTGCCTATCATGTTTGTACCTCCCGCCGAAACAAACGGCAGAGGTATTCCCGTAACAGGCATAAGTTCAATATTCATACCTATATTCTCGATAAAATGAAATGCAATCATGGCGGCCATGCCGGCAACTATATATTGCCCGTAATAACTGGAACATTTTGAGGCGATATGAATACACCGAATGATAATTGCAAATGCCAGAATAATAATTGCGGCACAACCTAAGAATCCCATCTCCTCCCCTATTGCGGAAAAGATAAAGTCCGATTCTTTTACCGGTATACCGTTACTTTGCGTTCGGATACCGTTATACAGACCGGCACCCGTCCAGCCTCCGCTGCCCAATGCGATAATGGACTTGGAAGTCTGGTATCCGGCTCCCGAAGGATCGAAATTGGGGTCGATAAAGACTCTTATCCGGTCTTTCTGCCAGTCATCCAGAAACAACCATGCTATGGGAAGAGACGCCGCAAGAACACCGATGGAAATAAGAAGGTATCTGTATTTTATCCCGTAAACAAAGATAAGAACTGCAAAGGAAAATGCGAAAACGGTAGCGGTACCTAAATCCGGCTGCAACATTATCAGTCCTATAGGCATCAACCCGAAGACAGCTATAAAAATAAGTCGTTTGAGGGAGAACTCCTCTTTCAATAACTCGAATTGTGACGGTAAAAACATCATATATGCAACTTTCATCAGCTCCGAAGGCTGAAAACTGAAAGCTCCGAAAAGTCTTATCCAGCTGTTTGACCCTATATTGGGATCATCTCTGCCGTAACCGAAAGGAATAACATATATAAGCATCAAAATACCGATAATATAGAATGCTATTCCCCAGTACCGAAGAAAGGAATAATCCAGTATGGAAAAGCCTATACACAGTATCAATCCTAAAGCAATACTGAACATCTGAGTTTTAATAATGGAAGGTCCGGAATTCATGGTATCTACAACACTGGGCAGGGCAACAGCACCTATCGATGTCAATGCCAGCACCAGTCCCAATAGGGTATAATCAAATCTCTTAACAAAAGTCTTGACGTTTATCTTGTTGAACATTTCAAGCCTTTCTCACACAAAGTAAGTATACCCCATTATATTCTGTCGCTCAAGACTAACATTTACATTAAAAGCCTATACTTCCAACCTCAAAAAGCAAACTATTTACTCTGTCCTTCTTTTGATGCAAACAATCTGTAATACAGTTCCCTGTATTTAATGCAGGAATCCAACAGCTGCTCATGCTTGCCGAAACCTATAATCTTTCCCTTTTGCATCATATAGATACAGTCGGCATTTATAATTGTACTTAAACGGTGGGCAACAACTACACTGGTATGCTGTTGAATGAGACTATCTAATGTTTCCTGAATTGCCAGTTCCGATTCGCTATCCAAGCTGGAAGTTGCCTCGTCCAATAACAATATTTCAGAGTTTTTAAGTATAGCGCGAGCAATAGCTATCCGCTGGCGTTCTCCACCTGAAAGCTTGATTCCGCGCTCTCCTACTGGAGTATCATATTGAGCAGGTTTTTGCAGAATGAACAATTCAGCATTAGATTTTTGTGCTGCAAGCTTTATCTCATTTAACGATGCCCCTTCCCGTCCGTAAGATATATTTTCCTCTATGCTCCCATCAAAAATATATGCATTCTGCGGAACATATGCTATTTTTTTACGATACTCATCAAGAGTGTAATCGCCAAGAGGACGTCCCAGCACTGTAATTTCGCCTTCATCCGCACAGTATATACCGGCAAGTATTTTAATGAGGGTTGTCTTACCGCTACCGCTGTCCCCTACTAAAGCAATGGTCTTACCTCTTTTTGCATTAATACTTATGTTGTTCAAAACTTTAGTTTCCTTATTATAAGAAAAAGAAAGGTTTTTAACACTGATTCCGCAATCTTCAAAGTTGCCACTGATAGGGTATCGCTCCGGTTCCGGTTCTATATCACAGAGTTCTTGTACCCTGTCCACGCCGGCAAAAGCTTGTTGCAGTTGAACCGGCAGAGAGGAAAAATCAGTAAAAATACCTATAACACTTCGGCCCGCTGATACCAAAGCGGCAAGATTGGTTACAGCAAGAGTACTCTTCAGCACAAAAACTAATCCGAATATTGCTATAAATGCTTCTCCTGCACACCATGTGAATATATTGAAAAAACCTACAATAGCATTAACTCTTGCAAAGTCTCTTTCCGTATTCAACAGTGTTCCAGCATGTTCCTTAAAACTATTAGAAAACTTTTCCTCAAGATTATTGCTTTTAATGACCTGAAATCCCATAATACCGTCTGTAGCGGATACGGACATTTTAGCAATCTCGGAACGTATTTTCTTTTGCCGTATTCTGAGCGGTTCAATAACCTTGGCTGTAAGAATTAAAAAGGCCAATCCGACTAAACCTATAATCAGTGCCATACGAATATCCAGCACCAGCAAATATGGCATTAAAACAATTGCAGGAATGATTGATTCTATAAAGCTCCGGATTGTGTAGCATGCGCCTGCAAAAGCATCAACATCTCCGTTTATACGGGCTGCAATATCACCGCTATGAGTACCTGCAAAATATGATGCAGGCAGTTTAGTAAGATGCTCGTACAGACGTATACGCAATGAAGCAATAATCTTACTTACAATAACATTTCCAAAGTAGTCTAAAACGGGACGAAATACAAAACCCACAAGCACTGTAAGGACTATCATGATGAAAGCATTAGCCAAAGCATTCGATTGCTTATCAATAAAATATGCAATTATATATTTAAGTGCTTGAGCTTGAAAAATTGTGCCCAAAGCACCGCTTATTATCCCCTCCAAGAAAGCTATAGTAAAAAGCATTCTGCTTTCTTTTCCGCACAGCTTTGCAAATCGGCTGAAGTCTTTGAAGAAATTACGTTTCATCAGCATTTACCTCTGCAATCTGAGCAAAGTACAGCTCTTTGTAGCGACTATCCTGCTTAATAAGCTTTGAGTGAGTTCCCTGTTCAACAATTCTTCCATTATCCAAAACAAGAATATTATCCGCATTTTCTATAGTTGAAAGGCGATGCGCTATTACGAAAACAGTCCTGCTTTTTGCTAAATTGTTTAATGCAAGCTGAACATAATGTTCAGAACGGGTATCCAGTGCAGAAGTAGGTTCATCGAGCAGTATAATCGGTGTATTTCGCAACATTGCTCTCGCAATGGCTATACGCTGTCGCTGTCCGCCCGAAAGCATTATTCCGCGTTCGCCTAATACTGTATTATATCCGTTCACGGTCTCCATAATAAACTCATCCGCATAAGCAGCCTTTGCAACTTCAATAACTTCATCATCTGTAGCTTCAGGACGACCATTTCTTATATTCTCCATTATTGTGTCATCAAACAGATAGCTCTCTTGGCTCATGTATGTAATGTTATCGCGTAAAGCGTGAAGGTTCCATTTTCTCAAGGAATACCCGCCAATCTTCACATCTCCGCTATATTCCTCATAGTACCCACATATCAGCTTGAATATTGTCGTTTTACCGCTTCCGCTTCCGCCTACCAACGCAACAGTAGAGGCTTTGGGTACAATAAAAGAGCATCCAGACAATACATCAAATTCTGCAGAATAAGAAAAACTCACAGAGTCAAATGTAATAGAAACGTCACTTACATTGCTGTAATCGTCACCGTCTTGTCGCTCTTCAGGCTGATCTATTAGTTTAAAAAAATGTCCGGCTATCCCGCCTACTTCCGCTATTGAAGCTACGGTATCACCTATTTGCCAAGCAACCTTGGTTACATTGGGAAGTATTGCAGCAAAAGCATATAGTTCACCAATAGTGATATCTCCTTTAGCAACAAAGAAACTGCCGATAATGTATGACAGAACCCATGGCAAGTAATAATTCAATCCGGCAATAGATCTTATCTTACTTCTTTGACGGTTGATTGCTTTACTGCATTTAAACTGTTCTTCCACAGCGGAGTTAAACTTTTTGCCGTGCGTCTTTTTCATTCCGTAGATTTTGTAAATATCATTTCCTTCAATAAAATCACGGAGATATGCATTGTACTTAACTTTACTCTGCTGTTCTGCATCTGTGTATTTGACTAAGGGTACGGAAATCTTGCTTAGTATGAAAGTTGTTATCATTACAACACTGACTACAATCAATGTCAGTCGCCAATCAATCATAAACAGTAGTGTTAAACCGAAAAATATGTTAACAGGAGTGTGACTCCATACACTAGCTATGGAATTCGGAAGAAATTCCTGCATCTTACCGATATCATTCATTATACGCGAAATAACCGTCCCTGTATGCTTGGACTCAAAATATCCTATCGGAAGTGCATTGATTTTATCCATTGCCGCACAACGCATAATATATCCCGCATGTGCTTCATAACTATAACTGGTAAGAGAATTTGTATATCCTATAACACTTCTGCCAATTACAAACACGGAGACCAGAACAATAAAAGTAATGGCTTCACTCCATTTACCTCCCACAGCTATATCCAGCATCTGCCCAATCATACGTGCAATCAGTATATTCAGTGAAGCAGAAAATAAGCCGCCTATCCAACGCCATATTCCCCATTTCCAAAATGCTTTCTTTGAATAGGTATATAAGCGTTTCACGGTGTGCCGGACCTTCTGCTTATTATCTATTCCTTCTTTCATGGTTTCTCCCTGAATAAACTTAATAACAGCATTAAAACAACTAAGTAAATCAATTATATAATCAGTATAATAGTCGATAATATAATTGTAAACAGTTTGTTCTTTAAGTAAAATATCGTACTTGGAGCTAAAAACAACTGTTTAAAAACCAAAGCGACACTTGCAGAATAAGAAAATACCTTCTTCCTGTAACTGCGTCAGGCAACTTTATCAATCGGTCAGACAGTGCCTGTTGAATTAATGCTGCTATCTCACTTTAGCATCAAACTCCCTGCTCAAAGTGTTCATTATCTTATCCATGGCTTTATTAACCTCTTGGTCCTCAAGGGTACGGTCTTTTGCCCTGAATGTAAAGGAATACGAGAGGCTCTTGCTGCCCTCTTCTATCTGTCCGCCCGTATAGATGTCAAACAGGGTTACATTTTCCAGTATTCCTTTTACAGCTTTTTTAACAGTCTTAACTATATCCGCCGATTGCACATCTCTGTCCACTACTATGGACAAATCACGTAATGATGACGGATATCTGGGAATAGGCATGTATGTATTTGTAAAGGTTGCTCTTTCATACAGAGGAGACACATCCATAGTTAAAATGTAGGAGTCTTCCGGAGCATCAAATTCTTTGGAAACCGAGTAATCAATCTGTCCCAATGTTCCTATTACCAGATTATCCAAAAGAATATTCGCACATCTTCCGGTATGGAATACGGGATTCTCTCTATCCGCTACATATTCAACATCCTTGATTCCCAGGCTTTCCGATATATTCTCGGCAATACCTTTCAAGTCATAAAAATCACAGTCTCCGTAAAGACCTACGGTTATCACTTCCCTTTCATCGGCCAGAATCTCGGCCGGATGATAAGTCTTGGAAACTTCAAAGAATCTTCCCTGCTTTACACTTCTGTTGGTATTATATGCCAGAACTTTCAGCATGCTCGGTATCATTGTTGTACGCATTACGGAAAAGTCTTCGCCCAACGGATTTTTAATGGTCAGATAATCTCTCATCGGGCTGTCTTCACTTATACCCAACTTGTCAAGGTTTTTAGGGCTTATGAACGAATAAGTCATTGTTTCATTCAATCCGCACGCAATAAGAGTATCATGTATTACTTTTCTCACATTCTGATTATGTGTTCTGTATCCCTGAGTTACCGATTTACCCAATGTCAGTGACGGTACTATATTGTTGTATCCGTAAAATCTTGCAACTTCTTCGGCAATATCCGCACAACCGGTAATATCCGGTCTGAATGTCGGAACTATAATATCGTCTTTATCTATCCGCATACCCAACTTCACCAGAACGGATTTCATATCTGCAACAGGGATATCGGTACCCAGAAGCTGATTAATTCTTTTAGCATCCAGCTTTATGCGTACGGGTACGGGAAGATGCTTATGTACATCCACAACTCCCTTCACGACTTTACCTGCATTAAGCAGTTCCACCAGCTCACATGCTCTGTTTATGGCATGAAGAGCATTGTTGGCATCTAAGCCCTTCTCGAAAAGTGCCGATGATTCGGAACGCATACCCAGTTTCTTGGCGCTTATCCTTATATTCGCCGAATCAAACATAGCCGACTCAAACAGTACGGTCTTTGTGTTATCGGTAATCTCACTGTTCATTGCCCCCATGATTCCGCCCAGCGCAACCGCCTTCTTTGCATCGGATATGACTACAACCGATCGGTCCAATATTCTTTCTTTTTCGTCCAGCGTTATTATTTTCTCGTTATCTGCCGCACGGCGCACATTAATGGTATTGCCTTCAATGAATTCCAAATCGAATGCATGCATGGGTTGACCGCATTCCAGCAATACATAGTTGGTAATATCCACAATATTATTTACCGGTCTTACACCTGCATTTCTCAGCCTGGAACGCATCCAGTCGGGAGAAGGCTCTATAATCACATCGGTTATTATTCCGGCACAGTATCTCGAACATAAATCGGTAGCGGTTATGCCTACTTTGATATAGTCGTCAGCTTTTCCTTTTCCCTTTTCCTGAAGCATTATCGGTTTATCCTTAAAAGGCTTATCCAGAGCCGCAGAAGCTTCTCTTGCTATTCCTTTGATACTGAAACAATCCTGTCTGTTGGGTGTAATTTCAAATTCCACAACGCAATCATCCAAGCCCGCATACTTCTTTATATCCATTCCTAAAGGAGTATCTTCTTTCAATACCCATATTCCGTCATCACACGCATCGGGGTAATCATGCTTTGTCAGATTCAGTTCCTGAATGGAACACATCATTCCTTCGGAAAGTTCCCCTCTTAATTTGCCTTTTTTTATCGTAACACCTTTGGGCAAGGTGGAATTATCGGTGGCGATAGGTATAATCTGCCCTATTTTTACATTGGGCGCACCGGTAACTATCTGCAATACCTTATCTCCCACATCCACATCGGCAATTAACAGATGGTCGGAGTTGGGATGAGCTCTCAATGTCAGAATTTTACCGGTAACAACACCGGATATTTCCGCTCCCGCCTGATTGTAACCTTCCACTTTTGTACCGGTCACGGTCATCAGATTACAAAACCTCTTTATATCCTCATCTATATCAACAAAATCTCTTAACCAACTTATAGGTGCTTTCATATCTACCTCCTAAAACTGAGACAAGAATCTTGCATCGTTTTCGTAAAACAATCGAAGATCGTTTATTCCGAATACCGCCATTGCGGTACGTTCCACACCCAATCCGAATGCAAATCCGCTGTATACATCGGGATCTATTCCGCAATTTCTCAAAACATTGGGATGAACCATACCCGCTCCCAGGATTTCAATAAATCCTTCATATTTACATACCGGGCAACCTTTCCCTTTGCATACCCAGCAGCTGACATCCACTTCGGCACTGGGTTCGGTAAACGGGAAATAGTGGGGACGAAGCCGTACTTCCGTCTCTTCTCCGAACATTTCCTTTGCAAATAGTTTCAATGTGGCAACCAGATTACCCATTGTGATATCCTTATCCACAACCAGTGCTTCTATCTGATGGAATATCGGTGAATGCGTTGCATCCACCTCGTCCGCCCTGTATACCCTTCCCGGACATATTATTCTTATGGGAGGAGCGTTATTCTCCATTACTCTTGCCTGTACAGGCGAAGTCTGTGTCCTCAAAAGCCTTTTAGCATCAAAGTAAAAGGTGTCCTGCTCATCTCTGGAAGGATGGTTGTCGGGGGCATTGAGCTGGTCGAAATTATAGTGGACCGATTCCACTTCCGGACCTTCCGCTATCTGATAACCCAACCCTATAAATATATTCTCAATCTTTCTTATAACCTGTGTCAACGGATGGGTATGCCCTATATCCTGTTTTCTTCCCGGCACGGTTACATCCAGACGTTCTTCATAAAGCCTCTCTTTAACCGCTTTATCGCTTATAATCTTTTCCGCATCGCTAAACAATTGATTCAGTTTCTCGCGTGCATCGTTGGCTGCTTTTCCCGCCGCAGGACGGTCTTCGGGAGCAAGAGCACTCATACCTCTCAAAACTTGAGTCAGCTCGCCTTTTTTACCCAGATACTGAACCTTGAGTTCCTCTATCTTTTTCATATCCGTTGCCGAAAGTATTTCCCTTTCGGCATTTTTCAACATGACATCCAGCTGTAACATTTAGCTTTCCTCCGTAATATAAAATGAGCCTTCATCCCGGTAGGGCGAAAGCTGATTCAAACCATGAGACTACACATCCGACAATGCAAGGGACCTATATCGGTGTCCTGCCGTCTCGGCTTACTGCAAGTTCGGCCGAACAACTCCAAAAGGAACTTCCCCGCACCGCCCGCTACGGTGCTCTCAGCCACGACACCGTCTCTCTGTAAGAAAACAAGTAAGGGTACTTTCTTTCTTCATAGTATTTATCGTATTTTATCATATTTTGCGTGAAATACAATATTATTTTTGTTTTATTCGTTTTAAACCCAAACTCCAGCCCGATAAAATCCGTTAACTTAAAAGAAATATCGATATAATCGAGTAGGGCAGAATTAACTGCCCTCTCACACCACCGTACGTGCCGTTCGGCATACGGCGGTTCAACAGAACTTCAAAGCGTGGCGTTCGTTGTAGTAATCCAAGCAACTCACCAACCC
>Ga0116161_1000607_pt1 | contig 39837 bp, 38 predicted proteins | sample AD_JPNAS3_MetaG_FD_89877 | JGI IMG/M metagenome (GOLD analysis project Ga0116161, IMG submission 89877) | Active sludge microbial communities of municipal wastewater-treating anaerobic digesters from Japan - AD_JPNAS3_MetaG | ecosystem: Engineered > Bioreactor > Anaerobic > Digestate | place... | reverse complement strand
TTCTGAAACTGTCACTGACCATGAAACGAAGGGAATGGTTTCTCGGGCTTTGGAACAAAACATCACGCTTCTCGTTGCCCGTAACCCTTCCGACTCCAAACTCTATTGCGTAATCTGGGTTAATATATTGCGTAATCATCACGAACGGAACAAACAGGGCAAATCATGAAAACAATGGAAAATGAAAAAGTACGAAGGCCTATCGGAGTAAAAATCCTGGGAATCATGCTGGTCATCGTTCTTTTGATGAGCCTTGTTACAGGAATTTCGAATCACAATCTAAAGAATCTGAATAATGAGTTATTCATCCTATCAGATTTTTACATCCCGCTGGATCAGATGGTGAGTGATGTTCGGCAGAGCCACCTTACCCAGATCCTGTCTTTTGAGCGTTTTCTGGCTTCCAATCCCGGCCGTGGAATGGAATTGATCCGTCAGGAAGGTGAACAATTCGTCAAAGGGATTGGAACCTGCAACAATGAAAACATAAGGTCTTTCAGGAAAAAGATCCGGGATAAATTTGCCGAAGGAGAACAACGATATATTGTAACGTATGAGTTACAAAGATATTGCACGAACCACAAGATTAGTGAAAGCGAGAAACTGGTGGAAAAAGCTCTGGCATCGAACGTTGTCGCCAAAACCCCGGAGATGATCCAGAGATTCACGAAAATCCAGGGTCAGCTTTCGGATATACCGCCACTATGCAACACCATGCACAGAAATGTCCTCAGATATCTGAAAGAACGGGAAGAAGGGAACCCGCAAAACCTGGCCCTGCTCAAGGAACAACTCGACTTCAGCAGGAGAGAACTTGCCAAAGAAACCGCCATCGTGTCGCGATTGCTGCATCAGTACACGAATGATGCAGCGGTTAAAGCCAACAAACTGGAAAGGCAGGCTTTCTGGTTCAACTGGGGCATGACATTTGCGGGCGCCCTGCTTGCCCTGATTCTGGCCTACGTGCTGACCCGCAACCTGGTTGAACCGTTGAAAAAACTGCTGTACGGCGCAAGGGCCATTGAGGAAGGCGATCTGAATATCCAGATTCAGGTAAAATCTTCAGATGAAATTGCGCAACTGGCAAAATCCTTCAACTACATGGTCTCAGGACTCAGGGAAAAAGAAACCATCAAGGAAAAGTTCGGACAATACATAGACCCGAAAGTCGTAAGCACGCTGCTGGATCCGACCCGCGAACAGGGAGAAAAGCGGACAATGACGGTGTTCTTTTCCGACATCCAGGGTTTTTCCGAAATGAGCGAGCATCTTTCCCCGGACAATGTTGTCAAACTGATTAACCACTACATTAGCATGATGTCCGAACCCATACGAAGGAATCATGGTGTGATCGATAAATACATCGGCGACGCCATTATGGCATTCTGGGGCCCTCCGTTCACAGACAGCAGTGAACATGCCGAGCTTGCCTGCATTGCAGCCCTCCAACAGCAGGCCCTAATGGAACAATTCGAAAAAGACCTGCCTGGAATCATTGGGCTTCGCAAGACTTTGTTCAGTTTTAATATCCATGTTCGCATGGGAATCTGCACGGGAGATGTCATTGTCGGGTCGATCGGCGCGGAAGCAGCAAAAAACTATACCGTCATAGGTGATACTGTGAACCTTGCCTCACGCCTCGAAGCCGCCAACAAGTTCTACGGGACTAACCTGATGATGTCCGGGGAAACCAACGAAATCGTTCGTGATAAAATGGAAAGTCGCGAGCTGGATCTGATTCGCGTAGCTGGGAAAACGGAACCGGTAAGAATTTTTGAACTGCTCGGACTCAAGGGTGAAATCAGCATGGTAATGCTGGAAGTGCGTGAACAGTTTGAAAAGGGACTTGCTCACTATCGAAATCAGGAGTGGTTGAAATCCAGAGAATGTTTTGAATCATGTCTAAAGCTGAATCCGGAAGACACGCCATCAAAAGTGTTTACTTCACGGCTGGAGGTTCTGCAGTCTCAGTCTCCGGGAAGCGGTTGGGACGGAATATGGACTTTCAGCGAAAAGTGAAAATGCCGCAACGGAAATTCAGGAGCAGATCAAAGACCTTACGATAAACCATACGAAAAGCCGCTTCAAAGGGCGGCTTTTCTTGGTCCGGTATGATCTCATACCAAGTTGCATTCAAAGGATAACGGGGCGGCACTTCAACAGGCTCAGTGACCGCGCTCCGCAGGCGTATTATTGATACATTGAGGAAGCCGACCCCCATGTCTGGGGGCACGCGACCGATGCCAACAAAGTTAGCCAAAGACCGGATGTGCATTCCACAAGGAAGCGCAAAAAGAGACTATTCCTTCCCTACCTGGTAGTTGCCACTCTGAAATTGGCAACTACATGCGACCTGGTATCAGCAACTGTATTTCTTTTTCATCTCAACGAGCATAGCATAGTGCTTTCTTTCTTCGTTGATAATTTTCTCAATCGTTTCATGCTGAACCGTAGGAACAAGATTCTTCACTTCGTGATAATACAAAACTGAATCCAGTTCGCGCTGCATGGCAAATTCTAACGCACCAACGGTATCAGTCACTTTAGAGAGCTGCTTGTCCATGACTTCTTTGGTGAAAATAAGGTTGTTGTCCACGTAATTGCGCAAATAATCGGCGTATTCACCGATATAGCGCTCCGGCGGCGTGTAGGATTCAATTTGTGATAAAAGTTTCTCAAAAGTCCGCTTATGGGCCGCCTCGGCCTGGGCCAGTTGGGCAAAGAGTTTTTTTGCATCTTCCGTTTTAGCGATTTTTTCTGCGAAATTATAAAAAGTGATACCATTTTCCTCAATGCGGACAGCAACTTCCACAATATCATTGGCTGTGAATACCTGCATACGGGTAGCCTCCTGAATTTTTAAATTTTCTTCGATGAATTGAGCATATTTTCAAACCGATTGCAACCGTTTTGGCAGGTGGTTAAATCCATTTCTTTTTGCGAAAAAAAAGAATCATCCCCAATGCGATCAACAGCATTACCGCCAAAATGCCAAAATATCCCCACGGCCAGTCAAGTTCGGGCATGTATTTGAAATTCATCCCGTAAACCCCCGCCAAAAATGTCAGCGGCATGAAAATCGTCGCGATAATCGTCAGTACTTTCATGATTTCATTGAGTTTCATGCTTACGGAAGAAAGGTAAATGTCAAGCATGCTTGCAAGCATCTCCCGAAAGGTGTCCACCGTATCAATGATGGCAATGATATGATCGGAAATGTCCTTAAAGTAAATCAAATCGGAATCAATAATCAGAGGGGAATCGGCACGCTGAAGCAAACCAATCGCATCCCGCAGCGGCCAAAGCGATCTGCGCAGTAAAATCAACTCTCTTTTCAGATGATGGATCGTATGGAGTCTGGCGGGGGTCGCGTCACGAACCAGATCATCATCCAGCTGTTCAATTTTCTCTTCAATTTCTTCCAGAACAACAAAGTACTGGTCCACAATGGCATCCATAAGATGATGAGCAAGATAATCCGCGCCCGCCTTGCGGATTTTTCCCTTTGCAGCACGCAATCGCTCGAAAATCGGATCAAACAGCGCAGTCTCCTTTTCCTGGAAAGAAAGGACAAAATTCCTCCCCAGAACAATACTGATTTGTTCCGCATGAAGACTCTGATCCACATGGTTGTGAATGTGCTTTAACACGATGAAGATATAATCAATATAATCTTCCGCTCTGGGTCTCTGATCGGTACTGAGGATATCCTCCAGGGTCAAGGGATGAAGGCCGAAAATCACGCCAATCTCTTCCAGCAAATGCACGTCCTGTAAACCATGAATGTTGACCCAGAGAACCCCCGGCCTGTTTCTTTCTTCGCGCAAATCCTTGGCTGAACTGATTTCTTTTTCTACCAGAGACGCTTCATCATAGCGTATAAGCGTGATTCTTGACTTTTCACCGTATGTATTGCCGATGTGGATTAAAGACCCCGGCCCCATTCCGGCTTTCTTCGATCTTTTTTTCACCGAGGAAGACATCTTTTCGCTCCTATTTCTTTTTGACCCGGATGGTCACACGCACCAGTGGCACCTGATCGTCCGGAAAAGAAACACCGGCAGCCGGCATAATTTTCATAACAGTAGTTACGTTTGACGATATGTTCTGCAGATCGACCGGCTCCGTTTCCAGTCTGATTTCCTCGGGTTTCAGCCGGGAATCAATCATCGCGCTGACAGAAACCGGACTCCATGTTATTTTATGCACAGCAAGATCATCGGGCAACCGGTTTCTTGTGGCGGCATGAACCGCCAGCGTCGCGGGAACCAGCCTCGATGCGGAAATTTTAATTTTGGCCGGGCTGATCTCTTCAACAGACAAATTGGAAGGCGCATTGATCATGTCTTTGTTCAGGACAAACTCCCTTTTTTTGTCTGCAATCGGGGTCAAGTCCAGCGAAAGGCGAAGGGACTTTTCATTGAGCAAATGGAAAGCCTGCTCCGGCCCCTGAAAAACAACTTTCGCTTCCGTCTTTTGGGGTTCGTTGATCTGCCAGCCCTGCGGAATATTTTTATAATCTATGGGAACGACAAAATCACGTCTAACAATGTCACGCTGATAGCCGAAAGCTACCCATAAGATGCAGGCCAGCCCCACGGCAATGATCTTTTCCTTCGTATTTTCCCGAAGCCATCTCCCGACGGGGCGTGATTTTGGCGCAGGCGCGTGCGCAATGTAGAACTTCTTCAGCGTCTCATTCAGGGCAGACGCACTGGAAATTACCGCCAAAGATTCCCCCAGCGCGAGCGATATCGTGCCTCTTTCTTCAGACACCACCACGCAGAGAGCATCTGAACGCTCCGTCAACCCCAGTGCTGCAGTATGGCGCAACCCAATGCCCTTGTAACGGTCGATGTTCACGGAAAGGGGCAAATGGCAGCCGAACATCGTGAGCTGGTTTCCCTTGACAACAACAGCCCCGTCGTGGCCCGGAGAATGAGGATCAAAAATGCTCTCCAGAAGGGGTTCACTAATCAGGCCTTTCAGTGTCGTCCCTCCATTGAAGTGCCTTTCCAGTGGATCATTGCCCGCAATGACAATCAAAGCCCCAACTCGTTTTTTTGCCAGGTTCGCCGCGGTCTGGGCAATGATGCCGGCCGCCTTCTCCAATTCCGACAAGGGTCTGGCTTCTTTCCGCAAGTTGCCAAGCATAGCCAGGCGCTCGAAAAAAGCGCGCAGGTCTTCCTGAAAAATGACGACCAGCACAAAAAGCAGGATACCGAAAAACCCCTGGAGGACTATAACGGTCATATAGAGCTGAAAGAAACGGGCAACCAGATAAACGCCGCCCAGAAGCAGGATACCGATGAAAACAAAACGGGACGCCCTGGTTTTAAACCACATCAGCAGCGTAAAGATCATCGCTGCAATGATCGCCATGTCCAGGATATCATAAATGCGAATGCTTTTAATCACTTCGGTTGCGGAGTTGACAAGATCCATCATCTGTTCGTTTCCGGCTTTCCAGAAATTAATCAAACACCTCACAGCATGCTGTCGAGGTATGAAATGAACGTTAACCTATCGCAGTAAGCTCAGGAAAATTAACGTTCGTCCCGCGCAAGCGGGATTGAAAACGTTATAACGACATTCTCATGAGTGTGTCAAGCAGGATTGGCTGTTTGATGAACAAACGGCTGACGATTATCATGGATAATCCCGTCAGCCGTTTTGGTTTTGAATGCTCCGAAAGGCGGTTTATTCGTATATCTTCTCTTCCTCCGCGAAGGCTTCCGCGGCATCGGCTTCGAAATCCCTCATTTTGGACTCAGTCCTTGCCTTCCTCTGCTCGCGGTACCACTCATGGGCAATGATCATCGACATCACCTCACTTGTCCCCGTCCAGATAGAAGCCAGACGCACGTCCCGGTAGATGCGTTCGATGGGGAAGACATTCGTGTAGCCGATCCCGCCGACCACCTGCATGGCATTGTGCACAATCTTCTGGCAGGATTCGGTGATAAATTTTTTAGATTCAGAAATCATCCGCCTGACACGGTCGATATTCATCCCCGAATCAACCGCCCTGCACGTCGTGTAGCCCAGCGAACGGGCGGCGTCGAGCAGCATGGCACCCTCGGCCACCTGAAAACTCACACCCTGAAAGGTGTTGATGGGCAAACCAAAAGCCTTGCGGCGGGTCGTGTAGTGTGTTGCAATTTCAAGGGCGACACGGGCCGAACCGATCGTCATGATTGCCGTTCCCAGTCTCTCGGGGATCATCATCGTGTTGAATACCTCGTAGGCTCCGTTTACGGTTCCCAGGACATTCTCCTTCGGCACTTTCGCGTCCTTGAAAACGAGGCGCGCCGTGCCGCCGCCGCGGCAACCCATGAGATTGTAGAGATACTTTGTTTCGACACCTGGACCACGATCAACAATGAAGGCGGTGATCGCTTTCTGAGACTTCACACCGGGCTCAAAATTGGTCCGGGCATAGACGAGGAAATAATCCGCCCCCTCACCACCGACAATGAAACGCTTCTGCCCGTTTAAAAGAAAGTAATCCCCATGATCTTCCGCCTTCGTTGTCGCGCCGAAGAAATCAGACCCCCCGCGGGGCTCCGTGAGGCACTCAGCAGCAAAAATATCGCCTTTGAGGAGCGGCCTCACATACTTGTCCTTTTGCGCATCGGTTCCATGCTGCATGATCGCGTCGCAGACCAGTTCCGCCCCGACGCCAAAGACGCAGGCAAACTCGTAACCGAGCGTGCCGATCTCTTCCAGCATTGCCCCCGTCGTCACCCAGTCCATGCCCCGCCCCCCCCACTCTTTGGGATAACGGCAGCCAAAGAGATTCCGTTGGCCCGCCTCCCGAAGAAATTCCCTGGGAAATTTGATGACGTCCGCATCCATATCAAGGACCATTTGCCGGGGAACCCACTTCACGAAATCCCTTGCCTCGTCACGCAATTTAATCTGCTCCTGAGTCAATAAATAGTCGAACATAAAGCCTCCTTACGTTGTATATTCCAGATGCATTTTGTCTTTGTTATCCTGCCGGTCATCGTGCAAACAAAAACTTCCTTTTTATGTATCTTCTTTTCAATTTAATTTTCCACCTCTTTCAGGGCAAGATCCTGATAGGCATGGAAAAATTTGTGGCAGAAGGAGTCCCAGCGCCGGCAGACATCGATGGTCACATCATCGTTTTGAAACAGGTTGGGATGGGATACGAGTGCCCTGATTTCTTTCGACAGTTCATCCACCAGCGACGGATCAGTCTCCCTGAGAATCTCGGCAACGAATTCTTCCGGCCGGTACCAGGACGCTGCCTGCTGTAAATCGCGGTGAATCTGCGTCAGCAGAACATTGCGGGGACCTTCCCACAATTCATTGATGGCCGAATCCCGGTAGAGTCGTGGCAGGGATGAGAAATCTTCCATTACACCGTGGCCGCCGAAAAGGGACATGGCTTCGCGGATCACGTCTGTACAGTCCCACGAGGCGGCAATCTTCTGCAGCATGATCAGTTCGCGGACGTTGAAGCGGTTTCTGCGCGCCGGCAGCGGCTCATCACTGCCCTGGCTGCCTTTCAGACCTCCTTCGAGTTTCAGAAAATCGCGGTACAGCTTAAAGGCTCCGGCAGCGGTCCTGCGGGTGGTCTTTGTAATCCTCTCCAGCTGCACGGCCACAAGTGGAAACTGGTTGATCAGCAATCCGAATGCCTGCCGAAACGAAGTGTATTTTTCCGCCTCCCGAACGGCCCGCGTCATAAACGCGGCGGCGGAAAGCCCGACTGTTAAGCGGGAATAGGTCAGCACAATGCCGACCACGTTGGCTACGCCTTTGTCCAGCGGCCCGACCGGGTAAGCCACCGCGCCGTTGAAAGTGAGTTCCGCCGTGGTCAGTTCGCTGGTGCCCATCTTCCACTTGATCCGGTCGATCGTGTAGCCGTTGCGGATTTCCTTCTCTTTGTTCCCCGGCAACCACGACGGCACGACAAATAGGCCCACTTTCTCAGATCCGACCGGTTTGGCTGTCACCACGGCATAGTCCGCGTGCGTGGCGGAGCAGAAAAATTTTGTCCCGTAAAGCTTCCAGATGCCGTTTTCATTGACGGCTTCCAGAACATTGGACGGGACATCCGATCCTCCCTGGATTTCGGAGAGGTACTGGGCACCGATGGCGAAATCACCATCACTGCCTTCCTTGCAGTGCCGAAGAATCTCTTTTGTTTCCGGAGTATCGGCATATTTTTCCAAAAGCATGACCAGGCCTTCCGTGCAGGTAATGGGACAGGCCACGCAGGCCTCGCCGTTCTGGTAGATCAAAAACATCTTCACCAGTTTCACCCAGGGCGGCGTTTTGTCGGAAAAGAACGATTCAGAGAAAATTTCCTGCTCCAGGATTTCCGTGTCCCGCGGCCGGCATATACGGTCAATGCGGTTGTGGTGTCCGTCATAATGCAGCATAAAGGGACGAAGCTCCGGACGGGCGATGCGATCGGCCATATCCCGCCACCGGAAAGACGCCCTGGCGGAAACGGAACGAGCTTCCGCATCCACCTGCTCCCAAATCTCACCGGTAAAATGCCGCACCACTTTCTGTATGAACGGATCATCAAGATAATAATCGACACCCTGGCGCCAGTCCAGGAATTCGTTGAAGCTGTAAGGATTGTTTCTATCTGCAAACGACATGGGAACCTCCTCAAATAAACTGCAAAAGATATTCTTTTCCATCACCGCCGTATTCGCGAAAGAAATTCCCGAACCGGACGGCCCATAAATACATTGACAAATCTGTAACCAGTGGTTACTATACAAACCAATGGTCACAGAGTCAAGTTTTTTTCACCGCCGGAAAAATTTATGATATGAAATGCACCCTATGAAAAACGATCGGACGAAACAAAACAACGCTTTTGCCCACCTCAAGAAGGAGGCCAAACTTGCCCGGCAGGCAGTCATTATACAGGCCGCCGAGCGCGTTTTTGCCGTCAAACCATTTAACGAAGTCAGCATCCGCGACATTGCCCGGGAAGCGGGCATTTCCCATGCCACCATTTACCGGTATTTCCCGGATCAGCAGGCCCTGTTCGTGGAAGCGTTTCTGGAGGGAGCCGGAAAAATAACGGATACGCTGAACGAACTGATTGAAAAGTCAAAAACCCCTGATCTCGTAGAAATCAGCGATGCCTACGTGACCTATCTTATGGATAATGATCAGTACTTCAGAATGATGACCCACTTCATGCTTGACGGTTCACTTTCAGTGGAAAAAATTGAAAAGCTCAATGCGGCAGAACGAAAAATTTTTGATCAGTTTGACCGGTTATTCAACAAGATGAAAAGGGCCGAGCCGGTCCGGCCATTATCCCACGCTTTCTTTGCGGCTTTAAACGGAGTGCTCATCACCTTCAGGAACTATCCGGGGCGATCGCCCAAGGCGGTGCGCCGGCATATGCTGAATATCGCCGGTGTCATCGCACGAAGTTTCAGCTCTGACCTTCCGCAGTAGATGCAATAAATAAGATCCCCGTTACACCCGGTAAAACCTCGCCACAAGAATGCCGGTAAAATTTTTATTTGCCTTCAGGTAAGCCGCAAGGCTTATCTTTGAAATGACCACCGCACCCTCCTTGCTGGACGCATGTAGAAGATTCAGGGAATTTCCCTGTCGGACGGCAAAACCTGCATGAGCGACCTCCAATCCTTCGAGGCCCGACGCAAAGGCGATGATATCGCCGCTTTGAATTTTGGCTTTTATCGCATTGAACATGTCTTTGCCGATGATGTGGAATGTTCTGCGGGAAAGATTATTTTCAATCCGTCGCATGGTATCAACCATGGCAGCATTTTTCAGTGCGGGGTAAAGATCGCTGTGCGACGTCATGAAATTAATTTTCTTGCGACAGGGCCTGCCCTTGAGGTCCTGCGAAATATCTTTCAGCACTTTCTTCTTTTCGTTGTCGCGGAGCCAGTCGGTAAAATAATGCAGACGCGATCCGTAGCCGTCTATTTTCCCCTGGCGATAGCGGATGGCTTTTATTCTCTTTTGCAATTCGGAAGGCAACATTTTTCCTGATGCGGCACACAAGGCAAGGGCCAGAACCGTTTCCACAAAAGTAACGCAATCAAATTCAGCCAGATTGACGACCAGCTTCTCCCTGCCCAGCGTCTCGAGCGTGCCTGCACGATACGGAGCCCCCAGGAAAAAACGCGCTATTTCAATAATCAACTCACCCGGGTACAGATCCTGTTCCATGGTGTATTGCCAGAGTTCTTTACTCTCGGAATAATAGATTTCTGTTTCCATCATGCATCACCCTGACCTTTCGAAAAAATGAAACGGTGAATCGTTCACTTCCTGATCTTCAAATGGCTCTGCAAATACTTTTTAAAGGATGCAAAATCTTTGGATATATTGATGGCGCTGCCGTCCCGACGGGCAAGATCTTTCATGCTCTCCGGAGGCTCCGGTTCGATCCCCAGAAGCTCTTTTATTTCGTCCGGAAACTTGGCAGGGTGTGCTGTTTCCAGGCAAATGGCCAGTCTGGAGTCACCTGTTTTCTGCTGGTAGGTTTCAAGACCCGCCCAGCCGACGGCTCCATGCGGCTCCAAAATAACATGGTATCTCTCATAAACACTCTTGATCGTTCTGCGGGTCTGTTCGTCCGTGACGCTCACGGAAAAAATGCGGTGGCGCATCTGATCAAGGTCGGGGTATCGGTGGACGCGTCCCGACCGATCCACGGTGCCCCCATACAATTCAAAAAAGCGCGCCAGATTGCTGGGGTGTCCCACGTTCATGGCATTGGAAATACAGGCCCGCGAAGGCGATACTTTCTGATATTTTCCCGTTTCCAGAAAAACGGGGAATTCGTCGTTTTCATTCGTCGGCATAATGAGCTTTGCCACGGGCAAGCCCATTCTTCTGGCGTATTCGCAGCCCAGCGCGTCTCCGAAATTACCCGAAGGAACGGAAACCAGGACTTCCTCTCCGGCTCCGGCCAGCTGCGCGTAAGCATAAACATAGTAAACCATCTGTGGCAGAATGCGTCCGAAATTGATCGAATTGGCCGATGATAAATTGAAACAGGCAAGCTCCGGGTCGGCAAAAGCTTCTTTCACCAGATTCTGACAATCATCAAATTTCCCGTCAACACATAACGCCTGGACATTGCCGCTGATGGTGTCGAGCTGTTTTTTCTGCATCGGACTCACTTCACCGGCCGGATACAGAATATTCACGTCGATGCCCGAGACTCCTTTGTATGCTTCACCCACGGCGCTGCCGGTGTCGCCGGAGGTCGCTACCAGAATATTGATCCGCTCCCCGTGAGGACGGCAATGGCTCATTAACCTGGCCATCATCCGGGCTGCAAAATCCTTGAAGGATGCCGTCGGTCCCTGATCAAGACGAAGAATAAATGCACGCGGGTAGACCGCTTCCAGAGGCACAGGATAATTATAAGCATCCTTGACGATCGACTCCAGCACGTCGGGCGTAAATTCTTCGGACAGAAAAGCGCTGGATACCAGAAGGGCGGCCTGCCAGTAGGGTTTGTCGCGCAGCGCAATGATATCACCCATGGACAGCTGCGGAATCCTGTCAGGCATAAACAGACCTTCATCCGGCGCCTGACCGGCGAGCAGTGCTTCCTGAAAAGACACGTCTTCGGTAAAGGGAGTAATTCCCTCTACAGCGTTCACATGACGATTGGTGCTGTAATAGCGAATGGGCATCTTTCACATCCTTTTATCTCATGTTTTCTTTAAACGTATTGGCGTAAATAAATCAACAAAAAAGACAGGTGATGCAGGAGCGGAGATCACGCCAGAGTCTGAATAACTATTGGAAAATGATCACTTCTATGTTAAAAATCATTTTAGTATCAAAAGAGCGGCGCGGCGTTTATTTCACACTGAAGAAACACGGGAGGGGAAATACACTCCCGTATGACGGAAACTGTCCAGAGCGCGGATTGAGTCTGTAACGGCCTGTTGCCCAAATATCCTTTTCGCTTGCCTGAAAGCGTTTTGAATAAATCTAAAGCTTGCCAAAGGTAATGACAAAACTCGCCTGCGGCTCAAACAGTTGTCATTACTAATCTTTCGCTGCACTTTGACCGGAAGCGCGCAGCATTTGCGAAGCGCAATAATTCGTATATTCCTTACCGGGAAGGCCATAGGCCTTCAATCATGAAACAAAACGCTTTCAATGGCCGCTCAAAGGAATATCGTTTGGGCAACAGACTGTGTAAGATCTGTCCGGAGACGGAAGGATATTCATAGACGAAAGAAACCGAATTTCACCAGGTGGAAAAGAGCAATGAATTTCGAATCTGTTTCCGTAAAAAGCGAAACGCAACAAAACCTGAAAAAACTTCTGGACGTGGCTCAGCCGAATGCCTCGCTGATGCTTTTAATGTATGGCAGTCCGGACCCGGACGCCATCGCTTCAGCCATGGCACTTCGTGAAATCATCCGGATAAAAAGAGGTTTTGAAAAATGTATTTTTGTGGCAACGGAACCGTTCCGGCGCCACCAGAACAGGGAATTGGCCCGGGCGATGCGACTCAATATCCGATTATTGACCCAGGTGGATGCGGGTACCTTCAATCTGATTGCACTACTGGACGCACAGCCGTCTTTTTTCGGCGATACGCTCATGACGATCAAACCGAACATCGTCTTTGACCATCACCCCCGACAGGGAGACTGGGCCGCCGAGTTCGTTGACATCCGGCCCCGCTACGGCGCGTTGTCCACCGTCTTGACGGAATATTTACGCTGCGCCGGCATCCGTATCCCGCGCAGTCTGCACACGGCGCTTCTGTATGGCATCAAAACGGATACCGACAATTTCGACCGCGACACCGCTGCTGAAGACATTCGTGCCTACACCTATCATACCCGTTATGCCAATATGCGGCTGATCCGGCGTATTGAACTCAATCAGACACCGATGAGCTATTTAAAATATTTCGATCAGGCCTTTCATGTCATGAAACATCATCGCGGCCGTCGGGTGGGATTTCTCGGTCGTGTGGACAGTCCGGACATCTGCGTACAGGTCGCGGATTTCTATCTTCACTTAATCGGCACATATTTCGTTGTTGTTTCGGCCATCGTCAACGACAAGCTGATTATCATTTTCCGTGGCGACGGCTACCGTCAGGATTGCGGAGCGGTTGCCAAACGTGTATGCAATCTAATTGGGAAGGGCGGCGGCCATCGCAGCGCTGCCCGTATTGAAATCCCCCTGGATATTTTAAAGGCAGAATTGAAAGGTGACCTGTCCCAGCAAAGAATGGATCATTTTCTGAATCAATGCCTGAAAAAAGGCGGCATGAGCAAACCGGACTCATCTGCCGTAAAAACGGAGGAAGAAACAACATGAAAGACATCGGTTTTCACAAAGACCTCACCACCGGATGCTATCTCAACCCCTTTGACGGCTTCGAGCCGAAAGACATGCCCATTGAAGAGCGATATGATGAAACCACAGGCGTCGCGAGCCGAATCCTGCCCTACCGCGTTCATCCCGCCCGAAAACCGGACACCGATGCGTATGTGGAAAAATCACCGGAATCGATCTGTCCATTCTGCACTGAACTGTTTGAAAAACTGACACCAAAATTCACACCGGATATTGTCAAAGGGGGAAAATTCAAAAAAGGAAGCGCTTTTTTGTTTCCCAACGCTTTCCCTTACGATGCCGCCAACGCTGTGGCCATCCTTTCATCCCGCCACTTCATCCCTCTCGACCAGATGACAGCTGAAACGATGCGCGACGGATTTGCCGTCTGCCGCGATTATTTTTTTCGCATTGCGGAACTGCAGAAAGGATATCAATACTGTTCGATTAACTGGAATTACATGCCGCCTGCCGGAGGCGGACTGATTCATCCCCACCTGCAGACCATCGTCGGCAAAAAGCCGACCAATTTCATGCGACGGCTGTTAGCCAGCGCGCAAAACTATATGGTTGCGTCAGATGGAGGCAATCTGTGGAGGAACATCCTGGTCATGGAAGAGGAGGCAAATGAACGTTATATTGTGTCCACCGGTACCATTTCCTGGCTCACGGCATTTTCTCCCAAAGGCATGGCCGGGGAAGTGGATTTTTATTTCAAGGATAAGACTTCCTTTTTCGACCTGACCGAGGCCAATTTTGACGAGATGCTGCTGGGTCTGTCCCGGGTTTTCCTATACCTGTACGTCAATAATTACATGAGTTTCAACCTGTCGCTTTATGCAACGATGACACCGGACAAGAATTTTTGGGTGCAGGGCAAAATCATGCCCCGCTTTGAACTGAATCCTCTGGGCACCAGCGATATCAATTATTTTGAAAAACTGCACGATGAAATCATCTGCCCGATTGCGCCGGAACAGCTTTGCAAGGAGCTCCGATCTTATTTCGTATAGTTATTAACAAATAGTTTTGACCCAATGACCGGTCTGCCGGCTCATTCGTTACCGACCTGTGGCCTGAATTCTTTTTTGGATCATGCCAGACAATCTTTCGAACTTTTCACTCAGAAATCCAACCGACGGCTGGATAGACAGACAGGAATTGTGCATTGCCACAATAAAGATGGGGATTTCGACCGCGGCCATGAGCCGGTTTTAAGAACCTCCGGCGCTCGATTCATCACCTTTACCCTCATCGAAAACATTTGCCGCGGAGAGATCAGCCGTCTGCTGGAAGAATGAAGGGATCAGGATAATCGAATTCCGGTTGAATTTCCGCTCCTGATGGCTTCATATACTTTTTTCTCCGCGAACCTGAGAACATTGCCCATCGCCCTGCGCGAGGCGGCAGCATCCCTCCGCTTCAAAGCTTTCAAAAGCTTCAGATTCAGATCCAGCGACATTCCCGGAGCACCATCGATGGAATAAAAAAACTCGGAAAAGAAAAAGTACACCGGTTTGAAGGATTGAAAAACCAGTCTGCTGATAATGTCCCCCGACAGGGTGATGACGGAGCTGTGAAATTCGTAATCGCATGCAGCCAGCACTGCAGCGTCCTTCAGATGTCGCTTCTTTTTTTCGAGATTCGCCTCCAAAAACGCAATATCGCTTTCCCGGATTCGAAGCGCCGCCTCGCCGGCTGCCTCTGTTTCCGTCACAAACCTGAACTTCAGCAGGGATTTAAGCGTCTCCCGGTCAATGGTTTTTTGGGCACGCAGCACCTGCACCAAGGTCTCCACGGAGCCTTCCCGGTTAAAGTCCCGCACATAGGTACCGCTCTGCGGGTGCGTCACCACAAATCCACTTTGGGTGAGCATTGCAATGGCTTCCCGGATTGCAAAGCGGCTCGCCTTGTATTTCCCGACCAGGTCCCTCTCGGGAGGCAGCCTGCTGCCGATCGGGTATACTCCCGCAATGATATCTTTACGCATGTCGCTGAATATTCTGCCGGGTAATCCACTCTTCATGACGCCTTCATCTCCTTTTATCCGCGTGTTTATGTGCTCCGCCGCATATTCTGCAGCACAAATGCGGTCCCGGATCACAATAAAAACACTTGACAATTGGTTATACCAATAATAAAAATGGTATAACCAATTATACGCGGAAGGGAGGAATTGCAATGAAAATTTCATCCATTGAGCTTTACCACGTCTCGGTCCCTCTTGAAGAAACGTTCTGGCCAACGTGGATTCCCGGTTACCCGCAGACGCACAACCGTTTCACGCTGATCAAACTGACCACCGACGAAGGAATAGAAGGATACAGCGCCGGCTCCGCCATGGGAATGGAACGGGAAGGCCTGGGAGACCTTCTGGGCGGATATCTGATGGGCGCCGATCCGGAGGAAATCGGTCGTGTACAGGACCTGCTGAAGCAGGCAGGCATCCTGGGATGGCGCAACTTCTGGATCGAACCCGCCTGCTGGGACATCATCGGCAAAAAAGCCGGCAAGCCTGTTTACGAGCTTTTGGGCGGAAATGCCCGGCCGATCGAGGTGTACTGTTCCACCGGCGAGATGCACGACCCGGACAAAAGGGCGGAAGAACTTCAGGCAATCCGGGAGATGGGATACCGATGCGCAAAACTTCGGGTCAAAAGCATCGGGCTGAAAGATGATATCCGACAGATCGAGGTCGTCCGGAAAAAGATGGGTGACGATTTCATGCTGGGTGTGGACGCAAATCAGGGATGGCTTGTCACGATCGTGGACAAGATCCCGGCCTGGGATCTCGCGCGCGCCAAAGCGTTTGCGGACGCCTGCTATCAGAACGGCATCGAATGGCTGGAAGAGCCTCTGGATTCGCGGGACTATGACGGCAACGCCGAGCTGAAAAAATATTCAAAAGTCAAGATATCGGGTGCAGAGCTGAACTACGGATGGGATGAGATCAAGATCATGTTCGAAAAAGACTGCTTCCATATCTATCAGCCCGACGCCACCTTCGCCGGCGGCATCGCCCAGGTGAAGAAGGTTATCGATATGTGTCATGAGAAAAAACGGCTCTACACGCCGCACACCTGGACCAACGGGATAGGATTTTACGTCAACTGGAACATGGTGCTGGCCGACCGGGAAAATGCCCTGCCGCTGGAGTATCCCTACGAGCCGCCGTCCTGGATCCCGCGGTACCGTGAAGGCATCATCGATCCGATCCTGCCGGACAAAAACGCGATGCTCCAGCCTTTCACCACGCCGGGTTTGGGGTTCACCATCAACGAAAGATTGCTGAGAAAATACGGAAAGCGATTCTTCAAACTGACGGAAACCGGCCTCAAGATCAAGGTCATCCGGGAAAAAGGCCTAAAAGCGGCTTTGGCGCTAAAGAAGAGGAAAGAGCAGTAATAAAAGTGAGGCATCCCCCAATAAAAAAGCGGCATGTTCATGCCGCTTTTTTATTACAGGGCTTTTCTCACCCCGCTCTGTTTGTGATCATTCAATTGGCGATTTTCTGTCACTTGATAACAGAAGCCCTTGCCTTTTCTATTCTTCCTTGCTGCCTGTGACCGATGTTGTATCATTTCCAGTTGAAGCTGCATCGCCTGAGGTTTCTTCCTTCTTTACGGTTTTAGCCGCACCGGGCTTTTTCCCCGCATAATCAGTTGCATACCAGCCGGTCCCCTTAAGGGTGAAGGATGACAGGGACATCATTTTCTGAACTTTCCCCTTGCAGAATTTGCAGGTTTTCAGATCAGGCTCGGTAATCCCCTGAAACGCCTCGAATTGCTTTCCACACTTTTTACAACGATATTCATAGATAGGCATAGTAAAACCTCCTGAAATTAATTATATAAATCATTAATCGTGAATGCGTCATCAAAACAGTCCATAATGATTTCGAGATCATTTTGTTTTACCGGCTGCAGAGCACTTCTGGTCAGGCGGTGAACAATTTTTTCTTCCTGCTCTTTTTCTTTCTGTGGCGCGTCAAAATCAATAGTACCGGTACTAAAACGGATCACGTGGATTAACTCATGAACCGCAATATAAAGCATCAAAGGCTTTAACTTTACGAATGAATTAGCCCTGTCCACCGCGTCCAGGATGCTGTTGTCCTGCAGACAGATTCTGTAAAAATCAAAACCCTTCCGGCTTTCCGGCTTCAAATCGGAAGGCGCATCATAAGAATATTTGCAAAGATGCGCAAACGCACCGTCTTTTACTTCATGCTGCTCTAAAAACGCAAGTGTTTTTACATCATACCTGTTTTTGCGGAAATCATCCCCTCTCATGCGAAAATGGAGAGATACCAATCTTTCCGCATCATTAAATGCCCCAGATGCAACCGGCATCTGCGCTTGATCAAAACAACGAAGCATAATAACACCATAATTCCAAGAATCTTTTACGCGGTAATATATTCATTTTGAGATGTGCTGTCAATATCCTGAATGACAACCTCACGAGATGCCCCATAAAGAAAAAACGTATTGTTTTCAGGCTGTTTACGACGTAAGGAATTTCTTGTCAAATGAAGTTGCCGATGCTATGAGATATTAATATTTTGTATATTAACGTCAAAGGAAATTAATCCGTGGCTGCTTTTGAGAACAACATGACCGAATCGACAAACGGACAACAAGTCTTACCTGTCCTTCGTCCTTTTACTTTCGTCGGCCGGACAATCATGGATTGGATCAACAGTATGGGAGCGGCTACTATTTTTCTGTGCCTGGCACTTCTTAGAACCCTCGGGCGCAAGCAGCTTTTTAAAACGGTCCAGCAGACTTATTTCATCGGGGCCAGGTCCATCACGATCATCATGCTGGTCAGTCTGTTCACCGGCATGGTTCTCGGGTTGCAGTCTTATCATGCCCTCCTTAAATTTGGCGCGGCAGGCGCGGTTGGCTCACTGGTCTCCCTCTCCCTGATTATGGAATTAGGTCCGGTACTGACAGCCATCATGATCACAGCGCGGGCGGGATCAGCAATCACAGCGGAAATCGGTGTCCAGCGCATCAGCGAGCAGATTGATGCCCTCAGCACCATGCGGATCAACCCCATCCGGTATCTGATCAGCCCTAAAATTTCAGCATCCATCATCAGTTTCCCGCTGCTGACGGCTGTTTTCGACCTGGTCGGAATTCTGGGTGGCTACGTTTCCGCCGTTGTGCTTCTGGGTTTGAATGGCGGCGTCTACCTTCACAGCATCAAAACCTATGTGGAAATGAGTGATATTATAAATGGATTCACAAAATCGATTGTTTTCGCGGTTATCGTTGCCACGGTATGCTGCTACCAGGGATATTTCGCGCACATGCGCAGAGACAGTCACGGCGCACAGGCGGTGGGTCTGGCGACCACTTCGGCGGTGGTGACTTCCTGTGTGCTGATTCTGGTTTCCGACTATGTCGTAACTTCACTCATGGTATAGAAAAGTTTAATGAATACACCTCTTATCGAATTCAGAAACGTAACCAAACGATTCGGCACGAAAACTGTGCTGGAAAACGTTAATTTGCAGATATATGAAGGGCAGATCACAACCATCATCGGCCTGTCGGGTTCGGGTAAAAGCGTCATGCTCAAACACATCATCGGGTTGATCCAGCCTGATGAGGGCACTATTTTTTTTCAGGGCAAACCGATTACCGAAATGAAAAAGTCGGAAATTAACGAGGCCTTTGGACAAATCAGCTATATGTTTCAAGGCAATGCTCTACTCGATTCCCTGACCGTTTACGACAATATCGCGCTTCCCCTGAGGGAAACAACCAATTTAAAAAAAACGGAAATTGATCGCAGGGTCATGGCAAGAGTCGAGCAAACGGAACTGACTGAGGCTATTCACAAATATCCGGCGGAACTTTCCGGGGGAATGCAAAAGCGCGCGGCTTTAGCCCGTGCATTGATCACGGACCCACAAATCGTTCTTTTTGATGAACCCACAACCGGCCAGGACCCCGTCCGGAAAAACGCAATCCTGAGTATGATTGCCCAGTATCAGAGAAAATTTAACTTTACCGCCGTACTCGTCAGCCATGAAATACCGGATGTGTATTTTATCTCGAACCGCATTCTGGCTCTTTATGACCGGCAGATTGTTTTTCAGGGAACACCGGAAGAACTGGAAAATTTTGAACACCCGTTCATGGACGAAGTGATCAGCAGCCTGGAAGCCCTGCAGAAAGAATTAACCGGTCTCTTCTCCAAACGGCAGTTCGTGATGCTGAATCATCTTCAGCTGAAAAGGAGAAAGGTTGGAGAATCTTATTGTGTTGTGCTATTCAGTCTCAACGAGCTGACTGCGATTTACACAAAAGTCGGACACGATGCCGCCCAGGAAGCGCTTCGAAACATGGGACTCTACATTGATAAGCATTTTGGCGATATTGGCGGCTTTTCCACGCGCCGCAGTTCAAACGAAATTATAACCATGCTTCCGTATTCAAATCTTGCCGAAACAGAAAGTATTATCGATGATTTTGTCTCGGATTTTCAAAGACAGGTGCTTCCTGCCATAGGAACAGGAGCCTGCAAAATGGCCGCGGGAGAATCGGTCGAATTCAATATTGTGGCCGGAATTGCCGAGGGGCAGTCAACAACTGATCTGGACTCGGTGATCGCTTTAGCAAAATCTCAACAAAAAGAAATCGGGCGTTTTAATTGCGCTGCAGGGGAGTGAACAAATGAAAAAATACACCATGGAAACAATCGTCGGCATCTTTGTTGTCTTTGGACTGCTCTGCGTCGGATATATGACCGTAAAGCTGGGCAAGGTCAATCTTTTCGGTGATAATTCCTACTCTCTGATGGCCAAGTTCACAACGGTTGCCGGGCTGAGAAAAGGAAGTCCTGTAAATATCCTTGGTATTGACGTCGGACGCGTGGAAAAAATCACGATGGATCAGGAAAACCTGCGCGCGGTTGTGGAAATGAGGATCAAAAACGATATTAAAATATACGATGACGCTATCGCCTCAATTAAAACAGAGGGTCTGATCGGGGACAAGTACCTCAGCATCGACCCGGGGGGAGGAGGGGACCTTCTCAAGCCCAACGGGGTGATCACAGACACACAGGCCGCGGTAGATGTCGAACAGCTCATCAGCAAATACGCATTCGGAGAATTGAAAAAGGTTTCTTCTAAAAATAAGGAAACGGAACAGGAAAAGGAAAAGAAATAGGCTACAGGAGGCTCAAACAATGATAAAAAAGATTACGATATTCAGTTTATTGATGATTCTCATATTATGTGTTCCGGTCTACGCCGGAGAGCCAATGTCCGCTGTAGAAGCTACTGTCAACAGAGTGTTTGACGTGCTGCGTGATCCCAAGCTGAAAGGCCCAAGTGCCAAGCAAGCAAAGGCGGATAAACTCCGCGTGATTTACAAGGACATGTTTGATGAAATGGAATTTTCAAGACGCACGCTCCAGCGCAACTGGGCCAAGTTTACCCCCGATCAGCGCAAGGAATTTGTTGATCTGTTTGAACAGGTTCTGGAAAAAGCTTATCTGGACAAAATTCTAGAATATACCAACGAAAAAGTTGTTTTCCACAAAGAAACGATGGCCTCAAATGACAAAGCGGAAGTCCAATCGAAGATTGTGACATCCTCAAAAGAAATCCCCATTTTTTACAGGATGATTCTCAAAGACGGCAAGTGGAAGGTTTATGATGTGGTGGTGGAAAATGTCAGCCTGGTTCAGAACTACCGAACCCAGTTTAATGACATTCTTGCCAGCGGCACGCCGGATAAACTTTTGGAAAGCCTGCGAAAAAAGGTGAACACACAGTAAGATTTTCTGCCGCTCTTTTTACGGATGGCGGCAACCGCTTTTCCAGACCGGCATGAAACAGGAAAGACGAAAGACAATACATTTCAGGATAAAATGACGGGCGCCCTTTCATGAGACACTGCATTCCACTTATGACACTGATCCTGTTAATTGCCGCTGGGCTCACTCCTGGTTACGGTCTTGCTTCCGACCCCCAACAGTCACCGGAAAATTCTTTGTCCGTTCAACAACCGACGCGGGCAAAAGCGGGAAGTGTTCCGGCACACAATACAGGAAAACCGGGCATCACCGATAAAGATCCATACTCCGATGAGCAGAATCTTGATTACGACGATGATCCGTTCGCAGAACCAAAAGTGACCATTGCCGATCCGCTGGAACCGTTCAACAGAATCTCATACCAGTTCAATGACAAGTTGTATTACTGGGCAGTCAAGCCGGTCGCAACCGTTTACAAATGGATTGTTCCCGAACCAGCACGGATCAGCGTAAAACAATTTTATTTCAACGCAAAATTCCCTATCCGTTTCATCAATTGCCTTTTACAGGCCGATTTCAGCGGTGCAGGCATTGAATTTGGCCGCTTCACGATCAATACCATCTGGGGCATCGGGGGACTTCTTGACCCTGCGGCAGGTGGAGAAATCAAACTGGCAAAGCAGGACACGGATTTCGGACAGACCCTGGGCATGTACGGGGTGGGACACGGTTTTTACATTCTCTGGCCTGTCCTCGGCCCTTCCAGCCCCCGCGACAGCGTGGATATCGCCGGTGAATATTTACTGGATCCGCTTTCCTATTTCGGGCCCTGGTACACCGGCATCGGCATCCGGCCTTTCAAAATCATCAATAACGCGTCGCTGGTCATCGGCGAATATGAATCCCTTCAGGAAGCTGCGCTTGATCCCTATGTGGCCATTCGTGATGCCTATGCCCAGTATCGCGCGAAAGCAATCAAGGCACGCAAGGCAAGGTCCCTGATTTTTAAAGACGTCGGCGCGGACGATTCCCCGGCCGGTCCGAGTGTAAAAAAATAAATGCAACGAAAAGGGAGAATCGTTACGAAAATATTTAGATTGTTCATCATACCGGTATTTTTGATCCTGTCCATGGCCCCGTCTGCCGTGGGTGGAATGTTCGGTCCGCCGCAAACGGTTTCCAGGGAATCCGGTGGCCTGAATACAACCATCGGCTACTGGTATTATGAAGATACTTACAAGAATGACACAAGCCATCCGATCCGGCAGCATCATGTTTACTCGCAGGTTTCCTACGGATCAAAGAATATCTGGGAAATATACGGGCGCATTGGAGTGTCGGATCTGAAGATTTTTGACGCTTCAAAATCCACCCATATCTATACCACGACGATAAAAGATCACTTTGAAGAAAACTGGAAATTTGTCGGGACCCTGGGAGCAAAAGGCTTTGTCGCTTTCAACAGCATCTTCGGGATCGGTGCCTTTGTTCAGGCAAGCTACAACTTCAGCAACTATACCGACAACCTCGTCGGAATTTATCATTCGACGCCTTTTACGGACGATTTGAAAGTCAAGAATCTCTGGAATGTCAACTTCGGCATCGGTGCACAGGCAACAGTCCCCTATGGCATAAAATTGTATGCCGGCCCCTTCATCTATTATGCCGAGGCTGACGCACAGCTTGCCTGTGGCATTCCGGGAATTCAATCGGGAGATCAAAGGATCGCCTGGAAGAACAAATCAATCATCGGCGGATATTTCGGGGTAGACATACCGCTGGCCAAAGGATTTCGTCTGAACATCGAAGGGCAATACACAGACCGTTTTTCTATCGGATCGGCAATCACATACACCTACTAAAATATAAGGATATAAAAATATGCGCCCCCCAAAAAAAACCAGCCTCTTATCTAAATTGAAAATCGGTGTTTTATACGGAGGCCGTTCAGGAGAACATGATGTCTCGCTTTGTTCCGCGGCATCCGTTGTCGCGGCACTGGACAAATCAAAGTACGATATCATCGCCATCGGGATTGACCGCGACGGGCGTTGGTACGTTCAGGATCAACCGGAAATTATAAATGATCAAGCATTCGGGAAAGTCCTGTCTTTGAAAAAACGGGGATGTTGGCTGGTCAATCATTTCGAACAGCAAGGTAAACTGCATATTTACAATCTCGAAAAGAAGGGTGAAAAAGTTGCGGTTGATCTGGTCTTTCCCGTTCTGCACGGCACATATGGCGAAGATGGAACTTTGCAAGGGCTGCTGGAGCTGGCTATGGTGCCCTATGTGGGGGTGGATGTGGCCGGTTCCGCCGTCGGCATGGACAAGGACATCGCCAAGCGGCTGCTGAAGGAAGCCGGTATCCCGGTGGTCCCGTGGATCACGATCAGCAGGCATGAGTGGCGGGAAGCACCTGAAAAAATCCTGCGCAGAGCAGTAAAAAAACTTAGTCTGCCGGTTTTTGTCAAGCCCTTGTGCACCGGTTCTTCTGTCGGAATCAAAAAGGTGAAAGTGAAAAAAGACCTGGCACAGGCGATTGATTTCGCCTTTCAGTACGACACAAGGATCATGATTGAAACAGGCATTGACTGCCGCGAAATTGAGTGCGCCGTACTTGGCAATGAAAAACCGGAAGCATCCATAACGGGTGAAATCCTGCCCCTGCATGAATTTTATTCCTATGAAGCCAAATATCTTGATCCCGACGGTGCGAAGATGAATATTCCGGCAAAGATTCCCACCAGACTCTCAGCGGAGATCCGCAAATCCGCTGTCATGGGCTTCAAAGCGCTTAATTGCAATTCTATGGCACGCGTTGATTTTTTTCTGGAGAAAAAGACAAACCGTTTTTATTTAAACGAGATCAACACCCTGCCCGGTTTTACCAGCATCAGCATGTACCCCAAGCTATGGGCGGCCACCGGCCTGGAATACCACAGGCTTCTCGATCGCCTAGTTGAACTGGCCCTTCAACGCCACCGGGAAAAATCGTTTATAAAAACGGATTAGGCTAGAGTTCCATTAAGGTTTCACGTTTCATATCATTGTCCGATCATCGGCCACGGCCTGGCTTCCTCCAGCTCAAAGGCAAGTTCGAGGAGTTCCCTTTCACGGCCGAAGGCGGCACCAAACTGGACCCCCAGGGGAAGGCCGTTATTGCTGAATCCCAGCGGAAGCGATATGGCCGGGGCGCCGCTGACATTCTGCAGCGGAGTAAAAGCAACATAATTCCTGATCCGTTCAAAAGCTTCATCAAAGGGAACCTCCGGTCCCAAATAACCAACTTTTGGAACGGGGTGGGCCAGCGACGGATTGATCAGTATATCGCAGGTGCTGAAGATATCATTATACAGGGTGGCAAATCTGCGTAACCTTTTTATCACGCCCGGTGCTTTAAATGATTTTTTCAAAAACAGGCGGCTGAGATTGATCGTCCAGTCTTCCAGCCTGCTTCGATCGAAGCCCCGGCTGATGATTAACCTCCCATAAAATCTGAAGGAAAAGGCCAGCATCCCCCAGTAGATGATAAAGTCGTCTGCCATCTGCGCATCACAGGGACAGGGGATTTCCCTCACCGTATGGCCGAGTTCTTCGCAGAGATCTCCGGTGCGGTATACCAGATCGGCTGACTCGGAGTGTGCAGGCGTAGCGTAAGGTAAATCTGTGAAAAGAGCGATGCGCAGGCGTTTCTTCCCCGGGTGCTTTACGTCTCCGATTTCAGGCATTCGGGGAGCACGGCGATATTTCTCCGCCCCATGATAAAAGGTGGCCGTATCCCGAACCGTCCGTGTTAAAATACCCTCGTAAACGATGTCGACCGGCATGAGCCGCGATCCTTCTACACGTTCAAGCCTCCCCCGTGAAGGCTTGAGACCAACCAGTCCACAGCACGACGCCGGAATGCGAATAGAGCCACCGCCATCATTGCCATGTGCGAGGGGAACGACACCGGAAGCCACGAGCGCCGCCGACCCGCCCGAAGATCCACCGGTAGAATAATCCGTATGCCAAGGGTTACGAGTTGTGCCGAAAGCAAGAGATTCCGTTGTTGCCGTTAAGCCGAATTCCGGCAAAGCGGTTTTTCCTAAACAGACAAGGCCTGTCGAAAAAAACTGTTTCACAAATCTGCTCGATTTTCCGGCGGGTTTATTTGGCACAGCCCTGGTGCCCCATAGCGTCGGAGCACCCTGCACATCTTCATTGTCTTTGATAAAAGAAGGTACTCCCGCAAAAGAGCCGGTGACAGGATCTTTAACCTGCGCGCGGGCGGTGTCAAAGGTCTCTGTGACAATGGCGTTGAGTGCCGGATTAACCGACTTCGCGCGCGCTATTGCGGCGTCAACCGCTTCAGCGGCGCTGATTTCTCCCGAAGATATTCTTTCCGCGATTCCGACGCCATCGAGAGTTCCCAAGGCGTCACTGCAAAAGGCGCTTACCCGTTTATTTTGTTCATTCATAAGATTGACAAAGACATCCTTTTTGTTGGCAAATTATAGAAAGCACGATCCTGTATCTCAAGATAAGTCTATGGCGTCACAATGGCAAACGTGCCTGTTGCTCTGTCGATCAGCGCGAAGAAGCGGACCAGATCTATTCTGCTGCCGTCAATTTTCAGTTTGCTGTTCATCAGTGTGTCCTTCACGCCGGCAGTACCGGTTATCATTTTAATAAAAAGATTCCTGGTCAGTGTAACGGTTGCATTGACATTGGCTGCGGGAGCTGCTTTTCTGTGATGCAACACCGCATTTTCTATCCAGAGCACATAAGATTCCCCCGTATCGGAAAAGACAAGATTGATGGAGAGATCTTTCCCCTCCGCAGACGGACCATCGAGGCTTGCCGCCATGGCATCAAGGAAATGCTCTGTCGGTGTCTGCATGAGCATGTCGATGACAGAGCTTCTATCAATGCCCTTTTTCGGGGGACCCTTCCGCAATTCGAAGGCCGCTGTCAGATAGCTGTTTCGCCAGGTGGCTGCTTCGGCCATGTAGCCCATCTGCTCATAGGTGCAGGCCAGCAGTTCGATGGCTTTTTCGTTTCCAGGCTCAGCAAATACAACATGGTTCAACAGTTCGGCGCTCCAGCGATAATCTCCCTTGTCGAATGCGTCCTGCGCGGCTTCAATCATCCTGCCTGCGCCACCGGCAAGATCGAGGTATCGCCTGGCCGACTCTTCAGGCGGCAGCGGGTTCAAATTTGCCGGATTTCCGTCGTAGAAGCCCATATAGAATTGATAGACCGCCTTGACGTTGTGTCGCAGGTCGCCATAATAGCCGCGGCTGGAAACATAGTTTTCAAGAGAGTCGGGCAGTTTGATCCTGTCGGCAATTTCGCGCGCCGTATAGCCGGCATTGATGAGACGCACTGTCTGGTCATGCGTGTATTTGTAAACGTCGCGATGCATGGTGATGAACCTGGCAATGTGCGTCCGGCCCCAGATCGGGTGGTGGTGTGTGTTGAAACAGACTTCGGCATCGCCGGCATGCTCCAACGCCTGTTGCAGATAGCCCGCCCAGCGTAAAGCATCGCGCACCTTTGCACCCCGCACCGGCAGGAGGTTGTGCATGGTATGACTCAGAATTTCAGCCCCGCAATAAGCTTTCTTATCAGGAAGAAGAAAGGTCAGCTCTGCGGGAGCTTCAGCCCCCGGCACATTATAGAAGACGAAGCGTATGCCGTCAACGACCATAGCCTCCCGGGACTGCCTGATGACGATATTGGGAGCCAGAATGCCACAAGTGCCCGACGCAACGGCCTTGCCTAATCCCGTGTCAACCATTCCTTTGGCGGAGCGCTTGAGAGCCATACCAAACTGATAGCCCGCCCGTCGCGCCATGGCGGTCCCGACTAAAATATTTTCACTGACAGCCTCTTCCATAAATCCCTCAGGCGCGATGACCTGAATTTTACGCCGGGACACCTCCCCGGGAGAGATCACTCCCAAAGCACCGCCGAAATGGTCGATATGACTGTGTGTGAAAATCACCGCGGAGACTGGTTTGTATCCCAGATGCATCCTTGCGAAGCGGATGGCTGCTTCTGCACTTTCCCGGCAGGTCAATGCATCTATGACAATCCAACCGGTCTTTCCTTCAATCAAGGTCATGTTGGCAATATCAAAACCACGCAGTTGATAGATGCCTTCCGACACCTTAAACAAACCGATTTGGGCATTGAGAAGGGCATGTCTCCAGAGACTCGGGTTGACTGTCCCGGGCGCCTTGCCTTCCACAAACATAAATGCGTCGAAATCGATCAGCACCACTCCTTCCGAATTGGTGATCTTTCCATGCGGCCTGGCAATCAGCCCCCGTTTAGCATCATCGTAATCTTTCGGGTTGTCGAGTTTCTTTAAGTGAGAGAAATTCTCATTTGCCATCAGCGTTGCAGTTGTTGCATCGCCCGCAACACCGCCGATTCCGGAATGTTTAACGACGCAGCCGGCAATCATTCCCGGAAGTGCCAGACAAAGAAAAATAGCGTAAAAGGTTTTCATAAAAAAACGCTCTCTTTATAAATCATTATTCGGGAAATCCCGCATGTGCTTGTGATACGATTTTTATGAACGGTTGCTGCCTACCGGCTACAAACGATTTCATCCCTTTTAATTAATCACACTAAAAATAAAATCCCCGAACTCTTGATGAGAAACGGGGATTTAATCATTTCTTTCTATGATGATTCTTGTAAACGGATTCGGACGAATGCTTCAATCATTCACCTTTTTTCATTTAATTGATTAAATTTTTATCTTAATAAGTTGCGGAGTCAAGTGAATATTTTTTGATTGAAGATCTTCACTACCTGAACCTTTTTCCCTAATCGTTTCAAGGTTCATTGCATAATTCATCCTGGGCAAGCGTCAGGCCTCCATTCCCCCCGAAAATCTCTTCATACTCTCTTTTCGTTTTCACTAACCTGCTCCTGGCCAACTGCAGGCTATCTTCCCATTCCCTGATCATCTTCCTGTATTTTTCGGTTTTGTCCCTGTCTTCCTGTGACTGGTCAGCTGAACAGGAATACCTCTTTTCCATCTCCTGGTAACACTCAATGAGTTTTTCACTAAAACGGACATTTTCTTCCTGATCTCTGATTAAAGCCTTATGGAAATCCTTTTTGTCTGTGCGGTTGACATATAACATGGTGACCCTCCTTGAAATTTAGTTGCCCCTCTTCCACTAAATGCTCTTTTTGGCGATCTAAAAATCAAATTTGAAAATCCGATCCTTATGTTATCTACACAAGTTTCTATGCACAAACTGTGCTCCAAGTTGCTTAAATAATTAAGACAATGCATTACAATTCAAACTATGTCTTTATAAGTAAGGGTTTACAAAAATTAAAAATATCTTTTATTCGATGATATCGTGTATACAAACCCGAAAACAAAATAAAGAACTGTCAAGAGACCCGACACTTTCAGACAAATCAAACACATGTTTTTTGAAAAAAACCACTTAACTGCATGTATATAGATATTATTTTTAATTGTCTGGACTTGAAAAGAAATACGACACTGGTAACGATGAATTGATCTTGAGGATAATCAGTGTAAGACAAATCTGATATTCAATCTGTCAGCGGATCTTTGGAATAATGATCGGGGTTCTTTCTTTATATTCATGGTATTCCTGTCCAAAACGCTTCTCCAGTTCCGGTTCCTCAATATACTTGAATTCCAGGATGCTCATCAAAACAAACAGCGGCGTCATGACAAAAGTGAGCGTTATTGAACCGGACAAAATACCGATCCCGGCCAATACCATAAAAAGACCGGTCATCATCGGATTGCGTGAATAAGCGTAGGGTCCGTCAGTCACCAATTTTGGCGGCGGGTTCACGGGTACGGGAGTCCCTTTCGTTTTCAGGAATTTCACCGCACACCATAACCACAATAAGGAACCCAAAATCAAAAAGGGCGCCGAAACGGCAATGCTCAAAGGCTTTGAAATGAATTCAGGCAATCTCCAGAAATGATCGAGGCGGAAGGAAATCAAGATCAGAAACAGTACAATGCAGAAAAAAATAAAGCCAAACAGTGGAGTAAGGATGATTCGAATTCTTTTAGTACCTGTTGCCGCCTTATAGACAAGATTGATGATCCATTCAAAAAGCTCTTTCATACGCAGCCATCTCTTTCACATTTCATTTATATTCATTGCAAAAAGCGGCATCATGCCCGCTCGCTTCGCGATCCCGACTTTTTATTCAGGTGTTTCCCCATGGCCATAAAAAGATCCATGCATTCGGAAATAATGTCATCCAGCGGGGTTACAAAACCATTGAGAACCCATTCATGAGCAATCATGATGATCGATCCCGCCAGACCGGTCGGAATAATGCTCCTGCTGAGCTTTTCTTCATGGATCCTGGGAAATACCTTGTATAAGAAAAGTCTGACCAGGTCGGCCAGCAGACGCATGGCGTTCTGGTATTCCCTGTCTATATTTTTACTGACCCCCAGAATTTCAAAAAGCTGGATCTGCGCCCGTCGGGGATCCTGATAAAAACGCTGATAAAACATTCGTAACACCCGTGCAGCTGCATCCACGGGGGTACCCTCGTTATCTTCCAGGGCTGCCATGGCATCGCGCTGACCCTCGTCGATCAGCTCCCTGTATACGACGCGCAGCAGATCCTCCTTATGTCGAAACGATTCATAAAAATACCGTTCCGTCAGACCCGCAATACCACAGATCATTTTGATGTTTGTCTTCGCGTAGCCCTTCGTTCCGAAAGCTTCAAGGCCCGCTTCGATCAGCTTTTTCCGTCGTTCGGCCTGTCTCAGGTTCGCTTTGATACCCCCGTATACCCGGCTCCTTGTTTTTTTCGTTTTCATGGACATAATTCTGACAATATCTCTTGTCAAAGTCAAGGAGATCTGATACGAAACTGACAATCTTTAATGTCAGATTTTTTGTTCAGGCAAGGGATATCCCATGGGGAACAGAAAAGACATTCATTTCATATCAGAAGGATTAAAATGCCGGGGCTGGTTTTTCAAAGCCCCCGGCAAGGCCAATGCGCCATGCGTTGTTCTTGCCCATGGCTTCTGCGGAGTCAAGGAACTGCGCCTTGACGCGTATGCCGAAGCCTTTGCCGAGGCCGGATACCACGCCCTGGTTTTTGACTACCGGCATTTTGGCGACAGCGAAGGCGATCCCCGGCAGATCCTCGACATCAAAAAACAGCATCAGGACTGGCGCGCCGCGATCCGGTTTGCCAAAGGATTACCGGCTGTGGATTCGCACCGGATGGTTCTCTGGGGCACATCGTTCAGCGGAGGCCATGTTCTTGAAATAGCCGCGAAGGATCAGGACCCCGACATCACCGCAGTCATCTCACAGGCACCGCACATCAGCGGTTTCGCCACAGCGGCGGCAAGCGGTCCCGCACAGAGCATCCGGCTGGGAACAGCCGCCCTGCTTGATCTGGCAAACAGGATAATGGGCCGCAAACCCTGCTATGTCCCTGCATTTGGTTTTCCCGGGGACCTGGCCGCCATGACCGCCCCCGGCGTGGTGGAAGGGGTGAAGAAGCTTTATCCACCGGGATTCGAAGCAGACGAAAGGGTTGCGGCAAGGATTTTCCTGTCTGTGGGTCTTTATTCACCCGGGCGACTGGCAAAACTTTTGAACATCCCCTGGCTGGTACAAGTTGCCGCCAATGATCTCACAACCCCCGTGAAGCCGGCAGTAAAGGCAGCGAAGAACGCACCGAAAGGCGAACTCCTGGTTTATCCCTGCGGACATTTCGATGTGTATGTTCCACCGCTTTTTCAGCAAACTGTCGGAGATCAGATCCGGTTTCTGAAAAAACATATGAACGGAGCGTCTCATCGGGTGTTGTAACCAGATACCAGCGGGAATCAACCATTTCGCAGCAAGCTACGGGGGATCACTGCCCGTCCAGCGTGAACGGGATAAAAATAGGAGGTTTTCATGTTAAGCAGGTCAGAAGTCGCATCCGTGCTGTCTGGTTTCCCAAAATTTGAGGATTCCTGTATCGGTCTGCCCTATGGCCCCCGCATGCCCGGGCACATGGTAAAGGAAACCCGAAAGGCCATTGCCATTGCCCGCAAATTCAATGAAAAAGTGGCAAGGCCACTCGCCCTGAAACTGGATCGTCGCACGCATGAAGACCCTGATTTCCTCCCCTGGGATCTGATTGACGAGGCAAACCGGTGGGGCTTCTATACCATGTGGATTCCGAAAATTTTCGGTGGACAGGGATACAATATGCCTTCGAGTTCCTTTTTCCTGGAAGAGGTTGCCTCGGCCTGTGCCGGTATTGCAAACGTCATCGGTGTGCATTACCTGGCTGTGGCCGGCCTTGTCGCATCGGGCAACGCCAGAATCTCCAAAAGGGTTCTGCGGGAGGTGATTGACGGCGAGAAGTCGGGAAAACCCTGTTTGCTGGCGCTGGCCACCACGGAGCCGGGGGCCGGAACGGATGTCGAAGAAGTCGAACTCCTGGACAAGGGACGCGTAACCTGCACCGCCAGGCGTGTCGAAGGCGGTTACATCGTCAATGGGACCAAGGTATTCATTTCGATGGGGCACGTTTCCACATGGACAGTTCTTTCCGCGTATGAAGATGTCCGGCGGCCCTCCGAAACAAACATCGGCTTCGCCGTCAAAACCGGCGCCAAGGGGTTTTCCTTCGGCGGGCATGAAAACAAAATGGGGCAACGGGCCTGCCCGGCAAGCGTTCTTATCTTCGAGGACTGTTTCATCCCTGACGACCAGGTGATCATGAGCGCGGCTCTCGTGAAGAAATATTCCGGTCAGCCCAACAGAGATGTTTCTCAACGCTATATTGATTATGTGGTCTCCGCCACACGTCCGGGCGTCTGCGCCTTCGGCACCGGCGTCGCGCGCGGCGCATTTGAAACAGCCCTGCAATATGCAGCCGTCACCAAAGTGAACGGCAGCCTGCTGATCAATCAGGAATGGGCACAATGCCTGCTTGCCGAAATGTATAAAAACGTTCTTCTGGGAAGGCTCGCCTACACGGAGGCGAACAACGCCAACAGCCTGCGGGGCCTGTACCGTATCCTCCAGATAAAACCCGTCTATCAATACCTCCGTTTCATGCCCCGTATCTGGTTTGACAAGGTCATTTCTCCCTTCCTTGATTTGGGACTGACATCCAGAGTCATGGGCAAACTCTATTTCGATCACGCAAAACCGGCAGATCAGCGCTGCTGTTCGGGTTGGGCTTCCGTTGCGAAATACGCGGGAACGGACCTTGGCGTTAAAAACTGCCAGATGGCCATCGAACTGATGGGACACAGAGGGTTGCGGCAGGATGCGGGTGCGGAAAAACTGCTGCGCGACATCAAGCTTCTGCAGATTTATGAGGGAACCAACCAGCTCAATCGCCTCAACGCATTTAAGTGCCTGATCGCCCCTGCGGTGCCGCAGGTAAAAGTATTTGAAGAATAAGGAGACGCTATGTCTATTTTGAATTCAGACGACCTGAAACCCTTTGCAGATCTGGCGCGTTCTTTTGCCGCCAGGGAGCTGGCCGGAAAGGTTGCCGAACACGACCGCTATCCTTTCGGCCGGTTTTATGAGGAGGTTTTGGCAAAACTTCATGACGTTGGATTTCTGAACGCTGTGCTCCCCATAGAACTGGGCGGAACGGACTTCGGCATCGAGGCCCTTTGTGCAATCCTCGAGAATATCAGCGAGGTCGATGCATCCCCCGCCGGAATCATTTATACACAGGCACTCTCCCAGAAAATTCTGATGGCTGCGGGAGCGGGGAAACTGGCCGCAAGCTTGTCTAAGGCAGGTACTGCCATGAAAACAATCCTGATTGCCTTCCCCGTTTATATTGATCCCGCTTCAACGGATACGCTTCCCACAGCGCAAATTACCGGTGGCGGTTATACCCTTGCAGGAAGAATTGAACTTCTGGTTCCGGGCAATCTTACTCCCCATGCCGTCATTCCCGCACGTACGGGCCGCGGACCGGACTACAGCTTTTTTCTGGTGGATCTTGACGGAAAGGGTGTGGAAATAAGCGACCCGGTCTTTTCGCTGGGTCTTCATGCCTGTCCGGCGGTGGATGTCACTTTTGGGGGCGCCGGAGCGCAACTGGTCGGCGAGGAAAATGCTGGAGCGGCTTACTTTGCACAAGTCCTGCCCCAGATGAGTGCCGTCGCAACGGCGATCATCTCAGGAATTTTGCGCGGCACTTATTGCGAAGCACTGGCCTATGCCCAAAAACGCGAGCAGGGTGGAAGACCGATTGTCCAGTGGAGCGAAGTCACCATGATGCTCGCCAATCTGTCCATCAAGGCCGATGTTGCCGCCATGTGTGTTTGCCAGTCATGCCGGGAGCTGAGGCAAAAACAAAATGGATACGAGTCGCGCATTTCCGCAGCCACATTACATATCGCAGAACTGGCCTGTGAAGCAACAACCGACGGCATTCAGATTCTCGGCGGGTACGGCTACATGAAGGACTACGGCCAGGAGAAACGCTATCGGGACGCGCGCATGGTGCAGGCGCTTCTCGGTTCGGTTCCCATGAAGAAACTTGCCAGAATCCGGTGCATTCCGGAGGTCGGCACAAACACAGCCTGATCTTTTTATGGCTGTAAAACGTATATGCAACCAGGGAAAGAGCAGAAATGAAGATTCTCAATAACAAGACTGCAGCCATTACCGGCGCGGCCTCGGGTATTGGCAGGATGCTTGCCGTCAACCTGGCAAAAGAAGGATGCGGCCTGGCACTTTCTGACATCAATGCCCCGGCCCTGCAGGAAACCGCAAAACTCATCGGCAACCGTGTGAAAGTAACGACCTATGTTGTGGATGTCTCGCGGCGTGAACAGGTCTTCCGGTATGCCGATGAGGCGGCCGAAAGCCACGGCGGTGTGGACCTTATCATCAACAATGCCGGTGTATCTGTCGGCGATTTTCTTGAAACCATTCCCCTCGAAGACTTTGAATGGCTCATGGGCATCGATTTCTGGGGAGTCGTATATGGCACCATGGCCTTTCTTCCCCACTTGAAAAAGCGTCCGGAAGGGCACATCGTAAACATTTCCAGCATCAACGGTATCCTGCCGAACCCCAATAACGGCCCCTACTGCTGTGCCAAATTTGCAGTCAAGGGTTACACAGAAACGCTCGCCCAGGAAATGCACGGCACAAACATTCATGTCAGCTGCGTCCATCCCGGCGGCATCAAAACCAACATCGCCCGCAATGCACGGGTGAACCGGGCCATGTTTGGACTGACCCAGGAAAAAGCCGCCAGTCTCTACGAAGAAAAACTCTTCAAGACGACAGCTGACGATGCGGCAAAGATCATCATTGCCGGCATCAGGCGCAACAGAAGGCGAATTTTAATTGGCACGGATGCAAAGATCCTGGACTGGTTGACACGATTTTTCCCGTGCACCTCCGTGACGCTGAGCACCGTGTTCAGCAGAAAGATCGCACAGGAATATGCAGACAAATAACCGGTCGGGATATTGTAAAAGCCCGGTAAACATTCACAGGAAAGGAGGTTTTATGAACAGAGGTGATTTTTTCAAAGGGGTTGTTCAGTGGGACATCATGACACCGGACATGTCTCTTCAGGGCAAGCTGCCGGTATTCTACTATGATAACACATCCATGACAGCGATCTACACCGCCGCCACCGACAGGGTACGAAAGCTTCTTCCCCTCCCGGATATGCACCCCGTGGAAGCCATGGTCGGAAGGGCCCTGGTTGCCTTTACCGCTTTTGAATACCGCAAAACCGATATTGATCCCTACAACGAATTTTCTATCTCGTTTCCCATCACCTTCCGGAAAAAGGGCATTCCAGGCATCACCGTTCTGGGAATGATGGCCCGCAGATACTTCACGGCATATGTCTGGCAGCTCCCGGTCACGACAGAGCGAGCCCGCCGGGGCGGTGTCGAAATGTACGGATATCCCAAGTTCTGCGCCGACATTACGTTTGCAAAAGAAAACGGTATGCTTGTCTGCAGGCTTTCCGAAGGCGGAAAAAGCATTCTCACGTTGAAGGGTCAACAACTCAAGACAGCCGCGGAAAAGGTAAACCGCTTCAAAACCTACTCCCTGAAAAACGGGGTGCCTCTGGCAGCAAATGTTTATATGAACCCCGTCGAATTCGGAAAATCCATGAGCGGCAAGGCAGCCAAACTCACTTTGGGAAATCATGACATTGCAGGGCAACTAAGGGAAATCAAACTCAGCGAGAAACCGCTGTTCTACCAGTATATGCCCGTCATGGAGGCAATCCTTTTCGGTGCCAGAAACCTGATCGATGATTAAGAGGTAAAATGGAATATTACCGGGGTAAAAATATCCTCATTACCGGCGCGTTTGGCGGCTTCGGACTTTGTTTTATTTCTCAGCTGCTGGACGGCGGGGCCTCTTTGATCCTTTGTGATACGCCGCAAAGTGCTATACCGATACGCGACAGGGAAAAAAGCCTGCCTGTTCCTGTTGCCGGAAGGGAAAAACAAATCCTGTCCATCATCCCTGCTGATCTCTCGAACACCGAGGGGTGCAAAACGCTGCATGAAGAATACAGGAAGCTCGGCAAAAGGGTGGATATGATCATCCACAATGCGGGCATCGCTTTTGGAGGGGAATATGCCGATATTCCGCCGGAGCTCAATGAAAAAATCATCCAGGTCAATCTTTTGTCCATCATGAGGCTGAACGCTCTTTTTCTTCCCGACATGATCAGACAGAGATCCGGTCATCTGATCTACATGTCTTCCGTTGCCGGATTCGTGGCCACGCCGCTGGCCGTTTCCTATTCAACATCAAAATTTGCTGTTCGATCGTTTGCCATGGCTCTGCATGGAGAAATCAGGAAGCACGGCATTCGGACATCCATTGTGTACCCGTTTTTTTCAAAAACTCCTATCCTGAAATCGCAGAGGTTCGGCGACCCGCAAATATCCACCCTGCCGGGCTTCTGCGCGACCTCACCTGCCCATGTCGTCACCTGTGCACTGAAGGGTGCGAAGAACGGCAGGCTGCATATATGTCCGGGATTTTTCTCTAAATTGATGTGGCTGGCGGTCCGCCTGCACCCGGTTATCTCCGCCCAGCGCAAGATAGAGGGATACTCTTCGTAATCAAATGATATCGGGCCTCGAGAAAATGTATCAGGAACATTACTTCAGATAATTCTTCTTGAGGGCTTCCTCAACATACCTGCGATATTTGGATGTTGCAGCCGCATCAATATATTGGCTCTTTTTTGCCATCTTCATCATTTTCTTTAACGTTTTATACGGATTGGTTTTGATCAACCGGTTGGCAATGGACGATGGAATTCCCTTGCCGAGGTCCGGGTCCACCATGAATGTTACGCGTGTGTTTTCCCGGTCAATCCATTCCATGGTAAACAATGAATGAAACGAGGGCATACGGACATAGCCTTTGCCCGCGTCGTAAGGAATTTCGTTGGTCGAATCGGCATAAACAAGGCTGCGGCCGTTTTTCATATCAATGATCGTTTTGCTTTTCAGCACCATATCCCTGTCCGGGAACATCGTAACATGCTGACGCAGCCAGAAGATGAAAACATCTTTTTCATCATCCACAGTTTTCAGAACTTTTGTTGATTCGCAATCATCCATCCATTCCGGGTAATTCGGTATGTCCCTGAGAATTACGCCGATGACCTCAATTCTGGCGGGAAATACACACGTGGCTTTTGCAGCGATATAATCTTTGCCGGCAACATTGCTTGTATAGATCTGGCATCCGTCTTCCGTCCCTGCATGCTTCCATTGATACCTTTCGGCGGCAAAACCTGTTGAAGAAACCATAAACAGCATAAGAATGATGGCAACGATAAAATTTCTCTTCGTCATAAAAAATTCCTTTCAATAAGCGACAGAGTAACAAAGTATAACCGCATGGTCATTTTTTATTGATGAATGTTTTCTGCGCATCATGCCTTTAAGACACGCACTCCTCTGCCCATTTATCCGTGCTTCAGTGAAAACAGTCTTCTATTTCCGATTCTCTGGCTAGGTAAAACATGATATGTTTACCTCTAGGCATCGCCTTCTCAAGATAACCAATAATCTCAAGATGGGGCTCCGCGAGAGCCACTTTCACATGATCGGAATCATCACTCAAAACGACAATTCGATGCCTGAAAGCATATTTCTCCCCTACCACCTTTTGCATTGCAGGGGATAGCGTATGGCCCTTCAGAGATATAATCGGCATACTGAAATGAGCGGAAAGCGCGATCATAAAGCTCTCTTCACTGATCATCCTGTTTTTAATCAGCACAGAACCCAGGGGGGCAAATATGCCTTGCTGCTTCATGTCCTTTTGTTGCAGGAGACACTCTCTTAATTGCGCCTCCGTTATGATGTTCAGTTCCACAAGAATTTGACCGATTTGCTTCCTTTTGTTGCTGTAGTAAATCCAGTGCATGATTTTGGATTGCGGAAGCCCCATCTCACACAGGATTTGTCCCAAATACTTGGTCGGCTCTTTCCTTTTTCTTTTCATGGCTTCGTTCAAATCATTTGCCGTGATAATGTTTCTCGAAACAAGGATCTGTCCAATTTTATCAGGTGGAGCTTCAGCCTGCTTAATTTCGAATTCCAGTCTTTTGATAGTAGCGTTTAAACCGTCTAAAGCATTTTTCAGATTGGCCCGGGTGGAGGAATCGGCCTGTTCAATTTTGACTTCGAGTGCCTTGGCGGCAAGAGTCAGATTGCTTAAGGTGTTTTTGAGATTTTTAGCAGAACTGTTCGACATTGCAAATAACCTTCATTTCCAGTCTGAAAACAATCTTTATCCGCGGCAAGTCATCTCATTTGTGATCACTCTAATCTTTTTGCCTAAAATTATCAAGTTCAAGCGTGCTTTGAAGAATTCACCTCGAAGATCATCTTTTTGATTATGGTTTGAAGATTTTTATCATCATGAAAACAAACGTCAGAAAATTCCTGCCGGAGAAACGAATCTGCGAATCATTTTTCCGGCAATCTTTTTTCACATTCCAAAGAGACAATAAATTTTATTGTTTACAGCACCTTAGGTGTTATGATAAGAAAGTGCACAATTTTTAATACAACTCTACACATAATAATGACAAGCACCACGATCATAATGAAGGTTCATTACCGGGGGACTTTGAGGAAAACAAAGCAATGCCGATTTCCAATCTTGACAAAATACGTGACGGCTTAACTAACGCATTATCCCGCGGGTGGGAAGAGCGAGCCATCATGGAATGCAGGGATATTATTAAGACTGCTTTCGAAGATGCAGGCAATGGTCTCTGGGAGTGGAATTTAAAAAACAACAAAGTCCGTTTTTCTAAAATGTGGAAAATCATGCTGGGCTATGAAACGACCCGATTAGGGAATGACATCTATGATTGGAAAAGGATGCTGCACCCCGATGACCGAGAGGACGCATTCAACTCTTTATCCTCTCTTCGAAAAAAGCGGAGCAAAATAAGCAAATGTGAGTACCGCATCCTGCACAGCGACGGCACTTACCGGCGCGTTTTAAATGTGGCCAAAGCGATCACGAACGAAGGCAACCCTGTTCGAATTATTATCATGCAAAAAGACATAACCCGGCAGGGACTGATGGAAGAAAAGCTACGAGAAAGTGAACAGAAATATCTCGTCCTGCTCGAAGAATCCAACGACCCGATATTCACCCTTGATCTCCAGTGTATATTCAAATACGTCAACCGTGCATTTGCCCGTGCCGTGAACACGACTTCTGAAGATATCATGGGAAAATCTGTCTGGCACATATTCACCCGGTATGAAGCTGATAAAATAAGCGTCATGGTCAATGAAGTCTTCGAGAGCGGCAATCACAATGTCATCGAAATGCAATTGCCGAGATCAGACAGTGTGCGGTATTACATGACCAGCATCGAACCTATAAAAGCGCAAAATGGCAGGGTGGCCTCTGTCATTTGTTCCTCCAGGAACATTACCGAACATAAAGAAGCCGAGCTTGAACTCATTAAAAGCCGTGATTTGATGTCCAAGGTGTTCGAGAACTTCCCTCTGGCGGTTTACATGAAAGACTACAAGAAAGAGGGGATGTATGTGATTGGAAACAAAATGTGGGATGATCTGCATAAAAATTCACCCATGCTCTCCAGCGTCCTCTCCGAGTTTGAAGACGCGGCCCTCAGCACAGGATCCGCTGTCATATTTGAACACACGGTACCCGAAAAAGACGGCCGGATGAAAACAATGAAGTCCAACCTGATCCCGCTATACGATCAACGTGGTCAGCTGGAATATTTGCTGGGAATATCAGAAGACATATCTGATCTGAAGCAGATGGAGGAAGAAATTATCACCAAAGATGCGGCACTGGCCCAGGCATCAACCGAAAAGGCCATTTCCGCACTGGTTGCCGGTCTGAGCCACGACATCAATAATGCGCTGGGAGGAGTAACCGGCGGACAGGATCTTACGAAAATGTACCTGGGCAAGAGCGAAAGAACCATCGATAAGATCGATACCGGGCGAATGAAACTGATCGATACGATCCGCTCCTGCAAGACTGGGAGTAAGGGCATTTCCCGCCATTGTTAGTAGCAAATAGAAAAGTCCTATTTTGTAGCACATGATATGTCCGCTTTTAACGATGTTTAAGGAAAGGGGCGGAGGGCGTAGCCCGGAGCCCC